>Ga0194120_10000145_pt1 | contig 119448 bp, 98 predicted proteins | sample TA2MahCa65mmetaG_FD_148642 | JGI IMG/M metagenome (GOLD analysis project Ga0194120, IMG submission 148642) | Freshwater microbial communities from Lake Tanganyika, Tanzania - TA2015019 Mahale Deep Cast 65m | ecosystem: Environmental > Aquatic > Freshwater > Lake | place: Tanzania: Lake... | reverse complement strand
CAAGTTGCCCATGCAAAAATAAGATATTGTACCCCTTTCTTTTGGAAAGCGAACAGCACACCGGTAATATTAAAATGTCAATTGGGAATCCCTATTCACCCCCGGCATGATGTGAAATGCACCCTCGAATGATGTCGCAGGCTTCAAACAGCAGTTCTTCGGGTATATTGAGGGGTGGCGCGATGCGCAGCGACTGCTCATTGAATAGGAACCAGTCGGTGATTACGCCCTTGCTGAGGCAGTCGGCGATCACTGCCCGACAACGGGCGTTGCTGCCCAGGTCAACCCCCAGCATGAAGCCCCGTCCTGTGATGCTCAGTACCGACGGGTGATTCAGTCGCTGTCGGACTTCCTCCTCCAGTCGGACAGCCCTTGCGGGCAGTTGTTCGGCTACCAGTACGTCCAACACGGCGCAGGCAGAGGCAGCACAAACCGGATTGCCGCCAAAAGTGGTGATGTGCCCCAGGGCGGGGTCATCTTTCAGGCATGACATGTGAAGCTCGTCTGCAATGAAGGCGCCAATGGGCAGTCCGCCCCCCAAACCCTTGGCCAGCGTCACTACATCGGGCACTACACCGTGCCACCTGAATCCAAACCAATCCCCCGTGCGTCCCATGCCACTTTGTATTTCGTCGCAGATGAGCAGGGCACCCACTTCGGTACAGCGTGCACGCAGGGTCTGAAACCAGGGGGTGCAGGGCGTTCGATAGCCAGCCTCGCCCTGAATGCTCTCCACCACCACCGCGGCGGTGTCGGTGTCGATTTGCGCCAGGCTGTCGGTGTGGTTGTAGGGGATCACCCGATTGCCGGGAATGAGAGGTGCGAAGGGCTGTCGGTAGCGGTCGTGACCCATAATGCTGAGGGCGCCGTGGGTACTACCGTGGTAGGCATTGAGGAAAGAAACGGTGCCACCGCGACCCGTGTACTTCTTTGCCAACTTGAGGGCTCCCTCTATGGCTTCTGTGCCACTGTTGGTGAGGTAGACCTGATTCAAAGTGGGTGGAAGGAGTTGCGTTAGTCGCGCGGCTAGCTGCACCTGCGGATATTGAATATACTCTCCATACACCATCAGGTGCATGTAGCGGTCGACCTGCTCATGTATGGCGCGACAAACATCAGGATGGCGATGACCCACATTGCTGACACCGATGCCCGATATCAGGTCGATGTAGCGCCTCCCAGAGGCATCCCAAATGCAACTTCCCTCGGCCCGAACCGCTTCGATTCCGAGGGGTGCATCGCTGGTTTGGGCCAGGTGGCGCAAAAACAATTGCCGTTGGGTCAGCATTCGATATTATTGATTAGGTTGGTTCTTAAGGTTCTGGTCGTTGTGTACCGGACGTTGGTCGGATTCAACAGGATTGCTGATCTGGTGAACATCAATCCGATTTCTTAAATTTTGTTGAACCTCCTGATTCTGAATTGACATGCCGTACCAGCGGGCCGCCATAAGAGCGAGTTGTTGTAGTTCTTCTACATCAACCGCGTCGAAATCCGAAAGGCGATCGCTGTCGATATCCAAGATCGCCACCACTGCGCCGTCTACAAGAATGGGTACAACCACTTCGCTTCGGCTTTCGCTACTGCAGGCTATGTGTCCGGGAAAGCGCTCCACATCCTCCACGCAAATTGGCCTCTTTTCGGCCCATACGGTGCCACAAACCCCGCGTCCCAGGGCGATGCGTGTACAAGCCACAGGACCCTGAAATGGCCCCAACACAAGTTCATTCCCCCTAACGAGGTAGAATCCCACCCAAAAAAAGCCAAACGCCTGCCTCAAGGCAGCGGCAGCGTTGGCCAGATTAGCGATGAAATCGGGCTCATGGCGCGTGAGGGCGTCGAGTTGCGGCCAAAGTTCGCGGTATCGCTCGCGTCGATCAGCGGTATGGAATAAGGCCGATTCTGCCATTTGTCTTTAGTGTACCCGATCTCCCCTGTATTCCATACCGGCCAGCAATTCGGCCTCATAATCGAGGTATTCCTGCCAGCGGCTACGCACTTCGTCGCGAGGGAAGTACCGCCCGGCAAGGTCCATAAAGAGGCGGTAGTGACCGGCTTCGCTCACCATAAATTCATGGTAGAAGCTGCGGAGGGCGGGCTCACTGCACTCGAGCGACAACTGTCGGAAGCGTTCGCAGGAACGAGCCTCGATGAGCGCACAGGTCAGGAGCTTTTCCAGCAATACACAATCCTCCCCTCCACCCTTGCGCTGAAAGGCCAGCAGGCCCTGCACATAATCGTCGCGCCGTTTCTTATCGAGCCTGATGCCACGTACGTCCATTTCCTTCAGCACTTTGCGAAAGTGACCCCATTCCTCAGCCACAATGGGCGACAATGCCTGCACAAGTTCCGCGCGGTCAGCGTATTGCACGATCAGCGATATGCAGGTACTGGCAGCCTTTTGCTCACAAAACGCATGATCGATGAGAATTTCACCGATGCTCTTTTCAGCAATATTAACCCAGCGCGGATCGGTGGGTAATTTTAATCCCAACATACAATTCTATCTGTGCCGATGGATCTCGGCGTTGGGATTAGGACAGGCGAGCCTCGAGCTTCTCCCTTAAAACATGCTTGGGGGCAGCGCCTACGTGCTTGTCGACCACCTCACCATTCTGGAAAAACAACAAAGTGGGGATGTTGCGGATGCCGAATCGCATCGAGATCCCGGGATTGGCATCAACATCGACTTTGCCCACAACTGCGCGTCCGGCGAAGTCATCTGACAGTTCTTCTACCACAGGGCCTACCATGCGGCAGGGACCGCACCACACGGCCCAGAAGTCGACAAGCACGGGCTTATCGCTGCGGGTGACGACGTCATCAAAATTAGCATCCGTTATTTCAATAGCCATAATTGATTTTTTTATATTGTTATTTTTATTATACTTATGATATCGGAACGTGCGAAGGCGGACATCAAACCACAAAAATCGTAAAAAATCGCAAAGATCGTTGCCCGGCGATTGTGCTACCGGAGTTCGAAGTTGACCCCCAGATCTTTTAGTCCATCCAGCAAGGTGTTTCCGGGCTCCACACCTCCATTACGTGAATTCAATTCTACTTGAATGTGCTCACCGGGATCAGAAAGGCGAACCCGGAGGGTGACCGGTCCCGGATGGGTATTCAGCAGGGTGTACAATCCTTCGGTCAACTCATCGGTCACCTGCGACGCTTCTATATTCAGCATCAGCTCGCGGAATCGCTTACCCCGGACATCCGACAACAATTCAATGCTGTGGAATCTGAAAAAGCTGACTTTCCCGCCGTCGCGCCCCTCAAACGCCTCGAATCGACCGCGACAAAGCAGGCTTTGTCCCACCAGGATCATGTGCCGGTACTTCAAGGCCTGCTCTCCGCGGATCCGGAATTTGCGCACCGACTGGTAGTCCTCGCCCGTGAAGGCAATGCTGTCGCTCTGGTTGCGGCTGTCGGTGAAATATTGCACCTGTGTCAGGAGCATGGCAAAGGCCAGCTCACGCTCGGGCTTCTCCTCAAGATCTTTGAGAGTAACATTACAAAAATGAGACAACTCTAAGGTGAAGGCATCGAGGGGATGAGCGGTCAGAAAAATCCCTACAACTTCCTTCTCGCGCTGCAACTGCTCAAGGACTGCCCAAGGGGTCACACTACCCATTGGGGGTTCCTGTATGTCGTTCATCACCTCATCCCCAAACAATGAGCCCTGCATATGCGAACGGCTTTGCTGAAATTTCTGTCCGAATTTCACCGCCCGCTCCAGCAGTCCCTCCGTCTCCATTTCATCCTCAAAAAAAATCCGGCGGTTGCCGTTTACCCCTGAAAAACGATCGAATGCACCGGCCAGAGCCAGCGATTCCAGAAACTTGCGATTCAACGCCCGCCCATCCATACGCTTGCACAGGTCGAAAAGTGACGTGAACATTCCGTTTTTGCGCCGCTCGTCCACCAGGGCGTCGACCGCTGCCTCGCCAACATTCTTCACTCCTCCGAGGCCAAAGCGAATTTGACCACCCTCGTTGACCGTAAACCTGTAGGCCGATTCATTCACATCCGGCCCCAGTACCTCCAGACCCATCCGCCGACACTCCTCCATAAAGAAGGCGACCTTCCCGATGTCATTGAGGTTGTTGCTCAAGACCGCGGCCATATACTCGGCCGCGTAGTGGGTTTTGAGCCAGGCCGTTTGGTATCCGATAAGCGCGTAGCAGGTGGAGTGCGACTTATTGAAGGCATACTCGGCAAACTTCTCCCAGTCAGCCCAAATTTTATTGGCCTTTTCGGTGGGGTGACTCCGTGCCGTGCATCCCTCGAGAAACATAGGCTTGAGTTTGTCGAGCTTCTCTCTGATCTTCTTTCCCATGGCTTTGCGCAGCTCGTCGGCCTGCCCTTTGGTGAAACCGGCAAGTTCCTGCGACAATAGCATCACCTGCTCCTGGTAGACCGTGATCCCGTAGGTGTTGTTGAGGTAGGGTTCCATACCAGGCAAGTCGTAGGTAATGGCCTCCTGCCCATGCTTTCTTTTGATGTAGTTGGGGATGTACTGAAGAGGACCGGGACGAAAAAGCGCATTCATCGCGATCAGATCGTCGAAGCGATCGGGCTTCAATTCTCGCAGGTAGCGTTGCATCCCCACACTTTCATACTGGAATATACCCACCGTATCGCCCCGCTGAAACAACTCGTAGGTCGCAGGATCGTCGAGTGGGATACGCTCGATTTCGATGAGCGTTCCGCGCTTCTGTTGGATGAGATCGAGCGCATCGTTGAGGATGGTGAGGGTGCTCAATCCAAGAAAGTCCATTTTCAGCAAGCCCGCTGATTCGGCCACGTCATTATCATACTGAATAACCAGACGGATTCCGGCATCATCAGTCGATTTCACGGGCACCAGTGCCGTGAGTTCCTTTGGAGAAATGATGACACCGCATGCATGTGTGCCGGTCGAGCGAACGGAACCTTCTAGTCGCGCTGCCTGGTGCAACACCTGCGCGGTTAGGTTGTCACCCCTGGCGGCCTCCTGCAGTGTTTCGGCCATCGCCAATCGATCGGCAGGGAAGTCACCCCTATGCTTCTTCAAAAGATCTGGATTGAAGATGAGGGTTTCGAGAGGCGCTTTTTTGAAGGCATCATGGCGCGACAATTCGTCGGGGAACAACTTGGCCAGTCGGTCGGCATCGGGAAGGGGCAACTCGAGCACCCGGGAGGCATCGCGGATGGCCGATTTAGCGGCCATAGTGCCGTAGGTGATGATCTGCGCCACCTGCTTTTGGCCGTATTTATCGACCACATACTGCATGACCCGTGCTCGCCCCCGATCGTCGAAGTCGATGTCGATATCGGGCAGGCTCACCCGGTCGGGGTTTAAAAATCGCTCAAAGAGCAGATCGTAGGCGAGTGGATCGATCTGCGTGATGCCCGTGCAATAGGCCACCACTGACCCGGCCACTGATCCACGTCCGGGTCCCACCCGCACACCCATTTCGCGGGCTCGGGCGGTGAAGTCTTGCACAATCAAAAAATAGCCGGGATATCCTGTTTTTCGGATGGTTTCGAGTTCGAAATCGATGCGCTCCTTTAATTCAGCGCTGATCTCGGGATATAGTTTACGGGCGCCTTCGTAGGTGAGGTACCGGAGGTAGTCGTCCTGGTCGGCGAATCCATCGGGCAGATCAAAGATCGGGAGCAGTACATCGCGCCGCAGGGTGTAGTTTTCGCAGCGCTCCGACAAGGCATAGGTTTCCTTGCAGGCGGCGGGCAGGTCGGAAAATAGCTCCGACATCTCTGCCTCACTTCTCAGGTAATAGGTGTCGGCCGAAAATCCGGGCCGGAAACCACGTCCGCGGCCTACCGGAGTTTGTTTTAGTTCCTTTTCATTGATGCACCAGAGGGTATCGTGAATGTCGGCATCCTCCCGGCAGTTGTAGTAGCTGTTGTTGGTGGCCAACACCCGCACTCCATATTTTGCTGCCCATTTCAGGAGAAAGGGCTCGGCGTATTCTTCTTCAGGCAGTCCGTGGCGCTGAAGTGACACATAAAAGTCATCGCCAAAATGTTCGTGCCACCAGCGGAAGGCCTCCTCGGCCTGTTGCTCGCCCACATTCAGCAGAGTGGATGCAATTTCGCCGTTGGTGCCTCCGGAAAGTGCGATCAAACCGCTTTTGTGTTGCAGGAGCAACGGCCTGTCGATGCGCGGTACATAGTAGAATCCGTCGAGAAAGGCCTCCGATGACAAGAAGATGAGGTTGTTGTAGCCTTCCTCGTTGCGGGCCAACAGCGCCAGGTGAAAACCATTGTCGCGTGTGCGGTGGTCGGCATGGTCACGGCATAGATAGGCTTCCATACCCAGAATGGCCTTCACCCCTGCCTTCCTACAGGCTTCAGAAAATGCGAAGGCGCCATACATATTTCCGTGGTCAGTGAGTGCAATGGCCGGACTCCCCTGCTCAGCGGCGAATCGGGCCAGATCATCGACCGTACTGGTGCCGGGCAAAAGAGAATAGTGACTATGGCAATGCAGGTGCACGAAAGCAACTGTTTTACCATCCTCCGCCGCTGGTTCATGTTCTGAAACCGCTTGATCCCCCACGGCTACCGCTTCACCATCAGAGTACGCTTGATTCCCCTCTGCAATCGCTTCTCCACCCGATTCTGCCTGATCCCCCACGGCTACCGCTTCACCATCAGAGTACGCTTGATTCCCCTCTGCAATCACTTCTCCACCCGATTCTGCCTGATCCCCCGCGGCTACAGCTTCACCATCCGATTCTGCCTGATTCCCCGCTGCAATCGCTTCACCATCAGAGTCCGCTTGATTCCACATGAATGCCAATGAATCGCGAGGCCCATCAGCCGTTTCCTCTTGAGATGATGCCAAGTCATCGGGGGCCTCGATTTTGTAGGCTGCGGTATGATCCACTTCCTCAGAGTCGGGCCGATACACAGGGGTCTGCAAGCCGATTGCCTCCACAGCCCGCGGCTGAGCCGCAGAAAAATGCTGCATTCCCGCTTCATCGAGGCCCGCATCGGAATGGGGGATGACCCCCAGGCGGATAAGTTCCAAAAAGCAGCGCGCCGTCGCTTCCACATCCACCGAAGCGTTGTGTGCCTCTTCGAAACTGGTCCCAAACAACTTTTTGTGCAATTCGGTGAGGCTCGGCCATTTGAAGCGCCCACCCTTGCCCCCCGGCAGGGCGCAGAACTGGGTCGACCATTCCTTCGTATCGAGCAGTGGTTTTGTTGATAAACTACAGGATTTTCCGAGGCGGATGCACTCGGCTTCAACCACACGTATATCGAACATGAGGTTGTGACCAGCAATGAATCGGCAGCGGTCGACCGCTGTGGCGAAACGCTCCAATACAAAATCGAGTGGCATCCCCTCATCCAGCGCCCGCTGTGTCGAAACCCGGTGCACCTGCTCCGCATTGTAGGGTATGGTGAACCCCTCCGGGCGTACCAGAACATTGAACACTTCCAGCAGAACACCACGCTCGTCGTGCAGTTGCCATGCCAGTTGCACCATGCGGGGCCAGTTGTCGGTGTCCGAGGCAGGTGCCTCGTGCCGCCGGGGGAGGCCGGTCGTTTCGGTGTCAAAAATCAGGTACACTGCCGCACAATTGGATGCCAAAAATAGCAGGTCGGCCCTCCGAAGCCATATGGGAACCTCGATTATTTATCCACAAAAAGTATCATAAATCAGATGCCCTTCTGCGCGAGGGCGTGCCGGAGGATTTTGCCGAGTGGGGATCTCGGGAATCGGTGGATGCGCAGCAGGATCCGGGGAATTTCCTCCGGTTTTAGGTACGGCTTCAGCCAATCGGGGGAATAGCGGGGGTCGACTACTCCGGGGAAGGGGGCTTGCTGTTCGTTGATCGGGTTGGTCACAGAGGGGGGCGGCAATTCGGGGCAACTTTGAACATCTTTTGGCGGGTTGGAAGGGGAAAATGGCAAATCAATTTGTTCATTTATTCCATTGGATAGAAATTTCTGGATAGGATTTGAAGTATAATCCTCCACTACACAAATCGGCACACTGCCTTTATAGGGATCAGACCAGCCCAATACCACAAATTCACCATTCAGCAAGTCATTCAGTTTATGGAGTTTAAGTCGGAGCGCATTCAATCTCCCTTCCACTACCTCCGGATGCACCTTTATGCCCCCCACATTAATCACCCAATCGGCACGGCCGAGCCATCGAAAGCCATCTCCCTCCGGTTGAACCCGATCCTGGGTGCGCAACCAGCGATGATCCGTTGCTGCCGCACGCAACAGTAGACACCCCCCGTGATCTACCCGCCACTGTACGCCCGGCAAGCTACGGTAAATCCCGTCGCCCTGTGGTTGGAGCCGCCGCAACGCAATGTGGCTGCAAGTTTCCGTCATCCCAAAACCCTGATAGACCTCCTGCTTCAGGCTGTGCAGGAAAGGAAGGCGGTCGGCCGCAACCGGCGCAGCACCCAACAAGAACGTTCCAAGTCGACCTAAATCTCCGTCTGCTTCCAGCATTCGCCAGAGTTGGGTGGGTACCAACGGACAAAACTCAAAGTTCTGTTGCGGGTAAACGAGATCGGGGCGGGAGGTGGGAGGCGTCACCCAAAGGTCGAGTCGACTCACCAGAGCTCTTACCAACATCATTTTACCAGCGATGTGACTCACGTCGAGCGACAAAAGCGCGGGCATGCCCTCACGAAAATTGAAAAATCTATCGGTTAATTGGGCAGAGGCCCGCATCCGCGCGCGCGACAGACGGATCGGACGTGGACTACCCGTACTACCCGAAGTGTGCACTATTATATAGGTGCAGGGCGACCACCACTGGCGGAGAAAATCAACCACCGAATCGGGAATGCCCTCCGCCTGGAGCAAATGACGGTAGTCGGAGTCTTGTCCCATTGCTTCTGACCTTCCAAAAGCCGCCGAGAGATAGTAGCGGCCATTCAAGCGAATGCCATCCTCATTGTCACCCATTTTTTGTTCTTTTAATTTATAGGTTGTCGCAACAAGCGTCCCAATCCCAAGGGGTATCGATGTCCCAGTTCAATTCACCTCTTTGAACATATAAAGGCGATTGTATGTTGTTATTGTATAATTTACCCGTGCCTAATCCTTGCGGGAGCGGGTTGTTTAGGGTCGAGGTCCACCCCGAAATGGCCGCCAATCCCACATTCGATTCGAGGGCTGAGGTGACCCACCACCCGGCCTCCACCGCAGCGGCGCGCTCTATCCAACGCGAGGCATCTGAAAAGCCACCGAGCAGACTCGGTTTGAGGATGAGATAGGCCGGTTGGCAGATCTGGAGCACCTCCATGGCCTGGTCGTCATCGGTGAGGGCGATGAGTTCTTCGTCGAGCGCCACAGGGATAGGAGATAGTCGACACACTTCGGCCATCAGCGCGGTTTGTCCCGCCCGAACGGGTTGCTCGATGCTATGCGGCTCGATCACGGCCAGTTTTTCCAGCTTTTGCATCACATCCTCCTTGACAAAGGCTCCGTTTGCATCAAGACGAATCTCCAGCTGCCTGGAAGGCCATTCGGTACGGATCTCGTGAAGCAGGGTGAGCTCTTGTGCGAAATCGAGGGCCCCAATCTTGCACTTGATGCAGCGGTAGCCCTCACTGATCCGGTTACGCACCTGACCGTACATCTCGTCGGCCGTCCCCATCCAGATGAGTCCGTTGATGCGCTGAGTTTTTTCGCCCCGGGTGAATGGGGTGTCATACCATTGTCCACCCCCTCCGCCTTTGATATCGAGCAGTGCCATTTCAAACCCAAATCGAAGCGATGGATAATAGTCGAGGCTCTCACGCCAGGCTGCCCATTCGCACGCATTGAATTGTTGACATAAGTAGGACAGGCGGGTGACCAGATCTGGACGATCGTCGAGACTCAACCCGGGCAGCGGTGCGCATTCCCCGCGACCTACTACACCATGGGCATCAGTTAATTCGATAAAAAACACTCGACGCTCAGGCATTTGTCCACGCGACGTGCCCACCGGCCGGTGAAAAACCAAGCGATACGGGAAAAAGCGTGCCGTCAATCCCTTTCCCGCCGGCCAATGCCGAAAATCAGATTCTACTGCATCAAGAGCCATAAAAAAAAGATGATTACAAACAAGAAAGCCAGGCCTGCCGTTCGTCCCAGCCAGGGATCAAATTCAGGGGCGTTGCGGATGCGGTAGAGTCGGGGCAGGGCCGAAAGGAGGAATGTGCCGGGCGGCAACCAGGCGACGAAAAGCGTGGGGTCACCAACCCAGAATGCATATCCCCATAAACTGCCCACACCCAACCCTATCAAAAAGGAGTGGTAGTAAAGTCCGCCTGTTTGTCCCATCCGCACCACTTGTGTGCGCTTGCCGACCCGGGCATCGCCTTCACGGTCACGCAGGTTATTCAAATTGAGTACGGCGGTCGAAAAGCAGCCTAACCCCATCGCGGGCAGGATCCAGGGCCAATCGAGGTGTCCGCTGTGCAAATAGGATGTGCCCAAAACAGCGATGGGGCCAAAAAACAGCCAAACAGCGGCATCGCCCCAGCCGGCATAGCCGTAGGGCTGTTTACCCATCGTGTAGCGGATGGCCGCCCAGGTGGCGGACAATCCCACCCCCAGCATAATCCAAACCCCCATACCCACCACTGATTGCGCACGGTAGAGCAGCGCCAGACCGGCCGCAATCGAAAAAAACACCAACAGTCGCACCGCAATACGCATATCGGCAGCGGAAATCGCTCCGCTACCCACGGCCCTGAGGGGTCCCAGGCGGTGGATACCATCGGCTCCATGCTCATAATCACCAAGGTCATTGGCCAAATTGCTGAGGACCTGAAGCAGGGCGGCGGTTGCGAGCGAGGCAGCGGCGGTGAACCCATCGAACGACTCCGCTTGCAGCGCGAGAAGATTGCCCATGCCTACCCCCGACAAGGCCAGAGGCAGGGTGCGCAGCCGCATGGCGCCGATCCAAACCGCAAACTGAGAAACTCGATCCTTGCGGAGGGCTGAAAAAGTTGTTTGGGCATGGATTTCTGGATCCGACTTCATCACGCGAAAATAAGGCCTGTTGTTGGCCTGAATCAACACCCTCTTACGGTATATTTGTAAATCTTAAAATAACTCCCTATGAAACTAAAACTACTTGTTCCGTCTCTTGCGTTAACGGCTCTTATTTGCTTTTACTCCTTTTTTGTTGCATCGGGTCAAATCGTTAAGCAGCCGCGTGCACGCCTTTCAACCACTGTGCCTGGAAATTCTCCTGAGAATACTTTTTATACGTTTAGTCAACAGTCTTCGCCCTACACCGCACTCAGCAGTCCGACCGCACTCACTACTGCCACGTGGGACGACCCCAGCCTTACCGTCACCCTTCCTTTCCCGTTTCAGGTATTCGGCAGGTGGGCCAGCCAACTAGTTTTCGATGGACTCGGGGGTGAGATGTTTGCGGTGAACACCATGTCACAAGACACCCTGCCGCTGATCGGTCCCTATGCAATGGATTTATGCGACCGGGGCTACAACACGAGCACCATGCTCTCCCCAATTTCTTATAAAACAGAAGGAAGCGCGGGAAGCCGTATTTTCAAATTGGAATGGAAAGAAGCCGGCTCTTTTTATGAAGTGGATTCACTGGGGTCCACCAACGCTGAAATGTACATCAGTCTGCAGATGTGGCTGTTTGAAGGCAGCAACCGAATTGAGTTCCGTTATGGGAACAGCCTGATTCCCAACCCTGCACTCTTTTATAATGGTGAAGATGGGGCAATTGTGGGCATTGGGATGTTCAATCAAGCAAGGGATTTGTTGTCGGCCGAACTGCTTTCGGGTGCCGCTTCGGCGCCGCAATGGCAAAGCGGCGGACTCCCTCAGCCGATTACGGGTACGCCCGCACCCAATACGGTGTATCGATTCAATCCACCCGGAACCACTGGCCTATTCGAGTCGGGCTTGTCGCAGCACCTGACCGCATACCCCAATCCTACACAAGATGGAATCTGGATCCGTTCCGCCAGCACGCCACTTGTTGGCAAAACCGAAGTATCCACGGCCCATATTCTGGACGTGCAGGGCAGGCCTGTCGTGGATTTCGAAGTGATGGACGCTTCATCGCAAGCGCAGTGGGTCGACCTGAGCTTCCTGCCTGGCGGAGTCTATCTTCTTCAGGTAGAGGGCATGAGCGGCAGTATGCGCATCGTGCGTTATTGATGCCCTCAGCGGATCGAATCCGCCTGTTTTATTGCGATTTTTGCGGCCATGAATTTGCTTTCGGCCGAGAAACTCACCAAACAGTACGGTGACCATCCTCTTTTCCGCGACTTGTCGTTCGGCTTGCAGCTCGGGCAGAAAGTAGCCCTGCTCGGACACAATGGTTGTGGAAAATCGACTCTCCTGCGCATTTTGGCCGGGATGGAAAAGGCCGACTCCGGACAATTTTCACTGCGCCGCGATTTGCGCTTGGCCTACCTCGAACAAGAGCCCCTCAACCGGAAAACGGGCAGCATCAGGCAATGGCTCGAAGAAGCATACCCCAAATCGGTATCGAATACTGCTTTACAGGGGAATGGACTACAGAACCTCGACGATGCCTACGATGAGGCCCGGCGCATCATGGACGGCCTGGGCATCACTGACCCCGACCTACCCCTGGCGGGCTTGTCGGGTGGACAAAAAAAACGGGTGGCCCTCGCCGGCATGCTTAGCAGCCGTCCTGAACTGATGCTCCTCGACGAGCCCACCAACCACCTCGACCTCGAAGTGGTAGAATGGCTCGAGCAGTACCTACGCCGCCAGAAATGCACCGTGCTGCTCGTGACCCACGACCGCTATTTCATGGAAAGTGTTTGCCAGGAAATCTATGAGATGAGCAACGGCAAGCTCTACCGACACCCCGGCACCTATTCACAATACCTGCGCAACAAACAGGCGCGACAGGCCATAGAGGTGGTCGACGCCGAAAAAGCCCGCAACCGCATGCGCAGCGAGCTGGAATGGATTCGCCGTCAACCCAAAGCAAGAGCCACCAAATCAAAGGCACGAGAAGAGGCCTTTTACCGCCTGCAAAAACAAGCCAAAGGCCCAAAGAGAAGGGGTGATATGCAACTTGACGCACAAAACCAACGCCTCGGGGGAAAAATTCTGGAGATGGCCTATCTACGAAAGCAATTCGGAGGGCGCACCCTCATCCACGACTTCAGCTACCTATTTACGCGCTACGACCGCATCGGGGTGATAGGCGCCAACGGAGCTGGAAAGAGCACGCTCCTGAACCTAATCGCAGGCACCCTGAGACCCGACGGTGGAAAAGTAGAGAGGGGCGACAATACCCGGATTGGCTACTATACCCAACACGAACTCGAATACGATCCCAACCAGACCGTGATTGGATTGGTGCGTGAACGGGCCGAATACATCAAGCTATCGGATGGCCGCGAACTCAGCGCCTCCTCCTACCTCAACCGCTTCCTTTTCCCCCCCAAGCAACAACACGACCTGGTGTCGAAACTTAGCGGAGGCGAAAAGCGCCGACTGCAGCTGCTTCTCGTACTGATGGAAGGACCCAACCTATTGCTGCTCGACGAGCCCACCAACGACCTCGACCTCGACACCCTTCAGGTGATTGAAGAATTCCTCGACGAATTTGAAGGATGCCTGATGATGGTGTCGCATGACCGCTACTTCATGGACCGACTGGTAGATCACCTGTTTGTGTTCGACGGCGAAGGCAACATCAGCGACTTCCCAGGCAACTACACGGAATACAGAAACCGCAAAAAGAGCGGGAAATCACGGGTGGAGGACTCACCCACCGAACCTATCGGGAGGAGGATAGATGCACCGGACCACCCGCGCCGTCTCACCTACCGCGAGCAAAAAGAACTCGAACAGTCCGAGCGACTCATGGCCGACCTGACCGCCGAAATGGCCCGCCTCGATGCGCATTTGTCGGGGGGAAGCGGTGGACACGACGACTTCGCGCGGTGGGGACAAGAACGGGCCCTTTGCGTGGTACGCCTGGAAGAAGCCGAAATGCGCTGGCTCAAACTTGATGAACTCCGAAGCGGAGGGGCGGCGGGGTAAATAAGTATGTAATGTCACCGACGCCCTGCAACTCATTCTGCACGCCTCTGGCCTCATAAGCTCATTCTCCGCCATCGGCTGTGTGATACACATCGAGTCAAACAACCCCCTACACCTTCGGGTGTTGAGCCGGGGCGATGTAAACGGCAGATATGTGCCAGTTAAAGCACACTAACCACAGGTGCCGCCCTTTTGCCTATATTCGTCAACTTTTTTCACCGATTTCGGTTGTTTTCTTATGATCCCTTATCTCTACACCCTATTCCGCCGTGAGGTCTGTCCGTTTCTGACCCCCGCCCCCACATTTCTGCTTATTTTCCTGGTGACCCAATCCCCTACCGCAACTGCATCAGGCGATTTTGAAGCGGAAATTCGTTATCAGGCACAAAATCGCACCTTCGACGAACCTTGGCAGCATCACCTGCGCCGCAGTACCCACTGGAACCGATTCTCTTCACAGCACCCCAGTTGGCATGTGGTGTTCAACGAGGGCAACAGTAAGCCGCATCGTGCCTATGGCAATGCTATTCCCACCCTTGGAGTCGATTTGGAAGCCCGAAGCTGGGATTTCATCGCCAGCAAGCTGGCGGGTTTCGGGATTCCAACCCATGAATTGGAGCTGATCGGCGTGCACCACTCGGCCAAATACGGCCATGTAAATTTTCGTCAACGCCACCGTGGACTCAACATCATCAACAGCCGCCTTCAGCTTAAGTTCACCCCCGCCGGTGAGGTGGTTATGTTCGGATTGGATGTATTTGACCAGGTGAATGTGCCCACCGATGCTAGCCTCACCCCCCAACAGGCAGCGGTAGCGGCGGCAACAGGTATCGAGCACCCTGCCGTGGCGGTGGTGGCCCCCGAACTGAGCATTCTCGCCATTCAGGAGGAACGCAGCTACCGATTCCATTTGGTATACACAGTAGAGATACCCGCAACGGGTCACGATGGCACCCCTGAGCAATGGGAAGCACTGGTGGATGCACGCAGCGGAACGGTTCTTAGTCGCCGCAACCACGTCGTTCAGTTTAGTCCACCCACCTTCGGTGGCAACTTCCGGCTCATGGGCAACGTATACCCCACGCATCCTTACAATCCCGACTCGCTCGTGGGCCTGCCACACCTTTTGTTCACAGTAGGGGGTCAGAGTTATTACACCGGAAATACGGGACTCTACGACGGAACCCCTCTATCACCCTTGCCCGCAACGGGTAACTTTCCCCTGCGCGGCAGGTGGTGTCAGGTGGTACATGGCAACACAGGTAACAATACCCCTAGCTTTAACTTAGCTATTATCCCTCAGACCGACACCATTGTGTTCAACGGACGAGGAACGGCGCCGGCCACCAATAGTATCCGGCATTTATCGGCTTACTACCACACCAACATCATACATGACTATCTCAAGAGCCTGGTACCCTCCTTCACTGCGCTCGACATCCCCCTCACCACCCGGGTCGACATCACCACAGGCAGCTGCAACGCCTACTTCAACGGAAACTCCATCAACTTCTACACCACACAAGCCGATTGCAACGCCCTGTCGATGGTGGCCGATGTGGTCTACCACGAATATGGTCACGCCATCACTAATTATTTTTATGATGCCCTTGGTCAAAATTTCCAAAACGGTGCCATGGGTGAAGGCTACAGCGACATTTTCGCACTCAGCATCACTAACAACCCGGTGCTGGGAATTGGATTCAGCAATACCGACCCCACCCGCTTCGTACGCCGATATGATGTAAACCCGAAAAAATACCCGCAGAATCTGGTCGGGCAAGTGCATGCCGATGGAGAGATCATCTGCGGTGCGTGGTGGCGCACGGCGGGTAATATTGGTAACCGCGACACCATGATGCAGATCCTCACAGAGGCCCTTTATGGACTACCCAATGCGCCTAGCGGGATGGAGGGCACGCTCTACACCGACATCCTGATCGACGCGCTGCAGGCCGACGACAACGACAACAACCTGTCGAATGGCACCCCACACTTTGTACAGATCGTGACCGCCTTCGCCTTCCACGGCATCACCCTCCTGCGCAATGTATCCTTCAACTTCAATCCATTCCCCGATGCTCAGGCTGGTAGTCCGATTCCACTAAGCGTACAGGCCACTGTGGATCCACCCTTCAACGCCTTGCTCGACGGCATTAGCGTTGTTTACCGCATCAACAGCCGCCAACCCCAGTACACCGACACCATATTGCTGCAAGCCGCCGGTGCCAACACCTACACGGGTAGCCTGCCCGCCTTTCCAAGGGGTACGGTACTCGACTATTATGTGGCCCTCACCGATCAAATCGGTGGATTAGGATCGGCAAAACCCGATTATGTCGACAATCCCGGCAGGCCAAACATGCCCTACAATATGTTAATTGGCTTCACACGCCACAACGCCTACGATTTCGAAAACCCCGCCAGCGACGCTTTTTTCACGATAGGATTCAGCGGTGACCGGGCCACCCAGGGCATCTGGGAAATCGGTCAACCCATCCCCTCCTTCACCATCAGCGGCACAGGGAGTCCGGTTGAAGTACAACCATCATCGGGCAGTACCCCCGCTGGGGTTCGCGCGGCGTTCACCCAAAACGCTGCGTCGCCCAACGACCCGCCCACCACGGCTTCGGTTCTGGGTGGACGAACCTCGCTGCTAACGTCAATCCTTGATTTATCGACCTGGAGTGACCCTGTGGTGAGTTATATGCGCTGGTTCTCCAATGACATGGGCGACAACCCTGGACAGGACAACTGGGAGGTGACGCTCACTGGAAACGGTGTCCAGTTCTTCCTGGTGGAACGTACCCGCCGGGCCGACGCGAGTTGGCGCAGGGGTGTGGTGCGCCTCACCGACCTGCTGTCTAGTCTCAATAGTGTGCGCATGCGTTTCGTGGCTCAGGACAACCTGCCCGCCTCCCTGGTGGAGGCCGCGATCGACGATATTTATTTCTATGATCCCACCCCAGCCACTGGTTTGGTCCATGAATCTTCATCCACCCGGGCTATTTTGTACCCCAACCCCACACAGCGGTGGGCCTGTGTTGGACTCCTTCCGGAAGGATCCATAACGGGCTGGATTCTGGATGCGCGCGGCCGACGAATCCGCAGTTTAGAAGGTACCGCTTCCCCAAATGCTTGCGCCTTCAGCATCGATTTCTCCGGACTGCCTGCCGCTCCCTATTTCTTGCAATTGACCGATGCGCAGGGTGGTACCCATCCGTTCCGGGTGCTGCTGAGCGGCGAATAATCCACAGCCTATGCTCCTGTCCTATTCCTGGCTCTGTGAATTTCTGCCCGAACCCATTCCGATCGATGAGCTCTGTGGGCTTTTGACCGACTTGGGACTGGAAGTCGATGCAGTTCGTAACATCGGTCATCGCCCCGAACCTGTTCCAGGCCTCGTTTTGGGGAAAGTGGTAAAGGTGACCCCCCACCCCAAGGCAGACCGACTCAGGATTGCATTGGTGGATGTAGGCGAGGTGGGGCCGCGACAAATAGTATGTGGAGCCCCCAATTTGGCATTGCATCAATTGGTGGTCGTGGCACTCCCCGGGATGACCCTCCACCGCGACGGTGACAACCCCCTTCTGGTCCAATCCGCCACCCTGGGGGTGGAAAGTCACGGCATGTTGTGTTCGGTCCACGAGGCGGGTTTGGGAGATGATGCATCGGGCATCATGGTGTTGGACGATAAGGAGGTAGCGTATCCATTGGGAACGCCGATCTCTAAGCTGCTGTTTCCGGGGCAACATGGAGAGTGGCAGATTGAAGTGAGCCTCACCCCCAACCGCTCCGATGCCATGTCACACTTCGGCGCGGCCCGCGATGTGGCCGCACGACTCAGATTATCACTTTCCACCCCCCAACGGGAGTCGTTGTCGACCCCAAAAAACTTACAGCCGACCCAAGATGTGCATGCCTCCCAAACTGTACAGGCCGCCCCTACTGTGCAAGTTTTCATCGACGACCCCGACGGATGCAGTCACTTCGCCGGCTGCGTGGTGCGCAGCCTCCGCATCGGCCCTTCACCCGCATGGATGCAGGAACGCCTCAAGCTGTGCGGCGCCCGTCCGGTGAACTTAATCGTGGACGTCACCAACTATATCCAATACGAATTGGGCCAGCCCATGCACGCCTACGATCTGCGTCAAATAATGGGTGGGGAGGTACGGGTACGAACGGCACACACCGGAGAGCACATCACTTTGCTCAACCAAAAAGAGTATGCGCTGCAGCCCCATCACCTGCTCATCACCCATGCCCACGAGCCCATGGGTGTGGCTGGCGTAATGGGCGGCCTCAACGACTCCATCGCAGCCGACACCACCGATATTTTCCTCGAAAGTGCGCATTTCAACGCGCGCAGCATCCGCCGAACCGCTTATGAGTTGGGCATCAAAAGCGACGCTTCTTGGCGCTTTGAGCGGGGTACCGACCCCGATGGGGTGCGCACCGCACTGGAGCGCGCTGTGTATCTGTTAGAAAGCTGCGGGGGTGGACAATCGGAAGGGATGGTGGAGGCTTTGGGTACCGCCGTTCCGCATGCCAGCATACACCTTCAGTATCATACGCTCGATAGCATGGCAGGCTATAAAATTCCACGCAACGAGGTTCGGGGCATCCTCGAGCGCCTCGATTTCCAAATCGGCTACGAACATGCGGGAGGAATGGAACTTATTGCGCCCCGCTACCGGACCGACGTAACCCGTGAGGTGGATGTACTGGAGGAAATCCTTAGGGTTTACGGACTCAACCGTCTGCCTTCGCCCCCACAACTGCGCTACGCTCCCTCAGCCCCTAAACCCGGCAACAATACCTACGGGTTACGCGATTCAGTGGCACGTATGTTGGCCGATTCGGGATTTCATGAGACCATAAGCCTCTCGTTCATTTCAGACGCAGAACTCGAGTTGCTTCCAGCTTATAAGTCCTATGCTCTGCGCGTATTGAATCCGGTCAACGAACTCTACCCGATCTTGCGGCCAAGTCTTCTGTTTTCGTGCCTGAACAATGCGCGACACAATCACAACCGCCAGCAACATAATCCGATTTTCTTTGAATGGGGTAAAACATATCTAATAACACAAAACACGCGGACCGAAACCGACCAGCTGGCCTTGTTGATGTCGGGTTCCGCCACACCCGAAAGCTGGTATTCCGAATCCAGAAAGGTCGACCTGCCCCTGCTCCATGCGCACGTCCAGCGCATTTTCCAATCCTGTGGGATCGAACCCCAACAACCCGAGTTGGGCACCCACCCATGTTTCACCCATCGTCAACTGCAATACACCTGGCAAGGCCGCCCTTTCGCTTACCTGGGAGAGGTGGATCCCGCCATCACCCGACACTACGACCTCAGACAGCCTGTTTGGTTCGCCACTCTGGAATGGGCGTCCCTGATGGGTCAGGTGGGTGAACGAAAACACTTACGTGAATGGTCGCGTTTCCCGCCCGTGCGCCGTGATCTCGCTCTGCTGGTGAACCGAAGCGTACGTTATTCGACCCTGCGCGACCTTGCCCTCAAAACCGCCGCACCCTTATTGCGTGAGGTGAATCTTTTCGACCGGTATGAGGGCGACCGCATTGCCCCCGAACTCCGTTCATACGCCCTGAGCTTTTTATTCCGCGACGACCTCGCCACGCTCACCGATGAAAGGGTCGAGGCGGCAATGACCCAAATTATCGCTATCTTTGCCGCAGCTACAGGTGCCGAGGTGCGCCGCTAGAAATTATGGATCAAGAGTTGCTGCAACGTTTGCACGTGCTTCACCGCCGGGTGCAGTCGGTGCTCAACCGAATGGATAAACTGGAACAGGAAAATGCCGGTCTCCGACAGCGTGTAGCGTCGCTGCAGGACGACAAGCAAAAGCTCCAAGACCGACTCAAAAAAGTCGAAGAGGAGAAGAAAACCCTGACCATGGCCAGTCAGATTCGTCGCGATCCAGCTTCGAGCCGCTCCATGCAACTGAAGCTGAATGAATATATCAGTGAAATAAACCAGTGCATCAAACTGCTGCAGGAACAGCAATAGGGCACGGGCATTTCAGAATCATGGAGCACATACACCTCAACATCCGCATAGGCGACCGCACCTACCCCGTGAAGGTCGACCCCAGCGCCGCACCGCGACTGCAATCAGCCGAGGAGCTGGTGCGCCAGCGGATGGATGAGTATAAGTCGACCTACCCTTCGTCCGACAAAACCGACCAGTTGGCCATGACTGCACTGCATTTCGCACACGCAGGCTTGTCAACCCACTCCCAGAACATGTCCCAAAAACCGACACCTGCGGCGGAATTATCCGCTCTATCGGAGTCGGTCGACCGCATCCTGGGGCTACTGGACCGACGAAATAAGACAGCTACCGAATCCGAATCGCCCTAAACCTGATTTCCACACCTGCCGTAGACATGCCCACAAAAACATGCTATGGATTATGAAATAGGACTGGCCGCTACATTCGTGGCCCTGCTCGCCGGACTGATCACCGGCCGCAAAATGGGCTCTGCAGCCCGCGATCAACAACGTGAAGAGGCCGAAAAGGAAGCCGTACGCATACTGAAAGAGGCTGAAATCAAGGCCGAAACCCTACGCAAGGAGAAAGAACTCCAGGCACGCGAACGCTTCCTGCAAATGAAACAGGAACACGAAAGTGAAGCCAATAAGCGTACACAGGCTCTTGTACAGAATGAAAACCGCATCAAGCAAAAGGAACAGTCACTGAACCAAAAAATGGAACAGGTGGCACGCAAGGAACACGAACTCGATGGTAGTCGCGACAACATGAAACGTCAGCAGGAGCAGATGGAGCAGAAAAAAGAGCAACTGGAAAAGCAGCGGGAAGAATTGGAAAATAGCAGACAGAAGACCGTAGCGGCTCTGGAGAAAATATCCGGACTCTCAGCTCAGGACGCGCGGGCTCAACTCATGGAGCAAATGGTCAATGAGGCAAAGAGCAAGGCCGCGGGTCAGTTGAAGGAAATTCTGGATGAGGCCAAGGCACATGCCCAGAAGGAGGCTAAGAAAATCGTAATTGAGACCATTCAGCGGACCGCCACTGAACACTCTGTTGAAAACGCCATTTCGGTATTTCCTATTAAAAACGACGAGATCAAAGGCCAAATCATTGGTCGCGAGGGCCGCAATATCCGTACATTTGAAGCCGCCACCGGCGTGGAGATTCAGGTCGACGATACCCCGGAGGCCATAGTGTTGAGTTGTTTTGACCCCTTGCGACGTGAAATCGCTCGAGTGGCGCTGCACCGGCTGGTGTCCGACGGGCGCATTCACCCGGCCCGGATTGAGGAAGTGGTCAACAAGACCCGCAAGCAGATTGAAGAAGAGATAGCTGAAATCGGCGAACGCACGTGTATAGACCTCGGCATCCACGGATTGCCCTCTGAAATGGTACGGCTCGTGGGTAAAATGAGATACCGCTCATCGTACGGACAAAACCTTCTCCAACACAGCCGCGAAGTCGCGAATTTATGCGCAACCATGGCCTCCGAACTCGGTCTGAATCCCAAATTGGCGAAGCGCGCCGGACTACTACATGACATTGGGAAGGTACCCGACGACAATCCGGAGGTGCCCCACGCCATACTGGGAATGCAAATTGCGGAACGCTGCAAAGAGCATCCTGTGGTATGCAACGCCATCGGAGCGCACCACGATGAAATCGAAATGACCGATCCCATCTCCGTTATCGTGCAGGTTTGTGACGCCATCTCGGGTTCGCGACCCGGGGCGCGCCGCGAAATGGTGGAAGGATATGTAAAGCGTCTGAAAGAGTTGGAGCAGCTGGCTTCGGGCTACAATGGCGTCGAGAAGGCCTATGCCATACAAGCCGGTCGTGAGCTCAGGGTGATTGTAGAATCGGAAAAAGTAGGCGACGAAGCTGCCGACCTGATGGCGGTGGATATTTCGACACGCATTCAAAACGAAATGCAGTATCCCGGACAAATCAAAGTAACTGTGATCCGAGAAAAGCGCGCGGTATCGTTTGCGAAGTAATGGGGATCAGGAAACCGAAAGAGTGTTACACCGAAGTTCTGATTTGAAGATTTCCCTTATCAAATGGGACACAATGGTTACTTTCTGTAAACCACTTGTTGACCCGTTTCAGTAGTCAGAACCACTTCGGGGGCTCTGGAGTCCTCCACATACCCAATCCGGCGAGCCTCGATACCCAAGGCTTCAGCCCGGTTGATGAATTCCCCTGCCTCACCCTGAGGAAGGTAGACCTCCATCCGGTGGCCCATATTGAACACCCGATAGAGCTCTTCCTCACTGCTGCCCGAAAGACGCGATATCATTTGAAATAAGGGGGGAACTGGGAATAAATTATCTTTCACCACCCGATGATTGCCAAGGAATTTCAGCGCTTTCGATTGTCCGCCTCCTGAGCAATGCACCATTCCGTGTATGTCGATTAAGCGCTCGCGCAAAACAGGCACCAGCAGGGGTGCATAGGTTCGGGTGGGTGACAAAACCAGTTGTCCGGCGTTCAATGTCGTGCCCTCTACAGGGTCCTGAAGGCTCATGCAACCCCGGTACACGAGATCATCCGGCATCGAAGGGTCGTAAGATTCCGGATAGGCCGCGGCCAAAGCATGAGAGAAAACGTCATGACGGGCCGATGTGAGTCCATTCGAGCCCATTCCGCTATTGTATTCCGACTCATAGACAGTTTGGCCAAAGGATGCCAGTCCCACCACCACATCGCCCGCCTGAATCCGCTCCTGGGTGACCACATCGGCGCGACGCATGCGCGCTGTCATCGTGGCATCAACCACAACCGTGCGCACCAGATCGCCCAGATCTGCAGTTTCCCCTCCACCATGAATCAACTCAATACCAAAATCACGCATCTTATCGATAAAATCGATAGTACCCCCAATAATCGCCTCCAACACCCCACCTGGAATGAGCCTTGCATTTCGTCCAATGGCCGACGATAACAGAAATGGGCCCGTACAACCCACACAGATCATATCATCCAGATTCATGACCACAGCGTCAACCGCAATGTTGCGCCAGACCTGCAGGTCTCCCGTTTCCTTCCAATAGGCATAGGCGAGAGAGGATTTGCTACCGGCCCCATCGGCATGAATCAACGAGCACCATTCAGGATCGCCCCCCAGATGGTCGGGAAGGACCTTGCAAAAAGAGCGTGGATACAAACCCTTATCGAGTCTGTCAGTCGCCTGATGGACCTCATCCTTAGTGGCTGAGACCCCACGACGCAAATACTCACTCATCTTTTAATCAAGCAATTCGTGGGCTCCTCCACCCTATTCCCAATCTGGGTTGGTGTACACCAGATCCTCATCGAGCTCGATATCACCCGTAACACGACGATACTTGATGATTCCCCTGAAATCGGTGCCGATCACCTTAAACGTGGTTCTGCGGTTCAACTCGTGCTCTTCATCGCTGCATTTTACTCCATTGCCACAGTGATTGATTAGTTTGGTTTCACCAAAACCAGCCGGCACCAATCGGGCCGAATCAATTCCCTGAGCAATCAGGTAGCGCACCACCGACTCAGCCCGGCGTTGCGACAAATCCTGATTGTAGGCATCAGAACCTCTTGAATCGGTATGAGAATTCAAGGAGATAAGCAGGTTGGATGCCTTTCTCAGGAATGTTACGAGACTATCCAGTGATCCGAGCGATTGCGGCTTCAATTGGTCGCTGTCGAAATCGTAGACAATATCTCCGATAATAATTTCGTCCAAGGGCACGCGCATCAACCATAAGTCGGCTCGAAACTTCTTCGATTCTTCAACACCCAGGGTATTCATGGTGGTATCGTGATCGATGTAGTCGAACTTCGACGCCTGAATTCTGTATTCAAAATCAGGCTTTAACCGGAATGAATAATTGCCCTTTTTATCAGTTTTGGTGTCTTTGTAGGTCGAATCCGTCATAAACAACCGAACCTCAGCGAAAGCAATGGGTTTGCCCGTACTGTCGTCATAGATTGTGCCATTCAAATCGATTTCGATGGGCGGCAACGACCACTGGTAGATGTCGTCGCTACCCCGACCACCCGTACGGTTACTCACCAAAAATCCTTTGTCTTTGCGGGAATTAGCAATGAATCCAAAATCGTCGGCACCCGAATTCACAGGAAACATCAGATTCTCAGGATCCGACCATTCTGTGCCGCCACCCTTAACAGTAAAAATATCCAAACCTCCCATGCCGGGGTGACCATCACTAGCGAAGTAAAGAGTTTGACCATCGGCATGGATGTAGGGGAACATCTCATCAGACTCCGTGTTCACCTGAGGGCCCAGGTTGATGGGCTCCTCCCACTGATCGCCCGATACACGATTCATATACCAGATATCCTTGCCGCCGTAACCCCCTTCAGCTCCATCAGCCGTAAAATACAACTTGGTCTGGTCGGGGGAAAGACTAGGATGGGACACTAAAATCGTATCGCCAAAAATGGAGATGGGCTCAGGAGTTCCCCACTTCGTGCCTGCCCTTTGAACCACATAAATCTTACAATCCCCCTTTTTGATGTTGCAGCGCGAGAAGTACATGGTGGTACCCGCCTCATTGATACTAGCTGTTCCATCATTACCTGGAGTATTGATTTCACCCTCCAGGGCGGAAGGCTTGCTCCACTTGCCTTTCGCGTCGACGGTCGATTCAAAAAAGTCGGAATAGCGTTCACCGATTCTGTTGAAAATCTTTTTACCACTGGCCTCCTCTCGGTTAGAAGTAATGATGACCCCATTCTTCCGAAACAACGTGAGGAAATAGTCGGACTCTCGGGTGTTGAAAACCCGCATGTTTTTAACATCGTACTTGGTGGGCGTCTTTTTCCAACCAGATGCCATCACGCAGGTCTCCCGATCCCACCGCACGCGGGCATCATCGGGCAACACCTCTGCATGGAGCGCATATTGTTCAGACGCCTCATCGAAGCGGTCCAATGCCCGCAACACATAGGCATGTTGAGCATACAGATCAGGATCTTTATAGCCCGCCTTCTCAGCGCGGGCGTACCACGACTCAGCCTGCCTGTAATCATTCATCAAGCGGTAGCACTGAGCTACCTGAAATGTGGCTTTTCCCTTTTGTTCTTTACTTTTTATGGCCTTTTTATAGTACTCGATTGCCACGAAATACTGCTGAATCTTATACATTTTATCGCCCGAAGCCATCTGGGCACGGGTTTCACGCCCAATGGCGCTTAGCACGACAATAATTCCAATCAAGATCGGGAAACGTATCAGTTGCTTCATATTAGGGCATCAAAAAGGAGGTTGCAAGGTAGCGAAAAGCAATCGTTCAAGCAAACCACTTAGGGCTTTATACCTGCAGGCAGACCCAACTTCTTCTTCACCGGCTCCATAATATCGTCTGAATCCTGGTAGTGCAATAAAGTTCCGCCACCCGAATCGAATACATAGGTGTATTTTCCGTCCTTAGCAACATCCTTGATAGCCTGCTCCGCCCTTTCCATGATGGGCCGTAAAAGTTCCTCCCGTTTCGAAGAAATATCCTGCTGAGCACGCTGTTGAAAATTGTCGATGTTCGTCTGAAGATCCTGAATTTCCTTGCCACGGTATTCCCGAACGGCATCGCTCCAGGAACCTTGCTTCGACTGATACTCCGTGTATTTGGTTTTTAATTCGGCAAGCATTTGCTCCAGTTGCCCATTCAAATCTTCCGTGTAGCGCTTCAGGCTGTCTTCCGACTTTTTGGTCTCGGGCATCATCGCCACCAGATCCGATGAGTTAATGTGGCCTAGTTTGAGTGGCATATCCTGTTGTGTTCTGGTTAAGTTCTGAGCCTGCACGGTCGGGTTTGACAAACCAAACAGGAAAAGACCGCTAAAGAGAATTAATTTTTTCATTTTATATTATTATTAGTTAGTGTATGGTTGGTTATCGGGGTCGGGTGCCCGGACGAGGGGCGGGGTTCGACGGGGGGGTTCCGGTGGTCGGAGATGGTGTACGCGCAGGCTGAACGACAGGTGGACTTTCTTTGTCGTCGCCCTTGATTTCCTCCTTAAATCGCTCAAGTCCGGGCACGTTGACCTTAGGAAGCGCAGGCATTCGGGTTCGGACTTTTTCCCTGGCAGTCGTTGGAGCTACCCCCATTTCTGTCAGGATGTCGTCGCTTTTATCAAATTTTCCATTGGCATAGATCAGGGTTACGGCTCCTGCGCGGTCAAAAATAAGGTCATATCCCTTTTCGCGGGCATATTTTTGTACCGCTTCATAAATTCGATCCTGCAGAGGCTTAATGAACTCCTGCTGTTTGACCCACAACTCCCCCTCGTAACCAAAACGCTTCGACTGCAACTCTTCCAATTCGACCTCCTTTTCCTTGATTTCTGCCATTTTTTCTTCCCTCATGGAAGCGGTCAATAAAACCTGCTCGGCCTTGAATGAGCGTTGCATGCTTTCGATGAAGGCTCGCTTTTCGGTTAATTCGGTCGACCACTCTTCCGCCAGTGCATCGATTTTGGCCTGAGCAGCCTTGTATTCTGTGATTTGTCCCAGTATATACTCGCTGTCGATATACGCATACTTCTGCGCTGAAACTACAACAGGATATAACAACAGAAGCAGACCGATTCCAAAAATAAAGCGTATCATCAGAAGTTTTGTCCTATGGTTATATGGAAATTGCTTTTGTGGGCCTCAAGTCCGGGCACCCGATCGAAGCCATAGCCCCAATCCACCCCGAGCAGCCCAAACATCGGTAGAAAAAAGCGCACACCCAAACCAGCCGAGCGGAAATTCGTGAACGGTTCAAATTCGCGCAAACGTATAAAACTATTGCCCGCCTCCAGAAACGAGGTCACGTAGATGGTGGCACTCGGGTTGAGGGTGAGCGGATAACGCAATTCCATGGTATATTTCTGAAACGCGGTTGCGCCCACAAATTGCCCGGAGGCGTTACGTGGACTCAGCGAATTGTTTTGATAGCCCCTTAGGCCGATCAACTCCCTATCGTCGAGTACAAAGCCCATAAGTCCGTCTCCTCCCACATAAAATCTACCCAGAGGAATGTCCCCGAAAGAAGAGGAGTAATTACCCAAGAAACCTAGTTGCACACGACTCATCAAGACCAGATTACCTGCCAGTTTCAGAAAATACTGACTATCGAAACGCCATTTATGATACTCCATCCAGCGGTAACGGTCGGCGGCAGCCGCATCTGCTCCCACCTTTCTTCCCAAGGCCGTATAGGGCGGTGTCAACTGAACCGATAAGGATAAATTTGAACCGCTTCTGGGGAAAATCGGCTGGTCAATGCTGTTTCGGGCCAGTGTTTCGCGGATGAAAAAGTTATTCGACAACCCATTCGGCAAAAAAACAGTGATCTGATAATTGCGCGAAATAAACTGCTGAAAATTGACTGAATGGAGTAGGGTAAAATAATCATCAGGTACCTTAAGGCGCTTGCCCAGGCTCACAGTCAGACCGTTGAGGGTGAGCGAACCCGCGTTGGGATTGCCCGCTGCCAAACCGGTCGACTGCAAGGTGGTGTAGGCACTCACCGACAGGGCATTGGGCTTAGACCCACCAAGCCAGGGCTCTGTAAAGGAAAAATTATAGGAGCGGAAAAACCGTCCGTTACCTTGTGCACGAATGCTCAGTCTTTGTCCGTCGCCCATTGGTACAGGATTCCAGGCTGATGGATCGAATAGCCTTCGTGCACTGAAATTATTGAGAATAAGCCCGAGCGTCCCCACCACTTGTCCTGCACCCCATCCGCCGGAGAGCTCGATTTGGTCGTTGGAGCGTTCTGCAACTTTGTATTCGATGTCGACCGTACCATCGGCCGGATTCGGGGTTGGGGTAACCCCCAACTGCTCTGGATCGAAATAGCCGAGTTGACTCAGCTCCCGTTGCGTACGGATGACATCGCTGCGACTGAATTTTTGTCCGGGCCGTGTCCGCAACTCACGAAGTACCACATGCTCACTGGTTTTGGTGTTCCCCGTCACGGTCACCCGATTCACCGTAGCTTGCGCCCCCTCAAATATCTGAATTTCAAGGTCCACGGAATCTCCTTCCAAACGCGCCTCAACCGGATTGACCTGAAAAAACAGATAGCCGTTGTCCATATACATGCTGGAAATATCGCGCCCGTTCGGATCGATCTGTAGCCGACTTTCGAGGGTTTTGGGACTATACACCTCTCCAGGCTCGATCCCCAACACCTTACTGAGGATGGAGTCGGGATAAAGGGTGTTCCCCGAAAAACGAATGTTTCGGAAAAAATACATATTGCCCTCATCGATTCGAATCCGAATGTGAACCATCGACTGTTCACGCCATTGCGTATCCTGAACGATACGGGCGTCGCGGAAACCCTCCTCACGATACACCTTCAACAGAGCTTCTTTATCCTCCGCATACTTGGTCTCATCAAATTTAGCGTTTCGAAAGATATTGAACCTCTGATAGGGCTTGGTTCCTTTCATCTTTCTGCGAATTTTCTTGGTAGGAACCGCCTGGTTGCCTTCCAGCATCAACGAGCCTACCCGTACCCTGTCACCCGTTTGAATGTAAAGGCGAACGAGCACCATATTCTGGTGGGTGGTGTCGGGCTCCTCCTTTATTTCAACGCGCAAATCTCCATAACCCTTCTCCGCAAAATAGTTCTTGATCAGTTCAACCGTCGTGGATCTGATGTGGTCGGAAAACACCTTGCCCCGGAAATCCTTCAATTTTTCGGTCAGATCATCGGCATATGATTTGCGCAACGACTTGCTGAAAGCGAATTTGCTCAACCTCGGGCGTTCCTGTAGCACTACTTTAAGAAAGACGGTGTTCGACTCATACCGCTCCACTTCAATTACCACATCACCAAACAAACCCTGCTTCCAGAGGCTGCGCACGGCTTTGGTGAGCACCTCACCCGGCAAATCAATAGCATCACCCACCTTAAGTCCGGCCAGCATCAGGAGTACCTCTGTATCAAAGTTCTGGACCCCTTCAACCCGGATACCACCTATAGTGTAGCTGCGGACCATGGGCTCTGCGGAGGCAGCGGATGAACGCAAATCCCTTTTGGCCTGGGCCAAGCCCGGCCTCGGTAGGATGATAAGCAACAAAACAACAAGAAGGCCAACTACAATTCTGGACATCAGATTTTTTGAATTTGCTCGCCCGTTTTGCCGAAACGACGCTCACGAGTCAAATAATCAGAAATAGCCTGATAGAGGTGCTCCTTGTTGAAATCGGGCCAAAAAACCGGAGTGAAGTACAACTCAGCGTAGGCCAGCTGCCAGAGCAGAAAATTGGAAATACGCTTCTCCCCGCTTGTTCGGATCATCAGTTCCGGGTCGGGCATACCAGCCGTATAGGTGGATGCCGCTATCTGTTCTGCGTCAATTTCTTCTGTCTTCAGTACTCCAGTCTGTACGCGCTCAGCCAATGTACGCACCACGTGCACCAGCTCATTGCGTGCTGAGTAGCTCAGCGCCAGATTGAGGGTGAGCCCTGTATGGTGTATAGTTTCTTTCATCGCATTCGACAGACCCTTGCGACAAAAAACGGGGAGTTCGTCAAGTGCCCCAAACGCATTCAAGCGGATGTTGTTGCGCTTAAAGGTGTCCATTTCCGCGGTAACCGTATCCACCAGCAGGCGCATAAGGGCATTGACCTCCTCCCTTGGGCGCGACCAGTTTTCAGCAGAGAATGCGTAGAGGGTTAAATAGGGTATATGCAATTCGGCACAGACCTCCGCACATTCACGAACCGCACGGACGCCCTCGCGGTGACCAAAAATCCGCTTCATACCATGCGCACGTGCCCACCTGCCGTTGCCATCCATAATGATTGCGATATGCCGGGGCAGTTTTTGCCGATCCGTAAAGTCAGCTGCGGTCATATGGTCACCCCCCCTCCCCTCTTCATCATCGCTGCTCCATACCGAAGCACCTGCCGGTTTTCAGCGTTAGAATGTAACTAACCCCTGCATACCAATATATATCGTTGTAGGAATTAATTCCACGCTGTGCACCGGACACATTGCGTGGCAAACCCAACTCCTCCGAACGATCCGACATTTGTGCCGAAAGTGGAGAGCGTGATTGTGACATATAGGTGTAGCCGGGGTAGGTCAAACTCACATCATCCAGATAGTCGGTGAGCGCATACCGGCCCGAGATTTCAAAACTCAGGGAATGCATACTATTGAAGTTGTAGCGATAGCCAATTCCGAAGGGAATCGCCAATGCGTATTGTCCGTAGATCGAACGTCCTGGAAAACTGTCGAGCCCCTGTCCCTCGGTACCTAGTGGACGAAGTTCCACTTTTTGCCCGTCCACCACGGCGGCAGGGTCATACCTAAAACGCGACAAGCCCGAAAAAATAAATGGCGTATGGTTATGCCGCTTTTGTCCGGTGATGTATTTGAAAAAGTTAAACTCGGCCAAGGCCGAAGTCTCGGTGATGCTCGACACGAAATTCAGATTGCGGTTTCGCATCCACAGATAAGGTGCATCCATATCGGATGCCTCCACTTGCGTGTGCAGGAGCGAAAAGCGGAAGCCCCAATGCGGGGTCGCGTTGTATTTAATCCAACCGTAACCCACCGGATTGAGTTTCTTCAAGCCAAAATCAGGACGAAGATCACCCGCATAACCGCTTACGCCAGCCCCCGCGGCCAAATCCCAGAATTGTGCACGGGCTGGAAGAAATAGGCCGCAAAAAAGGATGAGCAAAATAGATCTTATGAGCTTCATGGTGTGATAACGGGACAGGATGAACGAAAGCGAACGTAACTAAAAGACAGACCCACAAACACATAGCCGTCATTCCAGCGGGGTGATCCCCGGAACGACCCCACCTCAGCAGGCTCCAGAAATGACTGTGCCGTATTCAACTCCGATCTTCTGTCGGCAAGCGCCCCAGCGATGGCTCCCTTGTTGGAAGCCACTACGGCCGGGTTGGCATAAAATCCCCCAACATCATCCAGATAATCGGTGAACGTGAACCGATATCCGGCCTCGAGCGCAATCCTCAAATTCTGGCGGGAGGCCCATCGCATGCCAACGGCCACAGGAATACCGATTTGCGCCAGAGAGTATGGCTTTCTGTCGGGATACTCAGCGAGGCCTTGTCCCTCCAAACTCAGAGGAGCCAAATCATACCATTCTCCCTTGTATTTTGCCTGCGGGTCAAAGTGAAAGAGGTGGAATCCGGCCGCAACATAAGGGGTCATGCGGTGGCGACTCGGGAAGATGGTGATGGGACGAATCCGGTATTCGGCGAGGGCGGTAATCTCGAACACAGCCGAACGAAAGCTTAAATTGCGGTAGTTCGATATACGGTCTTCCCGGTTGTCGGCACCCGCAATAATAGCCCAGTTGGCATCGGAACGGACCGACCACCATGGATTGATGTTCCGACGCACGTGAAACCCGCTTCCGTAACGAATGTTCGACGCCCAATTCAGGGAATTATTGAGCTCGCCAACATAAGATGTGGCAAAGGTATTCACACCAAACTCAACATCCTGGGCACGAACGCTCGTCAATAAGCCCATCAGGAGAACAATCAGAGGTATAATTCGAATCATAAGCGATGGAAAGAGGACGATCAAAACAAGTACAAAGGGCGAATATACATCTTCTCTCTCTTTTTTCGCAGTGCAGCTATGGTTGACCCCGAAATCAACGTATAGGTGTATCCAAATCAGTAATGATCCCGCTCGTTACGCCGGTCAACCCCCCACATCAACTTGGAGCGTAGGACAGAAAGGTGATTTTGACCATTGAGCCGAACCAATGGAAAATCAAATGAATTGCGACGAACGACAATGCGCCCGGGCTTTTGGATGAACACAGACCGGGAGTCCATGGAAAGCATGACACCGCTACCGGCCGACTCAATATTGAGGTGGAGGGTGGAGGCATCAGGGAGCACGACGGGACGAACATTTAGGTTGTGGGGGGCAACTGCACTCACCACAAAGACCTGAGCGTTGGGCATGGTGATCGGGCCACCGCAACTCAGATTATAGCCCGTACTGCCCGTGGGTGTAGAGATTACCAATCCATCAGCATGGTAGGTGTTCATATTTACTCCGTCGACCAAGACCTGGATCCTGATCACGGAAGACAAGTTGTTCTTATGAATGGCCAGCTCATTGAGAGCGTATGGACAATCCCCAAACAAACTCTCCTCCGACTCCATGAACACCATACTTCGCTGCTCGATGGTGAATTGTCCGTCTATCAACTGCTGAACCACCCCTTTCATTTGCTCGGGCAAGGCCGATGTCAAATAGCCTAATCGACCATAATTAATGCCCAAAACAGGGATCCCCTGATCCCGCACATGAACAACTGAATCCAATAAAGTACCGTCGCCGCCTAGGGTAACAAAAAACCCGGAATGACCGACATCCGGTACACTTTCCCCAAAAACAGCTCCAGTCCACCTTCCACCCAAACGAATCAGAGATTCCGCAAGCTTTTCGAAGAGAATGACCTCCACACCCGACTGTACGAACGCGTCCACACATGCCTCCAACCCTGACTTCTGTCCGTCGGGCAAAGCTCTGCCATAGAGGGCAACAATCATGGTCTCTAAATTTCCAAATAGCGCATGAGCGACGAATAGCGGTCACGTAGCCATTCGTCGCGCCGGGTTTCGTGACTCACATAGACAACTTCATAGCCAAAATGCTCATAACCCGACACCAACTGGCTTAAGTCAAGCAGATTAAACTTGAGGTGCACCATACACATACCAGGCACATCATCATCGTGCATCCTCAAATTCAGGATGAGGGCTCGATTCGATTCAGCGATACGTGCCAACTCAGCGGGAGAATAATCGTGCACGGTCATGCGCAAACTCATGACCGCCCCAGGCTGGGCAAGCATACTCTCACCCTCAACCCAGCGCAAAAGATCGGAGGAGGTCACACAATAGCGATATTGACTCAGGGAATCACAAATTGGCATGCAATCGGTGTTTTGGAGTCTCATCTGCTCCAATAACCGACCAATCGCATCCTCCTCATCCATAAAAAAGGGATTATGCGTTCCTTCTGGCAATTGGGAGATTTTACCTGTCTTTCTGTCCTGAATCTGTTCATACTGAAGAGAACCCCTAAACAAACCAGAGGAATCCACCACGGGCAGATCAAACAAACGTGCGTCCAACATCATTTCACGCACTTTTTGAAAGGTATCTCCCAAACGAATTTCAGGTACCGTGCTGTGTTCAAGCTGAGCAATGCGCATACTATTGGGTTCGTGGATAAAAAATATCCGAAATGATCTACAAAAATACGGGGGATTGCCGAACAAAGGTCGCCACGAGTTGCCGAACCTCAATTCCAACCACAGATTCGGGGTGAAACTGCACACCATAGAGTGGGAGAGTGCGGTGACGCAAAGCCATAAGACAGTCGTCTTCGATGCTGTAAGCCAATGGAATCAAACATTCGGGCAGGTCTCCCAATACCCAGGAATGATAGCGCATGACCTCAACTATAGTACCCGCCTCACCCATCCATGGGATCTCACCCTCATCTGCACAAAGACGGATCTGAGAAACCATTCCATGCAATGGCCTGGGCGCCGCAATGAGCTTCGCGCCGAAATGCAAGCCTAAAGCTTGATGCCCCAAACATATCCCCAACATCGGGATTTTCGTATTCCAACGCGATATGACCTCCATCAAATTACCCGAGTGTATTGGGATTCCGGGTCCGGGCGACAAAATAATGGCCGTAAAAGTATCTAAATCCCCCAATAATCGTGGATCGTTGTTGCGCCAAACCGTACAATCCACCCCCTCCAGCAACACTAGATGTTGCAGATTGTAGGTGAAAGAATCGAAGTTATCAATCAGCAATACGCTCATATCACTGCATTCATTCCGTACATCAGGACGATTTTAATCCTCCGGGATCCTTCGTGAACAATTGACCAAAATCGCCAAAAACAGATTTCATGACGTTTATAACGGCTTGGGCATATGCTTGGGAAACGTTGTACGCCCGGGATTCGATACGAGCCTGTTGGGAAATCAAACCGGCGGCTGAAAATACCCAGAGCAAAAGCGATACCCATAAGACCCATCTAGCCGCGCCAATCAGGCCACCGAAACCCTGACTCATCCAGACTGGTAACAACGAACGAACCAATTTTTCCAGTAAACCCGCCAAAACCTTCACGAGAATTATGGAACCTACGAATACCAGTAGAAAACCCATCATAGGCAACCAAACAGAATTGACTCCCCAATAAGCTTGTAACACACCCGCTGCCCAGTTCATGCCCTTCAATCCGAGGTACAAGGATATTATTAGTACAATTATGCCCGCCAATTCGACAATCAAACCTTTGCGGTATCCCTGCCACACTCCCCAAATAAATGCAAGAAGCAAGATAAAATCAATAGTATGTGGCATATACCAATATTCTATTATGTGCACACAAACTTAGGAAGAAAACCATTGGCTCGTGACAGCCTGAAAGTAGATCAGCCATCAGGGTCACAGAGATGGGTGTCCGGGATTGGTAAGTTACGGCCAACCGATCCGACCTCTGTTTGAGTAGTTTCCGGAGGTTTCAAGTCTGTTTCCAAGGTAGGTTGTCCGGCTTCGACCCAAGCGGTCAACCACAGGCTGCCCAAACGATGAATGGCCAATCGCATTCGATTTTCCATGAGATTACTCAGAAATTCGTTGTACAACAACGCATAGGAACGACTATAGACCATTACACGGGTTTGTCCCCGCATCTCGGGCACTTTCCAGTTGTCCTCCGGTAGACTGTCACGCACCCGGCAATCTGCTTCCAGTACAAAAGGCACAAATCCTGCACTTTCCCGGATGCAGTCCCAGATCAAATCACGAACCCGGTCAATTACCAGGGCGGGACCAGTTAGCAGGTCATAATCGGCGCCCATCAACTCCGGGATTCTGCTTTCCAGCAAAGAATGGAGGCCGTACTGACCGGTCAATTGTCCGTTATAGTTGTGGGTAACATGCAGCGGAACATGGGCATCGGCAAAATAGTGCCCTAAATCAGCCGACAACCGCAGGATTCGGTCGTAATCGCTCTGCCGGAACGCCTCAGTTAGGCGGTAATAAACCAGATGAATGTGCCAGGGCAAGATTCCATGCCCATTCAGTTCCTCCTCACCGTAGCAGGCAACGGCCTCTTTCCAGGTCGGCGGTAACAAGAAATATGGAGGAGGGCCATAACGTTCCAAGTCAATAAAGTGCCTCGGGCCCTCAAGAAGATCAAAACCCCTTCTGCGGTCGGCGGCCGTTGCCTCCTCTTCCAGATAAGGCAGATGGTACCGATAAAAGGCAAACAGATCGGGCGGGAGCGTGAAAATGGCCGCCCTGTTGATCAGGCGATGTCCATAAAACCCCCAGGAATGGGCGCAGAAGGGGGAAAAGCCCATTAATAGGGTAATTAATAACTGGCGGGGAATCATGCATGCAAAAATCACATGCGAGCCGGCCATTAACCGTATGGCAAACGTATACTTCCGAAAGTAAACGAAAGCCTAAATAACAGAGGCGCAATCATGAAAAAACGGAAATTCAGATTACCAACCTATTCAATGATGGGTCAAAATCAAGGCTCTATACTGAGCTTACGAATTTTCTTAATGGGGCCAGGACAATGATCCTGGTGACAGCCCACACAAGCCTGAAGCATCATGTTGTAGCGAATCGGGTCGGGACTCTTCATAAGCTCCGCCCAGGTCTGGGCAAACTCCGCATGATGCCGGTCAAACTCTGCCCCCAATACCGAGGGGTCCGTGGGTATCTGGTTGTGGTAATTCAATAAGGGAAACGCATCCGGAGAAATAGAGTCACCCGCCAGAATTTGCTTACGCATTTGTTCACCCTGCTGGTACATGGCTCTCATCATCCGGGCCATTGGCTTAGGCTCTGGTTCCTTCCCTGCCCGCATTTCTGAACCATGTTCGCAGTCCTCTTCGATGTTTTTAAATTCGCCACAGCCCTGAAAGACCCCTACAAACAAACACAAAATGAGCAAAATCCCATTTGTTCGCACGAAGAGGGGGTGAAAACAGGAACAAAAATTACGAAGCATCTTACAATAGTATGACACCGATCGCTTCAAAAACCAACTCCTTATCGGGTTCGGTGATGGAATCGATCTCTGCCTGTGACTTACCGGCATCTTCTGCAAAGTGCTTTAAATCCTCAATGGAAGTTACCTCATAACGTGCAATTCCCTCCATGACCACCTTTCTTCCGGCCGATTCCAGCGGGACGAAAAAAGAATAATCCTTGAAAGAAACCCGCATCTCCTGGTCATTCCCCAAATCCACCTTCATCCAGCAGCCTTTCTTCTGACAACAAGAATTGATGGTGCCCGCTAGTTTTACCTTAAGCGAGTCTTTTCCCATCATCAATTCAGGCAAGCTTGAGGCCTCTTCGGCCCCATCCATCGTGATTTTATCACCATAGAACTCACCCACACTTTCCTTTTTGGCATTTTCACCAATTCGGTCGCAGGCATAAAGTGTCATAACAACACCAAAAAAAAATTGGAATATGTTTTTCATTAGAGTTATTTTGAAAACTGAGAGTGCTCCGTCGGGCAGATAAGATCATTACCCTACGACTTTAAATGCAAAGATAAAGACAGTATGTCATCAGATAGCCAAACAATTATTTTGATTCAACTCAACCAATTTCCACTGAAGGCTTGGTGGAGTCCCCTCTATTCCGTACCTTCGCACCTCTAAAAAAACCAAGCCCAGATGGCCAACCATTCTTCCGCCCTCAAAAGAATCCGCCAAACTGCCGTACGCCGTTTGCGCAATCGCTATCAATTGAAAACCACCAAAACGCTGATCAAGCGTCTCCAAACGGCGGGTAGCGCGGATGAAGCACGGAAAATGCTCCCTGAAGTGGTGTCACGAATCGACAAACTCGTTAAAAAGAACATCATTCACCGCAACAAAGCAGCTCACCAAAAATCACAGCTCACACGCCTTGTGAATACTCTTTCCTAAATCTTCTAAGGCTTTTTTTAGGCTCCGGAAACGGGGCTTTTTTTTTGCGCTCATCATTTGGTCACTTTTCGTAAAAGAAAACCTTATTGATTTTCATCTCTTACATCCATCCATGTTACGTTAAATGTTTGATCGGTAGAGATATGAATAATAATTTTTTGTTCCTTCACGGCCATCCATTTTAATGCCCATCATGGGCCTAACCCAAAACTTCTTCCCATATTCCGTAGGAATAAAATTGAGACCAGAACACAAAAAACCGACTCGAAATCTCCGCATTTGTTTGTCGATTCACACCTGTATCTACCCAAATACAACCTCCCCAGATTAGCTTTGGGTATGGATTCCGAAAATTCCAACCCTGCAGACGCCCTTACCAACCGTGAATCAGAACAAAGATACACCCTCAAGGATTGGGCACCCGACGATCGGCCCAGGGAGCGTTTCGTGAACCGAGGCCGCGAAGCGATGAGTGACGCCGAACTGCTTGCGATCATCATCGGACAGGGATGCCGCAACTACACGGCCATCGACCTGGCCCGCGAACTGCTCAACCGCTGCGATCAGCAAATTGTACGGCTCGGACGAATGGAAATACAAGAGCTGCAGCACATCAAAGGTATCGGACAGGCCAAGGCGGTGAGCATCGCCGCGGCACTCGAACTGGGTCGCAGACGCCGCGAAATAACACCAACCCCGATCGGAGCGGCGTTGAATAATTCACACGAAATCTATGCGCGCTACCGCCACCGGTTCGACGACCTGCAACATGAAGAATTTCGGATCTTACTCCTGAACCGAGCACTAAGACCAATCGCCGACCGCTCGATAGGCGTTGGCGGCCTCCACCAGGCCGTGGCCGATGCCAGCAAAATCCTGCGCGAAGCCATTATCCACCGGGCCTCATCAATGATTCTCATGCACAACCACCCCTCGGGCAATCTGGAGCCCAGCGAAGCCGACCGCGTCCTCACGGAACGCATCTCCAAAAGTGCCAGCCTGTTTGGCTGCCACCTCGTGGACCACCTGATTTTCTCGGATCGGGGCTACTACAGCTTTGCCGACCAAACTGAACCGAGTCTGCTGGGACTGTGAACCGATGAATCTACACCCCAAACATACCCCTACCTAGAATACCGCATTCGCATTATTTTTGGGACGTCAATCGTGGCAACTTTGCCTCCCTGCCATCCTAAAATCCACCCCAGTTATGCAGAACACACTACGCCACCTCGCCGCCCTGCTCTTCCTCATCCTGTTTTCCCCGGCGGTCAACGCTCAACTCAGCCTGAACACGGCCGATACCCTGTACGCCTGGGGGCCTGTGAGCACCACCGAAATAGTAGCTTATTCTGGCGTACGAAACAACAGTGTCAATCCAGGCAATTTCCGCTGGGTTCGAACCGCCAATGCCCAAGTCACCGGCTGGCTAGCATCGATCTGTGACCTCAATACCTGCTATCTCCCCAATACCGACAGTGCCGACTTTACCCTCAATGGCCGGGCCATCAGCAACATTGACTGCCACCTCTATCCCAATCAAGCTCTGGGTAGCGGAACAGTGGTGGTCCGGATCTTCGAGGTATCCAACCGGACCAACGCCGTCACCGTCGTGTATCGTTTCAGTACCCATTCCGCCGGATTTAGTGAGGCTAGTCCACTTCGCCTCACCGCATTCCCCAACCCCACCCAGGATTGGGTTACGGTGGATGTGGACGTGCCATCAACCCAAACACTCTCCGCCGCCCTCAGAGATCTGCAAGGCAGAACCATTCAGCCCATCACGCTGATGCCGGGTCGCAACCAACTGGATTTAGGCACATTGCCCAAAGGTTGTTATACGCTTTCAATCACAGATCGGTGTTACCCGGTTCATCTTCGTATCCTGAGGCAATAACTCGAAAACAATGGGCAAATAATTATTTGTTATGCCTATTCAGAATGAATGATTTTGAATATGCACAATGATTTTCTAACTTAAGTTTACATCAATGAAAAAAAACATTTCCCCAAAACAGCAAATACTTAGAAATAATTTTCAAATCCACATGAATGCAGAAGTCCGTGGAGATCTCGAAACCACTATGGCCACCATGTCGGATAGCCCACACATAAATAATATACCGACACAAGTTGGTGGCATTGGATACGATTGTGTAAAGAGGTTCTATACTTCTTTGGTGCCGACTGGCAAATTCTTTCCACCCGATTTGGAGGTTGTCCCGGTTTCACAAACAATAGATGAAAATCAACTCGTCGATGAAATGATTTTTAAATGCACCCATACCACTGAAATAGGATGGATGTTGCCCAACATTCCTCCAACTGGGAAAAGAATAGAAGTACCATTGGTGGTGATTGTTGGTTTTAAAGATGGAAAAGTAACACACGAACACATTTATTGGGACCAGGCCAGTGTACTGGTACAAATTGGATTATTGGATCCCGAATCCCTTCCTGTTTATGGACGTGAAACAGCTATGAAAATGGAAGAAATCATCGTACATACAAACGAACAACAATAAACCAACACCGACACAATCAATGACTTTCCCCTTCAAAATGAATGGGCGGGAACTACTTCGGCGCGTCGATAGCCGTCCTCTTCACAATTTTTAGTCCGACCTGTCCGACTCCTTCCAGCGGATCCACCCGCATATGCTGCTCCAGCTGAATGCGGTACAAGCCCAATTTGGTGCACCGCAGACCCGGAACCAACACTGGAGAGGCCACTTTCCAGTCACCCAGACCCTTACCCAGCCAGTAACCCTCTGCATCACTGAGTGCTGCGCTTCTGAGAAACTCACGCTCCTTCCCTGAGGGGTCGGCCAAACGCACTTTCAAATAAATATTCTGCCATTCATAATTGCCCTTATGGCGAATATTCAGCAAGAGATCGTATCGGGTCGCTGTATCCTTACATTCCCACTCAATGACTTTCACGTCGGAATAGGCCCATTTTGCCCCTTTCACATCCAAAAAAACATCCAACTCAGCTGAATCGGAGCAGGAAAACAAAACGACCCCCGATATAATCCAGAATAGTATAATCAAACGCCTGCCCATCGAATTATAGGTTTATGATTGACCCCCATTAGGCTCTGGCCTGACCGGATTACCCGATCCACTTAGTCTGCCTGAATTATCTGGGTTACCCGAACCACCTGGGCTACCTGTACCGGAAGCTCCGCCTTGGTTATTCGAACCAGCATTCCGATGGTCTCGGTTGTTGCGGTGGTGTCGGTTGTACCTGCGGTCGCGACCCTGACCTCGGTCACGGTCTGGATTTTGTTTGCCAACTTGACCCCTATCACGGTCAGGATTAGAGTTCCCGACCTGACTCTGGCCAAGATCCTGTGCCTGATTGCGACCTGGATTTTGGTTAACATCCTGACTCCGGCGCGGGTCCTGTGCCCGATCCCGTTCTGGATTTCGGTAGTCTCGCCCCGGTCTCTTTTTTCTCTTCTTGTTGCGATGAGCCGACTTGTCGAAACGGTCAATCAATCCCTCCGAATCGTGCTCATAATCGGGTTCATCCTCCTCATCGCCCTCTAGAGTGACCACCGAAGCAGACAACGCCTGTAGTGACTCAACTTTTACCCCCCTTTTCATATCATCGAGCAGACCCACGACCAATTCGACCGGTAAGGCCAGCATAGAGTCTTCAGCAGCGTCTCCCGAACGACCCTTAGGCTGGTACCATAGCAACTTCTTGAAGATATCAGTCTTCACCAACTCATACGTGCCCCCGACAGTCTCGATGTACTTATTGTTCTTCGGAAATGCCTTCAAAGCATCTAAATAGACCTCCAGTTCATAATTGAGGCAACATTTGAGCCTGCCACACTGTCCTGTCAATTTAGCTGGGTTATGGGACAAGTTCTGGTAGCGCGCCGCTGTTGACCCTACCGACTTGAAATCTGTGAGCCAACTGCTGCAACACAACTCCCTTCCACAAACCCCAAGACCGCCCAAACGTGCTGTTTCTTGTCGCGGCCCAATCTGCTTCATTTCAACCCTACATCGAAAGGCGTCCGATAAATGGCGGATCAAATCACGGAAATCTATCCGGCCTTCTGCGGTGTAATAAAAATAGATCTTCGACCCATCAGCCTGAAACTCAACATCCGATAGCTTCATGGGAAGCGTACTGAACGCGATGATTTCTCGTGCACGCACCAAAACGCTATCCTCTCTGGCCCTCAATTCACTCAGTTTCACGCGTTCCGCATCGGTTGACTTACGCAAAACCTTACGCAGATCCGCATCATTCTCCTTTACTTTCTTTCGCTTCATCTGCAAACGTACCAATTCACCTTTCAGGGTAATTCGACCCACCTCATAGCCGTAGTGCGCGTCGACTGTTACCCAGTCGTTGTTGTAGAGTTCTAATTTTTGGGGATTTCTGTAGAATTCCTTGCGACTACCCTTGAACTGAACCTCGACTATATCACATTTCTGGCTGTTCCAGGGAAGCTCTAGATTCGACAACCAATCATGTACGTTGAGGCGGTTGCATCCCCCACTGGCGCAATGGCCTTTGTCGCCACAACCCGCCGGAGCGCATCCCCCCGTACCGCAACTACCGCATCCCATAATGTAAGGTTTGTTTGTAAAAACACAAATATAAGTCAAAGTTGACTACCTAAGTTCGGGGCGTAGGGTGTCGTGCAAGCGATTCACCAAGGCGTGGAAGAGCAGGCGGGTGTGGGCATTGCGCTCCAGATGAAGGATGGCCTCCTGCAGCTGCTTGTGGATTCGGTTAATCTTTGGCACATCCAAAAAACGACTAAACCCGGCAACAAAGGCTTGCTGCGTGGCTGCTATAGGGTGAAGCGATCTCGCCCCATGAATCTCCAGGAGACAGCCGCGCAACAGCCCTAAACCCACGAGAAGGATTTTCTTTTGTCCCTCCCGTCCCAAATCGGACACCTGATCGAGCCAAGCCATAAGCGGTGCGACCTTCCCTGAATACGAAACCCGCATCATTTCCATAAATAAGCCATCGCCCATAGCCGCTGTATCTTCGGCCTCCATCAGCTGCCGCAACCTAACCAGGCTACCCTCAGCCAGCGGGGCACGGGCATGAGCCGTGTCTGTATCCATACCGTGCAGGGCAACTAAGGCGCGGGCCACTTCCTCAGTATCAATGGGCGGAATACGCAGCAGCTGCGCCCGCGAAACGATCGTGGGCAAAATGTGGTCGGTACGCGAGGCCACCAGAAAAAAGAGCGTGCCAGGTGGTGGTTCCTCCAGAATCTTCAGCAATACGTTTCCGGCCTGCCCCAAAAATTCAGGCATCCACATAACGAGTACCTTCCAGCTGCCGCTGTAGGCCGTGAGCGAAAGGCGGCCCATCAAATCGTAGCATTCGGCGCGACTAATCCCCGCTTGCTTGTTTCCCGCCTCCATCAGTTGCAACCAATCGGCAAAAGAGAGATAGGGCTGAGTAGTTAAAGCCTGCCGAAATTCAGCCAGATAGGATGTGCTCAAGGTGCCGCCACCTTCACCTGATTTGCCGATCACGGGGAAGCTCAAATGCATGTCGGGATGCATGAGTCGGGTGTGCTTTCCGCAGGAATCGCAGCGACCGCAGGAATCACCGTCGACCGGAGCCTTGCAATGCAAATAGGTAGCAAGGGCTAAGGCCAACGGCAAATTACCCGTTCCCTCCTCCCCGAAGAAAATCATGGCATGTGGAATTTGTTTCCCGTTGGCCATGTTCGTGAGCGAAACCTTCAGAGACGCTTGTCCGTATATCTGCGAGAACTGCATGAGTTAAGATCAGGAATTACTTCCATCTATCAAATCGATCACCACCTTTACAAGCATAAATATAGCATCTGTACTCCGATTTTTAGCGACACATCCGGCAATTGAGTATTTTTGGCAATGCTCCGCGTACGGAATGTGCTTATTGACCTGCAACTGCTTTCCGTACAGTTTGTATGTGACCTGTCGGCCTGCAAGGGTGCCTGTTGCGAGGAGGGTGACCTCGGAGCACCATTGTTGAATGAAGAAGTGCAGGAATTGAAAGCAGACCTGCCTGCCATCCTTCCCTACCTCGATAAAAGTGGCAGGGAACATATTGCAGTTAATGGTTGCTGCGGACAAGCCGATGACGGCGAGTGGGTTACCCAAACAGTGGGGGGCAAAGCCTGTGTTTTTGCAGTGCAACACGGTGGAATATGGAAATGCGGAATCGAAAAGGCCCACCGCGCAGGTGCTACAGGGCTAATAAAGCCCATTTCTTGCCACCTTTATCCGATTCGCATCGAAAAAGTTGGTTCTTTGGACGCACTCTACTACCACAAATGGGCGATCTGTGCACCGGCTTGTTCATGCGGTGCGGCAATGAAGGTTCCGGTCTACCAATTTCTCAAATCGGCGCTCATCCGTTGGTATGGCTCTGACTGGTACGAAGAACTTGACGAGACAGCGGAAGCATATCTGCGACAGATGGGCACTTGAAAGAAGACTGCAGATCCAATAAGTCACCAATAGTAGCTAAAAGGTTTTCTGACTATTTGTAAACAAAATTTCCGCACGGATTAGGATCGGCGATTATAAAATCTCCCCTATAGCACAAATGACCCCTCCCACGAGGGGAAGAATATGATAGACCTACCGCACAATGGTGAAGGTACCCTTGCGCTGATAAGGCTTGCCGTTGCGACCAGTAAAATTCAGTGTGAAGGCATATACACCGGGAGGAGCCAGCTCCTTACTACCCTGAAGCTTACCATCCCAACCCTCCGCATAGCTGTTTGTGCGGTACATCAATGCGCCCCAGCGATCGAAAATCTCCATATCATACGATCGGGTGGTATCAACATAAACTCCGATTGGACGAAAAACGGGTGAAAAACCGTCGGGCCTAAACCCGGTAGGCACAAACATCCTTGGGTACTGCAGCATATCGGCCTGATTCGAGAATACCGTGTCGCGGGTACCTAAATCGTTGCCTGGCACCTCAATGGCCACCAAGCGATATTGAAATCGTCCATCATGGTTGGTGGTGTATTCACCCGGAACTCCTTCGCTTCCGATGACATCGTGGGCAAATTCACGCGCAACCGATGGCTCTGTCGATAAGGGGATGAAACCCGCCGTGCGTCCAGGTACATTAAAGAGCAATTCATAGCGATCCACACCACCCAGCCAGGAATCGTAAGAGTTCCATTCCACCAAATTGCGAATCTGTGTACCCAATTCTGCTTCCGCCTTGGCACGTAACCAAATGCTTCGGGCCACAGCAGAGGAATCCGACTCCCGGCCACAAAAATCAATCAGTTTAATACGGTAGTAGTAGATATCGGTCAACGGATCAGCAGTTGGATCGGTGTAGCGCAGCTCTCGATACTGACCCGAAAGATCCGGCAGTAAAGCGAAAATCGGAAAGCGGCGAATATCACGGTATGAATTGGGGCTACCAGTCGACCGCTGCAAGATGACCGAATCGATATCGGCATCGCTGTCAATCCAATACAGCAATTCTATCAGGTTCGTGAGGGGATTTACAGTTACCTTACGAATGTAGGTGACTTCCATGGGGGTAATCCAGTTTGAAGTGAGACAAACCACATTCGACCAGGCGATGGTATCGCTGTTTGGTGTGCCAGATGGCCGGAAGGCCAGAATCGTATAGCAGTATGTCGAATCGCGCATCAAGTCAAATCGATCTTCATAACCATAGAACACCTGCCCTCCAGCAACAGTGCCCACCCTGAATGGGGGCATGCCACCTCCCGAACGCCAGATTTCGTAGCGTCCGACAGGGAACCCGTCGTATCCTGTGAACATAAGGTTCATTGATTCGCGGCATTCATCGATCATGCCGGTCATGAAAATGGTGGCATGCTGGCGCGAGACTAATCCTACGTTGCGACAAGAATCGACACTGGCCACCCCGTATATGAGGGAGCTGTCGTTGGGATTTTGCCCGCTGACTACATCTTCCCACCATGTGTTAAGACAGCCATAAACGGTGTCGAGGGGCTGCCAGCTGCCAGGACCTAAGTAGCGGTAGATGATATATCGATCGATGGCGTTGCAATCACCCGGCAACCAACTCAAGATAGCATTACCAGTCAGACTATCTACAGATGCATGTAGAACTGTTACGGCCGGAGGCTGGTAGTTGTTGTTGAAATTGTCACCTTCCACAGATGAGTACAGGGTGAAACCGAGCGATGTGAGCAACCCCACCCTGTAGTTGATTGAATCGGTACAATTCATCGCCAGATCCGCATAGTTCCAACCGCGTATGGTATCAAGAGTTTGCCAAACACCGGGTGTGCGGAAGAAAAACTCGCGTTCTACCACAAAATCACCATTGGAATACGCAGGATATGGGATGCCCTGCAATACGGTCATGGTATCCCAGGCGACACCCATCCCGATTTGGGCAGGCTGAAGGTTGATGACCTTCGCCCGCATGACCTTCAACGTATCAGAGGGCAACGATTCTATGCTGTCGCATGTAGAGGTGTTTACGAGATAATAATAATAGTCGTTGTTGATAAGATCCAATGCCGGATCCGTATCGGTAATGGACACCGAATCTATAACATAACCCTCGCCAACGGCATTAAATGGTGTGGCTGTTGGCCCTGTGCGCACCAAAGGTTGTCCGGCCGGCACCGACGCCCGATACATGCGGTAGCTCACGAATGAGCGTTTGCGGCGTTCGGCCGACTTACGGCGCTTGTAATTGGGGTCTGGGATAGCCTGAAAGTAGAAAGAATCGACCGGGTCGATGGTGACAGTATCCACAAACTGACTGAAATGTAAACGAACAGACGCATTGTTGGAGGCGGCCGAAACACCCAGTAGTCGCGGTGCCACCAGCTGGGGTAAGTTCAGAATGTTGAATGTAACGATTCGACTGCTGCGTCCCGGGACTGGACAAATTAAATCTATTGCTGAGATGTCGACCTTATACCCCGTTACCGAGGTACCGCATAGGGTAATGGCCTGGCTGGGAAGGTTGGAACAATCCGGAATCCAGCTGATTTGTCCACCCCCCTGTGTGGTGCCCGACTGATCGAATCCCAAACCGATTACCGGACCTCCAGGATATAAAAATTGAATAGTTGGTATCGTAAGCGCGGGCGCTGGAAGTGGCGGGTCATTGGGCCCACGCAGGGTCATACAAGGAGGAAAATTACATGCTTGAGGGTTGTTGTTAGCCCCAATCTGACTGCTGTTAAAGACTGTGTAGAAGCCCTGGGGTGCCGCTGGCGAGTTGGGGTAATTTGCGGGATTACCGGAAAAGATCGGCAAAATATCCTCCACCCTTAGGTACAAACTAATGGTGTCCTTGGCATAAAATCGGTAGAAAAAGACATCATTTCCGGCTGCATCCTTCAACTCCGAACGAATTTGAGGCGGACGCTGCTGGTAGAAATACGATGGATTAGTTGGCGGGGTGTTCGGATTATAAACCGGCGGATAATTGGCCGGAAGCGGAATGATTTTTAAACTAAAGTCACGAAAAACCTCGGCTATTTTTTGGCCGCATCGGTATGATATGACCTTGATAACGGTCACAAACGTGCCGGTTTGGTTTGGACGCAACACCATTTCACCACTTACAGGGTTAATGGGGTGATTGGCCGCTCCAACAACGCCGGGGCCAAGCAAACCAGGCAGAGGATTGGTTAATGAATAAGGGGGCGTGTAAAAATAGGGTGTGAGACCCTGATTAAGTGGATAATCGATATCGAAACTAGCTGAATCCGAATTGTTTGGATCGATGGCAAAATTTTGATAATAAACGGTGTCATTGGGGTTAATCACCAGCAAAGCTGTGGGGTCGGTGCTGAACACCGGAGAATCATCACACATCTGCGCCGGGGTCAACGCAGCTCCCGTCGCAGGATCTGTATACCGATACATCTTGACCTGCAGAGATTGATTTCCGTTACTGGCAAGTGAATTATTGATAAATGGCCGGCAACATGGTAGTGTATTCCCACCGAAACCCGTTGTTACAAAAAACGTATAACCACCAGGAGGTGCTGCAGCCAATCCACTGAGGTCTACAATTCCCTGATATACAAATTTCGCTACAGATCCTTGTGGACCATTGCCCGTTGTGGGTGGATCGCATGAAAAGCCGGAGGCAGTAGAGCAACGCAAGGTAACGTCCTGAGACAAAATCCGTGGTAGTACTTGCGAAATGTTTGGTTGACCTGCCACTGGCTGCATTTGTAGCTGCAGGGCTGAAACATCCAACGGGATACCATCGCAATCGCGGAACACCACTATGGTGAATTCATATCGACCCGGACCAGAAGTGGCTGCAACGCATTTGAAAGATATTTCTCCACCGAGCACGTGCGAAGCGGAGGTCTCAGAAATAAAAAAGAACCCGAATAACAATCCCAAAATCAGGCTTCGGAAACAGGCAGCTATGTTTGAACGCATGAAAAGCGGTTTATAGGTCAAATCAACTGACGAAAATAGACCAATTGTGCGACAAAGGCAAACCCAATAAGCAAAAGTTAATTGAACTTTAAGTAGCGGGTCTATTTTCAACTTAAGTCATGCAGGATTGTATCCGTGAAATATTGCCAATGTAGTGTACTTATGGCAAGTCATACCACGATGCATAGGCAGCATAATGATCCGCGGTTCGGCCAATCAGCGCCCTTTGTTCCTCAGTCAAGGGCTTAATTTTACGGGCCGGAACTCCCGCATACAAATACCCGGATTCGCACACCGTGCCCTCGAGCACCACACTACCCGCGGCAATGAGACAATATGACTCCACCACGGCGTGATCGAGGATTATAGCCCCCATGCCCACCAGTACATTGTCATACAGTGTGCATCCGTGCACCAAAGCCTGATGACCAATGCTTACGCACGATCCTATCTGAGTAAACGCCTTTTGGTAGGTGGCATGAATGATGGCACCGTCCTGAATGTTGGTTTGATCGCCGATTCGTATGCTGTGTACATCACCCCTGATTACGGCATGAAACCAAACGGTGCACCGATCACCCAGGTGCACATCGCCTGTGATGGTGGCGTTAGGAGCCAGAAAACAATCTTGACCAATAATAGGTGTTATCCCTTTTACGGGTAAAATCAACGCGCGCTGCTGTGCGTTCATGGTGTTTTGGTTTATGTGATGGGTTTTCGTGCGATGAATCGACATATGCTGGCTTCGCCGCGATGGTACCTTCCTTCATCGAGATGCGTGTGCAACACTTGGTTCACCAGCACCTCCATCCCCTGGAAGTCCTCCTCCAGCAGATCGGGCTGAAAAAGCATATCAGGCTGTTGCTGGGGTCCGCCCGAAGGCTTGCCCACCTGATCAGTATGAAAGCCCTCGAGTATGAGCCAACCGCCCTCGAGCACAGCTGAGGCAAGATTACGGTGTGCTACTCGCCGCACCGCCGAGGGTAAATGCGCATAAATCAGGGCCACCCCATCGAAAACAGGAGCGCTTTTGTAGTTCAAAACATCCTCAACCCAAAAAACTAAGTCTAGATTCTCCAATTTAGCCTGCCTCATCGCCTTGTTCATTCCGGCCTCGCTGAGGTCAAACGCCTCCACCTGCCAGCCATTTCGGGCGGCATGAAGCGCCTGCCGGCCCTCGCCTTCGCAGGGGAGCAACAACCTGCCGGGCTTGTGGTAGGCCAACCAGCGGCGGAAAAACTCGTTGGGGGCATCCCCGTAGGCCCATCCCTCCTCCGTATAGCGTTGATTCCAAAAATCTGTGGTCATGCAAACAAATATAAGGATGGCGTTTAAGAAAATTAGGGTTGCGGTTTATTTGATGCATATTTGTCGCTGTTATTGACCCAACAACCGTGAACAACGATCCGCCCCCATCCCTGCCCCTATTTACTCGCGCACAGCTGGCCCTGCGCAACGGACAGGACAAACCCGAAATTTGGATCGCGTGTCGGGGATTTATCTATGACGTAGGGGAGAGTCGCCTCTGGCACGGTGGAAAACACTACGAACATTGGGCGGGACAAGAACTCAGCGAGGAGCTGGCCGATGCTCCCCACACCGAGCAGGTATTGGAGCGGTTTCCACTTATTGGGCGTCTGGTTTAGGCTGATTCGTTGAACTCGACCCTACCATTTTTCGGTTAAACTCTCCGGAACCCCCACGGGGAATAGATAAACTTTCCCATTTGTGCCCGGTAAACCACTTTGATATGTACACCAGTTGGCCGATGTGGTAGGAATAATGCATTATTTGTCGATGTATAGCCTCTATGACGGTGTGCTGTTCCCCCCGGATCCGAACCGTCCGCTCCAAATCGCTTTCCTTTAGCCCCAACAATACACTTAAAAAGCAATCCCATCCCTCGTTCCAGCGCCTCATCAGTTCTTCACGTGTGGGTCGGTCCTCTTCAAACTCTTCATCACGCCTCCGCCAAGGCTTTTCCCCGTCGCTTTCAAGAAAATCAGTCCAGCGCGACAACATATTCCCGTGCAAGTGCCGCACAATCACCGACACAGAATTGCTCCCCGGACCAGGCTCCTCGTGCAACTGCTCATCGGTTAGCCTTTCCAAGGCTGTTTCCCCAAGCTTTTTGTAGCTACGTAACTGAAAGATCACATTGTGGAAGTCAATTATATTCATTAGCAAGAAATAACATTTTATTTATAAGTTGAATCTAATACCGCACACAGACGTTAACCGGTTCGGTGAAAAACCTGAGGGCTTCGTATCCCCCTTCGCGCCCCACACCAGACGATTTCATGCCTCCAAACGGGGTCCGGAGGTCGCGCAAGAGCCAGGTATTGACCCACACAATCCCAAACTCGAGTCGGGCTGACATCCGATGAACACGCGACCCATCGCGGGTCCATAAGCCCGCTGCAAGTCCATATTCCGTGCCGTTGGCCAGCGCAATCGCCTCCTCCTCGGTGTCGAACGGTTGTAGGGTCACCACCGGGCCAAAAATCTCCTCCTGATTGGTTCGGCACTTGTTTGGGAGTCCGTCGATCACCGTTGGCTCCATAAACCAGCCGTTGGCGCATCTGCCAGAAGGGAAAACGCGTCGGCCACCGCAATGAATCACCCCCCCTTCTTCAACAGCAAGCCGAACATAACCCAGCACTTTGTTGAGGTGGGTCTCCGAAACCAACGCCCCCAAATGGGTATCCTCGAGCATGGGATCGCCGACCGATAACTGCTGCACCCGATTCACGAAATCCTTCAGAAAACGATCATAGAGCGGTCTTTCAACCAGAATACGCGACCCGCACAAACAAATCTCGCCTTGATTGGTGAATGAGGAGCGCACAGCGGTCGAAAGCGCCTCCTCATAAGAAGCATCCGCAAAAACTACTGTGGGATTTTTACCACCCAGTTCGAGCGACAATTTCTTGAACAGGGGCGCGGCCTGCGCCGCGATGCGCGCACCTGTAGCGGTTCCCCCTGTAAAACTGATGGCTTTCAAATCGGGGTGGGTATTCAACCGATCGCCAATCGATGCACCCAATCCATGCAGGATGTTTAATACCCCCGGCGGGAAGCCGATCTCATGAGCGAGTTCCGACAACATAAACGCTGTGTATGGAGTCAACTCAGATGGTTTGGCCACTACGGCATTGCCAGCAGCAAGTGCGGGTGCGATTTTCCAGGTAAACAAATAGAGGGGCAGATTCCATGGCGATATGCAGGCCACCACCCCCAAAGGCTTGCGCAGTACATAATTAATCGCCTGCCGGTCGGTGTCGAACGCATCCTGCCGATCGTGAAGAGCCGCACCCGCAAAAAACCGAAGATTATCGACCGAACGGGGGATGTCCATGCGTCGCGCCAGCGACACCGGCTTGCCCTGATCGCGGCTCTCAGCCTGGGCAAACTCTTCCTCGCGCTTTTCTATGCCATCCGCCAGGCGATTGAGCCATCGTGCTCGTTCGGCAGCCGTTGTGCTCGCCCATTCCTGTGCTACACCTCGGGCCGCATCCACGGCCGCATCGACATCGGCTGCAGCACTTGCAGGCAAATGTGCATAAGCTTGTCCGGTTGACGGCTCATAAATGTGCAGGGTTTCACCCGATTGGGCCGCAACAAACCGCCCGTTTATGTAATTCAAAATGGGAATCATCGGATCATATTTTATTATATTTTTCTACAAACATCCAGTTCTTCCCCCATCGACGGGAAGATTGATGCCGTTGATGTAACCCGCAGATGGCCCTGCCAGGAAAGCGATGGCGGCGGCTATTTCATCGGGTCGGCCAAATCGGCCTGCCGGGATTTTCTCAAGCATCTCTCGTTCCACTTCCTCCACAGAACGCCCGTCGTGCGATGCCTTCCCCCCAATGATCTGCTCGAGGCGCTCGGTTCTGGTGGCTCCAGGCAACACATTGTTTACCGTAATGCCGTGGGGCGCGACCTCTGCCGATAAGGTTTTGGCCCAGGAGGCCACCGATGCCCGGATGGTATTGCTCACCCCTAGTCCGCGCAGGGGTTGCTTCACCGATGTTGAGATTACATTGATGATTCGTCCGTATCCCGCCCCCTTCATTCCCGGAATCAGGCATTGGCTCAGTTCATGTGCGGCCAACAGGTGCTGGGTAAAGGCCACCAAAAAAGCCTCGCTCCGTGCACCCTGTATGGGCCCAGGCGGCGGTCCACCGCTGTTGTTGACCAGTATGTGAAAGGCTCCATATCGTTCCACCCAACTGCCCACAGAACGAGCGACTGAAGTTGGCTCGCCCGCATCGCCCACAATGTATGCGTGTTCACCTGGATTGGTTGCCTTTAACTCATCAAGCGCCCGACGCAAATCGGGCTCCTTACGAGCCAATAACACCACCCGGCATCCCTGAGTGGCCAAAGCATGAGCGGTGGCCAGACCAATTCCGCGACTCGCGCCGCATACCAATGCGGTCCTGCCCTGTAAGTCATTATTTTTCATCGATTTCTGATTTATTTTTTTTGAACTTTTTTCTTTACAACGCCAGCTGGTTTGGGATTTCCTATGTTTTTGTTGAACCAAAAACAAACATCGCTCAATCCGCATTCCCCGCATTTCGGATTACGCGCCACACAAACATAACGACCGTGGAGGATAAGCCAGTGATGCGCCATGGCCACCACCTCTGTCGGCAAGTGATGCATCAATTGTTTCTCGGCTTCCAAAGGAGTTCTCGCCTTATTGGTGAGGCCAATTCGGGCAGAAACCCGAAACACATGGGTATCAACGGCCATGGCGGGTTGATCGAATACCACGCTCACAACTACATTCGCTGTTTTTCGTCCGACCCCCGGGAGCTTCACCAGTTCCTCAATCTTCGACGGGATTCTGCCCCTATACGTATCCACCAACATCCGCGCAGCAGCCACCAGGTGCCGGGCCTTGCTACTGGGGTATGAAATGCTTCTGATAAAGGTGAACACATCATCGGCTGTGGCCTCAGCCAGTGCAAAAACGGTGGGATAACGCTGAAAAAGCGCGGGTGTGGTGAGGTTTACCCGCTTATCGGTGCATTGCGCAGACAGCATCACGGCCACAAGCAACTCGTAGGGGTTGGAATACCCCAATTCGGTAGCCGCTTCAGGTGCATTCTGCCGGAAGAAGTCGATCGTTATTTTGTAGCGCTCAGCGGTGGTCATCTGTTTCGCTACGAATATACCGCTTACATCCTTGCAGTCCATTCAGTCAAGTCCCTAACTACCCGCTGTATATTTAGTCAAGCCCCTGACTGCCCACTGTGACTTCAGTCCAGTTCTTGCCTACCTACTGTAATTTAAGTACAGTCCCTACCTACTGTGACTTTGGTAAGACTCGAACATAACCATCCACACATTAATACAACCCATATCTACCCGGTTTCTTCTGTCCGACCCTTGCACACCCACGACCTGTTGAGTTGAACACAGTTCTTACGGATGCCCACATATTGTAGAGGCGCATGATTTCATATATTCTTAATTTTGCGGCAAATTTTCGCTCATTGATTCCCGAATACAACCTAATAAAATAGGCCTGAGGCGAGCATACGTTCTTACAAAAGAGATCAGATCCTTAAACCCATCCCATTAAATTAAACAATAAAATCCCAATCCTGTAGATTATGTCGACCAACGAACCCTCCACGCTAATCCCTGCTGCTGAAAATCCGTTCGACTCTATGATATCGCGATTCGATGAAGCCGCACGAATTTTGAATCTTAGCGACGGCCTCTACAATGTATTGAAATCGCCCGCGAAACAGGTTATTGTTTCTCTTCCAGTGAGTATGGACGATGGCAGCATACAGGTGTTTGAGGGATATCGCGTAGTGCACAACATCAATCTGGGGCCGGCCAAGGGGGGCATTCGCTATTCTATGGATGTGCACCTCGATGAAGTGAAGGCCCTAGCTGCGTGGATGACCTGGAAATGTGCCGTATCCAATATCCCCTTCGGTGGAGGCAAAGGAGGCATTAAATGCGACCCTCGTTCGATGTCGGCGGGTGAACTAGAGCGCCTGACGCGTGCCTACACCCGTGCCATGATTGATGTATTCGGACCAGAAAAAGACATTCCGGCACCGGATATGGGAACGGGCCCCCGAGAAATGGCCTGGATTATGGACCAATATTCGAAATTGGTGGGCTACAGCAGCCCGGCAGTCGTTACTGGTAAGCCTCTGGTTATGGGTGGCTCCAAGGGCCGCGTTGAAGCTACTGGTCGCGGTGTGATGGTAGCCTGCCGATCTGCTATGCTGAAAATGGGCCTAAACCCTTATAAATCGACTTGCGCTGTACAGGGCTTTGGGAATGTGGGGAGCATTTCGGCTAAATTGATTGAACAGCAAGGGCTCAAAATACTAGCCATAAGCGACGTGACAGGGGGCTACTATAATCCGAACGGTATCAACATACAAGAAGCCATCGCGTACAGTCAATCGCACGGTGACCAATTGCTCGGCTTCACCGGTGCTGACCCCATATCGAACAACGAACTGCTCGAGTTGGACGTTGATGTTTTGGTACCCGCGGCTATGGAAGACCAGATCACCGGACACAACGCGCCCCGCATCAGGGCAAAATTGATTGTGGAAGGTGCCAATGGACCTGTGGCCGCCAGTGCCGACGAAATTCTCAACCAAAACGGGGTGATGGTGGTGCCCGACATTCTGGCCAACGCCGGCGGGGTAACGGTTTCCTATTTCGAATGGGTGCAAAACCGTTTGGGCTACTTCTGGACGGAGGAACGGGTGAACCGTCGGGCCGACCGCAACATGAAGGAGGCGTTTGAACACGTCTACCAGGCGTCGATGCAGCACAATTGCAGCCTCAGAATCGCGGCCTATATTGTGGCCATCGATAAGGTGGCCCAGGTGACCCAACTCAGAGGCGGAATTTAATCGATCGATTATTTCAACCCGGTATGATCCACCGCGAAGGCTACACCATTATTCTCAGCACCCTGATCATTTGCGCGGCCGGTACCTTTTTGGTCTATCAATTTTTACCTGCGGGTAAATTGTATGGCTATCTTCTTTACAGCCTTTTGTTTGTTGTTCTGATCTTGGTGGTGCAGTTTTTCCGGAATCCTGGTCGACAAACACCTGTCGATCCAAGGCACATCATCTCTCCTGCCGATGGCAAAGTTGTGATTTTGGAGGAAGTAGAAGAACCCGAATATTTCATAGGCAAACGCCTGCAAATCAGTGTTTTCATGTCGCCCCTCAATGTGCACGTGAACCGTAGCCCTGTCACCGGAACGGTGCGCTATTACCGCTACCACCCAGGCGATTATCTGGTGGCCTGGCATCCCAAGTCGAGTACCCTCAATGAGCGTACGACAGTGGTTGTGGAAACTGATAAGGGGGAACTTGTGCTATTCAGACAAATCGCAGGCGCTTTGGCCCGTCGCATTGTGTGCTATATAAAGGAGGGTAATCGGGTTACCCAAGGCGGGGAATATGGGTTTATTAAATTCGGCAGCCGAGTGGATGTTTTCTTGCCACCGGGCACCCCCGCAAGGGTTAAGCCCGGTGACGTGGTTCGGGGCGGTGAATCGATTTTGGCTGAATGGCCCTAAAAATCCCTGCGATTAGCGCCTGGATTTCTCAAACTTCTCCATTTCCTGATCGAAGGTGTTCTTGAACTTCTCGTAGTCGTAGTCGATGCGCAGGCGCTCATCCTGACCAAGCTTAGATCCCAGATTTTTGATCATATCGGTACCGCTTAACTCGAGGGCCAGATAGGTCTTGTAGGTGTTCTGGGTTGTTTTGGTGAGTTTTTCACATATAATGCGGGTGCCGGAAATTTCCTGGTTGATCACCTCGCGACTCAGTCCTTCGAAGCGCTCCTGAATCTCCTCCTTGTTGTTGAATTCACGTGAATTCACGTAGTTATCGATCGTGGCCTTTAATACGGTGTTGATCGAGGAAGCGAGTTGGGTACGAGCCTCGTTGAGCGCCTTCTTCTTGGATGTGTTCTGGTCCAAACTCTCACCCACTGCATTTGCACGAAGGATTTCTTTTGTACTGAAGTACTCGGAACCGGAACAATAGAGCTTGACCTCAACCTCTCCGGCTTGTTCGGGGGTAATCGATTTAACAGGAACTTCCTTCTTGCTTTTGCAGGCCGAAAGGAAAAACAGGGCTGAAACCAATACGAGCAGGGATAAAGTGGATTTTTTCATGGGGTAATTCATTAGAGTTTATTTGAAAATTAGGGATAAATGGATAAATGATAAAAATGTTATACAAACATATATGTTTTGAATATATCAAAAAATACAAAAAAGATTAATCAGCATCGGGCTGCAAAATCCGTTCCAAAACACGGGGCAAAACCGATAATTCTAAATTTTCGAGCAGTCTTTTATGGGCGGCGCGCAGGGCGGAAGCCGAATCGGGGCCCGTACTTCGCACTTCATTGAGGCTTTGCTGGTAGCGAACCACGTTTGCGGCATCTACCACCCGCAGGGTTCCATTCAACACCGCTGAGGTTTGTTCACCTCCCTCCAGTGGAAGCGCACGACATTGAACCTTCAGCGCTAATTGGAAATCGGGTCGCCCGAGGCCCCCGAACACGACCATTCCTGCCTTCCCCAATCGAGCAGTAATGATCTGCTCGACCGCGGCAGCTGACCAACCCAATAAATCACCTGAACTGCTGATCTTCATCTCCATGGATGCTGGGATGATTTCGATCGGCAATTCTGCAGAAGGCCTCTGGGCGGGTGGCAACAAACTCAGCCACCGCCAGTGAGGTGCTTCCTGAGACAGAGCCTCCAGATTCATTTCAGCCCTGAGGGAAAGCAAGCGGTTGCCCGATGATGGAATAACCCCGACACGAAGGCGAATACGCCCATCCTGATCTGTACTTAATTTCCATCCGTTGTGGGTGTCAATCCCATTATAGCGGATTTTTACGGGGAAGCCGCCAACAATTCCACCACCTGCACCCGGATATCGCACGCGGATCTCTAAATCCTCGGGCGCATGGGCCATTTTGACCCGCCATTGCTTCACTCCAAATTCTAAGTAAGTTTGACGTGATAGCTGCATCATCAAATCAGCCAGGTCTGCCAACAAAGATCGGGAAACACCTGCCTCCTCATAAATCAGACTTTCACCCGAAAATGGAGCGAGTCGATCGAGAGCACGCAAACAAAAATCATAGGCAGCCACCACATCCGAGTGCCGGGTCGATTGTCGGGCCGTCTGCAGGTGGCTCAGTGCCTGATCGACGGCGAGCTGGATCTTGCGTGCACGTGCCTTGCGGTATTCCTCCTGTGACAAACGGTAAAAGACCCAATATTCCTGCTCATTTTGCCAGGTATCCACGAGCTGACACTCCTCCAGCTCGGCTTGGGCCATAGTACGGGTAAACGAGCGAAATTCTTCTGAAAATGATTGTTTATCCTCATACTGCGATTGGGTGGAGTTTGCATCCACCCGCACCTTGATTTGCATGGCAATGTCGGATAGTGCCTGCTTTCGCGCCGCCTCCAGGTGGTCGGAAGGACTGTAGGGATTTTTCCGGGCAACGCCAATTCCGATGTATTGCCCGACTTCGACCGGTCGCTGCTGCACCCACCCTGGTTTGGGAATCAGGCTTATTGGTGTGACTGTCGGTTGGCTTTTTTGGCGGCCACAAGAAGCAAGCAGCATAAACAAGAAGCTAAAAAGCCAGTATGATAGCCTCTGCTGTTTCATTTTAAGGATTAAGGCGTGATTGCTCGTAAGCCACTATGCGCGATGAGATTTGGGCCGCAACAGTATTCTGAGCTTCCTGAGCCATTTCACCACTGGGTCTGAATTGACGGGAAGCATTCAAAAGCCGCTCCATATCGCGCTTTTGAAAGGGTGCATTTAATACCCTATCGCCCGGGTGATCTTCGTTGAGGCTTCGCCAGGTGCCCGCAAACAAATTCTGACGGTTGCCCCCATAGGTTACATAGCGCACCTCATCTTCGACCGACTCCTCCGCAACATCGGAAACGAGCACCATTCCATTCATCTGAGTAACCAACTGGTAGGACACCCGCAACCGAAGTTCGCTTTTCCCCTGCATTTCGGTGTAGACCACTTTCCGGTATCGGGTCACATTCTCCATACGGTTGCGCTCTTTGTTGAATTCCTTAACGACATAGGACTCATATCCGCGACGCTCCTGACTCTGCATCTGAGGGGTAACATACACCAGTTCATCGATCCGGCCCTTCAATTGCAGTCGGGTTCCCACAAATGAGGTATCGGACGGATTGGCCGATGAAGGTTCGGTCCACTCGATAAACTCATTTCCCAATCCCCCAAGCGCTATTTGGACGTAGCGGGGAATTTCCATGGGAATGCTAAAGGCCTGGGAATTTTCAAAGGGCGCAAGGGAGATGCGCACCTGAGCACGCGCACGCGAAACTCTACTCAACTCTGCTGTTTCTTTGTAGGAGGGTTCGAGCGCATTCACTTTTTCGAAATGCCCATATGCCTTTCGGTAATGGCCGGCGTCGAATGCGGTGCGCCCATCTTGATATTCCGGAATGATGCGTGCCAGACGCGAAAGTTCAGCTACGTCCTTGTAATCGGTCTTCCAGCTTTTAATTTCCGCAAAGATTTGCTCGGCCTCGCGGAATTTACGGTTTTCATTGAGTCGTGTGGCCTCCCCGTATTGCTGCGACAGATATCGGTCGAGATCCTGCTCGTAGTCACCCCGCAACATGCCAGGCATTTCCAGGCGAATGCCGAGTGCTGAAGCGTCCGATGCAAGGGTTTCCATACTGCGGTAGGTGCGGATCGACTCCCGATAGTTGCCGTCTTGGTGCTGACGATAGAATCGATCGGTCGACAGCTGCATGGTTTGTTGACCAGATTGCTGCAGACCCACACGCGCCTTGATGTAAGTCCGGTCGCGCCCCAAAGCCATAAAGTACTGCTGAACAGCCTCCTCATGCATACCAGCTACCGCCAGCTTGTCACCCTTTTTGGTAAAACTATGACTGGCCGAACAGAAAGCCAACAAATATGGCCCAATTACAAAAAAAGTGATCCGAGTGACGGGATGACGTTTAACCCGATTGAAAATCAAGGATATTAGAATGCTCATGTCAGTTGGAAAATCTATACAAAAATAGGCAGAAGCTATGAATTGACCCCTTCCGATCCGTCGCTTCTTTTCAATTACCATGCCATTAGGCTGTCGATTGCATGTGTACCTTTGTCGCGTGCTGAATCAGACCAACAAGCGGCTTTTTCCAGGCGGGCTCACAGGAGATCTTCTCTCTTTGGGCACAGTTCAGGCCCTCAGTGCCCTCCTTCCCCTGGCCACTGTACCCTATCTGTTGCGGGTGGTGGGACTAGAAGCTTTTGGTTGGTACAACCTAAGCCTGGCGGTCATGAATTTCGGGGTGGCCTGGGTCGATTTTGGGTTTACCTTGACCGGCAGTCGCGACAAATCCGCTTTGAATGGGGATCCTACCACAGCAGGGGATCCAGCCGTAGGGAATCCCACGGCAGCAAAGGTTTTGTTTTCCAACTATTTCTTCACCCAGCTTTTGCTATTGGGCATCGGCTTGCCCTTGCTGTTTTTGTTGGTGATGAGCATTCCAACCTGGCGCGAACATGCCCTGTTTTTTCTTTCCTCGGCCCTACTTTTACCCGCACAGGTACTGATGCCCGCGTGGTGGCTACAGGGCTCCAGACAGTTTGCCCTCCTCGCGCGCTGGCAGGTCCTTGGGCGCTTGCTCTTTGCTGTCGGCGTCTTTTCCTGTATCGATAGCAAAGAAGATCAGCTTCTTATACCCCTATTGAATGGTGGAAGCACGCTTCTCGTGGCGTTTGCCGCGTTCTTTCAGGTGAGATCAGTAGAAAAAATACCGCTCGGGTGGCCCGGTTGGGGTTCGTGTATGGGACTGCTGCGGATGAACCGACCCGTTTTTTTGGGTGGACTCAGCAGCGCCTTATTTGCCCACAGCACCTTAATTATTCTTGAGTTGTTTGTCGGCGCGCGTTGGGTGGGTATCGTATCTGCCTTGGAAAAAATAATACTCGTGTTTCGTATGGCCGCCAGCAGCCTTCAGCAGGTGTTGATCCCCCGTCTCAGCGCACAGGATCCGGAGGCGATGACGAAAGCCGTTGCCTATCTGCGCAAAATGACCCTCCCACTGACCCTTGGTGGTGTAGGAGGCAGTGTGATGTTGTGGTATATGGGTCCACAAATCCTGACCTTGGTGGCGGGTAGTCCACAACCCGATGCCGAAGCCCTATTGCGTTGTCTGGTACTCCTTCCCCTTATTTTGGCCATTGGCGTTTTACCCTCAAGCTTACTGTTGGCCACGAAACACAATCGGCTGTTCGGGCGGAATTTAATGGTGGCCGCAGCCGGAGGCGTTGGAATTCACCTGCTACTCGTGTTCTACATCGGAGCCTGGGCAACCATCACCTCATTGTTGACAGCCGAGCTGCTGTTGGTGTGTAAAAATGTTGCATCATTGAAACAAATTTTGGGCAACCAAACCCGTACCACTCGATCATGACGGCAGATCAGGTATTGGTTGTGTTGGTTCTGTATGGCGACAAATCAGAGCCGTGTGTTTCCCTGAAGAGCCTGATGGCCCACCACAAGGCTCAGAACATGGCCTGGATGATCTGGGACAACCATCCCATACCCGGAATGGATGTCATGCTCCGGAATTGGATGGCCACTGAGGCCAAAGGCAGTATAGAACGATGGTTGTATGAGGCACATCCTGAGAATCCGGGACTCAGTGCTGCGTATCGGGCCGCCGCCGAAAAGGCTATGGAGTGGCGGTGCACCTGGATGCTGCTGGCTGATCAGGACACCCATTTTCCGCTGGATTGGTGGGATTGCTACACCAGATCGGTTCATGCGGACCCGATCGGACTCCTCGTGCCCCAAATGTATAGCTCTGAACTTTGCATTTCACCGGCCGTTCACCGGATGGGGATCAGCCGCCCCAACCCACGGCCTGTATTGGGCGAAATCAACCTTAATCGGTATATGCCGGTGAATTCCGGCATGATGATCAGGCTATCGGCCTACAACCAATGTGGGGGCCATCTTCCTCAGGTTCGTCTCGATTTCAGCGACACCGCATTCATCTATCGTTTGAGATCGGCGGGTATTAGAGCATCGGTGGTGCCCGTGACCTGTAGTCACGGCTTATCGGGGCTCGAACCAGAATCATACGTGGTGCGCCTGCAGCGATACCGGCAGTTTTGCAGAGATGCCCGCGCCTGGGTGGAAACCGAGGGGCCAGTAGTAACCCTCACTTTTTTGGTGGTTGGTCGTGCCCTTCGGTTATCGTTCCGTTACCTCCGCTTTGGATTTATGCGCGTACTTTTGCAGCAATTTTTTCTGAGCAGACCCTATGAGCAGTAAAAAGGCCGCGGCCAGTTCCGAAATCCACCCCCTGATTGTCGGGCTTTTTGGACTAAGTCTGACCGAACTCATACTCGGCGGCGGGGGTCGGTGGTTCGACTGGGGTTTCCTGACACCACGTATGATGCTGTTCGGTGCCTGTCAACTTACCTGGATAATCAGCTGGGCTAGTGGACGATTTCATCCGGGAACGCGCGTTTTGGCACTTACCCTCATTCCTTTAGGGGCAACAATCTTCGCCTCAGGCATCGGATTGTTGAATGCCGCCAGTGTATCCTCTGTTTTTACCGATGTTAAACCTCTGCTGTACGTTCTCAATCTGCCCTTTTACGCCCTTATCCTGCGAGACCCCTTAGGCCGTAGGGTTGCAGGCCTCTTGTTTAGATGGTTGGGATTGGCGATGGCCATCGGTTACCTAGCTTTCTGGATCCTCTGGCAAACTGATTGGGTCGACGGATGGGCGTTTTACCAGTCCACCGAGCAAATGGGTGAGTTTTTCTTCCGGGGCAACATGGGATTCTTCTACAAGGGCTTCGTATTCCTTCCCGTTGCCCTGTTTTTCTGGGAAAAAGTCCAATTCCAGAGGAAGCGTTGGGTTCAGGTCCTTATTTATGCGGCTATACTGCTGACGTTCACCCGGGCCATTTGGCTCATCCTGTTGTTTTTCCCCTTGCGTTCACTATGGAACTGTCGGGGCCACAACCCAACGGCTTGGCTTGCCTTGATGCTGATGCTGGTCGGTCCATGGTTGGTGGAAAAAGGAGTAGTCGACACCCGACATGAACGAGAATTTTTAGAGCTCAAGGTCAAGGACGATCCCTACCCCAATCAGAAATATTTGGAGCAGTATCCATATCCCGACTGGCAGCAAACCATCGCCTTTGCTTTTAGCCAGAGTATCATGAACCGCCACCTCTCCATGATGGAGCGATTTGTGCAAATTGATGAAGTAGGGCAGCGCATAGGACCGTTGAGCCTGCTTTTTGGCCACGGTTTGGGTATTGGGACTCCCTTGAAACCAGTTCATATGGAAATCAGCTACCTGGAAATCTTTCATAAACAGGGATTATTGGGCTTGGGTATTTGGGGACTGCTCCTTTTTGCCGCATGGGTACAATTTCGCCGGTCTACCTCTATGCCATACGCCGACCAAAGCCTGTCGACCGCCCTGCTCCATTCCGTTTTTTTTGTTGCCGCACTTTCCTTTTTCAATCCCTTTATCAATGCACCCATGGGATTGGCATTATTGACCATGGGATTAGCCCTCCCCCATCATTTTAAAAGTAAACACGGGCCCGAGGTCGTGGATCAGTATCATGCGGGCATTCATCATTCATCGTCATCGACTGTTTCAACGCGGTTGAATGAGGATGACCGCGGGCGGTTTTTCGAGCACTCATCAACCAATTTAAATACTACGTCAACCACAGCGGTCAACTCTCTGGAACGTCATAGCCAGTTGATAGCCAACAGCGACCCTTCAACTCTTCAGGTAAGGCCCCGAGTGAGTGTTTGTATGTCCACCTACAACGGTTCGCGCTGGCTTCGGGAACAAATCGAAAGCATATTGCCTCAATTGCAAAAGGGAGATGATCTCTGCGTAGCGGATGATGGATCTACGGATGGAACTCTGGAAATCCTGCAGGAATACATCGATCATGGACACCCGATTCAGGTTTATCCCGCGGGGGGCCACCCCTTGCATCATCCCTCCTACAACCTGGAGCGTGCCCTGAGGCAGGCCAAAAGCGAATATATTTTTCTGTCTGATCAGGACGATGTGTGGTTACCTGGCAAGGTTGATGGGATCTGTAGGGCGCTTCAGAATCATACGTTGGTGATTCATGATGCGCGGGTGACCGACGAGGTACTGACCATCACATCCCCCAGTTTTTTCGAACTGCACCGCACAAAAACTGGGGCCATCGAGAATTTTGTGCGAAATAGTTACCTGGGCTGCTGTATGGCTTTCAGAAAATCGCTGCTCGAAAAAGCACTGCCCTTTCCGCCGCAACTCGCCATGCATGACATCTGGCTCGGAAATGTAGCTGCTTTGTGGTTTGATACCCATTTTTCACATGAAATCTATGTGCTCTACAGGCGTCATTCAGGCACTGTAAGCACCACAGCAGCTGCAAGTGGGTATACGCTCTGGCAACAGATCGCCCTTCGGGGACGGCTCGCCCGGCAAATCGGCCGTAATTTGTTGAGGAAATCATGACCCAGCACCAACCCTATTTTAGTGTTATTACTGTTTGCTTTCAGGAAGCTCAAACACTGCGGCACACCCTTCTGAGCGTCGCGATGCAAAAAGGGGCAGCCATTGAGCATTGGGTCATCGATGGAGGGTCAACCGACGGAACGCTGGAGATTCTGCGGGAATGGGATTTAGAGATGAAGAACGCCGATGCGAGGCGTGCCGAGCCAGGATATCGGTTCCACTGGATTTCCGAATCCGATCTAGGTTTATATGATGCGATGAATAAAGGCATCGTGCTTTCGACTGGCCATTTTATCGGCATTTTGAATGCAGATGACTTCTACCCACACCACCGGGTTTTGTCGCGCGTGCGTGGTCAACTGAAACAGACAGGAGCGGACCTACTCTATGCCGATTTGAATTATGTAGAAGCCCGCGATTTTCGGCGGATTGTACGCACATGGAAATCGGGGACTTACGGCAAACGATCGTTTTACTGGGGCTGGATGGCCCCTCATCCGACGCTGTTCATAAAAAAGGAGTGTTATGTACGGTCGGGCGGATACAGACTGGATCTGGGTACCTCCGCCGATTATGAGTTTATGCTGCGGATATTTTTAATGCAAAAGGTACAAGTCACGTATTTGGCCAAAACAATAATTCATATGCGTATGGGGGGCGTAAGCAACAAGGGCTTGAAAGCGAGGTGGAAGGCCAATCGAATGGACCGGAAGGCTTGGCAGGTGAATGGACTCAAACCATTCTTTTTTACACTACTCCTCAAGCCTTTCAGAAAATTGGCGCAATTCAGTTAGGCCGTTGTGAGCGCAGATTTACCCTTCTGTAAAACTGCATCCCTTCAGAAAATTATTGGAGTTCAGTCAGGCTGTAGCGAGCGCAGATTTATTGTTGACCGACCCTGCAGCCGTTTAGGAAGTTGGCACCATTCAGTTAGGCCGTAATGAGTGCATACTTTTTTTGAGCGACCCTGCATCCCATATGAAAATGAGAAAAGAAGTACATCGAATTAGCCCTTAAAATCGGCTGCCATTCCCGTCCAGACCCGGGCAAAGACACCTAACGGAAGGAAAATACCCGTTTCTGTCGTGGACAGATAGAGTTCGCCCGTGTGTAGATGGTCGGTGGGGTATGCGTCGCTCAGGAAGTTTCTCAGAACGAGCGATGATAGTCCGAGCGAATAGGCATTCACCAAGAGGAAGTGAGTATCAGGTTCCAGAATCGAACGAACATCATCCATCAACGAAAGGATTTGGTCTTCCAGCTTCCATCGCTCACCTGAAGGGCCCAGTCCGTAGGCCGGCGGATCAAGAAGTACGCCGGAATATCGGTTGCCCCTTCTCCGCTCGCGGGCCACAAACTTTCGGGCGTCTTCCAGAACCCAACGAATGCCATCAAGTCGACTCAACATCATGTTTTCATGAGCCCAGTCGACCACCTGCCTCACAGAGTCGAGGTGCACCACATCGGCTCCGGCCTGACAGGCAGCCAGACTGGCGCCGCCGGTGTAGGCGAAAAGGTTCAGTACCTTTGCGGGCTTGCTTAGTGCCCGAATACTCCTGGCCACAAATTCCCAGTTATCGGCCTGCTCCGGGAATATGCCGACATGTTTGAATGAAGTGAGGGCTAGCCGAAACCGAAGATTCAGTGCAGCGCTCCGATACGTGAGCTGCCATTCCGACTTGCTTTCCTTTCCCCTTAGCGGAATCCACTCTCCGCCATACGCCCCCTGTTGCTCGAATCGCCAGTGCGCCCGCTTCGTCCATTCCTCCCGATTGAAGCGGGGCGACCAAAGAGCCTGGGGTTCTGGACGAATCAGGATTTGACTGCCCATTCGTTCCAGCTTCTCTTTGCCTCCGCAATCGATCAGGGAATAATCCGACCAGCCCGCCGGGCAATGGGCATCGATTCGTGCCCCCAATTTGCTACCCATCTCGTTATTCGGGTCGACCGTGCTCGGGTCTCATATGGGGGAAAAGCAACACCTCTTGTATACTGCTCTGGTTAGTCATGATCATAGAGAGGCGGTCTATTCCAACACCAATTCCAGCGGTTGGGGGCATGCCATATTCCAATGCCCTGAGAAAATCTTCGTCGGGCATCATGGCTACCGCGTCGCCTCTTTTGCCTAGTTCAATCTGGGCCTCAAAACGAGCCCTCTGGTCGTCGGGATCATTCAACTCGCTGAAGGAGTTGGCTAGTTCCTTGCGGTTGCAGATCAGCTCGAACCGTTCAGTGAGCTCGGGATGGTCGGCATGTCTTTTGGCCAGAGGCGACATTTCAACTGGGTAATCCGTAATGAATGTGGGTTGTATAAGATGGGGTTCCACGCAATGTCCGAAGATTTCATCGAGCAGGGCGGGTCGCGTTGCCATTGCGGGCACTTCTGCGCCCAGTTTTCGGGCTTCGGTTAACAACTCCTGATCGGACAGGCTGCGCAGATCCAAGCCCGTGAAGGCTTCAATCGCCCCATGCCAGGTATAGCGCTTCCATGGCCTTGCGAAGTTAATCTTCTGATCGCCCACCTGAACCTCAGTTGTGTCATGCAAACCGATGGCTACTTGTTCGATGAGTTCTTCCGTCATATCCATCATCCAGCGGTAGTCGCGGTAGGCCGCATAGAGCTCAACCTGGGTGAACTCAGGGTTATGGTAGCGGCTCATTCCTTCGTTGCGAAAATCGCGGGCAAATTCATAAACACCATCGAATCCCCCCACGATGAGGCGCTTCAGGTATAGCTCGTTGGCGATCCTGAGGTAGAGCTTCATATCGAGGGTGTTGTGATGTGTGGTAAAGGGCCGCGCGGCGGCACCACCATAAATGGGTTGAAGTATAGGGGTTTCCACCTCCAAAAATCCACGTTCATTGAAATAATCGCGCATCAACTGAATCATGCGGGCGCGTTTACGGAAAACCTCCCGCACTTCGGGATTCACCACCAGATCCACATAGCGCATGCGGTGCCGTTGTTCGGGGTCATGGAAACCGTCATATTCCTGTCCCTGCTCATTGCGCTTCACGATGGGTAGCGGCCGCAGCGATTTGCTAAGCAACGTGAATTCTTGCACCCTTAAGGAAATCTCACCCACTTGTGTGCGAAAGATGCAACCCTTCACCCCTATGTGGTCGCCTATATCACAGTATTTCCTGAACAACTCGTTGTAGGTGAAGGGGTCATCGTTCGCGTCGAGTTCATCACGGTTCAGGTATAATTGCATCCGCCCGGTTCCGTCCTGCAGTTCGGCGAACGAAGCCTTGCCCATAATGCGGCGACTCATCATTCGTCCACCCAACACAACTTCCTTCCATAAGTCGGCATCTTCATCCTGATATTTAGTCAATATTTCCTCAATGGTGTGGGAAATAGGCAGGTTGATGGAGGGGTATGGGTCGACTCCGTGGCTGCGGATGGCTTCCAGGGCGTCGCGACGAATGCGCTCTTGTTCCGATCGTTCGGTCATATGGACTGGCTTATTTTGAGAGGGCAAAAATACGATCTAGAGAACCTCCGTGCTTTCAGTGGCAAACACCAGCTGCTGTAGTGCCAGCCACGACATAAGTCCCGAACCAATTCTAAGTGCTTCCTCATCGATATCAAATCTTGGAGTGTGAACGGGCGCTATGATGCCCTTTTCTTCGTTTCGGGTACCGAGACGATAGAAACAGGCATCGGTATGTTGACCATAATAAGCAAAATCTTCAGCCGCCATCCACAAATCGAGATCCATCACATTTTCTTCACCCAGGTAACTACAAGCCGCTTTCCTGAGTCTGTCGGTCAACTTGGGATGGTTATTGAGGCATGGATATCCCACATTGATGTGGACCTCACATCGTGCGCCCAACGCGGCGGCGGTGCCTTCGGCCACTTGGCGGATTAGCTCATGCGCGCGGTAGCGCCACTGCTCTTCGAGTGTCCTGAAGGTGCCGAGCACCTCCACTTCATCTGGAATGACATTGTATGTGCCCTCAGAATTAATACGTCCGAACGACAAAACTGAGGGGGTGGCCGGGTGTGCGTGTCGACTCACTACCTGCTGCAGGGCCACCAGGGTCTGTGCGCAGGCCATCACGGGATCTATGTTCTGATGCGGCTGTGCCGCGTGTCCTCCCTTGCCTTTAAACACGAGCCTGAGCTCATCGGCTGAGGCCATGTACATACCAGACCTAAAGCCCACCTTTCCGGCTGGAATGAGGGGCATGACATGTTGCCCCACCACGGCTGAAGGCACGGGGTTTTGCAGGACCCCATCACGAATCATGAGAGACGCCCCACCGGGCAGACGCTCCTCCGAAGGTTGAAAAATCAGACGAACCGTTCCTTCGAAGGCATCGGTGATCCGACTGAGTATACCCGCAACCCCGAGTAGACTGGCCGTGTGGGCGTCGTGACCACAAGCGTGCATGATACCAGGTCTCTCCGATCGGTACTCCACCTCATTTTCTTCATGTATGGGGAGAGCGTCCATATCAGCCCTGAGGGCCACGAGCGCCCGATCGGGATTCCGTCCCTTTATATGGGCCACCAATCCGTGTCCACCTACCCCTCTGGTAAACGCCAGTCCCAGTTCATCCAATCGATCCGCCACATAGGATGCGGTCTGTGCCTCTTCATACGAAAGTTCCGGATTCTTATGTAAGTGTCTGCGGTGGCGTACCACTTGTGCAAACAACTCGGTCGACAATTCTAGGATGCGTGACTTCAGGTCTTTCTTCTCCATATTATACTAAGATGTGCGGTTCATTACTCAATATAAATTTCATCCGGCACCACGAAACTGGTTTTAAATCCGAGTTGACGGAATTCTGACAAGAGTACCTCTGCTTCCCTATGGTTGCGGAAATCGCCAATACGCACCCTGAAGTTGGGCTGACGGTACACTAAATGAACATTCATGTTGGGGTATGCGCTCTCCATCTCCTGTTTTAAACGCATCGCCTCTGTTCGGTTCGGTCCGTTGTAGATTTGTATTCGAAAACCTGAGGCGGTTTCGCGCTTGATTGTAGCAGTAGCGGGACTACGATTCACTGGTTTGTCAGGCGTTAACGTATCCCGTACGGCCGGAGCCGGTGTTGGGACGGGCACAGGTTCTTCTAATACGGGAGTGGGAATGGGTGCCGCAACAGGCTCCTCTTTCTGCTCTTTATTTCGGTCGCGTCCGCCTGACTTGCTGAAAATTTTGCGAAAAAGCTGTGCTTCGGCAGGTGCAACCCCAAGCAGCACAAACAACAAAACAAGACCAATAGTTAACCGCATAATCCGTGGTTTAAGATAACTTCCGAGGCACTGGATGTACCGATTCTGGAGGCTCCGGCTGCAATCAGTTCCAAAGCCTGACCGCGTGATTTAATGCCGCCCGATGCTTTAACGGCCACTGCGTCGGGTAAATAACTGCGCAACTTTTGAATGATGTCGACATCTGCACCCCTTGGCCCCATTCCGGTAGAATTTTTGACGAAATGTACGCCCGAATCGATACAAAGATCACAGGCGTCCCTCAGCTCAGCATCGGTGTAGTAACCCGTTTCCAGAATCACTTTGAGTTTCCCATTGAAACCCTGAATCCGCTTAAAAAGTTCACGAAGCCACCTATCGCACGCCTTAATGTCACCCGATTTCCAGGCGGAAATGGGGAAAACGGCATCGATTTCCTGAACACCGTGACTCAAAGCACGTTCTACCTCTATATAGATGGATTCAAATTCCGAAAAGCCCATGGGGTATCCGGCTGTAACGCAGGATGAGACACCCGTTCCCTGCAAGGCCAATGCCACATCGCGCGAAAAATAGGAGGGTACACAAACTGCAGCGCATCCCCAGGTAACAGCTTCCTTGGCCATGCGCACCACATCCGCCCTGGTGGTGTCCATCGCCAACCGGGTATGGTCAACACGAGCAGCCAGGTCAGCGTCTATTCCTCCCGACCGCAACACTGTTTAAATTTTTTACCGCTGCCACATGGGCATCGTTCATTCCGACCCACTTTAGGTCCGGCGATGATGGGTGACTGAACGCGTGGCTCTTCGGGCATATTGGTTTGTGCGCTGGCACTACCACCCCGCGGTGCAGATGAGGTGCTCGCTGCCGTTGGGGCGGTTGATGTGGAAGTGCTTGTGTAGGTGGGGTGACTCGCCTGAAGGGCCGGACGTGCCGGGCCTGGAGTCGGACGATGTTCCTGAATCTGCCCGGCATCCTGAACCGGAATTCCAGCCTGAAACAACAGGGAAACAGCCTCCGAATTGAGTTCGCTCAGCATATTTTCAAAGAGATTGAACGACTCCATCTTGTAGATGACCAAAGGATCCTTCTGTTCATAAACCGCATTCTGAACCGATTGCTTCAACTCATCCATATCGCGGAGGTGGTTTTTCCAAATCTCGTCGATCAGCTGGAGTACGACCGATTTCTCCAGCTCTGTGATGATCTCGCGGCCCTCATTGCCCATCGCTCTCTTCAGATTCACCCCAATTTGAACCCCCCGATTCCCCATCTGTATCGGTACTCCAATATATTCAACGCGCTCACCTTGTTCCCGGTACACGGATTCCAAAACGGGCATCGCCATTTCCGTGAGCTTGCGGTTCCTTTCCTCATAATGCGCCAACACCCCATCCGACAACCTCAAAACTGCCTCATCCTCCTTCATGCGGGCAAATTCTGCACTACTAAACGGCGGTTCGTGACCAAAATCACGGATTGTATCGAGGTATAATGCGTCAAAATCAGCCGATTTGCTGTATCTGGCGACCAATTCCCCCGCTACATCTTCAATCATATGCCGCACGTCCATGCCAATGCGTTCGCCATACAAGGCATGGCGTCTTTTCTTGTAGATCACCTCCCGCTGTGCATTCATCACATCATCATACTCGAGCAAACGCTTACGGATTCCGAAATTATTTTCCTCCACCTTTTTCTGAGCCCGTTCGATGGATCGGGTAATCATGGAATGCTGTATGACTTCTCCCTCCTGATATCCGAAACGGTCCATAATTTTTGATATGCGATCGGATCCGAAAAGGCGCATCAGATTGTCTTCGAGCGAAACAAAAAACTGGGAACTTCCCGGGTCACCCTGCCGACCCGAACGGCCCCGCAGCTGCCGGTCGACCCGTCGCGATTCGTGACGTTCGGTACCCACAATGGCCAATCCGCCCGCTTCCCGAACACCAGGCCCTAATTTGATGTCGGTTCCCCGCCCCGCCATATTCGTGGCAATGGTTACGTTACCCGCCAAGCCCGCCTCAGCTACGATTTCTGCCTCCCGCTGGTGTTGTTTGGCATTGAGTACATTGTGTTTGATCTTGCGCATGCTCAGCATTCGGCTCAGCAATTCGGAGATTTCCACCGAGGTGGTGCCCACCAAAACGGGGCGGCCGGCGGCCACCAATTCCTCCACCTGCGTGATGATGGCCTGATACTTCTCGCGCACGGTTTTGTAGACCCGGTCGTCTTCGTCGCGCCGGATAATCGGCCGGTTGGTGGGAATCACCACAACATCCAGTTTATAAATCTCCCACAATTCACCGGCCTCCGTTTCGGCCGTGCCCGTCATGCCGGCCAACTTGTGGTACATCCGAAAGTAGTTCTGCAGGGTGATTGTGGCAAAAGTCTGCGTTGCAGCTTCCACCCGCACATTTTCCTTGGCTTCAATTGCCTGATGCAGACCATCTGAATAGCGTCTGCCTTCGAGCACACGCCCCGTCTGTTCGTCCACAATCTTCACCTTGTTCTGGTCGACGATGTACTCCACATCCCGTTCGAAGAGACAATAGGCCTTCAAAAGCTGGTTGAGGGTATGGATTCTCTCGGATTTTACCTGAAAATCGGAGAGCAAGCGCGATTTCCTCTCAGCTTTTTCACGGGCATCTGGTACCGATTTTTCGATTTCCGCCACTTCGCTGCCAACATCGGGCATGATGAAGAATTGGGGATCCTCGCCGCTTGCGGTGATGAGTTCGATTCCCTTCTCAGTGAGCTCGATTGTATTGTTCTTTTCATCGATTGTGAAAAAGAGGGGCTCATCGGCTTTATGCATTTCCTTTTGCTGGTCCTGCATATAAAAGGCCTCTGTCTTCTGCAACTGAGCCCGAATGCCTTGCTCGCTCAAAAACTTAATCAACGCTTTGTTCTTCGGCAATCCGCGGTAGGCGCGGAACAGGGCGAGCCCTCCCTCATCGGTTTTGCCTGTAGCCAACAATCGTCGGGCATCACTCAGGGCGGTGTTCACATACCTTTTCTGGGAATCAACGAGCCGTTCGATTCGGGGCTTCAGTTCCTGGAACTCATGGATATCGCCCCGCGGAGTGGGTCCCGAAATGATCAGGGGCGTACGTGCATCATCGATGAGCACAGAATCCACCTCATCCACCATGGCAAAATGGTGCTTGCGCTGAACCAGTTCGTCGGAAAACCGCACCATATTGTCGCGCAGGTAATCAAAGCCAAACTCATTGTTGGTTCCGTAGGTGATGTCGGCCCGATACGCCTTTTTACGCTCGGCCGAATTTGGGGTATGCAGGTCAATGCAATCGACCGATATGCCATGAAACTGAAAGATGGGGCCATTCCAGGCTGCGTCCCTGCGTGCCAGGTAGTCGTTGACCGTCACAATATGCAGTCCCATGCCCGAGAGGGCATTAAGGTAGGCAGGGAGGGTTGAAACCAATGTTTTACCTTCCCCGGTGGCCATTTCAGAAATTTTACCCGAATGCAGCACCATACCACCGATCAACTGCACGTCGTAGTGCACCATGTTCCAAACCACCTCATTACCCGCTGCACTCCACCGGTTCCGGTACACTGCTGTATCACCTTCGATCCGCACGAAATCCTTACTCACCGACAATTCACGGTCCATGCTTGTGGCCTGCACACGGATCTCCCCATTTTCAGTGAAACGGCGCGCTGTTTCTTTCACGACCGCAAAAGCTTCGGGCAGCAACTCGTCCAGTACCTCCTCCAAATGCTTATCACGCGCCTTAATCAACTCATCGAGCCTCTCGTAGGCCTGCGTTTTCTCGGCTGTTTGATCGGGCGGAAGTGCATCGGCCTCGGCTCGGCTCCTTTCAATCTCCGTCTCCATTTCGCTGAGCGCCTCCCTGATTCTCGAACGAAATTCGATCGTTTTCGCCCTTAACGCATCGTGGTCGAGCCCCTTGTATTCCTCAAACCAATGGTGGATTTCGGCCACACGCGGTAGCAGTTCCTTCACATCCCGATCCGATTTTTTACCAAACAATGCGGTAATGATTTGTTGCAGAAAACCCGCCATACGTGATTCTTAATTACGAGGCTCAAAGTTACACATTAGAAAGCACCTTGGCTTTATATTTGCCCAGTCTTAGGGGTGCCCTCATGGGCTGAGATTATACCCATTGTACCTGATCAGGGTTATGCCTGCGAAGGGAAGATGTCATTCATTGTTGCTTGTCGGCCCCTGCCAAGCATTTGTTTCATGTACAAATGCCCCGCAGCTATGCGTTTCCTGCCCGTCAATCCCATTTTCCTCATTCTGTTTTCTGGTTTCTTGTTGTCGGTGTTTGGGACAGCAGCTGGAAAAAATCCCATTACCGGAAAGGTAATCGACCTGAGCAATGGGAAGCCCATAGCCGCGGCGACGATAGTACTCGAACCGCGCAGTGAATTTACCCTCACTGACAATAGCGGACATTTCACAATAATGAGCGCAGGCCTCGTCACGCAAATGCATGTACGGATCAGTCACCTCGCCTACCGACCCATCGACACAATTATTCTGCTTACAGAAGTTTATTCCACCCCGCTCCTGTTCTATATGACACCCCGCATTCAGGAGCTGATGGAAGTGTCGGTAATGCCCTTTCCCGCTGGTAATCGTACGCCGATAGCATTCACGCGAATCACAGCCCAGGAACTGCAACCCGGAAATATGGGGCAGGATCTACCATTCCTGTTGCAACAGTCGACCGCTGTGGTCGCCCACTCCGATGCAGGAGCGGGCGTGGGTTACACCGGGATGCGTATCAGGGGTTCAGATGGTACACGCATCAATGTAACCCTCAACGGAGTCCCCGTAAACGATGCCGAATCGCAGGGCGTTTTCTGGGTGAACATGCCCGATCTCGCCAGTTCCGTTGATGAAATTCAGGTGCAAAGGGGGGTCGGCACCAGCACCAGCGGCACCGGAGCCTTTGGGGGCAGCGTGCACATCAAAACCCAACTTTCGGATGATACCGCGGGGGTGCGCATGAACCTGAGCGGTGGATCTTTAGGCACTCTCCGCCAAGCACTGGCCATGAGCAGCGGGCAACTCATAGGGGGGTGGCAATTTGGTGGACGAATGAGCAGAATTCGGAGCGATGGTTACATCGAACGCTCAAGCTCCGATTTAAGCAGCCTGGCCGTTGGCGCTTCACGCATGGGCAACCGCAGTCGTATCGCCTTCAACACTATTCAGGGACAGGAACGCACCTACCAGGCCTGGTATGGTGTTCCCCAGGATTCACTTGCATCGAGAAGGACATACAATCCAGCCGGGGGATTTGTAGATGCGCAGGGCAATTCGGTTTACCACCCAGATGAGGTCGACAACTACAGGCAGGACCATTACCAAGGGATATATGAGGTATGTACCCACCCCAACTTTTCCCTCAGAGGCATCCTGTTTTATACACGCGGGGTGGGATATTATGAGCAATATAGGGCAGACGAAACCTATGAACGCTACGGATTGAGTCCAGCCGTGATCGGCAGCGACACCATCAGCAGCACGGATATTATCCGGCGGAGGTGGCTCGACAACCATTTCTATGGTGGGCTGCTGCAAACTGAATGGAAATCAGGCCCATTGCAGATCCAGTCGGGCGGAGGTTGGTACAGGTATGTGGGATTCCACTTCGGTGAAGTAATATGGGCCCGAATTTTCCCCAATCAACCATTGCCGACCCGCTATTATGAAAATGAAGGAGAAAAAAGAGAATACCACTTATTTACCCGGGCCGAATGGGAAGCCGGATCGCATTGGCATCTGTTTGGCGACCTGCAATACAGGGGAGTCGATTATAGTTTTGAGGGACTCAACAACCAGAGTGAGGCGGTGGATCAAACGGTTCCCTTTCGTTTTTTTAATCCCAAAGCTGGCGTAAACTGGCAGCCAACACCTCGCCTGCGCTGGTTTGCCTCCGTCGCCGTCGGCCACCGCGAACCGGTGCGCGACGACCTAACCGCGTCGACACCCGAGAGTCGACCCGGAGCCGAGCAACTGACCGATTGGGAAACGGGTATCAGTTGGAAGGGTCGGAATGCGCGATGGGATATTCAGACCTATTATATGGTGTATCGCGATCAGTTGGTTTTGAATGGTCAGATTAACGATGTGGGCGCCTATGTGCGCGTAAACGTGCCCGAGAGCTATCGATTGGGAGCCGAGTTGTCGTGGTCAACCCGCCTTCACCCCAAGCTGGAATGGACAGCCAATCTGTGCCTTTCCCAAAATCGGGTACGCAACTACACGGAATACTTCGACCTATATGACGCTGACTTCAATTATCTGGGTAATGTGGGTGGACAAACGCTAGCTACCGCCCCAATTTCCTTCTCGCCGGGCATCACCACCGGCTCTACCCTTAGCTGGAAAGCAATAAAGAACATACGATTCAATCTATTGAGTCGACATATCGGGCGGCAATATTTAGACAACAGCGGAGATCATGCACGTGTCCTCCCCGCCTGGACAGTTCACGACCTCCGCCTCGACTACCAGCTCAGGAGTGGCGCTAACCATCCTGAATTACGCTTGAATCTGCAAATTGGAAATGTGCTTAACGCCCTATACAGTGCCAACGGCTATGCCTATCCGTATCTGTTGGATGGCACATTGGTGCGCGACAAATATTACTTCCCGCAGGCAACCAGAAACTTTCTGATCGGGCTCCAAGTCAATTTTTGATTGCTTTTTATTCAAAATCAACCTATTTTTTGACCTTTTGAAGAGGTGATAAAAAGTAGGAATACGAGAGAGCAGATCGTTTCCCTGTTGGTATTTGAATCGTTCGCCTAAACTCATGTGCTTCAACATTCAGGTCCTTCGGATCTGAAATCAAAACCTTTAGGTTTGAATTACCCAATTCGGCCGGTAGGAAAGACCTGCGAATGGTCCATTCCACCGGTATGGAGCCAGAATAACCCGCTTCGATTTGTCCATCCACCCACCAGCCTTCCGGACCCACTGGCTTTTGATCTTCCGTCAACCAGCGGCCCCGACGTATTTTACCGGTATCGGTTCCGCTCAGCACTGGTTTGTCAAGCCTAATCATCAGATCAAAACCCGGAAGTGACACCTCTTGCGCGGCTATGAGGAGAGGGGGCGCATTTTCATGCTCCATATATAAAGGTATGAGCTGGAAACCGGGAGCATCAGAGCCCCCCTTGATCGACAGGTACGAGCGCACAACCGGACTTTGCTGAAAATGGCTGTCTGCGGGTGAAACTGCGCCGAAATTCCATTCCTCCATCAACATCAGCGATACGCCCTCTTCCAGGGCTGTGGTCGACAAAACCCCAGTACCCGATCCGTCTGGGGCGACCAAACGAAACAAGGGCGAATTCAAGCCTCCGATTGAGGCAAGAGGTTGACCACTGTGACCCACCACCTCAAGTTCGTCGAATGTAAAAGAGGTCTGAAGCCTGAAATCCAGAGCAATCCGGGCCTTACCCCCTGTTTTCAGTCGGTATGAATAGGCGCAATCCACGTTTTTCGTTTCGACCCATACCCGGATGGGGCTGCCATCCCATCCATTGGGTGCCATCACATGTAGACGGTAGCGGGACGGCTCACTCCACTCCCGGGCTTGTTCCCAGTCGGACCCCGACGACCAGTACATGATCTGCCGAACCGGAATATTATGGATTTCCTGACCTGCCGATAGGGTCAACACCTCGCCCTTCTGGTCCATTCCCAAAATAGTTCCACTGTATCCAATGTTTTCGCTGCCATCGAAGGTCTCCACCGAGACGGTCCGACCAATGTTTATGGATATGAGAGCTGAAAAATCCCCGGCCAGTCTCTGTTTGCGAACCGAATCGCGCACCATCTGCAATAAGACAGTTTGTACAACGCCTATAGCCGAATCCGTTGCACCTGCAGAAGGTTTGGACAAGCCTGGTTGCTCTTGAACACCCGATTTTGTGTCATCTACTGAGGTCATTGACCAATAGACCCGCTCCGGACATAGCCCTATAGGAAGTTCAATGTCTGCTGTCCCCTTCGATAAGGGTACACCCTGATATTCCAGCACGGCCAGATTTCCGGGGGCCACATGAAGTGCGACGGGTCGAAATCCCTTGGATGGTTGAGCGCTAATCGGTAATGCCAACCCAAAAAGGCAGCCAAAAGCCGTCAAAAAAAATGCAAAATATATATTCCTGTGTTTCATCTTCATAATATTATTCCTTTTTGCTACGCTTCAAGTCGACCAGCATTTGTCTGATTTCGCCTTGTCGAGTGCGCGGACAAACCAGAAGGCCTTGTTCTGAGTCTATCACGATAAACCCTTCCAACCCCACCAAAAGCATGGGCTTGTCACCGCTGCCCATCACCAAACACTGCGAGGAGTCATACATGGCGATATTTTGTCCGGAGACCGCATTCTCCAAATAATCATGCTCGTTTACCCGATAAACTTCCTCCCACATGGTTATGTCCGACCAGTCAAAATCGGCTACAAGCACCTTTACTTTTGGATTGTTGTAAAGGATGCCCTGACGAAATGAGATGGGGGCACACTGTTGATAGAGCCTCAAAATGCCGTCCCGTTCCTGTTTTGTTCCCAAAACCTCTTCCAATTCATCAAACAACTGCAACAGTTCCGGGAGGTACTGCCGATACAAACCAATCAGTACCGACACCCGCACTACCTTGATGCCCGAATACCATAAAAAATCACCGGATCGGAAAAAGGCGTTGGCAATATCCTGAGTTGGGTTTTCGGTAAAGGTTTTAACCGCACAAATCTGTCCGTTGTCTTCGTTGGGGTAATACTGTATATAACCATAGTGGATATCGGGTTGGTGTGCCCGAACGCCGGCTACAACCAACTCATCATACTCTGCAGCATAACGAAGCGCGGGTTGTAAATTCTTTACAAATTGGCGGGAATCTACTACAATGTGATCCGAGGGCAAAATCAAGAGCAGCGCATCGGGATTAGATCGCGCAATGCGCACCGCCGCATGCAGCGTGGCCACAGCTGTATTTTTACGGATGGGCTCAGTAATGATGGACGACTGAGGTAAATCGGGCAGTTGCATTCGGGCTACTCCCGCCCAGGTGTCGAGTGTAACCAGATGAATTCGCTCGCTTCCGGTGAGCAGACGCGCACGCTGAAAGGCCGATTGAATCAGGCTGTAGCCCGTTCCGGCCACATCCAAAAATTGTTTGGGAAAATCGGGTGAGCTCAAAGGCCACAGGCGCGAACCGGAACCTCCGGCCAAAATCACAGCGTGTAGGTCGTACATATAAGCCTTTCCTCCACAAAGATAGAGCAACCCATAGTATTTGCTCTACAAAATCCCTTCCCTCAACAGGTCATGCAGGTGCACGATTCCACAAAATTCCCCTTCCGCATCCACAACCACGATTTGTGTTATATTATTTTTTTTCATTAATTCAAGGGCATCAACCGCATAGCTGCCTTTGGCCAATGTAATAGGATGAGGAGTCATGATTTCAGATGCGGTCTGTGCTTCGGGTCGTTCAAATCTCTCCAGCATGCGGCGGATATCCCCATCTGTGATGACCCCAACGAGCCTTGCCCCGTCCATAACCGCTGTGACCCCAAGTCGACTCGATGTGATGCTGATAAGCACCTCCCTCAGGGGCGCATTGCGATCGACTTGCGGCAAGGCATTGTGCACGATTAGATCATCGACACGCAAATAGAGTTTTTTGCCAAGGGCACCGCCAGGGTGAAACCGGGCGAAATCGTGGCGCGTAAATCCCCGCTCCTCAATCAGACAAACTGCCAGTGCATCGCCCATTGCGAGTTGGGCCGTGGTGGAGGTGGTGGGTGCGAGGTGGAGTGGGCAAGCCTCAGACGCCACAGCGGAGCTCAAAAAATGGTCGGCATGCCTGCCCAGAAAGCTGCTTCTCTTCCCACTCATACCGATGAGCAGGTGTCCGGCCGACTTCAAAAGCGGCACCAGCAGCTTGATTTCAGGTGTATTTCCGCTCTGGGATATACACAAAACTACATCACCCTCACGGATCATCCCCAGATCGCCATGCACCGCATCGGCTGCATGCATAAACAAGGCAGGCGTACCCGTAGAATTGAAGGTTGCGCTGATTTTTGCAGCGATCAGGGCACTTTTACCCACACCGGTGAACACCACACGTCCCGGACAATGGAGCATCGCTTGGATGACCGATGCGAACTCGTCGCCTACTCCATCCCTGAGTGCCAAAATGGCCTCCCCTTCTGCAGTGAGCGCCCGACGGGCTGACTCGATAATGTGCGTGTGTGGATTCAATTTTATTTCGTATATTCGGCTACAAAACTAATACTTTGTCAGACCAGGTTACCGATTTCGTTGACGAGCGCACCAAATTGCGCGAATTGCTACAGTCATTTTTTGGATTTTCATCATTTAAGGGGCGACAGGAGGAGGTTATCGACAACATATATGCGGGAAAAAACACGCTGGTGATCATGCCCACCGGCGCCGGCAAATCATTGTGTTACCAGCTTCCGGCGATTGCCAGCGAAGGCACCGCCATCGTGGTTTCGCCCCTCATTGCGTTGATGAAAAACCAGGTCGATTCCGTTCGGGCCTTTTCGGGCGTCAGCGGCGTGGCCGAATTCCTGAATTCTTCGCTCAACCGCAGCGAAATTCGCAAGGTACACGCCAACGTGATGCAGGGTATCACCAAAATGCTGTATGTGGCACCCGAATCATTGGCCAAACTGGAAAACATCGATTTTTTGAAGAAGGTCAAAATCAGTTTCGTGGCAGTCGACGAGGCACACTGTATTTCCGAATGGGGCCACGATTTTCGTCCGGAATACCGCAAAATTCGGCAAATGGTGGATATGCTTGGCAAGGTGCCCGTCATTGCGTTAACGGCCACCGCTACCCCAAAGGTGCGGTCGGACATCATAAAAAACCTGCAGATGCCTGAGGCAGATGTGTTTTTATCAAGCTTCAACCGCCCGAATCTTTATTATGAAATCCGGCCTAAGGTCAACGCCATCAAGAGCATCATCAAGTACATCCACGAAAACCCCGGCAAATCGGGCATTGTATATACGCTAAGCCGCAAGAAAACAGAAGAATTGGCGGAACTGTTTATGGCCAACGGCATCAAGGCCGCTCCTTATCATGCAGGCCTCGAATCACATGTGCGTATTGCCAACCAGGATGCCTTCATCATGGAGGATATACATGTGATCGTGGCCACCATTGCCTTCGGTATGGGCATCGACAAGCCAGACGTGCGGTTTGTAATCCACTACGATATCCCGAAATCAATCGAAAGCTACTATCAGGAAACGGGTCGTGCGGGGCGCGACGGACTGGAGGGGGTCTGCATCGCCTACTATGCAGACCAGGATGTATTGAAATTGCAGAAATTCTTGAAGGACAAACCGGTTGCCGAGAAGGAAATCGGCTATCTTCTGATCGACGAAGTGGTTTCATTCGCCCACTCCGCCACGTGTAGACGCAAGCAAATCCTGCATTACTTCGGAGAGAGCTTCAACGAGTCCGAATGCAACCGTATGTGCGATTCGTGCCGAAATCCGGTGGCGATTGAAGACGGCACTGAATCGATGCAGACCCTGTTGAAGCTAGTGGCCGGCCTGGCGCGAAAGTTCGATTCGGATCACCTGTTGAACCTGATCACCGGCACGATGAGTCCAGACATCGAAGCCTATGGGCATGACCGCCATCCCCTTTGGGCAGTGGGGGGCGAGCACCCGCGTGGCTTCTGGGGGGCTTTGTTGAGGGAAGCGCTGGTAAGCCACCTACTCATCAAAGAATTCGAACAATTCGGTATTATACGATTGGGAGTCGCTGGTGAAGCGTTTCTGCAAAAGCCCTACCCTATTCGGGTTCGCCCAGACCACGATTTCAGCAAGATCATGGCGGAATCGGATGCCGAGGCACAAGGAACGAGCGTGCTCGACAGTCGCCTGTTCGATATGCTCCGGGATCTGCGCAAAAAAATAGCCGCCCAAATGAACCTCCCTCCTTATGTCATTTTTCAGGACCCCTCACTGGAGGAGATGTCGACCCTTTATCCCATTAACCTGCAAGAGCTACAACTGATCAGCGGAGTGGGTGTCGGCAAGGCAGGCAAATTCGGTGCTCCCTTCGTGGAGTTGATTTCCCGCTATGTGGAAGAGAACGAAATTGAGCGGCCGATCGACTATGCCATCAAATCCACAACCAGTAAATCGGCAGTGAAAGTATTTCTCATTTCCGGTATTGACCGCAAAATTCCGCTGAAGGATCTGGGGAAAAGCAAGAATCTGAGTTTCGACGAGGTTCTGGTGGAAATACGAAGCATCATCGATTCAGGTACCCGGCTGAATATTGATTATCAGTTAAGGGAGACAATGGATGAGGAAACGATCCAGGAATTATACGGCTACTTCCTCGGCATGCACAATGATGACCTTCCTCAGGCCATTCGTGACATGGGGGATGTTTTCTCGGAGGATGAGATTCGGCTCGTGCACATCAAGTTCCTGAGCGAGCAAGGGAATTGACCCTGCTTTTGACGTTCGAATCAGGAACTGCTCCGTGTGGTGGCTAAATTCGTGAGCATTTCAGACACCAGGGCGGGCAAATCGTAGTGGTGGTTCCACCCCCAATCGGTCCGTGCCACCTGGTCGTCGATCACCGCCGGCCAGGTGTCGGCGATGACCTGACGAAAATCCTCACGGTAGTCGATTCGAAAATCATACAAATGTAGTTTTATCACCTCCGCCAGTTCCATAGGTGTGAAGCTCATGGCGGTAACGTTATAGGAGGTCCGCACGCTGATCCTGGCCGCATCGGCCTGCATCAATTCGAGTGTGGCCCGCACCGCATCATCGATATACATCATGGGCAGGCGAGTATGAGCTTGTAAAAATGAAGTGTAAGACCCGCATCTGAGCGCTTCATGAAAAATCTCTACGGCATAATCTGTGGTGCCACCGCCAGGTGGGGTTCGCCAACTGATGATGCCCGGATACCGGAGCGAGCGCACGTCTAGTCCGTATCGCTGAAAATAATACTGGCACCACAGTTCGCCCGATAATTTGCTGATTCCATAAACGGTTCTGGGATCCATGACAGGCAGTTGGGGCACCCAATCACGCGGAGTGCCCGGACCAAATGCAGCGATGGAACTGGGCCAAAAAACACGTCCCACCTTGTGTCGAACCGCCAGATCGAGTACGTTCAGCAGACCCTCCATATTGAGACGCCAGGCAAATAAGGGGTTCTGCTCACCTTTGACCGATAGTAAGGCCGCAAGGTGATAGATTTCCCGAACCTGATGGCGTTTGATAATGGCCTCGAGCGACGATTTATCGAGCACGTCGAGGGTCTCAAACTCAGCCCCATCGGGTGTGGAATCTGAATGCAGGTCACAGCAAACCAGAGTTTTACCAGGATATTCGTTCAATATGGCTGCCGCAATCTCCGATCCCAGCTGGCCCGATGAGCCAATGATGAGGGTTACGGGGCGCTCCGTTTGGGTAATATTCATGATATGGTTTTACTTATTTTACTTAATGGCTATAAAGCGCCCCAAGATAGGCAGAGATAGAGGTGTTTTGGGCTCCCTAGTGATCGAAAGCGCATATTTTATGCACAGAGGCACGTATTCCCAAAGAATCAATCAGATAAACTAAATATATACATTTGTGTCCAAATATAGGTTATGCGATATTTTCTGGTTATTTCTGTATTTTTACTGCTGCAGTCGTGCTACTACGACAATGAGCAGGATTTGTATCCTGTTGGCAGCGGGGGTTGCGACACCCTTAACCTCAGTTACCAAACCCACATTTTGCCCATCATAAGCAGCAAATGCCAGTCGTGTCATGGATCCGTTTCACCAAACGGCAGCCTGAGTTTAATGACACACGCGCAGATTAAAGCCGCGGAGGTGAAGGTGCGCGACCGGATCAACCGTTCTCCTGGTGACCCCCAGTTGATGCCCAAAACCGACAAGCTACCGGCCTGTCAGATCCGTCAACTCGAATTGTGGTACAACGACGGCGCCCCCAACAACTGACCCATATGAATCGAGTACTTCGAATATTATGTGCCGTTTTTATCTGCCTCCTGTACCAGTCCGATGCCTGGTCGCAAAACGACAATGACCTCGAGGCCTTACTGGCAGACCCTTCGGGTGAACAGAAAAAAGAGTATGTGTCTTATACCTTCAAATCGGCCCGGATCATCAATGCGCATTCAGTCGAGCAAACCGCGTCTGGGGTGATGGATATGCGAATTTTACACCGATTTGGTAGTATTTCGGGTGGGGCCTACCAACTATTTGGCCTCGACCAGGCCAGTATGCGTATGAGCCTCGATTATGGCCTTACACCCTGGATGCAGGTAGGAATCGGGCGAAGTACAACCGGAAAGGAACTCGATGGTGTGCTTAAGTTTCGCCTGCTGAGACAGGTGATTAATGGTTTGGGGTCACCCATAACGCTTTCCTATGTAGCCGGATCTACCCTGTCGACATTGGAATGGCCCGAACCTGAACGAGGCAATTTCTTCTCGTCGCGGATTGGATACTACCACCAGTTGCTCCTGGGCAGAAAATTGAATGAAACCCTCAGTGTGCAACTGACCCCGAGCCTCGTGCACCGGAATTTGGTTGCGACCCGCACGGAACCCAATGATATATTTGCACTCGGCCTCGGCGGCCGCTTCAAAACCAACGCCCGAATGGCCCTCACTTTCGACTATTTCGTGGTTCCCGGGACAAAGTTAGTAGACCACAACAATAGCTTGTCGCTCGGAATTGATATTGAGACTGGGGGACACGTTTTCCAACTTCATGTTTCCAACAGTCGTGGATTGAACGAGCGCCAGTTCATCACTGGTACGAATGGGCGGTGGGACAAAGGCGATTTGTTTTTCGGGTTTAATCTATCGCGCGTGTTCACCCTACGGACGCCTAGGATGTCCATAGACCTCGGGGGGGACGCTGAAAAATAACCGAGAATTTATCCTTATCTTTGGTACAATATTTGTCATTTGATAATGGTTGTTTGAACCACATCCAACCCCTATGCACGCTAAACTACTTGTTTCCAGTTTTTTTACCTTTCTTCTTATCCTCAGCTTTGAATCACACCACAATTTAGCGATAACATATCCTACCGGAGCGCCAGCTGGTAGCACCGGGTCACCCACTGACGTCAATACTTGTAACCGATCCGGTTGCCACGGAGCATCCCCACAAACTGGAGCAACTGGATTGTTCTCTCTGAACACCACCAACAACCAATACGTACCCGGTCGGGAATATGTGGTGTCGGTTTCCATTGACGGCTCTGGGCGCAAAGGCTTTCAAATCTCACCCCAAAATGCATCCACCGGTGCCTTAATGGGTAGCTTGGTGAACACAACAACAACGGGAGCAGCTGGCACCCAGATTGTAGGCAGCGGTAAATACATAACCCACATTCAGGGCCCGACGGCCAACCCCAGTACGTGGTCATTTAAATGGATCGCTCCAGCAGCGGGCAGTGGACCAGTAACCTTATATGGTGCTTTCGTCAACGGACGGAATACGGGTTTGCGCTTGCAGCATATCCCCCTCACGGAGGGGTCGAGTACTTCGGTTCAGGAAAATGGCCGTATTCGTCAATTCAGAGTCTTTCCAAACCCGGTTTTGGGCGATAAGTTCCAAATCTCTTTTCATCTGGAGCGCCGCGAATGGGTACAAATCGGAATTTTTGACATTACCGGACGCAGAGTTCGCGAGGTTTGTCAGGAGTTGATGGAACCCGGACAACAGCAATTTGCCGTTGAGACACGTCAGTCGTTCGCCCCTGGCCTATATTTCGTTCAGATTGAAGCGGGCAAGTCGCGGAGCACCCAGAAGTTATTGGTACGCTGAACGCTAAGAAGTTATTGGTATGCTGAGCACCAGGAAGTTAATGATTCTATAAGCACTCTCGTTGAATTCTTCAGCAAGGGCGACACCTGTTGGGGTTTTCAAGATGGGAATCGCGAATTGTTCAGGTCGGTTAGCCCAGAATAATATCTAGTTCGCGTTCCACCTGCTTGCGGGAGGAATCGGAAAGCTGTATTAGTTCCAAAGCTGAGACCTGTTGCGCCAATTGGTGGCAGGTGACCAATCCCCTTTCAATTAATAGGGTTTTTTGATGCCTATTTAAATGATGAAGGAGTGTAATCGGGAAAATTTCTAGGCGATCCATCTCTGTTTTGAGTCCACCACCCTCGGGATATTCCCAGCCCAATAATTTCAAACCGGCGCATTTTGCATACTCGATGCTGTCGGCCGAAAACCGCATGTTGGTGACCAACCACCCTGATGATTCCTCACCCTTCGGATCATGTTTAGAAATAACATCCAGCATACGGGCTTGCACATACAATGGTGTTTTGATGCTCAGCACTTTGAGTCGATTCGTACTGTACTTGCATTCCATGTAGCGAACATCGCCTTTGCGCCGCGCTACTACATCGATTTCATGCTGTATGCAACGTCCGGCAATAAATTGCCCGACTGCCGTATCAAAATTCTGACGGGCAAAAACCTCAGCGATCAGTCGCTCGAAAGGATAACCGGTTTCGCCAAGCTGAAGAACCGCTTGTTTGAGCTTGTAGCGGTAGGCCGCCTTGATTCGTTCGCTTCGCAGAATTAAAAATACCCGGATATATATCTGTCGGGTACTCAACCCTTCACTTAAAGTAGGCAAAAGCTTGTCTAATACTTTTTCAGCCAGCTCCGCTGAAGCACCGCTATTAATAAGCGAGGTGCGTATTTTTCCTGGGTCAAATGCCTGAGTTTCTCCGTTGGCTTTTTTGATTAACACAATAGCTAAATCTTAATTTCTAAGCAAACGCGACACCTCTCTTGGAGTAAGATAGCGCCATTGACCCCTGGGTAAATCCTTTTTGGTGAGGCCTGCATAAACGACCCGATCGAGACGTATGACATCGTAGCCGAGTGATTCAAATATTCTGCGTACGATTCTGTTCCGTCCGATGTGCAATTCAATGCCTACCTGTGAAAGGTCGTCGGGATTGGGATAAGCTATGGTGTCGATTTCTGCCAAACCATCTTCAAGGGTAATGCCCGCTGTGATTTTTTCAAAATCTGCCGGGGTCAGCGGCTTGTCGAGACCCACATCGTAAACCTTTGATATCTGAAAACCGGGATGTGTGAGTTTCTGCGCCAGTTCGCCGTCATTGGTCATCAGCAATAAACCCGTTGTGTTGCGGTCGAGTCGACCTACTGGCAGGATTCGTTCGGGACTCACTTCTTCCACGAGCGACATGACTGTTTTGCGGTCTTCGGGGTCATCGGTTGTGGTAATGTAGTCTTTCGGCTTATTCAACAATACATAAACAAGGTTTTGAAGCCTCAGGGTAGTACCCTGGTAGGTTACCACGGCCCCGGGGGATACCCGCGATCCGAGGATGTTCACCACTTCACCGTCAACCATGATTTGTCCGGCCTCAATAAGTTCATCGGCCCTCCTCCTGCTGCACAGCCCGGTATTGGCCACGAAGCGGTTCAGGCGCATCGGTTTATCGAACGAAATGCTCTTCGGTGCCTTTCCCCGTATGGGATGGTCGGAAGCTTTGGGGACCCTAATTTTTGCATTCTCCCGTTTGGGCTTGTCGCCATAAGCACGGCGCCCTATAGATGGGAAATCACTGCTGCTGCGTGTATTATGAGGATAATCGGACCCCGATCTTTCTCTGCGTTTGCCGGGTGAAAAACCGGCGTTGCCGTCACGGCGGTTGAGAGGGGAGTATCCTTCATCATCGCGGCGGGCACGGGGTTGATAACCCGAGTCTCCATCGCGTCTGCCTCTCGGGACAAAACCGGAATCCCCATCGCGGCGGGCACGGTGTTGATAACCCGAGTCTCCATCGCGTCTGCCTCTCGGGACAAAACCGGAATCTCCATCGCGGCGGACACGGGGTTGATAACCCGAGTCTCCATCGCGTCTGCCTCTCGGGACAAAACCGGAATCTCCATCGCGGCGGGCACGGGGTTGATAACCCGAGTCTCCATCGCGTCTGCCTCTCGGGACAAAACCGGAATCCCCATCGCGGCGGGCACGGGGTTGATAACCCGAGTCTCCATCGCGTCTGCCACGGGGGGTAAAGCCCGAATCACCATCACGTTGAGGGCGTGGTTTATAATCTGAATCGCCGTCGCGTCTGCCACGGGGCTGGTAGCCACCATCACCTGAATCTCTTCTACCCGTTGACCGAGGCATATCGAAAGAGCGTGGTTCTTTTCCGGGGCGACCACGGTCTATCGAAGGAGCTGGCGTGGAGCCTTTGCTGGACTGACTAGAATCGCCTGCGGCAAACATTTGATCGAGCTCGCGTTGGATCCATTTGCTCTTTTCATCGCCTGTTCCTTCTTCCCAACGCTGCAGCTCCTTGCGCTTGCTCGCTATCCTCGTCTTGCGGTCAGAGCCGACACCTGACGATTGACCGACTGCCTTACGCTTGCGTGGCCCGCTGCCCGACTGTTCGTGATCATCCATAATAAAACCTCAAAAGAGCGCAAAGGTAGGGAAAAACCCCTACATACAACAGGAAAAAAGCTTCGCGAAACGCTAAATCTCGTTCTGACGGGGGGGATCTACCACGATGTCCGCTTGTTCCATGTTGGTATTCGAAGTATATTTTTCATCGTTTGGCTCATCGTCAACCGCGGTGAGGTCCGACAGTTTGGGAAGGTCTGCCAAGGAGTTCACCCCAAGATATTCCAGGAAAAAATCGGAGGTGCCATACTGAATGGGCCGACCCGGTGACAGGCTGCGGCCGGTGATTTCAATGAGTCCTTTTTCGAGGAGGCGCTGCAAGGCGTATTCGCAGTTCACCCCACGGATTGATTCGAGTTCGGGTCGACTTACCGGCTGCTTGTAGGCGATGATTGATAGGGTTTCCAAAGCTGCGGCCGACAATTTCTTCCGGTTGCGTTCGGCAACGTCGAGCAGCAGCAGCGTGTGCTGATCGGGGTGCGAGAAAAAAGCAAAACCACCCGCCACAGACCGTAGTTGGAGTCCGCCCCCCCGTGCCGACCACTCGTCGATCAGCTGATGCATGCCTTCATCCACATCTGCTTCCGTGATCTCCATCTGGTGGTGACGCGACAAAACATCTGCCATATGAGCCGCAGTGATGGGCCTTTCGGCAGCAAAAATCAGGGCCTCGCAATCGGCCCTCCAGGATTCGGGTAATCGTTCCATCTTGAAGTGAGCCAAAACTATTACTTTTATCCCGTTTGACGTAGCCCAAAACTCTTCTTTATGAAAAACCATTGGATCACCCTTTTGCTGGTCGCCTCGTTGGCGGCCATGACACTGAGTGCTTGTAAACCTAAAAAGGAAACCGTGAACGAAAATGAAACCGAATTTCAGGTCATGACCGAGCAATTCGCCGACATCCAAATTCTGCGCTACCGAATTCCAGGATGGGACTCATTGACCCTCCAGCAAAAAGAACTGGCCTTTTATCTGAGTCGCGCCGCGCTGGCCGGGCGCGATATGATTTGGGACCAAAACTATCGCTACAACCTACTGATTCGCAAAACCCTCGAAGAAATTGTGGCCCACTACGAGGGCGCGCGTTCGGGTGCCCAATGGGATGCCTTTTTGACCTACACCAAGCGGGTCTGGTTCAGCAATGGTATTCACCACCACTACAGTACCCGCAAAATCGAGCCCGGCTTCGATGCCACCTACCTCGCTGAGCTGATGAAAGGCAGTCCGAAAGCTACATTCCCAAGAATAGAGGGGCGCGTGGACAATAACAATGCGTTATTGGCCTTATTAACCCCCATCTTGTTTGACCCCGCTGTGGATGCCAAACGTGTGAATCAGGAGTCGGGGGTGGACCTGGTGGTTTCGTCTGCCAACAATTTCTACCGAGGGGTAACACAGGCCGAAGTGGAGGCCTACTACGCCGCGACGCGGAAGTCGGGTGAGTCGCGGCCAATCTGGCACGGTCTCAACAGCCGATTGGTGAAGGAACAGGGGAAAATCATAGAAAAAGTATGGAAATCGGGTGGACTATATAGCGTGGCGATCGACTCAGTGCTCTTCTGGCTCGAAAAAGCGCGCAGGGTGGCCGAGAACCCGGCCCAAACCAAGGCCTTGGAGTTGTTATGCACCTATTACCGAACTGGCGATCTGAAGGTATGGGACGACTACAACATCGCCTGGTTGGCCGACACTTCGTCGGTGGTGGACGTGGTGAACGGTTTCATTGAGGTTTATGGCGACCCATTGGGCATGCGCGCCTCGTATGAGTCGGTCGTCTCCATTAGGGACTCAGAAGCGACCCGGCGCATCAAGGCCATAGGAGACCAGGCGCAGTGGTTTGAGGATCACTGTCCTATACTGCCCGAGCACCGCAAGGCGCAGGTTACGGGAATTTCAGCGAAAGTTATCACCATTGTACAGGAAGGTGGCGATGCGACCCCCTCCACCCCGATCGGCATAAACCTACCCAACTCCGACTGGATTCGCAAAGAACACGGGAGCAAATCGGTGTCTCTCGGAAACATCGTTTACGCCTACGACGAGGTGGCCAGTAAGGGCAGCGCCATCAGCGAATTTGCATGGGATAAGGCTGAAATCGATCGTGCCAAGCAATATGGGGCCCTGGCCGGTGCCCTCCACACCGATCTGCATGAGGTCATCGGGCATGCATCGGGTCAACTCAACCCTGGTATTGGTACACCGAAGGAAACCCTCAAGCAGTATGCGAGTACACTCGAAGAGGCCCGCGCCGATTTGGTGGCACTCTATTTTATCACGGACCCCCATCTGATCAAATTGGGTGTAATGAAGAGTCTGGAGACGGGTAAGGCGGAATACGACGGCTACATCCGCAATGGTCTCATGCAACAATTAAGGCGCCTCGAACCCAATGAACAACTCGAAGAGTCACACATGCGCAACCGTCAGCTGATCGCTGCATGGGCGTTCGAAAAAGGGGCTTCGGAAAAGGTCATTGAACGCCGGTTGCGTGATGGAAAAACGTTTTTTGTGGTGAACGACTACAATAAACTCAGGGTTTTGTTTGGTGAACTTCTGCGCGAGATTCAACGCATCAAAAGTGAAGGGGATTTTAAGGCGGGGGCACAACTCGTGGAGCAATATGGTGTGAAGGTCGACCAGAAGCTGGCCGAGGAGGTGCGGCAGCGCTATTCCCGCCTCGGTAGTCGGGCCTATTCTGGATTCATTCAACCCAAACTGCTGGCCGAATATGACGCCCAGGGAAAAATTCGTGATGTGAAAGTGGAATACCCCGCCGATTTCACCGAGCAGATGATGGAGTATGGCCGCAACCACGCCCACCTGCCGCTGATCAATGATTGATGCCGTTGGGAAAATCGTATGGCCGATCGTTCTTTGGAGGGGGCATCCTCTATGAGTACGTACTGGCGTTTGGTTCAGTTTGCGCGCCCATTGCGGCGCTACATCCCGCAATACCTGTTTTTTTCAGTGGCGGGTATCATTTTTGGGGTGGCCAATTTCACTCTGCTGATCCCGCTGCTGAACCTCATCTTTGATACGGTGCCGGTGGCAGAGGCTCTGCACCCCGGGCCCTTCCGCTTCAATGAAGAGTATTTAAAAGGACTATTCCTCTATTATTTCTATGGCGTGATGGCGGACGGGGGAAAGATGGCGGCGCTGCGCTTCGTTTGCGGAACGGTACTCATTTCCGTTCTACTCTCCAATACCTTTCGTTATCTCAGTCAACGACTGCTCAACGGCCTTCGAACAATGGTGGTGCTCCGCCTTCGGCAGGCATTGTTTTCCCAATTGAGCAGTCTCCACGTGCATTTCTATCACAAAGAAAGGACGGGCAACCTGATTTCGGTGGTTTCCAACGACGTGACCGAGGTGGAGCATTCCATCGTGAGTACTTTTCAGGTTGTGTTGCGCGAGCCGCTTGTACTAGTCGGATATCTGCTGTTGCTGCTGCGCATATCGGTCGACCTCACCGTTTTCGGACTCATTCTGCTGCCAGTGACGGGAGTGGTGATTGGAAGCATCACCCGCCGCCTGCGTCGCGAGGCTGGGGTGGGACAAGAATTACTGGGGCGTTTAATTTCATCGACTCAGGAAGCGATATCCGGCAGCAGGATCATCAAGGCCTTCAATGCCCGCGCCGTAGTGCGCGCCCGCTTCGACCGCGAAAACAGTGAATATCGTCAGGTCCTCAAATCAATTTTTCACCGAAAAGAGCTGGCCTCTCCCGCATCGGAAGTGATGGGCATTGCCGCGGTTCTCGGTATCATCCTCTACGGAGGCTCCATGGTCATCCGTGGTGATGGCGGCTTGTCGGCCAGCGAATTCATCACCTACATCATCCTGTTTTCCCAACTTCTGCCACCGGCGAAAGCTATGACAGCGGCTTTCACCAACATTCAAAGGGGACTTGCCGCAGCGGATCGGATTTTCGACTTGCTCGATCGCACCGATGAGGTACAGGAAAATAAGAGCGCGAATGCCCGGTCGATTCACACCTTGAATAGTGAAATCGAATGGGTTAGGGTGGGATTCCGATATGGGGAAGAATGGGTGCTACGCGACATCAACCTACGGCTCGAAAAGGGCAAGACTGTGGCACTCGTGGGGCACTCGGGCAGTGGCAAGAGTACGCTGGCAGACCTCATTCCCCGATTTATGGACCCACAGGAGGGCAGCATACGAGTCGATGGTGTTGACATACGGGATCTAAGTTTGTTGGAGTGGCGCGCTCTCTTGGGGATCGTAGGCCAGGATAGTCTGCTCTTTCACGACAGTGTGTTGGCCAACATCGCGTTTGGCGACGAGAAACCAGATCGTGCACGTGCCGAGGAGGCAGCCCGGGTGGCCTATGCCCATGAATTTATTGAGGTCCTTCCGCAGGGCTACGATACGCCGGTGGGCGACCGGGGACATCTGCTGAGTGGTGGACAAAGGCAACGCTTGTGTATTGCCCGTGCGATTTATCGGAATCCGCCCATACTCATTCTGGATGAGGCCACTTCTGCGCTCGATACGGAATCGGAACGCTGGGTGCAGGCTGCTCTTGCGCGCATTATGGTTGACCGTACGTCGCTGGTGATTGCCCACCGACTCAGCACGGTGCAACATGCCGACCGTATTGTAGTGCTCGACCGTGGGCGCATCGTGGCCCAAGGCACGCACGAGGAACTGATGGTCGGGAGTGCACGCTACCGCCGCTTTATAGACGGGCAGTCCGACGACCTGCTCGATGGGTAAAAATTGGTTTTGATTTGACCCTTCGATTGAGCAACAAAATCCACATCTAATCCGGAAAATCAGCCAGATTTTCGACAGTTTGTCCGGATAGGCTACCTGCCTGCATACGAAAGCCTGCGTATTGCCGGTCGATTTCCGCTAAAATGGCTCGGATTTCATGGGGTTCCGGACTTTGTACCAGCCGCATGCGGTACTCTTTAAAATCGGGATAGCCTTTGAAGTAGGGCGCATAGTGCCGGCGCATCTCTATGATGCCCAATTTCTCGCCCTTCCATTGCAGTGAGCGCTCGAAATGTACCAGACATGTGCGCACCCGCTCAGCGGTGTCGGGCAGGTCGAGGTGGGCCCCGGTTTGTAAGTAGTGCTTGATTTCACGAAAGATCCAGGGGTAGCCAATCGCTGCCCTACCGATCATGATGCCATCCACACCGTAGCGGTTGCGGTTGGCGAGTGCCTTTTCTGGACTGTCAACATCACCGTTTCCGAAAATCGGAATGTGCATGCGGGGGTTGTTTTTGACCGCCCCGATGAGGGTCCAATCGGCTTGGCCCTTGTACATCTGAACCCGGGTGCGTCCGTGGATGGCGATGGCTTGTACGCCTATATCCTGCAGGGCCTCGGTCAAGTAGACCACATGTTTGGAATCTTCATCCCACCCCAAGCGGGTTTTGACGGTAATGGGAAGTGGGCTCCGGCGCACCATTTCGGCCGTTATACTGAGGAGTTTGGGCAGGTTACGAAGCATGCCCGACCCCGCCTCTTTGCATACGACTTGTTTGACCGGACATCCGTAGTTGATGTCAATGAGGTTGGGGGCGGCCTTGGTCACCCGGTCGACCGCCTTCAACATGGCTTCGCGTTCGCCCCCGAAAATCTGAATGCCCATCGGACGTTCGTCATCATAGATATCTAGTTTCTGTACGCTTTTGTGGGCATCGCGGATCAGACCCTCTGAAGATATGAATTCGGTGTACATAAGGTCGGCCCCGTTGAGGTGACAAACAGCGCGGAACGGGGGATCGCTCACATCCTCCATTGGAGCCAAGAGCATGGGAAATTCGCCCAATTCAAGTGGACCGATGCGTACCATGGGATCAAAAAGCGCGTAAATTTACCTAAAATAACGTATTGCATTGAATACGCCCCTCCGCGAGCAACATCCTGTGACTCAACTGTTCCTTTTGATCGGGCTGTGCTTGGGCGTGGGTTTATTGGGAAGGGCCCTGCTATATTACGTGGCACCGGCATTAACTGGTCATTCTTTGGATGCCATTGACCTTGAGTCGGCCCCGCCGCGCTCTTTATTGCCCCTGTACTGGCTTTCGCAAGGACTGTTGCACTTGTTTATTTTTGTTCTGCCCTCACTCATCTTTCTCTATTACTATGATTATAACGGAGGAAAGAGCCCCGTTTCAAACCTGCTTGGGGTGCCGGCAGCGGTATATTGGGCTACACCATTGTTGGCGGCCGGACTCCTTCCCCTGGCCTATAGCCTCCACCAGTGGAATCAGTCGCTGCATCTGCCCGCCGCTCTGGCGGATTGGGAGGAGGATTGGCGGGCTACCGAGCTGCAAACCGAACGGGTCATTGAGGCGTTTCTATCCGCTCCAGGCATTCTGGCGTTGTTATTTAACATCGTCATATTGGTTGTTTTGCCCGCCTTGGGCGAGGAGTTGATTTTTCGCGGCATCGTACAACGCGTTTTCATACGTTGGGTGGCCTCCCCCCATGCCGCCATCTGGATCTCCGGAGCCATATTCAGCGCAATACATATGCAATGGCTAGGTTTTTTTCCGCGTTGGCTGCTCGGAGTTGAACTGGGCTACATTGCATGGTTTACTGGTAGTCTGTGGCCCGCTGTTTTGTCGCACGCCACCCACAATGCCTTATCGATTTTGATTTCTAAATCGACCGACCTGCAAGAGTCTTCGGCCAACGGGTCGGAAGCGCTGGACTTTCCCCTTCTGTGTGTTGTGGGTGGACTGGCCCTGGCCGCGGCAGCAGCGGCGGTGCTTTATAAGCAGCAGAAAAAAAGTAATGTTAAGTTCAATAATGATTGATAATCAAAATTTGTTTTCCCATGATTTCTTGGCGCGCTGTTTATGATGGACCATCGGAGTGGCAGGCTGAACTGGTGAAGTCTGTTCTGGAGGAGCACGACATCAACGCGGTGGTATTGAACCTGCGCGATCGGTCGTATGATAATTTTGGCCGGGTTCGGGTGATGGTGGAGGAGGGCGACTATGAGCAGGCCATGATGTATCTTCGCCTCTCTCCCCCCGACATCGGATGAAATTGAATCAACGTACCCTCCTGCAACGAATTCTGACCGGAAGCGTTTTAGTAGCGGTGATTTTAGCGGCCTTGTGGTGGGGATTTCTGGCCTTTGCAGTTTTATTTGGACTATTAGCCCAGGTGGGGCTGTTTGAATTTTACCGTATGGCCGTGCCCCGCGAAAAGACGCGCGAATATCTGGCCTCCATATTGGCCGGGGGCATTTTGTATACGGGCATGGCCCTGAGTGCATCAGGTAGGGTCGACCACGGATGGATGGTGCTCATGATTCCCTTATGCGCCTTCTTTCTGTTGGTGGAACTCTACCTCAACCGCGAGCAGCCTTTTGCACATGTGGGACTCACCTTTCTTGGCCTCATCTACATAGTGCTGCCTTTTGGCCTCCTTTCCTATCTATTGTTTTTACCAAATGGCCTCTACAATCCCGAGTTGGTTCTGGGCATTTTTGTGTTTTTATGGACAAGTGACTCCGTAGCTTATGTTCTAGGCCGCAGCATAGGGCGTACCAAATTGTTTGAGCGTATTTCACCCAATAAAACTGCTGAGGGCAGTGTGGGCGGTGTTTTAGTGGCCCTATTACTGGGCTATTGGGCTATGCCTGTTTGGTGCACCAGTTTAAGCGCGGCTCAGTGGCTGGTGGTGGCGGGACTCGTGTCGGTGGCTGGCGTGTATGGTGATTTGTTGGAGTCGCTCTTGAAAAGGAGTTTCGACCGCAAAGATTCGGGCAGTCTGCTGCCCGGACATGGGGGGGTGTTGGACCGTTTCGACTCACTGATTCTCTCCGCACCGCTGGTTTACGCCTACCTGCGTTTGATACATTGGGGGTAATCCTGTAGGTAGACGGGGTGTCGTGCTGCGTCGTATTTTTGACGAAGCTGTGGGGGCACAAAATTCAGTTTATTCATGAAAACACGATTCAATTGGTTCGCTCCGGGACTACTAATTCCTATGTGGATTCTGGCCTCTTGTAGTGGCGCGGGTCGCATAAATAGTTCTGAGATTGAACTGATTGTCTTTTTAGCGCCCGACTGCCCCATTTCACTTTATTACATCCCTGAATTGAGAAAAATACACGAAACATGGGGCCATCAGGTAAAAATGACGGGCATCATACCTGGAACGGCAGCCAGTGGGGAGGAGTGCAGGCAATTCAAGGATCAACATCCTCTGCCTTTCGATGTGATACACGATCCCCAAATGGAATATGTGAACTATTGGGGTGCCGAGGTAACCCCAGAGGTTATGCTGGTTGATGGGGGTGGACAAATCCTGTATCGGGGAGCAATCGATGATGCCCTGCCTGAGCTCGGTGTCAAAAGAAGTGTGGTTGGTAGGCGCTACCTCCGCGAAAATCTTCTTGCACTAAAGGAGAAGCGGCCCCTGCCCTACACACAGATTCCTGCTGTCGGATGCTTTATAGAATTTGATTGATGCTCAGGATGCGCTTGATTCATAGATTGTTGGTGTTGGGAATGATCGCTGCATTGTCGGCGTGTGGTTTTGAATTCGGTGAAAAATCGGACTCTTCGCCCAATTTTGCCCAACATATAGCCCCAATTATCCACCGAAACTGTACTCCTTGTCACCGCCCTGGCGCGGCAGGTCCGTTTCCCCTCATCACCTATCAGCAGGTACGGAAGAAAGCCAAAACCATTTGCAAAGTCACGAAGTCGCGCTACATGCCCCCTTGGCCGGCGGATCCCGAGTATGTTTCGTTTATTGGAGAGAAACGACTGAGCGATCACGAAATTGAACTTTTGGCGCGATGGGTCGAAGAAGGTTGTGCGCCTGGCGACACATCAGGCTTGTCGATGCCCAGCTTTCCTGAAGGTTCCATGCTTGGTCGCCCTGATTGGGTGGTGCGCTTCATGGAACCCGTGCCACTACCGGGAGATAATACCGACCGGTTCATGATGGTGAAAGTGCCGTTCGAACTCCCATTCGACACCTTTCTGCGGGCTGTGGAGTATATTCCGGGCAACCGGAGGCTCGTACACCACACCAACGGGCATATAGTACACTACACCAAAGATCAGAAAAAGCAGCCGATGGAAGGGCCCTACTATGCCTACCGCGACAGTTTCCAAGACATGGATGCGGCATTTAGGTTCATCCATTTACTCAACGACAACGGAAGTTACCCACCGTTGACTTTGTCGGTCTTCAACTACCTCCCCGGCATGAATCCACTCACATTCCCTGATGGCATTGGGGGATTTAAACTTGGTAAAAGCGTGGCATTTCTTCTCAACGACCAGCATTATGGTCCTTCTTTGCACGATACCTTCGACTACTCCACGCTGAACCTGTTTTTCATGGACAAGCCACCCGTTCGTCCGCTTATGGAAACCCAATTAGGCAGCCTGGGTATATCGGAGATTGTGCCCCGCTTCAACATCCCGGCAGGCACCATCCGCACATTTCACACCAGGGCGCTGATTCGTTCAGATATCTCGATGATTAGTGTGAATCCGCACATGCACTTGCTGGGTACTAACTTCAAGGCATTTGCAGTGGTTCCGACAGGCGACACCATACCTCTGGTTTCCATTCCGAAATGGGATTTTCGCTGGCAGTATACCTATGTGTTTCGTAAGCCAAAGCATATTCCAGCCGGTTCGGTGGTGTGGGCCTTTGGAACATTCGACAACCGCGCTATTAATCCGCGGAACCCCTTTTCACCGCCGCGTGACTTCAACGAAACCACCAGCAGCATGAAAACCACCGACGAGATGTTTCAATTGATTTTTCAGTACCTGCCCTATGAACGTGGCGACGAACATATCGATTTGGAGTGTCCACCCCTCGGCCAAGGTGTGGTCCAGATGAAAAAATGAGGGGGAACACACGCGCTAACCGAATGTAGTTCATAAGCGTCGAACAGAATATTGAGTGTAGACACTTGCACTACCTAAATGTAGTCCGTGACCAATCCAAAATAAAATTGAGGATGTTATAAGCGCTACACGAATTTGGCTATGAGTAGTCCGGGCCGTGAGAGCAGTCACCCAGTCCCAATGTTGTACTAACGAATCAGCTGAATCGTTCCGCGGAATATTCGGTTGGAACGGCCATTGTATTCGCGGTATCGGATGACGTAGGGATACACACTAGCGGGAAGTGGGTTGCCCGACTCCGTGCCATCCCACCGAAAATTGAGCAGGTCGGAAAAAAAGACCTGATGCCCCCAGCGGTCATAGATCCGGGTTTCCATATCGGTTATTCCAAAGGACACCACAAGAAAGGAGTCGTTTTTGCCGTCCAAATTGGGGGTAAAAGCGTCGGGTGCTAAAATGCGGGGGGTTATTTTCACGCATACCGTTTGCTCCATTTCTGCGCTGCAGCCAGCCGCGTTTTCTACATATAGGCGAATGATGTAGCGCCCAGTATCGGCATACTGGAATCGTGGGTATTGCCCCGGAATATAGGGAATTTGGCTCCCATCGCCCGGATACCAGATGCCTGTTGTGGCTCCAACCGAGAGATCGAGCAGGGTGAATTCAGCCTCATGGAGCTCCGCGCAGCTGCTGCGATTGGGGTTTACCGAAAAGCGAGCCGTGATGAACGGATGCCCGCGCATGTTCACCGTATCAGTTGTGGTGCATCCGGTTACGGTGTCGGTCAAACTAAAGGTATAATTCCCTTGTGGACGTATCAGAACAGGTCCGTTCACGACGGGCTGTGTAAGCCATCGGATTCGGTATGGACTACCAACTGGATATCGAATTTCAAATGTGCCCAGGCTGTCATAGCAGCCCACCAGAGTCTGCACCTTTTGATACAAAAGGGGGGGATGCACATAAATAAAAACGGAGTCGGTCGACACATTGCTGCAACCATCACTCAACACGGCGCGGTACCATCCAGATGCTATGGCGGAAAAAACCAGGGTATCGGTATCTATTCCACCCGGGAACCAAACAATATTCTTAGAGGGCACTCCGCCCGTACCTGAGGCAAAAATGCGGACCGTTTCCCCCACACAAAAGGTATCTTTGGGTAGGGAAAGGGTTATAGATAGGCGGTTGAGCACCGTCACTCGGGCACTGTCGCGGCGAAGGCAGAGCCCTGCACCCACCGAATAGACCAACCAGTGGGAGCCAACTCCGGCTAATCGTGGATTAAACTGGCTTCCCACAATCCCCGGGCCAGTAAATATACCTCCGGGAGGTGATGCATTGAGTGTCCAAAGCGTATCGCGGTAGCAAAACGTAGCTGGATTGACATTAAACTGAGGGTTGGGGATAGCTTGTACGGTCACATAAAGGGTATCGCGACAACCACCGGTGAAGGCCTGTATGACCCGGTGCACACCGATCCCAGCCACAGATGGATTAAAGAGTCCGGTCGCCGGGCCTGTAATCCCAGGTCCCCACCAGATACCGCCCACAACGCTGCTGCGCAACAAGAAGGAGGGCGCCAAAACACACACCACGGTATCGGGTTGCAAAACGGGGCGCGGATCGACCCTTATGACCACGCTATCGAAGCACCCGTTCGCGGTATAATACAAGCGGTGAAATCCAACCCCTACCAGTGCGGGGTTGAAACTTCCGTTACCGGCCGGATTAACCCCGGGACCGCTCCAGACCCCTCCGGTCGGGTTTCGGTTGAGGGTAGCTGCCGACAGGCCATATACCCCGTCGGTAAGGCAGCGTGCCACCGTATCCGGCCCCAGATTGGTGCGAATCAGGCGGATGATCAGACTATCAGAACAACCCCCGAGGGAATAAATGGCAAAAGTCTGGCTGGAGAAATTGCCATTCACATTCGGATTGAACAGTCCCGTGGATGGATTCAGTATACCCGGACCCGACCAGATGCCCCCCGCCGGTACACCAGGTGGCAGGAGGACGGGGGCGTTTAACGGGCAATAGGTACGCATAGGGCCGGCATCAATTTGGATCAGCTGCACCGGTAGACTATCGCGACAGCCATTCACCCGATACACCAGCCAATTGAGTCCCACAGCCATGTTTGCGGGGTTGAAGCGCCCAAGGAGGGTGTCCGTGACGCCCGAACCTGACCAAAAACCACCCGCGGGAGTAAACTGAAGGGTAAATACAGGGGCATTCTGACAAACCGTGGCAGGACCAGATATTTCTATCGTGTCGATCATAACAATCCGCATGCTGCTGCACCCCAGAGCGGTGTAGTATAGAGTATCGGTCCGTGCCGAATCGGCCGGAGTGTATAACCCGCCCGGTGTGACCCGTGGCCCAGACCACACCCCGCCTGGAGGCATAGCCCCAGTCAACTGAAAAGCAGGGGCGGACGGACAAGCCGCGAGCGTTGGTCCGGCCTGCACATGCACGACCGTTATCCTGAGAGAATCACGACAGCCCAAACGATCGTAAAAGATGTTGTGTACACCAACACCCGCCGTGGTAGGATTGAATGTGCCCAATTGCGCCTGGGTAATGCCCGGCCCTGTAAACCGTCCGCCCGCGGGTAATACACGTGGCGATAAATTAAATGGGGACGACTGCAGGCAAACGGTGGTATCTGACCCCGCATCGGGCACCGGTGAAACCAGGATTGTTATGGAAGCACTAACAGGTCCATTGCCCCGCACATCCTGTACGCTGACCGAGTAGGTTGTCGTGCCGGGAGGTGGACAAACCTGATGCGGCCCGGCGGTCAGCGGCAGTGACGGATTCCAGGAATACGTGTATTGGCAATCACCCCCCGAAGGCTGGGCCGTAAGTGTTATACATCCACCCACGCAAATGGAATCGTTGCTGGCGTTGAGGGTAACCGCTAACGGGCAATCATTAATGACAAAAGATGTATTCAAAGGGAATACATAAAGGCTGTCGCAAAAATCGAGCATATTCAGTGCCCATAACACAGAATAATTTGCGCAATCCGAGAAGGGACTATTGACTATCAACCGCACCTGTGAGGTGCTGTCGCCCGCGCAATTCAAGGCTTGGGCCGCCACAACAGTCCGCGCCGGTGTTCCGCTCAGGGCAAACGCAGCCGCGTAGACTGAATCGCAATGCACTTTTCCGCTTAGGTCGATCTCGATGCTCGATGTAAGGCACTGTGCAGTAGCACTGGTGATGACAGGCGGTACCGGGGGGGGCACGACCGCATACCAAGAGGCATTCCAACCCGTACAAACCACATTGAGGTCTGAGCGAAAATGAAGGGTCATAGCACCACTGAATGCCCGCAGTACCGGTGGCGAAACATTACCAGAAAACGAGCCGATGAGGGAAGAACTGGTATCGGGTCCATCATATACGCGGAGGACGTCGAACAGCACCTCGGTACAAAAATTCTGAAAACTCATCACAATCTGCTGTGCCACCGGTATACTGATGACAAAGGTGTAGTTCTCATTGTTGGCATAATTACCTGGTTGAACCGGATTTCCACCTGAATCCAAAAAAAAAGCCTTGCAATCGCCCACCGTCTGGTTGCTCATTACATAGACCGGATTTTGCGCCCAAACCAGTGCCGTGGGACAAAGCAACAGCAGGAACAAACACCACCTCGCCATCACACCCTCCGGTTGATGCGGACGATTGGCGTGACTACTGTATTGCTCCAAAATCCGGAACGGTCGCGCAGTCGGATGGTGAAGCGGGTCTCTTCGTATGCGCCGTTCCCAAACAAAAAGGTGCCATTCAGCCTGAAAATCAGGGTCCCGCGGATGGGCACATTGCTACCGGGTGGACTCAAAGGAGGCACGAAATAGAAGTCGGCCTGCTCGAGTCGATCGTCTTTCACTTCCAACATCAACTCATCGGGGTTTAGGCTTCCCATATCCCCGTCACCATCTTCGTAGCCCAGTTCGACTGTGACCCTATCGGTGAATTCGGTCAACTCCAGTGGCGACACCGACACAATCCGGATTGCCGGGGGCAATTCAATACGCGTGACCCGCTCTGGTCGACAGCCTAAAAACAGAGTCATGACCATAAGCCCAATGCCCGGTTTGATGACTGATTTAAGGCGATCTGCGCGCATAATGCTGAAGGGTTAGTCGACGCCGAATCCAATCATGGGTGGGCTCTGGAGTCTGTGGGATCCAAATCAGGTAACGGCCATAAGGGAGCGGGTCCAGATCAACTTTATGTTCATACACCACACTTTCCGCAAACAGTCCTATCTCTGTTTTGCCTGACGCAAACGGCTTCACGGGCAATTCATAACGCACTCCCGTCACTTGGTTGATGCACACGACCCTGGGTGGTGTTCCACCCATAAAGGATAATATGGCGTCGTGCTCGCCGAAGACCACACCCTGTATTTTGGGGTTGGCGGGACCATTACCCGGGGGGTTGCCGAACATGTCTTTGGCACCGGCGTTGATCCAGGCCACGATGGCGTTGATATAGGTCGTTTTTCGGGTGGGCCAATCGCTATCCGGGTCGACCGACAGGGGCATGATTCCCGAAATGCCGTCGATGTCGCGCACCACCCGTTCATACAGTACCGATGCCTGCGCATTACCAGGCACCACCCGATGCACGAAGCTGCCCGACGGGTTGTTTTTGATGACGGGTTGGTAGACCAGCGTATTGTAGGAACTCTCAATGGTGCGGAAATCGGGTTCGAACGTTCCGTCGTGGCATCCGGAATTGCTGCAGGTTTTTTTGAAAATATCACGTTGGAGCCCCGCAAAATTGTCTATCCCCAACGAATCGATGGGGTTATTGGTGATGGGTGGCTTGTTTTTGGGATCGTCGAAAGGGTTTTCAGGACCCTTGTTTTTGGAGCAGGCTCCCATCAACAGGAGAACGAATACGCCTATGGTGAGCCATATGCATTGCCAGTATCCTATTCTCAATGTGCCCTTCATTTCCATCATATCCGGTCGAATAGACTGCGGGCTTGTGCCGACACCAGACCGGAGGCCACGATGTTCTGCTTCACCCCAAGTATATCGCCAATGGTGAGCACGTTGTCCATCAGCGACCCGACGGGATTGGTTGCGGAGCCGACCGAAAGGTTCTGGGGAACATTAGGGCCTACCATAATGGTGAACACCCGCATCGAATTCTGGTCGCTGTGGTCGTAGGCATACCAGTCGTTTTCGTCTTGTATAGGGTTCGGATTCAGGTTGCGGCCGTGTTCGGGTGAGATGATGAAAATGGTATTTCCGGCCATTTCGGGCACCTGATTTTGTATGAAATTCCACAGGAAACCAACGGCGTGATCGGCCCTGTGAAGCGATCGCAGATAGCTCGTAAAATTGCTGTGGCATCCATCCACCGAATCCATATTCACAACGGTTAGGGTAGGTTTAAAGGCTTTGATGACCTCGCAGGCAAAACCCACATTCCTCAGGTCGCCGTTATCGGCCACAGGAGGCATTGCGATTTGTCCCTGCTGCTGCCGCACAAAGGTGTCCCGTACGAAAACTCTTATCTGATCCTTTTCTACATCTGTATTCCCAATCTCGGGCAATTGGATACCCCCGGCGGATGTGTAAGTATTGTTCAAAAAATACTTCATCTGCAGCATGGGCTCGAGCTCCTCCTCGGGATGGTAAATCCGGGCATTGCTGAGGTGCGTTCTTCCGGCGGGGGAAAACGTGACATTCGGCGCCAGAAAATTGCCCCCATACTTTATTCCATATGAGGCGTGTTCGCTGTAGTTGAGCAGCGGGATGCTGTTGCCAATGCGGTTGCCTACAAACCAGACTTTGCTCGCCGGAATGCCCCCGTGGCGGCGCAGGTATTCGAATATGGTGGGTGACAAGGGTTTTTCACGCAAGCCCTGGCTAGCGCCGGTATTCCCAGTGAGCAGTGTATTGAGTCCGGAAAAATGTCCGGCGGTTGTGGCACGCACCTCCGGAAACAAAGTGCCCATGCTTTGCAGGGTTTGTTGGAGCACAGCCGGTATGGGTGCGCTACCTCTGGGCTCCCCCGCCACGTCGGTGCCATAGACCCGTTTAGCCACGGGCTGGGCGCCGTTGAGCATATTCAGCATGATATTACCCCCAACGGGGAACTGCTGCGCATCATCGAGGTAGCGTTGCAGCACCGATTCCTGCTGGCGCACCCCACCGGCAAACATGACATACACAACGTGGCTTGCCAGCTGTCGACCCGTTGCAGCGAACAAACGTCCACCGGGCAAAAAATAAGGCAGCACCAATGTACCCGCTGCGGTGAGTCCCGCCTTTTTCAGAAATGTCCGACGCTTCATATATGATGTAATTAATAATCCACTGAATCAATAATACTGGTATTCGTTGCTCAAAGCAAAACTCATGTAGATAATCTGCGGTGTGAGAAAGGGATGTGTCTGAATGTAATTCCTAAACCAGGTCCTTTCAGCTTCGGTGGGCAGGCGGATCAGGAACCTTCGGTAGGTATCATTGATGAAACCATCCACGTCGGCCCGCATCTCATTGTTGGTTGGGATTTCGACATCGGCCCGATTCATGAAGTTACTGAGCACGATTTCAAAGGCTACCTGCTGGTCGCCGATCGACTCAATCAAATCGCGGATTTCGACCAGCTGGTTGGCCGACAATGCCCGTTGAAACAGGTTGGCGTAGAGAATGGAGATGTACTGCTCTACGCTCTTTTTCTTGTTCTTCCCGTAGTTGACCCCCTGCACCTCCACTGGATTCACTTCATACACAACATACTCCTCGCGGCTGCAGGAAGCGATCAAGCCCCCCAGAATAAGGGCTATGATGAAATTACGGATTGAAATGGGCGTATTCATCGGAAATCAAAATGTTGGAGAGTGTGGTATGAAAATTTTTATCGGCATTGAGCTGCAGCAAGGCCGCGTACAGTTCCGAGGTCGACGGGTCGCGGGCCAACAAGGTTTTGTAAGCCCATATAATCCAACCCTGCCAGAATTCCCGTTGGGCCACAACAATCTGGATGTAGTCGGATTTGTTGCTTCCGGGGCGACCAAATAAAGTGGAGGGTTGTGAAGCGTCAACCATCAGGTAAGCCCGCTCGAACTCACTCTGAGTCGGAAATCGGAAATACAGATTATCGAAGGTGGCGTTGATGAAGTTGAATGAGTTCATATTGATGAAATCATATACCGGATTGTCCACCATCCGAGCACAGACGCTATCGAGTGCGATGAGGCCGAAGCGATAGTCGTATTCGCACTGCATGATCCGCTCGTAGCGTGCCACATTCGCCCTTTTCTTGTTCACCGCGATGGTATCTCCGTTGAGGGAATCCACCTGAATCCCAAACTGAAGAATACCAATTTGTCCGAGCAAATATGAATCGCTCACCCCTTCAAGCAAGCGCACTTTGGTCATCTCATAAAATCGACGATAGTAGACCGACTGGTATGATGAATCGCCCGCCGCAGGAACCGTATCGGTCTGCAAAATCCGAATCCAATCGGTTCTTCGGGCCTTACTGAGGTCACCCGCGCGGAGGTACTGCACGTGCACGGTCATCTCCGAATCGACTGGTTCGCGGCCTAACAAATCAATAAACACGCGATTCACATAATTCTCCACCAAAATTGTCGGCACATCGCCATACCAGGGCGCATCGTTGTCGGGCTCCACTTTGAGCCGCTCGCGCGTGCACGCTGAGCCCAGCTGAAAGATGAGCAGAATGAGCAACATATTGCCCACCGAACGAAAAACTGTTATTTTACTCAACCTGACTGAGGTGCACAACCGGGGAAAATTGGGGATTTGATTTTGAGTAAAAATAATTAAAATATTACAAAAAACCCGTTTTCACAGAAATTTAATACACACAGTTTACCCCTGATGCTGTTTGACGAAGGACTTTGCCACCGTTTCACCCATGAAGCGCTTCAGAAGCGCAAAAGGGGTGTTGCGCAAATCAAGCAGAAGAAGACCATCCACCGCATTACCGAAATGCTCATCAACCCCAAAAGAGAGAAAACGACCGCCCAGACGCGTGTAATGCTTGATGAGCGGCGGCACCCCTTTGCCGTCCTTTTCCAGAACAGACACCAATGCCGATAGCTGATCCATCGATCGAATTCCCCTTGCAATGCATTCAAGGTCGACCCCCAACTGCTTTCTGTGTAATTTGGGCGGAACAGGCGCCCGTACGAACCGGGCGTTACGGGTGTCAAAGTGATTTTGTTTGAGGTAGTAGAGAATCAATGCTCTGGAGACAGGATGAAAGTGCCCTGATATGCTCACCGGCCCGTAGAGCAAGGGGTGTTCAGGATTTTGTGCAACCACCTTGGCGATTCCTTTCCACATCAAATTCAAAACACCGCTGTGAACCTGATATTCGGCTGTGATGAATGACCGACCCAATTCCAATGCGTTACTCAGGTGGCGAATCAAGGGATTGGAGATCTGGAATAGGGTTTCTACATACCTTTTTCGATTCGGCAAGGCTCTTCCCATACGGTAGGCACCCACCAGACGCTGCCGAGACCGATCCCAAACCAACAAATGGGTGTAGTATTCATCAAACTCATCCAGGTCGAGTGCCTTGCCGGTGCCTTCCCCGATTGCCCGGAAGGAATACTCGCGCAATCGGCCCACCTCCCTCAGTGTATGTGGGATGTCAACAGCCCGAACATAAAACATTTGAAAATCGCCCTCCATTTGGATCATTGACTCGGATGGCAGGGACGAAAGTTCGGCGGCTATGGAACCGGGATTGACCGCTGGCGCCAACAAAATTTGAGGTTTCAAGTCATTCTCGGTCGAAAAACGATCCCATACACCTTGTAAAATGCTAAACTTCTTGGGCAGCAACCCATATTGTTCGCCACAAACCCGGGAGGCCAGCAACAGGAAATCGGAACACACGCTACGGTCCGAAAAAGACTTCAATACCGGGCTGGGAATGAGCCAACCCATTGCTACGTGAATTTTTCTACCCTTCTGCCCGGCCAATCGGGTCGACCAAACGAGGGGGCGCATCTTGGACCTTATACCCCCCACCCAGGACAATGGCGGTGAGGGCCATAAACCGAAACAAACGGGTAAAACCACCGCACCCGATTTTTTTGCTAAATCCCCAGCGTGTGGCGACCAGGTCGACTCATGTTTGCGACGCATTACGCCGCGCATGTGCGGGTCGCCACCCGGGAACATAGCCAAACAACCCCCTGAAGACAGGTGCCTGATCGCTTCACGCATCGAATTACGGTTCAACTCTCTCCCTGCCGAATCACCACCAGATGAAATCGGCAAAAGCGTATCCCCAACACCTTCAATTTGCCCGAGAAACGATGAATACAAAAAGCGGGTATCGGGCCTCCTCGACAAAGCCAGGGCGACCAATACAATTCCTTCAATACCTCCCATCGGATGATTGGCAACCAGCAAAAGGGGCGTGCCTGGTGCCGGCCATTCAAAGGAAGGTGACTCTACCTCAAATTCAAATCCCAAAGCTTCCAAAATCTTCGTGTAAACCCCCCGGTCTGTTGGGCCCTCCTCCCCCAAATTTACTAACGACAATTTGTTCTTTACAGAATTGATATTTCTTATCCCGAGCAATCGTTTCAGATGAACATTGAGCCAGCGCGGATAAACACCAGCTGACGAGCAAAAATCTTCTATTGAAATGAAGTCTTGTTTAGGCATATATTATCTTCATTAGGACTCGGTTTTATTCGATCGAAACAATTGACATACCCGGCATTTTCTGCAATTAATTTAGTCTTGATTGCAACAACTCATATACTTTAGTTTGCGACAATTAATAAGCTCTTAGTTCGAATTAATTATTGTATTCAAAATCAGCTACAATGAATGTATTCAAAGATATGTCTTTTTTCCATTTTAATAAACCTATTTCTCGGGAACACACATGTAAACATCAAAGGACTCGAGTGGGGGTCGACTCGGAGGCCATCACTTTTGGATCGGGATTTCCTTTACCCGCCAAAACCAAGTAATGACGAGGCACCGGATTGGGGTCAAGGCTAATGCCGTAATATCGTTGCATATACAACATTTTGGCATGGTAGCCATGAATCTCCGATAAAATTGCTGTACCACAACAATCGCCGGCAGGCTCTGTTCTTTTTAGTGTTTGAACCACCTCATTGATATCGGATTACAGCGACAAATCCCGAACAGGCAAATCACGATTCCTCCATGTGAACCTTAAATAGCCCGCCACAAAAACGGGTGCCACTACATTTAAGCAGATTTGATTCCGCATACTATTGATGTGCGGCACCTGGAATGGCATCAGGCGTCGCACGGGCAGGGCTGCGAGGTCAATTCTAAAGGCCACCTAGGATAGGAAGGAATCAAATAATGAGGGTGCAGCTTAAGAGAAACAAAAAGCGGGACAGTTGCACTCAAGGCCATGAGCTTAAAAAACAACACATATTTCCTGAGTTGTCCCCCATATGGTGTCGAGGGCAGAACTTCCCTTGGAATTATTTTCATTTACCAAAAATCAAATACCATACAAGCAGGATGATTGCAGGAAGAAGCATCTCCCAAAAAAAAGTCGACACATTATATATGCGTGATCCATATGTGTTCATTTAGCCCCCAAAACTCACAGTATGGTCTTTCACCTAGGAAAACTGCCTGTAACTGCCTTTGCCGGTAGCGCTGCATGGCATCACGCAGTGGCGTTCAAGTTCACCCAATAGCGAAAAGCAACCCGAAAACCGATTCCAATAGGGAGGTAACCCGAGATATGTCGCCTGTAATGCGCTGGCAGCAAATCTATAAGAGCAGTGGCGTGGCGAAAGGAAACAAAGCAGGTGGGCCTTTGGTGATGACGGCTAGCAGGATGAATGATCCCAACCACACACACACTACTATATATTTTTTGCGAACCATAGTCGCCCACACCGCGGAGAAAGTGAAAAGAGTTAGCGGATTCTCGAGCATGATCTGTCCAAGTCCACACAATGGCACTGGCACCAGACACCAGAACAGCATCCACCAGCCCCATCCATACTAGTTTTACTGACCGGGTATATGTCTTTTCCAGGAAGGTATAACGCCGACAACATGCCGATCGCCAAAACCAAAGAAAAGCACTTTTCCGTCCACGGATGATCGCCTAGGAGCCGAAATCACCAATAGCACAGTCAAAATATAAGTGGCAGATGTTCTGCAAATTCGAGATAAAGGATGTCGCTGAAGCTCGAGCAGATGGCGTATTATTCCTGCAGACTCAGGCTGTGACAAACCGATGCATAAAGTAAACTATCGATGAACCCACCCCGCGGAACAATGACGGAATGTGGATTGCACAAAATACTGCCCAGGTAAGCAGTGCCGGAGGAAAAATAGCTCTGGGCTTCAATCGGCCGATGTTCCCGTGTAATTAAGAAAAATACCAACGTTTACCCCTTCATATGGCGACAAATACCTATTATTGCAGATAGATAATACATTTTTCATTACGTGGTTATTTCCAAACAAATTTCCTTTTCTACATCTTTTGTTTTGCAATGTATCGAAGTGGGTTTGGTTTGATTCTGTGTATGGCATTTATTTGTTCATCTCACAATACCTCGGCTCAAAATAGTGTTCAGGGTTCTCTGCGATACGACAACCTCAATCATACACCTCTGGCAGGGATTCCTGTACGGTTACTGAATTTAGCGGGGTTGCCGGTGGCTTTCGACACCACAAATGCCCAAGGCCAATTTCATTTGCAGGATTATCCCTCGGCGACCTACACTTTTGTGGCCCAAATCGGGTATCCCTGGGGGGGGGTAAACAGTACCGACGCACTCAATGCACAGCGATCATTCTCAGGCCAACAAATCTTCAGCCCCTTTCGAAACCGGGTGGCCGACGTCAATGGCAATGGAGTACTGAATTCGACTGATGCCATTCAGATTAGTCGCCGTGTTGGTTTCCTGACGGGTTCCTTCGCCATAGGTGATTTTCTGTGGGATCCAACGTTGGTCGTGGCTCAGGGGAGTCCCTTACAGCGCGATTTCCTGGTGTTGTGTGGGGGTGACATCAATGGCAGTTATCTGATTTCGCCAACTGCGCCCCAGCTGTCGATCGATACAGTAGTCGCCCTGGGATACAACACTCAGGTTGGATTGCGTTTCAATCAGCCAGGTAGCGGAATATTCGCGCGCGGACTCTGCTGGAGTGCCCTGCCTAATCCGGATGTCACCGACAGCGTATTGTATACGGGTAGCGGGGGGTTCGGGTTTACCGCCTTTCTGCCCGGACTCCTACCCGGGCGCAACTGGTATGTAAAAGGATTTGCGCAAAATTCTACAGGTTTTTATTACTCTGCAGAGGCGGTGGTGAACCCGACTCCCGTTGCTCCTGAAATGAGCACCGATTCCATTACCCAGGTAACTTCCAACAGTATAATGGCCTACGGAAGAGTGTTGAGGGATGGTGGACTCCCCCTGTCTATTCGTGGATTTTGTTACGACACATCAGCTACTCCCCTGATTACCCATGGAGTGGTTCAGGCCAGTGCCATCGGTCCAGGTAATGGAATTGAAGCCGTGATCAGCGGACTCCAGAGCGGCCGAACCTACTTTGTTCGATCCTTCGGCACGAACGCCGCTGGCACTGGTTATGGAATTGCCTTAAGCTTCTACACCCCTCCAACTGCTCCAGAAGTGAACACAGGGTCTGTGTCTTCACTCCTCCCCTTTTCAGCACAGGTGGACGGACAAATCCCTAGCGACGGGGGCAGCCCGATTACATCACGTGGCATCTGTTGGTCTTCGGGTCGACCACCTACTATAGCCGATGACACTACCCAAAATGGGACGGGAATTGGGTCATACACGGGTAAATTGTCGCGTTTGTTTCCGTCCACTTCCTATCAAACCCGGGCCTACGCCATCAATTCTGTAGGGGTTGCCTATGGCGGTGTGGTTTTAGTGAACACACCCTCAGCGCCTTTTGAATGTGGAACCCCGATTATAGATCTTTCAGGATTTAGCTATCCGACAATTCAAATAGGCGGTCAGTGCTGGACAGCGATGAACCTCCGTGTCACATCCTACCGTAATGGAGATCCCCTCGTTAGTGGGCTCGATTCAACGGGATGGTCGACCACCCAACTAGGCGCATGGACCATTAACACATCGGAACCCCAATTTGAGGCCAACTACGGCAAGCTCTACAATGCTCATGCGGCCGCGGACACGCGTGGTTTGTGCCCAACTGGTTGGCGTGTACCCACCGACCCTGATTGGCAGGCACTCACACAGTTTCTGGGGCTGAGCGGTTATGGGAATCTTTCTATGGATTTCGATGGGGTGGGTTTTGCACTCAAATCATGTAGGCAATTGAACGGTGGCGGGCAATCGGGCTGCGGTACAGCCACACACCCACGGTGGAACAGCCACAACATACACTATGGCAGCGATCCATTCGGCTTCGCGGCACTACCAGGAGGTAGCCTGTCGAGTTCAGGCGCTTCATTCATAGCTCCGGGGAGTAACGGTTCCTGGTGGAGTTCATCATCCTCCGGTAGCAGCAACTGGTATGTTCAGTTGAATTCATCGGGTGGGAATTTATCGCGCACTACAGGAAGTCGACAAAACGGCCGATCTATCCGCTGTTTGCGGACACCCGATACAACTGTGTCGATCTACATGCCCCCATCTATATACACATTGCCACCCGCCGCCATTACTGTACAATCGGCTCAAATCAGCGGGCGCATCTCCTCCGACGGCGGCGCGCTTATTCTAAACCGCGGTTTCTGTTGGAACCACCGTCCGATGCCCACCCGCAACCATGCTCAAATCAGCCTTGGTCGCGATACGGGTTTGTTTACCCATACCCTCAGCACACTCTCCTACGGCACCTATTATGTGCGGGCCTTTGCCGAGAATGCTGCAGGCACCGCCTATGGAAATTCCATTCAATTTACGACCCTATCACCACAAGGCGGGAATGCATGTAGTGCAGCCACCGTGACCGATGTGGAGAACAACCTCTACGAAACCGTGACTATTGGGAGTCAGTGCTGGATGAAAACCAACCTGCGAACCCGGCGCTACAACAACAACGACACGATCGCCAGTGTGCTGTGGCGATATCAGCAGAACATCCCGGGTGTGGGCACTACAACCCTTTATAACAACGACACTTCCAATCTGTCGGTTTACGGCCGGCTTTATAGTTATCTAGCGGCCACAGATGCTCGGGGCTTGTGTCCGACCGGCTGGCATCTGCCCTCCCAGTCGGAGTGGAACGCACTGGCTCAGTTTGCGGGTGACTCACTGCACGGTGGATTGCGTCTAAAAGCAGCGGTGAACTGGTCGGGCTCGATCGGAGGCACAGACGCATTAGGCATGAGCATTCTCCCAGGTGGGGTGGGCTACAACGACAATGTTTTTTCCTTTTTGGGTTTGCAAGCCAATTTCTGGGCCTGCGATTTGCAGTTCACGGATGCCTTGGGTGGCAACTATCGCCAGGTTGGGTTCGACCGTACCCCAAACCAAATGTCATCCACACGCCTGGAGTTGCATGCATTATCAGTACGCTGCATACAAAACGCTTCGACTCCGAGCATCAATGTGGTATTGCCTTATCTACTCACATCAACCATCAATAGCATCACCCAAAATTCTGCAGTAGGGGGCGGACGGATACTCAGCGATGGTGGTGCACCCATCACCTCGAAAGGAGTATGCTGGAATACCGCCCGAAATCCCAATATTTCTCATGCAAATTCCGCCGCTGGTGGAGGAACTGCTGCCTTCACCGCCTCTTTATCGCCTTTGAACCCGGGTACGTGGTATTATGTCCGGGCCTTTGCCACCAATGCTGCCGGCACGGCTTATGGTTCGGAGCGAATGTTCCACACCCTACCCGCATCGGTGGGTTTCACCTGTGGCACCGATTCCCTTCAAGACCTATCTGGATTCCGCTATGCGACCGTTTTGTTGGGCACACAATGCTGGACTAAGTCGCACCTCAGGGCTCTACTCTACACGAATGGCGACAGTATCCCCCTGATTACCGACAGTATTCAGTGGAAAAACACCACAGCCGGTGCCTGGTCTTCCTACCAGAATGATATGCAATACGAACAGGTTTACGGCAAATTATACAACTGGTACGCAATTGCCGATCCCAGAAAGTTATGCCCCTTGGGTTGGCATGTGCCTACCAATGCGGAACTCACTACCCTGATTAACCACACAGTGAGTCGAGGCTATCCCAACACCTCATCCAATGTGAACGGAGCTGGGAGCGCATTGAAATCATGCCGGCAGGTAACATCGCCCTTGGGGGGAGGCTGCAATACCACCGTACACCCTCGATGGAACAGCCACACCACCCATAGGGGCACCGATGCGCTTGGATTGTCGATTCTCCCGGCTGGTGCCCGCTCAGGCGATGACGGGCAGTTCACTTCTTTATCGGGTTACTGCCTGTTGTTGTCGTCAACCCTATCAACCACTAATCTCGTTCAAGGCCAGTATTTCAGGAATTCAACCGGTAATATATCTCCCGCCACGGGCACGAAACCCTGGGGCGGTTCGGTGCGTTGTATAAAGGACTGATCCTAAAAAGCTACCTCAATGGACGATCATTCTGTACCCGCATCTGTCGACAAAAACAAGCCTATGCCTCTTTGGAATCGATTGCCCGGCGATTTGCAGAATAAGGGCTGGATTCTGAACAAGAGAACCAACGCATACCTCAAAAGTTTGTGTGATTACCTTGATTCCACCCAACCTGACCAAACTTCCGTGGCATACGTGCTTGAACTGGAAACACGCCTTTCCGTATCAAAAAATGATGGGGAACGCGACCGGGAAAAGCTCTATCGATTCCTAAAAAAAGAACTACTGAGCAACAGCGTCGATCCATCGGCGCTCAAATGCCTCGAAGCTTGGAAACCCATGCTCAAACCGGGCGAAGACAATCTTCCACCTGACCTGTCGGTGAACCTAAATCTCGCGTATGTTCAGGCCCAAAAAGCTTTCGCCGATGGCCGGATCGATAGCGAGGAGTTGATGTCGATCATGCGGCTCTACCACCTGTTTGATATCCCGGAAACGGATATGCGCCAAATTTACCAAGCTGCATCTGCCCCCTCGGTCGACCGCATTCTGGAGGCTGGAGGACGAGACGGTAAGGTGAGTCGCGAGGAGGCAGACAGTATTCGCGTATACGCCTTGCTGCTGACCGGAATGGAGATGAATTACGACAACGCCCGCCTGAAAAAATTCCTGAATGCCTACAACCGGGTACAGTTGCGGGACGGTGGACCACTTCTTCGACTGAGTATAAACAATGGATACAAGACTTTCAGCATCAGCGGCAATTACTGGACGAGCCACTGCCGGGTTCAGCGCGTAGGGGGGCGCAATTCGTCTGACAGCCGCATGGAGGTGTATGTCTACGACGAGTGTCTGGTCTTTATAGACCTAATTCGGACAGAATTGGTCATGCCTGAAAATGTGCTGAACCTGAAGGAGTCGATTTACGCGGTCGACAACACATCATTGTATAAATGGGATGAAAAGGAATCAAAAATCTCCTGGACGCTGAGCCATTTCGACGATCCCGAAGCGGCTCGGCTCTGTTTTTTAGTACTGAAGGGACAAGCTCCAGAGAATCTCAACGGACCTTTCACACCGCCGGTTGCGACCGCCTCGCCGGGTGTCAAATCAGAAGATTATCGTTCATCCGGGTCCGATACACAAGGGGGGAGCGGACGAAAAAAGCAGAAGTCACTGCAGGAGCTTGACCAACTAGTGGGACTAGCCTCAGTGAAGGAGCAGATGAAAAGCCTGTCGAACATGGTTAGCCTGCAGCAACAACGGGCCGCAGCCGGACTCCAGGTAGTGCAGGTGAGTCTGCACAGCGTGTTCACGGGAGCACCCGGAACGGGCAAGACCACCGTAGCGCGTCTCTATGCCGATATGCTTCGCGAGTTGGGCGTTTTGCAAAAAGGTCACCTTGTCGAGGTAGACCGCGCGGGCCTGGTTTCGGGCTACTCCGGACAAACAGCCATAAAAACCGATGAGGTCATAACCCGGGCTCTCGATGGTGTACTATTTATTGATGAAGCTTATAGCTTGGCCCCAGAAAAGGGCGATGACTCGTATGGGCAGGAAGCCGTGAATACACTACTTAAGCGGATGGAAGACTACCGAAACCGGCTGGTGTTGGTGGTGGCCGGCTACACCGATGAAATGGACCGCTTCATCGGCTCCAACCCCGGACTCGCCAGCCGATTCAACCGCACAGTGTTTTTCCCCAATTATGGAGCCGAAGAAATGGTGGAGATCTGCAAACGGGTGGCCAAGGCCAACGACTACGAAATCGACCCTACCCTGGCAGAGGCCCTTTTGTCGCACCTAAAACATAAATCCAGCGCGGCGGGCGAGGACTTCGGCAACGCCCGTTATGTCCGCAACCTGTTTGAGACTATGGTGGTCGCTCACAGCAACCGACTGGCCTCCTTAGAAAACCCCGACCGCGCGCATCTAACCCGTCTCGAGTCGGAGGATCTAACCGAAGCCGTTCGCGTTATAAGTTGAATCTAGATGGTAAAACACCCTACGAAAAACTATGGTAGGGCCATACCAGATCTCAGATACGCGCAATTGAGTCATTCCTTGCTTTGGAGAACATACTGTCACTTAAAAATCGGATGATAATCCGGGCTAATTCCAAATCATCTCCATTGAATCGGCTGCAGGGGAAGGATTAGAACCTTCACGGAGCGGTTAGGCCTGAGTTTTGTCCCCTTTCTCGGCCCTATAGAACGGAGGGCATGTCTGCCTGTTTCACCCCTCTGCAAATGAATGATGTAAATATAAATATTTTTATATTTTTTATAATATTTTTTATAATATTTTTTATAATATTTTTTATAATATTTTTTATAATATTTTTTATAATATTTGAATTTATTTTATTTATTCGATATATTTTAATTAATTATTTATATTTTTCTGAATTTATCCTGCTTTTTAGCATATGTTTCTAGTCAGTTCTTAAACCGAAAAATCCCACAGCTCCTTGTTCAGCACCAAAACCAAGGATCAGGAACCACGACTACAACACGACCGCACCGACAGGCTCATTTTAAAAGCGTTGTTGAACAACGCCGCCATGCCCGACACATAAATTGCAGCACAAATACCGGTATCCAATGCCTCGGTGCATATGCGCATGAAAAAGATGCAGCAGGCGGGTCTCATATTTTGTTCGAGTCTGCTCGTCGATTACCGAAAAATTGGATACGACTTGATTGCATTCATTGGCATTTATTAGAAAAAATACCGATTATGAAGAAGTCATCCGAATTCTCGAGGAAATTTAAGAACTAGTAAAAGCGCATTATGTTACTGATGCCATTAGCATTTTTTGGAATTAGTTTGTCGCAACACCGACCAGTTTCGGCAAATTCTCAACTACCGAATCCAGACCATTCCGGGGGTTCACCGCACCGAAACTACACTCAGCCTGGAAAATCCGATAGAGCGATTTTCGAAAATTACGGAAGATCCTGAGTCGACAAAGACCACGCGTCTTTTCGTGTAGTCGTCCACATCAGCCAAACGACACGCAACCAATACAGAATATAAGGGAACACCTTTAGCTGAAAAGGCTCTACCCATTCCTTTCTAAGTGTCGACGGAAATAGGTCGGTGGGCGACCACGACGAGAGAATCCAGCAGGCGATTAGCAAGACACGATCCCAGCGCGTACGCGGGCCATGAAGATAGGCCAGCAGGATTCCTGATAGGGCTATGATAAAGGTGGGTGACTCCGCTTTGTGGTTGAATATGACCATCCATATCGTCAGAGAGGAAAGCCATAGGGCTCGGAATGATGATGACGCGGGCAATCCTTCGCCCCACCACTTGCCGCAGAGGCCTTGTGCGCGTACCCGAGTCCACCAAACGTGCAGCGCAGGCGAGATCAATAAAACTAATCCCGCTATAAAGACGGGCGTTTTGGGGATCTGAATGGCTAGGGCGCGACCAAACCATGCCTGAAGCCACCCCATGACCGACATCCCATAAGATACCGAGTGATCGTAGGTCAACATTTGGGAATAACTAAACATCATAGCCCAATAAAAATCGAGCGACACCACGAGAATAGGCAACGCCGCAAGGGCTATTGTGATTCCAATCGCTTTGAACAGGGTTGCGTGCCAGCGCCAGGAGAAAGGAATCAGCGCGAGAGCCATTACGCCAAATAGTTTAATGAAAACACTGCATACAATCCATAAAGCAGGGCGAAACTGTTGCCCCCGCTCAAGTCCTCCCATTGCGAGTAGCAATAGTCCCGCAATGAGGGCATTCGATTGCTCATTTTGTAAGGATATGAGCAATTCGGGCAACAAGAACAAAAGCCCAAGTGCCTGTTCACGTTGCGACCAGCTTCTCAGGTTCAAGACCCCGGCTGCGAGAACCGTTGTATTCAACAAATTCCATCCGATGAGTCCCCAGAAATCAGGAAATACGGCAAACACACCAAAAAACAGAGCAAAAGTGGGGGTGTATTTGAATAAGTCCCAATGCTCCGCTGGCCAGGCCTGATATAAGTCCCTCTGCACCAGCAGATGATAAAATGACTGCTTGAAGATTACATAGTTGTTGTAGTCGTGGAAGCGTGCTCCATTGATCGTATTCGTGCTCGTTTGGGCCAACCACCACGATTGTATGGCAGCACCAACTGCAGCCAGCGCAAAAAGCGTGCATGCCCAAACCAAAAGTGTTTTACCCCTGCCCGGTATAAATGGCCAGCGGTACTTTGAAAAAACGTCGAACATCGAAGGTCTATTCCATATTTAGTGATTTCGCTATAATGCGCATTGCTTTTATGGTGTTTTTACTTTGATGCGTTTCCACATTAAGGCGTGTTCACTTAAAAATGCGTTCGCCTCTCTCCGGTTTGATGACCCCATACAACGGATGAAATTAGGCCTGTTGTTTATGGCCAATGCGCAACCAAAAGGAACAACCATGCCGTTCCGCCTTATCGAATGGGTGGTTCGACCAGAACGGGTTGGCCAATGCCTTGAGTTCGGGATCGTGAGACACAAACCAGGCGGGGAAAAGGGGTTGGTAACGGTTTGGGTTGGCCATTAGCGCCACAGCCAAGGGGTATTGCTCCGAATAGCCCCTGGCGCACATATGTTCAGGATAATCGTCGGGCAGGAAAACATCGTGGAGGTGAACAACCACCCCGGGCCGCAGCCGTGGCAGGATTTCCATGAAAAAGACCGTGGAATCGGAGTTTGGTAATATTCTGTGGGAGTTGTCGATATACAAAACATCTCCCTCCCCCAATTCGGTCGACCAGTCAACCCGGGCCTGCTCCAGGGGAATCCGCCGTATTTCGTTGGCCAATTCCCCGATATCCGCCCGGGGCTGGGGGTCAATGCTGATGATGCAGGTCGATAGATTCCCTTGTGCCACCGCCATCTTAGCCACACGTGTGGAATTTCCTGAACCCACCTCCAGATACCGCGCTGGGCGGAGGTGCATCAGCATACCATAAAGAGAAACGATGTCAAGTCCGGGCAAAAACCCATTGTTCCAGACCGGTCCGATCCAATTTTTGGGCGTAGAGTGCGCCTCCGGAATAAGCGATAGTTCTTTGGAATGTCCTAAAAATTTCATCAGCAATTCCCGATACTGGGCACGCCCGGATTGGATTAGCTCATATAGTTCTTGATGTGGCGGATGGCCAAATCCAAAGCGTGGTTTCAGATCAACCCGATAGTCGAGGAACAAATTCTGATACCGATAGCTCAAAAAACGATACCAACTTCTAATTCCGGGTAGTTTCATAGGTTATTGTGCTTTTCTTCTGCATTTCTTTCAGATATTCTGTCCGTTTCATTATTCCCCTATGTATATTGTTGTTGCCTCTACCTCAAACTGGGTTGTGGCTTCAAGGTTGGATTGTATCAGCCAAGATAGGGCAATGGAGAATGCCTTTTTCCATGTTGGTAAATCGTGCCGGCCGCCTTTAACCTGATGGTAAACCACTTCGACTCCCTGCCTGTAGCCTTTCTTGATCAGCTCAGTCACCAAATCCAGAGTGTCATCAATGGAATCTATGATGCCATTCTGGTTGCGGTCGTTTGTTTCATCCCGAGTACCCGCCTGTAGCCAAAATCTTAATCCCGCTCTATGCTCACCCATCCGAATCATTCTGTGCGCAACTCGGTCCTGATCGGTATAACCTTGGTCGAGGTCGCGACCTCTCCACCAAAAAGAGCCCGAAAGGGCCGCCAAGCCCGCGAAATGTTTTGGATGCTTCCAAAACAGGTCAAATGCAGTGAGTCCGCCAAGTGAACATTCAACTACAAATCGACGCTCGGGCACCGAACGTAGGCCCTCTTCCTTTTCCAACCAGAGCAGGAGTTCTTCTACAACAAAACGTGCATTCTGGTCGGCACGGACACCTCTTCCCCTACAATCCGCTATTCCCGCCAATCCATATTCCTGCAGTCGCTTTCCGGCATGCATAGCCACCACCACCAGCAAGAGGGTTAAACCCGCCTTCATGATTTTCTCCAGCAATTCAAATAATCGCAATCCCTTCCAGTCTTGTCCGTCGAATACCAGAACCATCGGATCCCCTTCCCGATATGATGCAGGCACAAACATATCCAAAAGCAGCTCACGATCCAACTGACTCGAAATCAAAATCTTACTCATATGCCTCCAAAAATTGATCGCTGCATTCTTCATGCACTGTTCAATTTTTATATGTTAAGAAAAGAAATATAAATATTTTCATTCAAAAAAAATATGTTATGTCAATTTTTCAATTTCTAAATACAATACGCTCCGATTAAAACAGAAAATATTTACCATGAAAATACAGTTGTCAAAATCCTAAGCGAAAAATATTTTCAACCTGATAATACCACTTAATAAGTGACCAAAAATACAGATTCGCCCCCATCAATAAAAATTAAAAAATAAAACAGATTTATATTCAATAAATTAAACTACCTTTGCGGTTCGTTTCAATTTTTATTTTTATAAATATTATTCTTTAACCCTTTATTATTATTTATGATTTATGAAAAAAAAGGCATTTTATTTGGACAGGAAAAAACATTTCCGAAAGCATTAATTGATCGGGTCAATTCCAAAAATGTGCCCGGAATTACTGCAGAATCGGTATTAATTCACCATGTGGAACAAGGAAAAGTATCAGATTATGCTGTCATTTTGGATCGAATATCGCAGGATGTGCCGTTGAATGTGCCATTGAACATCGTTCCGGACGGAACAACATAACCTGGGGCAATTTTGTGGTCGAATCTACCAAACAATTTCTAAAAAATAATCAACCTATGGACAACACAAAAAGCAGTTCAAAAAACAAATCTTCAGACAAATCCGAAAACCTGACAGGAACATCTCGAAAAAGAAAAAAATCCAAATCAAATGTCGCCGCCAAACCGAAAAAACGCGGTAGAAAAAAGAAAGAAAGCGCTGAAGCAGTGGTGAAAACTGAAACAGTCGCCCCAAAAACTCGCGGTAGAAAAAAGAAAGAAAGCGCCGGGGCAGAGGTGAAAACTGAAACAGTCGCCCCAAAAACTCGTGGCAGAAAAAAGAAAGAAAGCGCCGGGGCAGAGGTGAAAACTGAAACAGTCGCCCCAAAAACTCGTGGCAGAA
>Ga0194120_10000144_pt1 | contig 119494 bp, 78 predicted proteins | sample TA2MahCa65mmetaG_FD_148642 | JGI IMG/M metagenome (GOLD analysis project Ga0194120, IMG submission 148642) | Freshwater microbial communities from Lake Tanganyika, Tanzania - TA2015019 Mahale Deep Cast 65m | ecosystem: Environmental > Aquatic > Freshwater > Lake | place: Tanzania: Lake... | reverse complement strand
TGCAACGACACAGCCATCACCGCGTTCCCCGGCAACGCCGAGGCCTGCGATGACCTGGACAACAACTGTTCTGGCGCCACCGACGAGGGCTGCGACGACGATACCGACGGCTTTTGCGATGCCAACCTCAAGGTCATCGGCAAGCCCAAGGTGTGCCTGAGCAACGCCGACGGCGGCAGCGCACCCGGCAAGGCCGGCGCCGACTGCGATGACAGCAAAGCCGACATCAAGCCCGGCGCGACGGAGATCTGCGACAGCGCCGACAACAACTGCGCTGGCGGCGCCGACGAAGGCTGCGACGACGACAACGACGACTACTGCGACGCCGGCATGACCGTGGTCGGCAAGCCGGCGACGTGCAGCAAGACCGACGGAGGCGCCAGTCCGGGCAAGCTCGGCAACGACTGCCTGGACGACGTGGCCAAAGGCGCCAAGGCCAATCCCGGACTGCCCGAAGTGTGCGACGACATCGACAACGATTGTAGCGGCGGCACCGACGAGACCTGCGACGTGGACAACGACGACTACTGCGACGCCGTCCAGACCGTGTTCGGTACGCCGACCACCTGCAAGAAGACCACGGCAGCAGCGACAGGCGGCCCCGGCAACGACTGCAAGGACGACGACGCCGCGGTCCATCCCAACGCGACCGAGGTCTGCAATGGCAAGGACGACGACTGTGTCGGCGGCACCGACAACGGCCTCAAGGCCACGGTCGCCAACTGCAGCAAGATGGGCAAGGGCGTCTGTACCGCGAGCGCCGTCGAGACCGCGGCCAAGTGCGAGTCCGGCGCGTGGCAGTGCAACTACACGCTGATCCCTGGGTACGAATGCGACACGGGCGCGTGCAAGGAGCTCAGTTGCGCAGATGGCAAGGACAACAACTGCGATGGCACGATCGAGTCGCCCTGCGGCAACTGAGAGGCGCGCCCCGCCCGCGGCGATGCGCCGCGAAGACCAGGTAGACCATGGAACGACGCCGACCCGGCGAGCGCCGCCCTGACGACCGCCGCGACCCGCGCTTTGACGGCCGCGGTGGCGACCCGCGCAACCCAGGGGGCATCCGCCGCTCGGGGCCCGCCTCGGTGGGCATCCAAATCACCCCGGTGTTGCCCTTTGGCAAGCCCGACCTGCCGCCGCCGCCGCCCAAGCCCGAGCGCGTGCCGGACCCCATCGCCGAGCCCGGCACCAGCAGTGTTCGCGAAGAGGAGGCCCTGCAGGCGCAAATGCGCGACGAAGCGCTGCAGCGACGGCGCGACGCTGTCCAACAGGCGCCGATTGCCCGGCGCAAGAACAAGAAACCCGCCCACGAGCCCAAACTGGCGCTCAAGCAGATCTGCCGCATCGTCCACGTCGACGACGATCTCGTGGTGGTCGACAAGATGCCCGGCGTTCCCGTGGTGCCCTCGCGCGGCTTCCATCGGCGCAGCGTTCTGCACGCTTTGCACCAGATGGGCTACCCGGTCGTGTATCCCATCAGCATGCTCGACATGGAGGCCAGCGGTCTGGTGGTGTTCTCGCGCTCGGAGGCCGCGGCGCAGGCGCTGCGCTGGAACTGGCGGTCCCGGTTGTGCGAACGGCAGTTTGTGGCGGTCGCGCAAGGCGACCTGCCCGGCAGCCACGGCAAGATCGCCGTCGCAACCGGCGCTGTCCGCGACGGCAATGCCGTGCGACACCAGGCGTTGCCCGTCGAATCTGGCGGCAAGACCGGCACCACCGAGTGGAAACTGCTGGCGCGCGGCCGTGGCATGACGCGGGTGCTGTGCACGCTCAAGTCTGGGCGCTGCCATCAGATTCGCATCCATTTTGCCGCGATCGGCTTTCCACTGGTCGGCGACAAGGTCTACGGCGCCGTCCACAACGAGGTGCCGCTCGAGGTGCTCATCGAAGCGCCGGGCAAATACGCCGACGCGCCGCACATGGCCCACGGCACGGTCGCGCTGCACTGCTTTCGCATCCAGATTCCGCATCCCACGACCCAGCAACCGATGGACTGGCAGGCGCCAGTGCCGCGGCGCATTACCGCGCTGATGCCCGGGGCCTGGACCGTGCATGGCATCGGCAAGGACTGACGTGCGACCAGGGGCCAGGTCCAGCCGTGCCAATTGCGGAGGCAGCGAATCGGCCGCCTTGACGGTCGCGACCTCGCGCGCGATCATCGGCACCGTGAGGGCGCGATTGCGATGGCTGTCGGCGTGGTTGTGCTTGCTGGCAGCGTGCTTGCAAGCTGCGCCGCGCAGCGCCTGGGCCGCGCCGAGTTCGAGCGACCTCAAGGTAGCCCAGGCCAAGGCCGTCGAAGCGAAGGCGTATTACGGTCGCGGCCTCTACAAGGAAGCCGCCGACACCTTCATGGAAGCCTACGCACTGTCGCAGGCGCCGGACATGATGTACAACGCCGCACGCGCCTACGAGATGGGCAAGCTGCCGGAGCGGGCGCGGGCGCTGTATGAGACTTACCTGGGACTGACGGGCGTGTCCGACGACGGCAAGAAGGAGGCCAAGGCGCGCATCGCTGCCATCGCGGCGCAACTGGACGCCAAGGTCGCCCCCCCCCAGCCTGAACCGCCCAAGGCGGAGCCGGTGCGGCCCGATCCGCCCAGGCCCGCACCCGCGCTGCCTGTACCGGTCGAACCGGCCAAGCCCGTGTCCGTCAAAGTCGATCCGCCGCGCAACGCCACACCGACGGCCGCAGCCGTCGACGCCGAGCCAGCCAGCCACGCGCACTGGTGGTGGGCTGGCGGCGCCGGGCTCGCACTGCTGATTTCGCTCGGCATGTACAACAACGGCGTGGCCAAGGCCGAGGCGGCCAACGCCATGGATTTCGGTCAGCCTGATGCCGTGACCCACTACAACAAGGCCTTTGACCAGGCCGAGACCGACCGAGCGGGTGCCGTCCTGATGCTGGCCGTGGGCCTTGGACTCGGCGGCTGGGCGGCGCACAAGTGGATGTCGCGGTCCGAGAAACCGCGAAAGGCCGCGCGCCTCTGGATTGCGCCGGCCGTGTCGGACCTGGCTTCGCCTGCAGGCGGCCTGGTCGTCGGCGGGGCGTGGTGATCACCGTGCGCGCTCCCTGGTGCTCGCTTGTCGCAATGGCGATGGTGGCCGCGGCGTGCCTTCCCGATCGCCTCGACCCCGCCGAGGCGCAGAACAAGGCAGATCAGGCGCAGGCCGCCAAGGTCGGCTGCGGCAACGCCAAAGTCGAAGCCCAGGAGCAGTGCGACGACAAGGCCGGCTATTGCGGTGGCTGTGTCGATTGCCAACGGCGCCGTGCCTGGCACGTCAAGGACGGCAACGCCTTGGCCGTGGTGCCCAACACCCAGGTCAAGTCCATCGACAAGGTGCTCGTCGACAGCAAGAGCGGGTTTTCGATCGAGTTCTGGTTTCGGCCGGACAAGTTGCCGATCAAGACCTCCAAGGCGCCCGCCGTTCATGCGCTCTTGCTGATCGGTGTTCCAGAATCCTCTGGCAAATCGCCGACCTTCACAATGGCTATCGCCCGCGACGGCGACAAGAACGCCTGGTACGCGTTCTGCACCTACACCTACACGCTCGCCGTCGATCCCCAAGCGGTCGCCGTCCAGGCCGCCGACCCGCTAGCGCAGGGCCAGTGGCACCACATCCGCTGTGTCTTGAACGACAAGAGCCGCAAGCTCCAGCTGCGATTGGACGGCGGGGCCGTGCTTGAGTCGGCGACGGCTGTCGCCGGCCTTGGCGTCAAGCCGTGGTTCGACCCGCTGACGATGGGCATCCTGGGTGCGGTGCCGTTGCACAAGGAGGACCCGGGTCAGGTGTTCGCGGGCGCGCTCGACGAGCTGCGGGTGGTCACCGGTGCGCCGGCCAAGGAGTTCGGGCCGCTCAAGTACCGCTACGTCGGCGACGAGCCGGGCACGCAAATCCTGTACCACATGGACCTTGCGCCGGACGACCGTCTGCTGGCCGATGCCACCGCCAATGGCGCGCACGCCGAGCAGGCCAGCCTTGTCGCCGGCTTGGTGCTGTTCTCAGCTAGTGAACTGGAATCACAGGCGGACGGCTGCTATGGCTTTTCGGCGGAACAGGCGCTATGCAAAGCCACCGCGCCCTGGTGCCAGAAATAGCTCCCGCGGCTACAAGCCGTGGCCTGTTCGGTCCAACTCGTGTACGGGTGCGGCAGTGACCGAAGCCAACAATTGCCGTTCGAGCGCTTCCATGCGCGCCGCGGCTTCGGCCTGCTGGTGGTCGTGGCCGAGCAGGTGCAGCAACCCGTGGGTCGAGAGGAAGGCGACTTCGTGCCACAGGCCGTAGTCCGCAAGCGCAAACTGCCGCCGCATCGCCGTTGCCTGGCGGTCCGCTGCGTCCAGCGACACCACCAAATCGCCTAACAGATCGATGGGGTTGCTCGGCCCCTCAGCCTCGTCCAGAGCGAAGCTCAGCACGTCGGTGGATGCGTCGACCCCGCGCCATCGCAGGTTCAAGGCGTGGATTTCGCGGTCGTCGACCAGGCTGACGTCCACCACGCCGCGCGGTCGTCCGAGCGCCCGGAGGTGCGCGCGCAACAGACCCGCCAGGGCCGTCTTGGCGACGCGCAGCCGCGGGTGGCGGTTGTCGATGGCAACGGGCATCAGCTGGGCAGGTCGCGTTCGTCGGGCTTGACCAGCGGTTGTGCCGCCGCCAGCGTCATCCCCTCGACGTGCTGTTTCTGGGCGGGATCGTTGGAGACCGTGGGCCGGTTGCGCGTGCCGACTCCGCCGTCTGCGAGGTAGGCGACGCGCTTGAGGTCGTCGCGATCGCGCTCCTTGTCGCCGGTGGCCACCGCCTCCTGCCGGCCGCTCGGCGCCACTGGCGGCGCGTACACGGGTCGGATGTGGTGGATGCCGACCAGGGTCCGCGCGAACGCCGACTCGGCCAGGGCCAGTTCGCGCAGCGTCAGGTCGCACTCCTCGAACTGTCCGTCTTCGAGTTTGCCGGCGACGATCTTCTTGACCAGCACAGCGATGCGCAGCGGGTTCGGCTCGGGCAGAGCCTTGGCCGCGGCCTCGACGGCATCGGCGAGCATCAAGATGGCGGTCTCGCGGCGCTGCGGTTTGGGACCCGGGTAGCGGAAATCGGCCTCGTTGACGTCCTCGCCACTCGCCTGCGCCTCGCGCAGCGCCCGGTGGTAGAAGTGGGCAATCAAGCTCGTGCCGTGGTGTTGCGGCACGAAGTCGATGATTTCGTCGGGCAGCCGGTAGTCCTGCAAGATGCGGATGCCATCCTTGACGTGCGCCCGGATGATGAGCGCAGAGAGGTGCGGCTTGAGCTTGTCGTGCGGGTTCTCACCCGCCTGGTTTTCGGCGAAATAGCGCGGCGCCTTGGTCTTGCCGAGGTCGTGGTAGTAGGCCCCGACCCGCGCCAGCAGTCCGTTGGCGCCGATCGCGTCGCACGCGGCCTGGGCCAGGTTGCCGACCATGACGCTGTGCGTGAACGTACCGGGTGCCTCCGTGGCCAGCAGGCGCAGGGCAGGGTGGTTCATCGACGCCAGTTCCACCAGTTTGATGTCGGTCAGCCGGTTGAACACCGACTCAAAAACGGGGGTGAGCGCGCTCAGCAGCAGGTAACACAGCAGGCCGCTCGCGAAGCCGAGGCCGGTCAGCCACAGCAGGCGTGCGTCCACCAGGTCGGCGCTCGGTTCGCCGGTCATCAGCCCAAAGGCCGCTGCCGTCACGCCGCCCGCGGCACTGGTCACCGCTGCGCCCCACACGAGGTCGGAGCGCTGGCGAAACTGCCGAGCCGCGTGCACGCCCGCCAGGCCCAGGACCAGCGCCGCGACCGACGTCGTCGCGACCAACCCGCCGTCGGTCGTGCCCAGGGGCGCGTTGTGCACCATCAGCCCGGCGACGGTGGCGCACAGCAGCGTGAACGGCGCGGCCGTCAGCGGCCGAACGAAAAGCGAAGCCAGCGAGGGGCCCAGTGCGTGGGGCAGCGCCGCCAGCAGCAGTCCGGCGCTCAGCGTCTCGTGCAGTTCGGCAAGGGCCGGTGCCAGGGCGACGATGGCGCGCAACACCGCCGCGTGCACCAGCAGGATGCCGACCAGCAGCGCCGCATCGCGCGGTCGGTGGCGGAAGTGGTGCAAGTGCCGCCGCGCAAACGACACGAACAGGCCGAACGCCAGCAGCAGCAGGACGCCGGTCGCCACGAAGGACGTCACGTTGACCGTCGGTGCGTGGCCCTGCCACATGCGGGCGAACAAGGCCCGCAGTTCGGGTGTCACGGTGGCGCCGCGCCGCACGATGACATCGCCTTTGGCGAACCGCACGGTGCGCAACCTGTCCACCTTGGCGCGGGCGGCCTGTTCCGCTGCCCGCGTGGCGGCCCCATCGCGGGCAAAGGTCGGCTCGACGAGGCTGCGCGCCGCGGCTTTGAGCGCAACCTGCAGCGGCGGATCGGCAAGCAGCCCCGGACCCTTTTGGCGCACGAACTCGCCGAGCACCTGATCACTGCGGCGGACCGCTTCGTCGATGCTCAACACTTCCGGAAGGTTGCGACGGTCGTAGCGCCGTTCCGCCGCAATGTCCCACGCGCCACGCCCCAGGTCGTCGTCGAAGCGGTCGGGGTCGCGGACGATGCGTGCCGACAGCACGACCTGAGCCACGTCGGCCAGAAGCAGTTCCAGCTCCTCGGCGAACCCGGCCTTGAGCAACGCGGCAAAAGCGTCTGGGCCGAATTCGCCGCGCCGCACCGCAACCAGCGCGACGAACTCTGGGCGCAACCGCGTCATCTCGTCCTCGAGCGTTCGCTCCAGGTGTTGCAGCGCCTGTTGATCGGGGGTCGGCTGTGGGTGGACCTCGTCGGCCTTGGGCCTGGGCGCAGCGTGACGATCCTGCGCGGACCCGGCGGTCGCGGCGGGCGGCTGCGCGGCGACGCTGACTGCCGCCGTCAGTCGGTCGCGGTCCGCCACATACAGTCGGTAGCGCGGTCGGACCAACCGGAACGCATCGTGCAGGGCCGCGATCCGGCGCTTGACCAAGTCGGCGTCGAAGGCGTAGTGCACGGGAACTGAGGCGACCGCCATATCGACGCGCGCCTGGTAGTCGGCGACGGGCTGGTTCTCTTCGTAGTCGAAAGGCGCCTGCAAATCCTGGCGCGCCACGCCGGCCGGCGGCACTTCGCTGCCCGACCGCGATGGACCGGCCAACACCAGCAGGGCCGCCCACCCCACCGCGGCAAGGCTGCCATACCGCAGACGCCGGTATAGCCGAGCGCGTCGCTCCTGCCGCTGCCGCTCGTCGCCGGGCAGACCTTGGGGACCGGAACCGTTGCGCTTGCCAGGCATCAGCAGACCGTTCCTTGCGAGCTAGCGCGCCAAGCTTGGGCGATGCGGCTGACCAGTGGATGTCGCACCACGTCCTGCGGGCCGAAACGCACGACGGCGATGCCCTCGATGCCGTCAAGCACCCGCAGCGCGTGGTCCAGGCCGTGCGGCTGGCTGCGCTTGAGGTCGCTCTGGTCGGGGTCACCGGTGACCACCATGCGCGTGTGCTCGCCGAGCCGGGTCAGCACCATCAGCATCTGCTCGGTCGTGCAGTTCTGCGCTTCGTCCAGGATGACGAACGCGTTGTCGAGGGTGCGCCCGCGCATGAAGGCCAGCGGCGCCGCCTCGACCTGGCCGCGCTCGATCAGCCGTTCGACCTTGTCCGCGTCGATCATCTGGTCCATGGCGTCGTGCAGTGGGCGCAGGTAGGGGCTGACCTTCTCGCGCAAATCGCCTGGCAGAAAGCCCAGTTGTTCTCCGGCCTCCACGGCTGGCCTGGTCAAGATGATGCGTTTGACTTCGCGGCGTTGCAAGGCGCCAAGCGCGCAGGCGACCGCGAGGTGGGTCTTGCCGGTGCCCGCGGGCCCGATGCCAAAGGTCAGGTCATGGTCGGCGATGGCTTGCAGGTACACATGCTGCCCCGGTGTGCGCGCACTGACCTGGCGCACACCGTCGATCCACGGCGCGGGCTCGGCCGCAGCGACGGCGCGGGGAAGGGCGCGGGCACCCGGCCCGCTGGCGGCCAGCGGCGCACGCCCGCGCACACCGACGACGGCGGAGACTTCGCGGTGAACCATGTCGATATCGACGTCCTGGCCCGTCTTGGCGCGGGCGAAAAGCGCAGAAACCACGTCGGCGGCCATGTGCACCTGACCTGGCTTGCCGTGCAGGTGCAGTTGCCGGCCGCGCGCCAGCACCTGGATGCCCAGCCGGCTTGCGAGGGCGCGCAGGTTTCCGTCCGCCTCGCCACACAACGTGCGCAGCCCTTCGTCGTCGTCGAGTTCGACCGTGACACGGCGGTCCAATGCGGTCGCGTGCGGCGGATGGGCGGCTTGTGGGGCTGGCTTGGCGTTCACATCGGTCGGCGTGCGCAAAGGGACTGGCACGGGCGGGCATGGCGGGTACCGGTGCGCGGGGGGCGGCGACCGGGCAGCGCCGGGCCGCAAATTAGCGGATGTTGGCAAGGGTTTCCATGGGCGGACTGAGCGCCAGGGCGGACGAGTCCCCAGGTGCCGCCAAGCGGGCCGCACCAGTGGCCGCGCACGGAAACCGTACCGGCGCACGCGGGGCGCACGTTCACAGCAGCCGCCCTTGCAATTCCTCACCCGGCCACCGCTCGGGCATTGCCAGCCCCAAGTGGTGCCACGCCTTGGGCTGGGCGATCCGGCCCCGCGGCGTGCGTGCGACGTAGCCCTGTTGCAGCAGGTAGGGTTCAGTCACGTCTTCGAGGGTGTCGCGGGCTTCGCTCAACGCCGCAGCGATCGCTTCGATACCGACGGGTCCCCCACCAAACTGCTGGATGAGCCGCCCCAGGTAGGCGCGGTCCATCGGGTCCAGGCCAGCGGCGTCCACTTCAAGCTCGCCCAAGGTGCGCGCGGCCAGGTCCACGGTGATCGCGGGGGCGCCCTCGACGATGGCGAAATCGCGGACACTCTTGAGCAAGCGATTGGCGATGCGCGGCGTGCCGCGGGCCCGGCGGGCGATTTCCAGGGCGGCGTCGTCGGCGATGGGCGCGCGCAGTCGCTCGGCCGAACGCAACACCACGGTCGCCAGTTCCTCGGGCGTGTAGAACTGCAGGCGCGCGACGTAGCCAAAGCGGTCGCGCAGCGGGCCGGTCATCAGCCCAGTACGCGTCGTCGCGCCCAATAACGTAAACCTCGGCAATTGCAGTGGAATCGTTCGCGCGTGCGGCCCATCGCCAATCACGATGTCGAAGCGGAAGTCCTCCATGGCCGGGTAGAGGTTTTCCTCCACGACCGGCGTGAGGCGGTGAATCTCGTCGATGAAAAGGATGTCGCCTTCCTGCAGCCCGGTCAGGATGCCGGCGAGATCGCCTTTGCGCTCGACGGCCGGGCCGCTCGTCAACACCAGGTTGCCGCCCATGGCGCCGGCGATGAGGTTGGCCAAAGTGGTCTTGCCCAGGCCGGGTGGGCCGCAAAACAGCATGTGATCGAGTGGTTCGTTGCGCTGGCGCGCCGCGGCGATGAAGACTTGCAGGTTCTTGACTACCGCCGACTGCCCGACGTAGTGCGCAAATGATTTGGGCCGCAGCGCGCGGTCCGCCGCCGGCTCGCTGGGCCGCGGACTCAAGGGGTCGTCGGTCGGACGTTGCGCGGTGGCCATGGGCTAACCGCCTCCCGCGGGCCGCCGCAGCGCTGCCAGCGCGGCGCGCAGGGCGATGTCCAGGCTTGCCTCGGGCTGGGCCGCGGCGGTCGACTGGGCCACCGCCGTCGCGGTCTGCGGCCTGTAACCCAGGTTGATCAATGCGGACTCCAGGTCCGCCGCCAGCCCGGCAGCCGCCGCAGTGCCGACCTGCGCAGGTCGCGGAGCACTTCCAGCGATCGCAGGCAGGCGGTCGCGCAGCTTGACCACGATGGTCTCGGCCGTCTTCTTGCCAATGCCCTTGGCCTTGCACAGCGCCTGCGACTGGCCTGCCTCAATGGCCGCCGCCAAGCGCGGCGGATCCAGGGCGCTCAACAGCGCCAGCGCCGCCTTTGGACCCACCCCGGGCACCGACAACAGGCACCGGAACAGGTCGCGGGCCCCGGCACTGCCAAACCCGTAGAGCGCAATGTCGTCCTCGCGCACCTCGGTATGCACCAGCAGTTCCACGTCGCTGCCGACGTGGTGCGCCAAGCGCTCCGGTTCAGCCACGGCGACGAGGTAGCCGACGCCGCGGACGTCGACCACCAGTGCGTCGCCGTCCATGGCCTGGCAGGTGCCGCGCAGATAGGCGATCACCGCGCCCTTCGCATCGCGCGGGCCTGCGCCACTGCCGCCAGGTACGCCGCTCGGGCCGGCGTTGGCGTCGGTTCCGCAGCGACCACTGTCGCCACCGGGCGCGCCTGCGGAGCGAGTTGGCTCGCGAACGCCTGGTGGCGCAAGTGGGTGACGGCGATGGCCAAGGCGTCGGCCTCGTCTTCTGCCGGCAGCGTCGCCAAGCCCAACGTGGCGGCGATCATGTGCCGCATCTGGTGCTTGTCGGCGCGCCCCGATCCGGCGACGGCGCGCTTGACCGTGGCCGGTGGGTATTCGAATACCGGCAGGCCGCGCGCAGCCGCCACGGCGATCGGCAGCCCGCGGGCTTGACCGAGCACCAGCGCGGTGCGCGCGTTCTTCTGCACGAAGGCGCTTTCGACGGCCAAGGCGCAGACCGGCTGGTCGGCCATCAATGCCTGGACTTTTTGCAGGATTTCTCCCAGACGCGCGTGCAGGTCGCCGTGCATTCGCACCACGCCACCGGCCATGCGCTCCAACGTCTTGCCGCGCTGGCGCACCACCGCCCACCCGAACTTGCGGCTGCCGGGGTCGACGCCCAACACCGACGGATCAGAACCCTGTGAAAACGAGCTCATGCATGCGGTCGCCCAGCGGAGGCGGGCGGTGGCGAGCCTAGCCCGAATTGCCCGTGGTGGCCAGCCTGCGCTACAAGGCCTTCCGATGCCTCTGCCCTGTCGCGTCTGTCGATCGTTGACCTGGCTCGCCGGCCTGGCGCTCGCCCTGGTGTGCGCGTGCCAGCGCGACAGACCCTCGGGCGCTGCGCCGGGTCGGGTGCAGACGGTGGACGTCTCCGACCCGGCCGTGCCGCTGCCCGTCGCGCCGACGGCTGCCGACCTGTTTGCCCGCGCCACCGTCGCCGGCAGCGAGCCACCCGCCGAACTGCCCTTGGCCGACCTGCTGCGGCGCCTGCGCATCGAAGCCCGCCAGCCTGGTCTCGGTCGGCTCGCCGAGTTCGCTACGCCGTCGGCGCTCAAGACCCTGCGCATGGGCGAAGGCGGGCCGCTGCTCGTGCCGCCGTCGACGGTCTGGGACCGCGTCGACCCCGAGGTGATGCAGGTCGAGTTCAGTGGCGGTCGCGCCGCGGTGGTGGTGCGCCACCCCGGGTTGCCGCTGACCTCGTGGTTCTACCTGCGCCAGGGCCGCTGGCTGTGGGATCTCGCCGATGCCCGTGAGCTGCAACCGCACTGGCCCGGCCCGGCCCACCCACTGAACCGTGACCTGTCGCTCGACCAGGCCCTGGCGGGCGTCGCGGGTGCCGGTCTGCCCGAATTGGTGTTCGAGACCACCGCAGGCACGTTCGTGTGTACGCTGCGGGCCGACCTCGTGCCGGACCTCGCCGCACACCTGGTCGGCCTGGCCACCGGCCGGCGCGCAAGCCGCGTGATCGTCGGCAACCGCTTCACGCTTGACTGGCACCATGTGCCGCTCTATGACGGTCAGCTCATCTACAAGCCGGTGGCGGCAAAGCGCATCGAGTCCGGTGACCCGTTCGGCCATGGCACCGGGCACGCCGGCTTCCGCGTTCGCGATCGGTTCGATCTGCGGCTGCGCCATGACCGTCCCGGCGTGCTGAGTCTGGTCAGCCTCGGGCCGCATTCGTGCAGCTCGATGTGGCAGGTGTTGCTGCGTCCGGCCCCCGAACTCGACGACAAGGCGCCCGTCGCAGGCCTGTGTCGCGACCTGCCCGTCGTCGATGCTATCAGCAGGATGCCGCAAAACGCCGTGCGCATCGTCCGCGCGCGCGTTCAGCGCGCAAACAAGTAGCCGGTGGCCGGCAGGTTGGCTGGCGGGCTCGCGCCCAGGCACCCGGCCGCTCCGCCCGCGGCGAGGCCCGCCGCCTGCCCGCACGTCGAACCGCCCAGGCCGACGCCGATCCGCGAGTGCGGTGCCGTGCAATCGGGGCCGGCGCTGGCGACGATGCCAACGCGGGCGCGAGCGTAGTCGAACGGGCTGCCGACGCCGGGATGCGCGTTGAAGCCCTGAACCCGGCATCCCCCGAGCAACTGCGCGCCAGGCAGCAACCCGACCCAATTGGCTTCGGGCACGTTCAACTGCACGTACTTGCCCTGCACGATGAGGTGGAAAAGGCTGCTCGCCTGCACGTTGGCCACCAGCCATGTCGTCTGCTTGGTCGCCTTGAGGCCCACGCGCAACTGCGAGAATGGCAGGGCCCAGTAGCTGGTCAGGCGCGCCTCGCGATCGTCGAATCTCGGCCGCTCGGGGTAGAGCGCGGCGATGGCCGTCCAGTGCACGGCGTCATAGCCCAGTTCGCTCTTGTCGGTCGCGACTTTGGCGAGCAGCGTCCAGCCGCCGCCGTCGCCCTCCATGTCGCACCACGCGGCGAACGGCGAAATCGGCGTGAAGGGTCCGTCGGGGTCGAGCCACCACACGCCTGACTTGGCCTTGGGATCAGCGGCCTTGATCGCCTTGCACGACAGGCCGTAGGTCGTCGGCGTATTGCGCGAACACAACGCCTTCTGGCAGGTTCCCTCGGCGCACGGGTCGCCGTCGTCGAGCGCGAGGTGGCTGCACCCGCCGACCATGCCGCACAGGTCCAACGTGCACGGTTCGCCGTCGTCGCAGCTCTGGGCCGTGCAAGGAAGGCCGCCACCGTCCTCCGTCGGCGCCACATCGGCGGTTTCCTGCGCGGCGTCGGTCGGGCCGTCGCCTTGGCTCTCTGGTTGGCTGTCGAGGACCGCGTCGGTACTGGCATCGATCGAAGTTTCCGGGCCGGCGTCGGCCTTCGCATCGGCTGCGCTGTCTGCAATCCCCTCGGCCGGTCCATCGACCGCGCCGTCCGCAACCGCCTCCGCCGCGGTGTCCACGCCACCGTCCGAGGCGTCCGCGCCGACTTCGACTGCGGAATCTATGGCACCGTCCGCGGCGTCCGCGCCAACCTCGCCCGCGGACGCATCGGCCTTGGCATCGGCGTCCGCCACTTCGGGGCCGGCTTCCGGCGCAACGTCGGCGAGTGTCTCCGACAGGACCTCGGCCATGTCGGACGCGATCGCGTCCACGCCAACGTCGGCCGCCACATCCACGCCTTCGGCGACAGGGTCGGCAACGGAATCCGCTGCGGAATCCCCAGAAGCCTCGGGCGCGGCCTCCGCCTGCGCGTCGGCAAAGGGCGGAAGCTCTTGGAATACCGCGCCGTCGAATGCAGGCGTGCCCAGATCGCCCCCGTCCCACCCGGCGAACTCGGCGATGACGTCAAAGGTGGGCACATCCGGTGTCGACGGGCCGTCGCCGGTCGCGTCGGCCGTGTCCGCAGCGCCGCCATCGGTCGGTGGGGGTTCCGCGGCCGCTTCCGCCGCTGCGTCGGTCGCGGTCGCGCACGGCTGAGACGATGCATCTTCCGATGCGCCAGCGTCGGCCGCACCCCGGCCCGCGCGCAGGGCGTCGGCGCCCGCCCAGCCGGCGTGATCGGTGGGCGCGCCACCGCCACACGCGCCAAGCGCAAGGGTGGCGAGCAGTGCCAACCACAGCCGCCGGCCGGTCCGGCGGTCGATCACGCTGTCGCGGTTCGCGGCACACATGGACGAACAATACGCGGCGCATCGCCAATGTCGAGCTTTTGCCCGCACCCAGCCCGCGCTACGCTGACCCGGCTCGCGGCGCACGCGACCGGACTGTCCGATGGCTCCAGCTCGTTTCGATTTGAACGCTCTGGCCGTCTTTGCTTGCGTCGTGGACGAACGGGGTTTCTCGCCCGCTGGGCGCCTCCTGACCCTCGTATCCGGCGTTTCTTGAATACACCCACTTACGGCGCGACTGGGCCCACGCGCAGGCTTCCGACCGCGCGCGCCACCACGCAGACGCGCGCCGGATCTGCCAGCGGATCGAAGCTGCGGCCTTCGCGTGGCGGCCAGCCGACCAGTGCCGCGACCACCGCGCCTTGCATCGGCAGCGCCGCCCGCCAAAGGGCCGGGCCCATGCGCGTGACCCGCCGCAGGCCGCGGCCGTCAAACCAGAACAGCGTCGTCTCGCTGGCGTCTTCCGGCACGGCCACCGCGGGTTGGCCTCCTCCAGTCAGCAGGTTGCCCTGGCCAGGCGCCCCGCGCAGCATGTGCTGCACGCCGGTGTCGATGTCCACCTGCAGCAGCCGTCCATCGCGGGTCTGGATCACGACGCCGCGGTCCACGGCGGCGACTGCGTCCGCGTCCGGTCCGATCGCCCGCGTGGTGCCATCGGGCAGCGAAATCCATTGAGTTTCCAGGCCCTCAGACCCCGGCCCGCGGACCAGAGCCGTCGTCCCGTCGCCGATCAAAGACCAGACCTGGTGGGCCACGCCCACTTGCAGCGGCGTTGCCTCTCCGGCCAGCGCCAGGGCCCATAAGGTCGGGGTCGCGTCGGGCGGCGCGTCCACGAAGGCCAGGATGTGTCCCGCATCGTCCAGGCCAAACGACGTCACGTGGGTGGCGTCGGCGGCCAGCGTCCGTTCGCCCTGCGCCGTGCGCCAGACCAGCCACGCGACCGGCGTCGCCGCTTCGGGCAACGGGAAAAGGCCGTCCGGCTGCGGGGCCACGGCGGGCGTCGGTTCAGCCGCCGGACCCACCCGACCCACCACGCCGAACGCAGCAAGCCCATCGTGGGCGGTCGCAAAGGCGGTTTCGTGGGTCGCGGATCGCGAGGCCAGGTCGATGGCGGCGACTTCCCAACCGCCTTGGCCATCGCCCTGCACAACGCGGATTCGGCCGTCGCCGCGGGCCGGCAACAGGCGCGGTCGCGGTCGGTCGGGCAGGTCCAGGCAGAACCATCCCAACTGTAGGGCATCCGCCGTGACGTCGGCCGGCAACGGTTCGCCCGCCGGCAGGGCGGCCGCAAAGAGGCGCGGGGCACGGCCTGACGAAGCCTGACCGGCCTGCGCGTACCGCGATGGGTCGATGTACGAAGGCGCCTCCCGGCACGCCGCCAAGGTCCACGCCACCGCTGCGACTTGGAGGGCCACACGCGCCATGGCGCAACCCTAGGCTGCGCGCGGCGATCGGGCAACGGCCCGCACGTTTCTTCCCCTTTTTTCGCCCGTTGCTATCCTTTGCCCGCACTGCGGCCGAACTGTTTGAGGCCGCACGGAGTACCCATGCGCCCATTGATTCTCGCCGCCGTGGTCCTGATGACCAACGCGTGCGTCATGCAGTCCACCTACGACAAGGACATGGCGGACCTGAACGCCACGATCGCCAAGAACAAGCAGTCGGCCGCCGACGAGCTCGATGCGGCCAACAAGAGGTGCGCCGAGGACAAGGCCGCCCAAGAGGCCGCCGCGAAGGCCGCCGCCGACAAGGCAGCGGAAAAAGCCGCTGCGGAACAGGCGGCGATCAAGAAGGATCTCGACGCGTGCGTGGCGGCCGGCGGCGACAAGGGCAAGGCGCTGCTCGAATGCTCCAAGGACCGCGACGCCGCCAAAGACCGCCTCGCCCGCGTCCAGGCCAGCATCGACAAGGTCAAACAGGCGCTGCAGGCAATGGCCGCCGCCGGTAAGCTCGAAGTCAAGGAACGCGCAGGATTTCTCATCATCGCGTTGTCGGGCGACATCTTGTTCGACACCGGCAAGGCCAAGCTCAAGGACGAGGCCGGCGGGGTGCTCGGCGAACTCGCCAACATCCTCAAGGCGATGCCCGACCGCGCCTTCCAGGTCGCCGGGCACACCGACGACCAGGGCGACGAAGAAAAGAACTGGTCGCTGTCCATCGAGCGCGCATTGACCGTCGTGCGCTTCCTCATCAAGCAGGGCGTGTCCGGCAAGACTGTGTCCGCGGGCGGCTACGCGTTCTACCAGCCGACCGCCGACAACGGCACCCCAGAGGGCCGCACCAAGAATCGCCGTGTCGAGTTCCTGCTGATGCCCAACCTGAGCGAACTGCTCAAGATGGGCAAGTAGTCGCGCGAATCGCGCGGCCGGTGCTGGCGTTGCACGGCCACCGGGCCCATGCCGGGCCCAAAGGTGTTGCCATGTTGCGTTGGACCCTGGTCGCGTTCGCTGTCCCCTGCATTGCTCCGCTGCCAGCGACCGCGGCGCCCGCCCCGCGAGGTCTGGAGATCACGTTTGACGTCAGCAGCCGTGACACCCATCTGGGCAGCGGCAAGCTGACCATCGGCCCCAAGGGCACCGACGGCGCCAAGGGTCGGACCGTGCAACTGAGCGGAAAGACCGAATCCTTGCTCGGCGTGTTGTACCAGGGTGCGCTCGACGCCACCAGTTGGGTGGACGCGTCGTGGTTGCCGGTCGAGGCACACTGGAAAAGTGAACTGGCGGGCAAGAAAGCCCATACCCTGGCGCGGTTTGCAGATCGCCGCGTCAAGGCGGTGTTCAGCCGCCCCGGCCTGCAACCGGTGGAGGTCGACAAGGCCGTCGACACTGTGCTGCTCGATCCGGTGGCGCTGGCGCCGTGGTTGATGCACCAAAAGCCGCGCGCCGGCCGATCCTGGTCCACGTACCTGTACACCGGCATGGACATCTGCAAGGTGACGCTGTCGGCTGGACCGGTCGCCGCGGTCCAGGTCAAGGGTCAATTGCGCGACGCCGTGCCGGTTTCGGGCGAGACCACGCAATGCCGGATCGCGCGCAAGTTCACGTTGTGGCTGCAGCCCAAGGACCAGTTGCCGGTCAAACTGGTGCTGTACGACGGCGTGCTGGGCACCATCGACTTCGACCTGGCCCAATTCAAGAGCGTCGACATGCCCAAGCAGCGACCGCCGAGCGCCGACGACCAGGGGCCACCGGCCACCTGATCCATCGCGGAATGCCGCTGTAATTCCCGTCCGTTGAGCGGGGATTGGCGACTGGTTGCGCGCATGCGACGCAAGTTCCTATACTAGGCCGTTCGCGTCTCGCTGCCGCGGCACCCGCGTGGGTTCCTGGCGCGGGCGGCGCAAGGGTAGCCATGCCAGAACCTGCTTACGTTCCCACGGTCTCGCGGTGGGCCTCGGCGCTGGCCGTGCTCGCCCTCGCCGCGTGTGGGCAGACTCCGTCGCCTCCTGTTGCCGGCGGGCCCGACAACAGCGTGTTCTTTCCCGAACCCGACGTTGCGGCCGGCCTGCCCGACACCGTCAAGGAGGTCAAGACCGACAGCGGAGGCGACCTGACGCCCGACACGGTCGCCACCGAGGGTCTGATCGAGGTCGCTGACGTCGGCGACGGGCAGGGCGATGGCGGCAAGAGCGAGACGGCCAGCGACGCCGACGAGGTCGAGGACGACGCCGGCCCGGACGGCGAAGTCGTGGAGACGGTCGGCAACCCGTGCTTTCCGAACCCCTGCAAGGAGCCCAACAAGACGGTGTGTTCGCAAGCCGCCGGCAAGCCGCTGTGTGGATGCGTACCCGGCTATTCGGCTGGATCCGACGGCAGTTGCGTGCAGGTGTGCGTGCCGCCGACCGCGGCGCCTCCCCCGCAACCGGGTCTGGTCAAGGGCGATCTCACCATCACCGAAATCATGATCTGGCCGATTTCCATCAAGGACGAATTCGGCGAGTGGTTCGAGGTCAAGAACACTTCGAACAAGGTCATCGACCTCAACGGCTTGACGATCACCGACAACAAACCCACCGGCGGCGACAAGCACGTCATCAACGGCTGTGCGGGCAAGATGACGGTCAAACCGGGCGAATACATCGCCCTCGGCCGCGAGACGGACAAGGCCAAGAACGGCGGCATCGCCCTTGCCTACAAGTACACCGGCACCGCCTTCACCAATTTTGGCAACGACGCCGTGGTGCTGCGCGCCGAGTACACCACGCCCACCAAGAAGAACGTCGACATCGACAAAGTCGAGTGGTCGGTCAGTTGGCCGATTGGCGAATGGAAGGGCGCCGCCATCCAGGTCGACGTGACCCAGACCAACGACTACGGCAACGACAGCGTCAAGAACTGGTGCGCGTCGCCCACCAAGATGCCGAGCGGCGACTTCGGCACTCCGGGCGCGGCCAACCCCGAATGCCCAGCGCCGCCCGACAAGGACGTCGACGGCGTGCCCGACGCCACCGACAACTGCCCCAACCTCTACAACCCGCCCGAGTCGGACGGACTGCAAGCCGACAAGGACAGCGACACCGTCGGCGACGTCTGCGACAACTGCCCGGACGCCCCGAACGCCGACCAACTCAACAGCGACGCCGACCCGCCCGGCGACGCCTGTGACCCGGTACAGTGCGGCGACGGCGACCTCGACGCTGGCGAGACCTGCGACGACGGCAACGACTTTCTGGGCGACGGCTGCGAGAACTGCCTGATTGCCACGGCCGTCGCGGGCAATCTGGTCATCAACGAGATCATGGCCCACACCGCAGAAATCGATGACAAGGACGGCCAGTGGATCGAGCTGTATAACCCCACGGGCACGCCGGTCAAGATCAAGGACTGGAAACTGGAGGTCAAGAACGGCGTCGGCGGCAAGCAGAAGACCCACGTCATCGCCGCCGATATCACAGTTCCTTCCAAGGGGTTCCTGGTGCTTGCGGCCAACACCAACAAGATCCTGAACGGCGGCGTCACGGCGGCCTACGCCTTCAACCCCGCGCTGGGCGGCGGCCTGCTGCTAGAGCCGACAACCGACACGCTCAGCCTCATCGACGTGCCGGGCAAGAAGCTCGTGGATCAGGTCGCGTACGGCACACTCACACCGCCGATCAAGACAAATGTCTCGCTGCAGCTCGACCCGAAATATGCGACCACCACCCAGAACAACGTCAAGCTGTACTGGTGCTACGGCGACCAGCCCATCGGCCAGAGCGGCAACCTGGGCACACCTGGCGCCCCCAACGCGTCCTGCGCGCCTCCAGGCAAGGACATCGACGGCGACAACAGCCCGAACGAGAAAGACAACTGCCCATTCCTCGCCAACGCCGATCAGGCCGACCAGGATCAGGACCTGCTGGGCGACGCCTGCGACGTCTGCCCCAAGGTGGCCGACCCCAAGCAAAGCGACGCCGACGGCGACGGCGTGGGCGACCTGTGCGACAACTGCATCGGCATCGGCAACCCGAACCAGGCCGACGCCGACAGCGACGGATTCGGCGACGCCTGCGACTCCGCTACCTGCGGCAACGGCAGCACCGAGGCTGCGGAACTGTGCGACGACGGCAACAAGGAGGGCGGCGATGGCTGCTCGATCAACTGCCAGAAGGAGAGCTTCGCTCCCGGGCAGATCATCGTCACCGAGATCATGATCAACCCCAAGGCTGTCAATGACGAAGTCGGCGAGTGGATCGAGTTCTACAACCCGGGCGAACTGACCATCGACATCAACGGCTGGGTGCTGCGCGACCAAGGGGGGAGCAAGAAGTTCACACTCAAGAGCGCCAAAGCCCTGTTCATCCCGGCCGGCAGCTACTTCGTGGTCGGCGGCAGCGCCGACAAGACCGCCAATGGCGGCGCACCGGTGCAGATCGGCTGGTTTCAGCAGCCGCCTTCGCCCTTCAGTCTGCCCAACGTCAGCCAGGGCGACGTCATCCTTGAGTGGAATGGCAAGGTCATCGACCAGGTCACTTTCTCGCCCAAGGGCTTCGTGTGCACGTTGCCCAACCCGCCGCCCAACTGCGGGCCGACCACCGGCTTTCCGGTCGTCGAGGGCAAGTCGATGCAACTGGACCCGGCCGCCTATGACCACACCAAGAACGACGACTTCAAGAACTGGTGCGAGGCTCAGGACCCGTACGGCGATGGCGACTGGGGCAGCCCGGGGCAGGCCAACCCGCCATGCGTCAACCCCTGCACCGGCAAGCCCGACAACAGTTCGTGCGGCAAGGACCTCATCTGCCTGTCGGGCAAGTGCAAGCCGGCGCCCAAGTGCGGCGATGGGCAAATCCAGGCCGCCTTGAACGAAGAGTGCGACGACGGCAACGTCAACGACGGCGACGGCTGCTCGGCGACCTGCAAGAAGGAGGCGCCGCCCGCGCCCAAGGGCACCGTGCTCATCACCGAGATCATGCCCGACCCGGACGCGGTGGTGGACAGCAAAGGCGAATGGATTGAGTTGTACAACCCGTCGGCCGACGCCATCGACCTGGTCGGCTGGCAGATCAAGGTCAACACCTTCGTCCACACCGTTGCGGCGCCTGCAGGCGGCGGCGGCCTGTCGATTGCGCCCAAGCAATACGCGCTCCTCATTGCGCTCGGCGACATCGCCGTGAATAACGGCCAGAAGCCCTTCTATGCCTGGGGCGACCATCCGACTTCCGGCCAGTTCCAGTTGCAGAACCTGACCCTGGACATCAAGTTGCAACTGATCAACCCCCAAGGCGCCCTGGTCGACGAGATCAATTTCGGCAAGTTGCCGTGGGCGCTCGGGCAAGCCGCGATGCTCAAATCCGGCTGTTTCGACGTCACCAGCAACGACATGCCGGATTGCTGGGTGCCCGCGACTCCGCAGTGCGGCTACGGCACTTGGCTCGGGTTATCGAGCTACGTGGTGGACCCTCCGCCGTGCAAGGTCGCCAGCGACTGCAAGCTGCCGAACCTGTGCGTGCCCGTGACCGGTGTCACCGAGGCCGGCAAGACCTTGTGGAAGTTCGACCCCGCCAGTACCACGCCGCGCTGTGGCGCCCGCGATCGCGGCACGCCGGGCACCGGCAACACCTGTCCATAAGCGGGCGCGGCCCAATGAGACGGCTGGTGCGCGCAACCGCTGAACAGTTCCGTGGATTCTTCCAACCCGGTATGCCTTGTCGTCGCCCGCCAGGCTCCCCGCGGCGCAGCCTGGCGCTTCGCCGCAGTCGACCGTTTGCCGCCGTCTCGCTTCCCGGGCGCCTGACTGCCTCCGCCTCGCCTGTCGAGCGCCCGATTCCGCTCGCCGCGGCAATGCTGCATCGACACCCTCCAGGTGCGGCTGCTTGCGCATTGACCGCGCTCTGCTAGCTTTGCGCGGTTCCCGCCCCGGCTGTGGTCGACGGCGGCCCCCCTTTGCCCAGCACCACCGAGCCGCCCATGCGCCACGCCATCGCCCACGACCTGCCGCCTGACCTGGCGCAGCGGACCGCCCGAGCGGCGTGCGCGCACTACTGCGAGCGCTTCGGCCGCTACGATCCCCGCATCATCTGGCGCGATGACCACCACGCCGACCTGCAGTTTGCCGCCAAGGGCCTGACCATCAAGGGCAAGGTCGCCGTCACCGCCGGCAGCCTGGTCGTCGACGTCGACATCCCGTTCCTGCTGCGGCCCTTTCAAGGTCGGGCCGTCGAGATCGTCGAGCGCGAGCTGCAAAAGTGGATCGCCAAGGCCAAGGCCGGCGAAATCGTCTGACGGATCGCCACCATGCGCCCCTTCGACAAAGCTTGCATCCTGGTGCTCGACGGCGCAGGAATCGGCGCCGCACCCGACTGCGCCGCGTTTGGCGACCCCGACATCGTGAACACCCTCGGCAACTGCGCCAAAGCCGTCGGCGGCTTGCGCGCGCCGCGCCTGCAGCGGATGGGCCTTGGAAACCTGTGCACCATCGAGGGGGTCGCCCCGAACCAACGCCCCGACGCCTTTGCCCTGCGCATGGTCGAAACGTCGGCAGGCAAGGACACCCCGACCGGTCACTGGGAAATGGTCGGTGTGCACACGACCCAGCCGTTCGCGGTCTTCAATCCGCGGTTCCCCGATGACATCGTCGAGCGATTCGAGCAGGAGAGCGGCTACCGGGTCCTTGGCAACTGCGTCGCGTCGGGCACGGCGATCCTGGACGAACTGGGGCCGGAGCACCTGCGCACCGGCAAGCCGATTCTCTACACCTCGGCCGACAGCGTCTTCCAGATCGCTGCACACGAGGAGGTCATCGACGTCCATGCGCTCTGGCGCATGTGCGAGGTCGCGCGCCGCGTGCTCGACCCGTGGCGGGTGGGCCGGGTCATCGCCCGGCCGTTCGTCGGTCAGCCGGGGGCGTGGCGCCGCACCTACAACCGCAAGGATTTTTCGATGCCCCCGCCGCCGAACACGCTGCTCGATCGCATGGTCGCGGCTGGGCTGCGCGTGGTCGGCGTTGGCAAGATCCAGGACATCTTCGCGGGTTGTGGCGTGCCCGAGTCGCTGCATACCGAGGGCAACGCCGACGGGCTGGCCCAAACCATCGCGGCATGCCGCAGCCTCGGTCAGGGGCTGGTTTTCACCAACCTCGTCGACTTCGACGCACTGTACGGTCACCGCCGCGACCCGCTCGGCTTTGCGCGGGCGTTGACCGAAGCCGACGACCAACTGGACCACTTGCTCGACGCGCTCGGCGACCGCGGCCTATTGTGCATCACGGCCGATCACGGCAACGATCCGACGTACCTGGGGTCCACCGACCATACCCGCGAGGTGGTACCGTTGCTGTTGGCCAGCCGGCGATTCTCCGCCGGTGCCGACCTGGGCACGGGCGAGAGCTTCGCGTGCCTGGGTCAGACGCTTGCGGAGAACTTCGGCCTGGGTGACCTCGGCCTGGGCCGCTCGTATCTCAGTTGCCTGACGGCTTGACCAGCTGCACCACATTGACCTTGACGGCCGCCGTTGCGCCCTGACCCTTGTTGCCCTTGGGCCACACCACGTCGAACTCGCACACGCCCAGCTTCTTGGCCTGCACCGTCACCCACGACCACGCCTCGACCACGTTCTTGCTGGTCGGCACGTTGGCCGCGGTCGCAGTGACGGCGCAAACGTCCGGGGTCTTGCCGCTGACCGTGAACGAGGTGTCGGGCTGGCAAATCGGATTGCCGCCCACGGTGGGGCGCGCCAGCACGATGGCGCTGGTCCCGGCGAGCATTTCCAGGGTCTTGCCGCTGACGCCCTCAAGCTTGCCGCCGTCGATCTGGCCCTCGTCGACCAAGCGCACAGTCCACGACTTGCCGGGCTCCAGCGTGCTGGTCAGGGTCACGTCGCCCGGCACGTCGGCGGTCTTGTACACATAGGCCCACTGCGACTTGTGGACCTGGTCCCACTGCAAGCCCTTGGCGGGCGCGATCGACAGGCCATGGTAGCCATAGCCGATGACCGCCCGGCCGTCCTTGAGCTTGAGGTCGTACGGCACGAAGATGGTCTTGCCAACCAGGTAGTGGCCGACATTGCCTCCGCCGCACGAATGCGCGACTTCGATGGTCTCGGGCTTCTTGGCCATCATGGTGATGGTGTCGTGGGTGCTGGTGCCGTCCGACCTGGTCGCGGTGACGCTGATCGAGGTGCTGCCGTCGCCGACGCCCTCCAGCGTGAAGGCGCCCCCCATCAGTCCAGCGACCTTGAGCACCTTGGTGTCGGCCGGTTCGACCTTGGTCAGCGACACGTCTTTCTTGGGAATGCCAGCGGTCTTGACCGTGAGATCGAGCTTGGCGCCGATGGCGATCGGCTGGTTGAAATCAAGCTCGTCGTCGGTCGTGTAGAAGAACGTCAGGTTGCCCTCGTTGCCGGTGAGCGAACTTTGGCAGCCGAGCGCCCACAGCGCAGCGGCGCATGCGACTCGCACCCACGAACCCTTGGAAACGGAACGAATGAACCTCATCGTGATCCTCCCTGATGCGGTGACCCGCCGCCCAACGCAGGCAGCATGGTACATTTTCACCGCGGACTGAAAAGGGGTCTCGCCCGCCGCGTGGCCAACCGAAAAACGCCAGCGGGCGGGACCCAGTCAACCTGGATGCCCGCCCGCCGGGGTTTCGTTCACAGCCGCAACAAGAACTGCGGTGCGCCTACTTGGGCGCCGGGCGCGCGCCACCGCCCGCGGGGGCGGCGGGAGCCGGAGCTGGCCGCTCGAACTTGACCGGGGCCGGGGCCGGGGGCGGCTCAGGGGCCTTGATGGCGCCCTCCTCCGGGGCCTCTCCGCCTGCGGCCGGTGGCGCCATTTCGGCCGGCGCGCCACCGCGGGGTCCGCTCGCCAGTGCTTTGGCAGCGACGATCAGGTCCACCGGAGCCTCGAGCGCACAGCCGAACGACTGGGTGCGGTTGACGCATGCCAACACGATCGCCTTGTCGCCCGGCAGCGTGATGGCTGGCGGAACCAGGGCCTTGAACGCGGCAATGGCTGCCCCGGGGTTGACATACACGACCGCGGCGCCGTTGTGGCGCTCGGTTGCGTTCTTGTAGGCCGGGGCGTCGGCGAGACCGCCCGCGCGGCCAGCGGCGCCGGCCTTTGCCTTCTCCAGGGCGCCAGGACCGGCGGCAAAGCCGATCTTGGTCTTGCCGGCGCACATGGCGACTGCGGTCTTGTCGCCGATGACCGCCTTGGCCTGCTCGCTGTCCTTGCCCTGGGGCATCTTGCTGTAGTCGATGGCGATGTCGAGCACGTCGCAGGCGATGTCGCCGTCCTTGCTGGTGGCGGCAGTCAACTTGATGCCTTTGGCCTCGGCGAGGGGGCCGACTTTGGCCAGGATCGGATCGACCTTGCCTTCTTTGAGGCTCGACTCGACCAGCTTGAGGATCTCCGCTTCTTCGGCCGATTCAGGCTTGCCCTTGGCGGCTTGTTCGGCCCGCGCCACTGCGAGGACCGCGCTGACCAAGGCGCCGACCATGCGCTTGCCGACGCGCATCGAAGCTTCGCCATCGGTGGTGCCGCCGACCATGAGCATGCCCAGCGCCGCCGGGCCATCCGCGTAGACGGCAAAGCCGCTGGTGCCATCCTGCATCTTGGCCAGGTCCTTCATGTCCTTGGCCAGGGCGTCGAAGGTCGCCGCATCCATCTTGAACATCTCCTTGAGCATGTTCAGCGGTTCGTCCATCTGCTCGACTGCGGCGGCCGGATCCGAGGACGCCACGATGCTCACATAGCTGTTCGAAGGCAGCAGGTTGGCGATCTCGCGGGTCGTGCGGCCGCGGCCGGCGGCCAGCTGCTTGCCGAGCTTGCTCCCCTCTTTGGCCTGCAGGCGGAACTCGACGCGCGCGACGTCGGTGTCGGCATGGACCAGCAGCTCGAAACGGGTCATGTCGGTGATGTAGGTCTTGACCATCTTGCTGTACATGCCGAGGACTTGGGCGTTCATCTTGGCCTTGGCGGGGTCTCCGCCGTCCATTTTGCTTCCAAGTGCATCGATCATGCCCATCGCCGCCTCGATCTCTTTGGCGCGGGTCTTGGAGAGGTCCTCAATCGACACGCCCAGATACAGCGCGCTCGGCGGATCGACCTTGGCGATGCGTTCCGCGAATCCCTTGACCTTTGCGAAGCGGTCCTTGTCCATCATGGTGACGACCGCGTGGCTGCCCAGGAAGTCGATGTAGAGCTTCTCGCCCTTGGGCGCCGTGATCATGGCGGCGTGGCCTTCGGCTGCGGCGTCCTTGGCGGCGGCCGGCATGGCCGCAAGCGTGGCATCCTTGCTGGCCACCGGCAGGACCATGAAGATGCCGCTGGCAACGTCGGCCGGGTTGGGCGGTGATCCGGCCGGTGCGGCCGGGTTGGGCTGGTCGTGGTAGGCGATGTGCAGGGCCTTGGTCTTGTCGAGCCAGTCCAGGTTGGAGATGCCGCCTTGGGCCAGGACCGCGGTGGCGGCGCCGATGGCCTGGCCGCGCAGCGAGGCGCCGGGCTGGGTGGCGCCGAACTTGCCCGCCAGCATCTCGGCGGCGTCGAAAAGGGCGTTGAACGACTTGACCGAAAGCCACAGCGCGATTCCGTCGCCTGCGGCCAGTTCGACGTCAGCGGCGACCGGTGCGGCGACGGCTCCAGCGCCTGCCGCAGGCGCGGCGGCCTTGTCGTCGGCCTTGGCGGCCTCTGCGGGTGCGACGGCTCCAGCCTGTGCGGTGGCCTTGGGGGCCTCTTCCTTCTTCTTGCAGCCCACCGACATGATCAAGGCGCCGGCCATGGCGGACGCGGTGACGGTGGCAAGCATGCGATTCTTGAACATTTTTTGCCTCTGGAAATGTGCTTGCTGCGGCTGGCAATCGGCGCCGGTCGTCGACAAGGCGCGAAATTCTAGACGCGTTTGCCAGGGCTGACAAGGGGTGAATTGCCAATTTGCCAATTGCCTAAGGTGTCAAGGCTCGATCAAGCGATTCGCGCCAGGACCCGCGCCGGTCGTCGACCGGTCGGCGGGCACCGTTGGACGCCCGGTGGGCCGAAAGTGTCTGCGCTGGCGGGCCGTCGGTTGCCACAGGTCCAAAAAGCGTGCAAAACGCCCGCGCAGTCGGTTCGCGCCGGGTCGCGCGCGACAGGGGGGGGGGCATGTCCATGCACAACTGGTTGTCCGCGATGGGCCTTGCGCTTGCCCTGGGCGTGGCCAGCCCAGGCCAGGCGGCCGTCGATGCCTGTGTCCCTGTTTTGCAGGAGGCCGCAGGCAAGGACCCGATGCAGTTGGCCGGCGAGTTCGAAAAGCAGTTCAGCGGCGACACCAGCGAACTGCGGCCGTTGTGGGCTGCGGCCACGCTGTTGCGGTGCTCTGCTGCGGCGATGAGCGACGCCGGGACACAGTGCGCGACAGCAGGACGGGCCCGTGCGCTGTACAGCAAGTTCGACGAGGCGGCGCAGGCCCGCGGGCCCAAACCCTGGAAAAAGGAACTGGCCGACGCGCGCAAGTCGGCAGACGCCCTGACCCTGGCCTACGCCGCATCGTGTGCGAAAGCCGCCCACGCAGCCAAAAACGCTGGACAGCATGAGGCCGCAGCCAACCTGTTCGAGGCGACCTACCAGCTGACCGACAAGGCCGTGCACCTGTACAACGCGGCGCGCGTGTGCGAACTCGGCAAGCTGCGCAATGAGGCCGTCGTGTTCTACACGGCCTACCTCGCTCTGCCCGGACCGTGGCTCGACCGCCGCGACGCCGTCACCAAGTTGGTGCAGTTGCAGCGCCAATTGGCCAGCGACACCAGCGACCAGGTGCGCCAGGCCCAGCAACTGGCAGAGGCAGCGCGCGCCGCCGCCCAACGTGCCGAGGCCCTCGCCAGCCAAGCCCAAAGCCAAGCGCGCGCGGCCGAGACCCGCGCCGTCGCCGCCGAAACGCGGGCCGTCGAGTCCAACCAGCGCGCCCAGGCCGCAGACCAGCGATCGCAGGCAGCGGATCGACGGGCGACCGAAGCGGAAACTCGCGTCGCGCAAGCCGAATCACGCGTCCGCACCGCCGAGTCCGCTGCTGCCGATGCCGGCCGCAGGGCCGCCGAAGCGCAACAGCGCGCGCAACAGGCCGCCGCGCAGGCGCAGCAGGCTGCGCAACGGGCCGAGACTGCAGAGGCACAGTTGCGCCAGGCGCTCGACACCCTGCGCCAGCAGCAAGAGCCGGCGCCGGGCCGGGGTCGCTAGCCGTGGCCCACTGGTATGTACACGCCATCGCGCGGGTTTTCGCGTGGACCTCGCCTCCCGAGGACGTCGCTCCTGAGGTGGCGCGGGCCAAGCTCAAGCAGGCGATCAAGCGCGCACCATGGCTGGTGGGCCGGCCCTTGCCCTGCCGCGCGGTACACGACCAGGCCCTTGCGGGCGTCCCCGTGCGCATCTACCGGCCCTGCGACGGCGTGCTGCCCGTGGTTGCGTATGTGCACGGCGGCGGGTGGGTCGAGGGCGATCTCGACACCCACGACGTACCGTGCCGGATGCTGGCGGTCCACAGCCAGTGCGTGGTGGTGTCCGTGCACTACCGCCGCGCCCCAGAGCACCGCTTTCCGGCCGCCGTCGACGATTGTTCCGCGGTCGTGCGGTGGTTGGCTGCAAACGCGGCCGACATCGGCGGCGACCCGCGACGTCTGGCGGTCGGTGGTGAAAGCGCTGGCGGCCACCTCGCGGCCGTGGTGGCGCGGCGCTGCCGCGACCTGAACTTGCGCGCGCAGTTGCTGATCTATCCTGTGGTGGACCTCAACCGCGAGTCGGACAGCTACCGCCGCTACGCCACCGGTCACGTGCTGACGGCGGCGCGGATGCGCGCGTTCATCGCGGCGTTCGTGCCCGAGGCCACCCAGCGCCACCGGCCGGACGTGTCGCCGCTGCTGGCCGACGACCTGAGCGGCCTCGCGCCGGCCTATTTGGCGAGCGCACCACAAGACGTGTTGCGCGACGAGGGCATGGCCTACGCAGAACGGCTGCGCACCGCGGGCACGGCCGTGCACTGGGAGGACACGCCGGGCCTGCTTCACGGCTGGGTGAACATGTTGGGCCTGCCGCCGGCGCGCGCCGCGTGGATCAAGGCCGCGCGCTGGTTGGGCGAGCAAGTTCAATGACCGCGGGGACCTGGCAACCGTTTCCCTGGCGCTGGCCCCTGTACGTGCAGACGCTGGTTGCCATGGCGGTCGGTGCGGCGATCGGTCTCTGGCTCGGCAACCAGGTCGCGCCGGTTGCGGCGATCGCCCGGTGGATCGTCGAGGTCATCAAGTGGCTGGCCGTCCCGCTGATTTTCCTGGCCATCTTCGACGCCTTCGTCCAGCAGGCCTTTCATGCCAAGGGCGTCGCGGCGCTTTTCGGGGTCGCGATCGGCAACGGGCTGTGCGCCATCGCCATCGGTCTGGGCATCTCCAACGCGCTGCATCCAGGGCGCTGGATGGACTTGCGGGGCGCGGACCTTGCGCAGATGGGCGCAAAGTCCTTCCGAGCGCCCGACGCCTCTGCGGCCCAAGCCCTGGCGCTGATGGCGCAAAGCCCGATGGTGCTGGCGATCGTCCTGGCGGTGGTGCTGGGCCTGGTGTGGCTCGCCGCGCGGTCGGGTATCCCGGCGGGTTCTGCGGCACAACGCGTTCCAGACCTCGCAGGACGTGGCCTGCGCCTGGTGACGCGCGCGCTGGAGTGGATGGTGCGGCTGACGCCCCTGGCCGTGTTCGCGAGCGTGGCCAAGGTGTTCGGCGAGCACGGCACCCGCCTGGTCGGCGGGCTGCTGGCCTACTTGCTGGTGTGCTTGGGTGGCATGGTTCTGCACGTCCTGGTGGTGTACCACGGTTGGGTGCTCGGCGCGGCGCGCATTGGCTTGGGGCGTTTCTGGCGTGCAGCCCGCGACCCGGTCGTGTACGCCTTCGGGGTCAACAGCAGTCTCGCCACCTTGCCGATGACGCTCAAGGCCCTGGACGACATCGGCGTCACCCCCGGCGCCGCCCGGCTGAGCGCCTGCGTCGGCACCAACTTGAACAACGACGGCATCTTGCTCTACGAGGTCGTTGCGGTGCTTTTCCTGGCCCAGGCCTTCGGCGTCGAACTCAGCTTGCCCGCACAACTGCTGACCGCGGTCATCTGCGTCGCAGCGACGGTCGGCGTCGGCGGCGTCCCCGAGGCCGGGATCATCTCGCTCGCGCTGGTGCTGGGCGCCGTCCACCTGCCCGTGGAGGCCATCCCGCTGCTGTTGAGCGTGGACTGGCTCATCGCCCGCTGTCGCAGCGTTGTCAACGTGCTCGGCGACATGGCGGTGGCGGTGGCGATCGACGTGGTGCGGGGCGAGCGGCGCAAATCAGCCGCCTCCAGCTGATCAATCCACCTGCCGCCACTGGTTCTGTTTGCGCAGATCGCGCCAGATGACGAATCCGGCCGCACAGAGCGAAGTGACGAGCACCACCGCCGACAGGATCCACCAGCCGTAGGGTGTCTCGTTGGCCACGCATGCGGCGCAGCGGGCCATGGGCATCGGGTTGATCATCAATGTGCTCCTGCGGCACAGCGCGCCGCAAGATCCAGCGCTACCAAGCCTCTTCCGGCATGTCCATCAGGCCAAGATCAGAGGCCTCGACCATCTTGCGCGCCAGGGTCACGCCTGGCAAGACGTTGCGGCACCACCAGCGCGCCGAGGCGACCTTGCCGGTGTAGAACGGCTTGTCGCTGGCCTTGGCACCGGGCAGCTTGCCCGCGGCGATCGCGGCGTGTCGCAGCAACAGCCAGGCCACGACCACATCGGCCAGCGCCAGCAGCACCCGGTTGCCCTGGAAGCCGACGTGGTAGGGCGACTCGCCGAGTTTGCCGAGCAGCGCCATCAGCATGCCGTTCAGGTCAGCCAGCGCCTTGCCGAGCAGCTTGCGCTCCTCTGCAAGCGTTTCGCCCCCTTCCTCGGCCTGCACGCTAGCCTGGACGCGTTGGGCCAACCCCTGCAGCGTCTGGCCGCCGTCGCGGGCGATCTTGCGAAAGATGAGGTCCAGGGCCTGGATGTGGGTGGTCCCCTCATACAACGAGTCGATCTTCTGGTCGCGGATGTACTGCTCGAACGGGTAGTCCTGGATGTACCCTGACCCGCCGATGATCTGCAATGCGATGCCCAGTTGATCGTAGCCCCGGTCGCTGTTCCAGCCCTTGACCAGCGGCAGCAGCAGGTCGTTGAGCTTGTCCAGCTCATCGGCGCGCGCGTCGCCGTGGCCGCCCAGCAGTTCGACCTGGTCCTGGATGTGGGCGGTAAAGAAGGCGAGCGCCCGCATGCCCTCGGCGTGGGCCTTGCAGCTCATCAGCATGCGCTTGACGTCCGGGTGCTCGATGATGCGCACCCGCGGCGCCCGCTTGTTGGCCGCTTCAGGCAGGTCGGCGCCCTGCACGCGCACCTTGGCATAGTCCAGCGCATTGAGGTACGCGGTCGACAGCGTCGCCATCGATTTCATGCCCACCGCCATGCGCGCGTTCTCGATGACATGGAACATCTGGCGGATGCCGTCGTGCACGTTGCCCATCAGCAGACCGCGCGCTGGCCGGTCCTCGCCAAAGACCAGTTCGCACGTCGAACTGGCCTTGATGCCCATCTTCTTTTCGAGCTTGCTGACCCGGACGCCGTTGGGTTCGCCCAGCCGGCCGTCGGCCTCGACCCAGATCTTGGGCACGATGAACAGCGACAGGCCTTTGGTGCCGACGTCGGCGCCTTCTGGGCGGGCGAGCACGAGGTGGATGATGTTGGCTGGGTAGTCGAAGTCGCCGTTGGTAATGAAACGCTTGGTGCCCTCGATTTCCCACAGATCGCCCTCGACGTGGCGGGCCTTGGCGCGGCCGGCGCCGACGTCGCTGCCGGCATCTGGCTCGGTCAGCACCATCGACCCGCCCCAGCACTGGTCGACGTGCGCCTTGAGAAACCGCGCCTTCTGCTCTGCCGTGCCCAGCCGGTCGATGATCTTGGCGATGAAGGTGCCGAACAGGTAGAACGCCACCGAGGGGTTGGCCCCGGCGATCAGCTCAAATGCCGCCCAGATGAGCGAAGGCGGGGCGCCGATGCCGCCCATGTGCTCCGGCAGTTCCAGGCCGCCGAAGCCGGCATCGTAGTAGGCCTTGAGCGATTTCTTGAGCGAAGCCGGCAAGAGCACGCTGCCATCCGGGCCCTGGCGCAGAGGGTCGCGGTCGGCCTCGAAAAAGCTGGCGGCGATTTCGGTGCGCGCGAGCTTGTCGACCTCGCTCAACACCTGCCGGGCTGTCTCCTCGTCGAGCGAGGCGAAGGCCCCGTGGCCGAGCACGCCGTTGGCGATGTCGCTGACCTCAAAAAGGTTGAAGTACAGATCGCGCACGTTCGACTTGTAGTGCAGGGCGTTGCTCATGGCGGTCGCGGGCCGACCCTCGCGGGCGGGCAGGGCGGGGCAGGCTGGACGAAGGGCGGCGGCGGTCGGCGGCCGATCGGCGTCACCGCTTCCGATCGGGTGACGCGGCGCGTCATGGTAGTGGCGGATCGGGCGACGGGCAAGTGTGCGCCTCGGCAGCGCCCGAATCAGCCAAGCAAACGCCGCCGCGCCGGCCCGATGATCTCGGCGAGGGCGTGCCGCCGCAGGCGCCGCAGCGGTTCGCCGGCCAACACGCCATGGCCGGGTTCGATGTCCGCGCCGGTGTCGCCCGCGCCCAGGTCCGCAATCCCGCGCGCAAACGCAGCCTCGATCGCGGCGCGCACGTCCGCATCCCCTTGGCCCAGCGACCACCGCACGATGTCCCACGACAGTTCGGCGTGGCGGGCTTCATCCTCAGCGATCGCCTCCAGCGCGCGCCGCACCGCCGGATCGGTGGCCTGGGCGGCTGCCACGCGCGCTTCGAGCGCGGCACATGTCTCGAACACGCAGCCCTCGACGACCGCGGCCGCTGCAATGCCAGCCAGCGAGGCGTCGAGCACCGCGCCGCCGACCCGCAGCGCGCCCGGACCGCAGGTGTGGCCATCGCAGCGGGCCGCGAGCGCGAAACAGGCTTGCGCGTGATCGACCTCGTCGATGCCCGCTTGCTGGGCGCGGATCAGCAGGTCCGGCGGTGCGCCGATGGCCAACAGTTCCAGCGTCAGCCGCGCGAACGCCGCCACCGAGGCGTGCTCCATCTGCGCGGCGGCCCGCCAATGGTCGGCCAACCGGCTGCGCAGGCTCGGATCGAGGTCCGCCACCTGTTGGGGCGACGACCAGTCGCTGCGGTCGACCAGCGGCGCGGTCTGCCACTGGCCGGCGACGGCGAAGGGCCGGCCGATGGCGCACATGGGCGGCGAGCAGTATTTGCCTTTGGACGACGACCACGTGCACTCTTCGCCCGGCTTGCAGTCGGCGTTGCTGCCACAGGCATCATTGCCGCTCTCGCAGACCAGCGCGGTCGACCCGCAACCTGGGTTGTTGACGTACGACACGCAGTCGCCGACCGTGCAGTCGTCCCCGGTGGTGCACTTGGCCGCGACGCAGGTGCCGAACTTGGGACCGCACAGGCACACCGACCCGGCGCCGCAGTCTGCGTCGGTCTCGCACGACGAGGCGCAATAGCACCAGTCGCCCGGACCCAACGATTTCTCACAGTGGCCGCCCTTGACCTTGTTGGTGCAGTCGGCGTCGGTCGTGCATTGGCCGGGCGGTCCGCCCCCTGCGCCCGACGTGCAGGTCTTGCCGACCTCGGGCAGGATCGAGGGGCACTGGACGATTTTGCGGCGCCGCAGCATGCCGTTCTTGCACACGTCCACGCCGGTGTCGACGCCCTTGGTGACGATCGGCTGCGGATCCGCACAAGAGAACGGCCCAGCGGGCTTTCCCGTGTCCTTGGCGACGTCGGGTGCGGCGTCGGCTGCGGCGTCGGGACCGGCATCGGGCCCCACCTCCTTGGCAGCGTCCGGCGGCACGTCGAGGGCCGCGTCCGCGGCGGTGTCCGCGCCTGTGTCGGTCTGGGCGCCAGCGCCCGCATCCGTGGGCGCGGTCGCGGTGCCGCATGCATTGGCCGCCAGGAACGTTGCGGCCGCCGCGCGCAACAAGTCGTGCAGTTTGTAGCGTTTCATCCCGCCCCCGGGGCCGGCGGCGAAAACGTGCCGCCCCGCTGCCCCTGGCTGCGCAGTAGCGCAAGACCCACCAGAATGTCAAGTGCGCCCGCTGCCGTCCCGTCGTTGTCCAGCGGGCGGCACGTCCCATCCTGCGGGGCCGCCAAGTCCTGCGGAGCCGCCAGGTACTGTGGAATCGCCAGGTATTGTGGAGTTGCCAAGTACGGTGGAGTTGCCAAGTACGGTGGAGGCGCCAAGTACTGTGGAGGCACCAGGGCCGGCGACCCGCGGCCAATGCAGGATCGCGGGGGCCACCAAGCCATCAAGGGGCCCAAAAACTCCGAACCCTCCGCCGACCGACCCCAGCACCGTTGCTGGAACCATTTTCGGCGGAGGGTTCGAAGTGATCCCCCACCAAGGAGCCATGCGAAAATCGTGCCAACTTGCGGTTCGTGCTGAAAGCGTCGGAAAGGTCACCGTTGTCAGCGACTTGCAGATCACGACCTGATCGCCAATTCGCGCCAACTGACAAAAAACGTCGGTTTTTGGTGCCGTTTTTTGTCACTTCTGCCGTTTTTCGTCACCCGCTCGGGTACGCCCGCGGTCGCCCTGCGAGGTCCGCAGGCGCCGGCCCCATCGCGCACCGCGGCACTGCTGCCGGTCCGTCTGCGCCGCTGCAGGTGCCGGTCCGCTGCTCGTGCGCGCGCTCACTCGTAGCCGAGCGCCTCGACCACCCGCAGCCGGCCGGCCACCCGCGCCGGGTACACGCCGGCCAGCACTGCGACGCCGACCAGGGCCGCGCAATAGGCCGCCGCCACCGGCACGTCGACGCGCATCGGCAGTTGCCAGCCGTTGTCCTGCTTGCTGATGACTTCGAGCATCAAGTAGCCGTTGGCGGCGCCGACCAGGGTGCCGATGATCGCGCCGACCACGCCGAGCAGCAGCGACTCAACCAGGATCATGCGTCCCAACTGGCCGCGGACCATGCCGATCGCCCGCAGCACGCCGATTTCGCGGGTGCGATCCAGGATCGAGGTCAGCAAGGTGTTGACCACCGACAACAGCGAAATCAGGATGGTCACCAGTTCCAGCGCCCGCATCACCGAGAAAAGCTGGTCGATCATGCGCTTGATCTCAACGCGAAATTCGGCGTTGGTCAGCACGAAAAGCCGGTGCGAACGGCCAAACCGCCGCACGATCTCGGCGCGCACGGCCTCCGGGGTCGTCTTGGCGTCCAGGTACGGCTCGAAGGTGTCCACGAGGTCGTCTTGCCAGTGGCGCAGGTACAGGTTGCGGTCGATGAACACGGCGCCCTGGTCGCTGCTATAGTCCACGATGGCGGCGAGCACCGGAAAATCGACACGACCGGCCGCCGTCTGCAACTGCACAGTGCCACCGGGCGCGATGCCGAATCGGTGGGCCAACGTCTCGGAGATGAGGACGCCTTCGCCCGCCTGCAAGCGCCGGACCAACGTTGCCCGGTCGCCGGTCCAACTGCTGAATTCCCAACTGGTCGACTTGAGCGCGAAGCGCAGCCGCACGTCCACGCTCAACAGCAGGATCTGGGTATTGCGGTAGTCGATGTTGCGCAGCCGCACCTTGTCGACGCCGAGCACGCCACTTATCCCGGCGATCTGGTCGCCCAGTTCGGGCTTGAGCGGCTGGTTCTTGATGCCGCCAAGCCGGGCGTTGCTGGTCACGAAAAGGTCGGCGGGCACCGCTTGCTCGACCCAGCGGTCGATGCTCTGCACAAAGCTGTGGGTCAGCGTGGACGAGGCGATGACCATGGACAGGCCGACCATCAGCGCGGCAACGGTGACCGCGGCCTTGGAGGCGCCGCGCCCGAGGTTGTCGGCCGCGAGCCGGCCCTCGATACCGAAAAGTGCGCTGGCCAGCCCCGTGGTGCCGTGCTGCAGGGCCACGACGCACCAGCGGCCGAGCAGGGTCGCGCCGAGCAGCACGAAGAACATCGCCACGAAGCCAAACCACGGGAATCCGAACACCACCGGACCGCCTGCTGCCAGGGGCACCAGCGCCAGACTGCCGAGGCCGGCCCACTCGCGCCGTGTCCAGCGCAGATCGGGAGCGCCGTGGGGGTCGTAGGCCGTGGTCCGGATGGTCTCGACGGCCGACAGCGAACTCGCGCGCCACGCCGGCCAAAGCGCCGCCACCGTCGCCGAACACAGCCCGCCCACCACCGCGAGCGTCAGCGTCGCCGCGTCGATGGTCACCTCTGAGGTGTGCACCCGCACGTAAATGTCCGACAGCGAAGCAGCCGCCTGCTGCATCATCAGCCGGGCGAGCCCGAGACCCAGGCCGATGCCGAGCCCCGAGCCGACGACGCCATAGACGGCTCCTTCCAGCGTGAATAGCGCGACCACCTGACCGCGGGTCGCACCGGTCGCGCGCAGCACGCCGATCTCGCTGCGCCGCTGCGCCACCGAGATCGACATCGTGTGGTAGATCAGGAACATGCCCACCATCAGCGCCACGCCAGCGCCCACGGTCAGCGAGATGGAGAAGGTGCGCAGCACCTGCTGCTGGCGGCCCGCGCGCGCCGACGGCGATTCGACCTCGTACTTGCCGCCCAACGCTGCGGCGATCGCTCGGGCCGCTCGGTCCAGGGCTCCTGCGGACTCCGCGTCGCGCAGGACCACGTCGATGCGGTCCACGCGGCCCTCCAGCCCGAACACCTCCTGGGCGTCGAGGTAGTCCATCACCGCCAGGTTGCCGCCGAAGGCTTTCTGCGGGCCGGTGGCCGGCGTAACCGCGTAGATCGTGAACGGCTGCTCGCCGTCGCGGGTCATCAACGCAACCGTGTCACCTTTGCGCTTGCCCAGCCGCCCCGCGAGCTTGTCGCTGACGATCACCTGCCGCGGCCGATCGAGCATCTCCAGGGGGTTGTCAAAGTCGTCGGCCGTGGGCGCCGCGGCGACCGGCCCCTTGTCGCGCTGGCCGATCTGGTCGCGCGCCAGGCCATACACCGCCCGCAATACCTCGGGATCCTCGGTGAAATTGACCGCGAGGATCGCCAGCGTCTCGCCGTCGTCGGGCCCTGCCATCTGGCTGTCGGCGCGCGTCGCCAGGTCCAAGGTGCGCTGGATCGCCACGGCGGCGTGGGCCACCTCTGGCAAGCCGCGGACGCGGTCGAGCGTGTCTTCGGGCAAGCCGGTGTCGCCGCCCTTGACCTCGAGGTGCACCTTGCCGCTGACGTGGCCGAGCGTGTCGCGCAGGCTGGCGAGGATGCTCTTGTTGGTGGCCACCACCGCCACCAGCACAGCGACGCCGAGCGCCACGCCGAGTGCGGTCATGGCCGTGCGCAGCCGATGCTCGGCAAAGCGCCGCAGCGAAACGGTGCGCAGCAGTTCAAGCATCGATGATTGTTACGGGGTCGTGGCGCTCAGCATCGACACCTGGGCCAGCGCGGCGGTGGCCCACGGCGACCCTTTGTTCTCTTTGGCCAGGAACGCTGCGTAGGTCTCCTTGGCCTTGTCCTTGTCGCCCTTGTTCTGCAGCGCGAGCGCGAGGCAATACAGCGCGCGCGGGTGCTCGCCGCTCGACTTGACGGCATCGTGGAAGGCGGAGACGGCGTCGGGCCAACTGCCCTGCTCGGCGGCGACGATGCCCTGCAACAGGGCGACCAGCACCTTGTCGGCGCCGGCCTCGGCGGCTTTGACCAGCGTCGCCTTGGCGGCGGCAAAGTCGCGCAGTCCGGTTTGCACCGCTGCGAGGTTGACCAGGGCGCGGTGGTAGCTGCCATCCCGTTCCAGCGCCCGCGCCAAGCTCACCTTGGCGCGCTCGAGGAACACGATGTCGGTCTTGTCGCCGCGCTTCTTGCGCTCGACCTTGGGCAGCGATTGCGCCACCGCCTTCTCGACCGAAAGCGGCGTGTACCACTTGGCGAGCGGGCTCTTGTCGGCCTGCTCCAGCACGCCAATCTTGGCCTGGGCGATGGCCAGGTTGTTCCACGCCTCCTTGCTCTGGCGGAAGTAGCGGGTGTAGCGGTCCAGTTCGACGATGGCCAGGTCATAGGCGCGGCGCGCGCCCGGCAGATCCTTGGCTTCGAGCTTGCCGGCCTGCTCGAGCGCGTCGGTGCCGGTCTCGAACGCCTGCCACGCGAAGCGCACCTCGTTGGTCCAGAAATCCATGAGGAAACTCACGCGCTCGTCGAACGTCGGGTGGTCCTCGGCCGGCGGCGGGTCGCCCAGATCCGCTGCGGCGCGCTCCATCCACTCGACCATGGCGTTGGGGTTGTAGCCGGCGGCCAGCATGTAGAGCAGACCCTCGCGATCGGCCTCGATCTCGCTCATGCGGGTCGTCAGCCGCAACTGGTCAGGGTTCAGGTCGGCGCCGCTTTGGTTCAGCGCCTGCCGGAAACTCTCCCGGTTGACCACGTGGTTGCGGATGACGTGCACCATCTCGTGGGCCATCACCCCGGCCATGTAGCTGTTGTTCTCGTCGAGTTCGACCTTGGGCCAGATCTTCTTGAGGTACTGCAAGAACCCGCGGGTCACGTAGATGTCGCCGTGCGGCGCGGCAAAGCAGTTGATCATCGGGGTCTTGCCGAGTTTGACGCGGAACGGCACCCGCACCGGCAGATCGTTGGCGGCGATGATGCGGCGCATGATCTTTTCGAGCCACAGCACCTCCGCGCCCTCTTCGATGCCGCCCATCCAGGTCTTCTCCAGGGCGACGATGCTGGCGCGGTAGCGCTCGGTGTTGAACACCTTGTCTTCGCCGGGCGACTCGACGCGGCGGCTCGCCGCCAGGACGAACTGCGACTGCGGCGCCAGCACCTGCAATTCCGCCAGCGCGCGGGCCGCGGCGGCGCTCTCTGGCTTGAGGCGCACCACCTGTTCGAGGATGGACACGGCCTTGTCGCGCTGCTTGAGCAACTTGTAAGCGACGCCCAACTGGTAGCCGGCCTCGACGAACCGCGGCTCGAGCTTGATCGCTTTCTCGAAGGCCTCGGCAGCCTCGGCCAGCTTGTCGAGCTCGCGGTACACGCGTCCCAGCACGAATTGGGCGTCGGCGACGTCCGGCGCGCGCTTGAGTTCCGCCGCCGCGTTGTCCAGGTTGTAGTTGCGCGACTTGACCGTGGCGTAGCACATGCCGAGCAGGCTGTGGGCCAGTTGGAGGTCGTTCTTGGCGCGCAAGATTTCGCCGAGCAGCTTCTCTGCCTGGCCGATCGCGCGCACCGACTCGAACCCGCCGGTCTTGAAGGCGATGTTGTAGTTGTTGCGCGCCTGCCAGTACTTGGTGCCGAGCTCGCCAAGGTCGATTTCGAACAACATGCGCTCGGCGTCGTCCACCTGTTCGGCGCCCCAGCTCGCCTTGTCGCCGAGGAATGCGACGAGCCACGCGCGCTGCTTGGCCGTGACCCCGGCGTCGCCTGCCTTGCGCTTCTCGTCCAGGATGCGCGCCGCGTAGTAGCGGGCGATCGCAGGCGAACCGGGCTTTTCCATCATGGCCTCAAGCAGTTGCAGACTGCGGGCCTTGTCGCCGGCCTCCAGGGTGATGGCGATGCGGGTCTGCTGCACCCATACGTCGTCGGGCAGTTCCTTGGCGAGGCCCTCGATGAGGGTGGCCGCCTCCTTGAGCTGGCCGTCGCGGCCCAGCGCCAGAGCCAGGGTCTTGCGCGCCTCCTGATGCTTGCCGTCCTCCTTGAGCGCGCGGCGGGCGGCATCGGCGGCCAACTTGTACTCCTTGGCGTCCAGGGCCAACTGCGCCATTCGCAGGTGTCCGGCGACGGCTTCCGCTTTGGCGGCCGCCTTGCTCACTTTGGCAGCCAGCGATTTCGGCGCCGCGCCGGCCGGGATGGCCACGCTGGCGGCGACCACTGCCAACGCAGCGTGGAGCCACAACCGGCCGATGCAGCGCGGCATGGATAGGGCGATACGGATCATGGCGGTTCCCCATGGGCGGCGCGGGCCGCAAAAGCGTAGCAGTCGTGGAAGGTTGGGCGCCGAACTGCGCCAACGCGGGCCGGCCCCCGCGCCGGTCGGGGGGCTCAGACGGACCATGCGCCCAGGCGGTCTACGCGGCGTTCAGCGACCCACAGCGCCCTGCACCACCCCGCTCTGGCGCGCGCAAAGACAACGCAAGACCACATGGCCTGCCGGCCCCTTGGACCCGAGGGCACGGGCGAGTCCGGCTGGGTGCGAGGCCCCGTCTGGGATTGCGCCGCCAACGATCTGCCATCGGCCCGATCGGGGGCCGAGACGGCCGACTAGGAGCCTGTCGGTGAAACGCCAGAATCGCGAGATTCTGGCCGACAGGCTCCTAGGCAGGCCGCGGCTGCGGCCTGCCAGCGACCGAAACTGCCTGAATTTACTTCAGGCAGTTCTTGGTCGCTGCCTCGATCGCAACCACCACGGAGCCTGTCGGACGATAGTCCGACAGGCTCCTAGCCGGCGGTCGCGTCGTCGATCTTCCTGAGCTTTGCGGCCTTGCCCTGCAGGTTGCGCAGATAGTAGATGCGCGCCCGGCGCACCTTGCCGCTGGAGACCACCTCGACCTTGAGGATGCGCGGCGAGTGGACCGGGAATACGCGCTCGACGCCCACGCCGTTGCTGATCTTGCGCACGGTGAAGGTGGCCGATGTCGACGACCCGGAGCGGCGCAGCACCACGCCCTCGTAGACCTGGATGCGCTCTTTTTCGCCCTCGATGATGCGGCCGTGCACCTTGACGATGTCACCCGTTTTGAACTCAGGCAAATCGAAGCGGAGATGGCCGTTTTGGACGTATTGCAGCAGACTCATTGGATTTCCTGCGGTTTCGCGGGCACGGCCCGCGGGGCGCCACTGCGTGGGATCGCTGCTTCGCGGGCCCGTGGCGCATCCGGCAGCGGTCCGGTCGGGGGCGCGGGCACTTGCCGCGGCCGCCGTGGGCGGACATGTCGGAACTACAAAGCGTTGTCAGCCGTCGTGTGCGCCGAACAATCGGTCGAAGGCAATCGCCGCCGCGGCGCGCACCGAAAGGTGGTTGTACGCCGCGCGGTCTTCTGGTCCGGTTGCCTCGAACAGCCCGCCGTCGGCCGCAATCGGCTCCAGACGTAGGTCTGCGGCGTCCAGCACCGATGGGGCGAGTCCCCAGCCGGTGCCGAACACCATCAGGACGGGCGCTGCGGGCGCCTGGGCCTTGGCGCCGCACTCGAGCGCGCGCCGGAACGCGGCGAACGTCGATACGGGTGTCGGCCGATCGCCAGCGGCCTGTGCCGCGGTGACAGCTACCACTGGCGCGCGGCCCGTGGTTCGTGCAATCGTCTCCTTCACTTCAGCGAGATCCGCCGCCACACGGACCAGCCGCATGGCCTCGGCGCGCCGCAGATGTGTGCTGCCGTCGCCCTGGGTCCAGTGCCCGACGATTTCGGCCACCATCCGCTGCTGCAAGAGCACCGGAGTGACGATAAAAACGCCGCGCAAACCAAAGGTTCGGGCAGAGCGCGCCAAGTCGTGCACATCGACATTGGTCAGCGCCGTCGTGACCACCTGCCCCGTGCGATCGCGCACAGGGTGGTGGACGAGGGCGGCGAAGATAGGGAGTTTTGCGGAAATGTCAACGCCTTTTTCAGGCAGGCCGACCTCCGCGCCACCCTCCGGCGCGCGGTACACAGGTTCAGAGCGCGGTTCAGCCGCCAACTGGTCCGCCAGCCATGCGCGATCGCTCGGGTCGATGTGCGCGTCGAGCAGCAATTCAGGTCTGCGCAGTTGGGTGCGCAACAGCGCTTGCCGGCGCCGCCAGCGGGCGATCTCCACATGGTGGCCGCCGAGCAGCACCTGCGGCACGACTTCGCCTTCGAAAACGCGCGGCCTTGTGTACTGCGGCCCTTCGAGCAGCCCGGCGGTATGCGATTCCTCTTGCAGCGACGCGGCGTTGCCCAGGACGCCGGGCAAAAGGCGCGCCACCGCCTCGACGATCGCAAGTGCAGCCACTTCGCCGCCATTGAGCACGTAGTCGCCGATCGACACCACCTCGTCGACGTGGCGTTCCACGCGGGCATCAAACCCCTCATAGCGGCCGCATAGCAGCACCAGGCCTGGCAGCGCGCGCCATCTTGCGGCGTCGGCTTGGCGGAACACCCGGCCTGCCGGCGAGAGCAGCACCACGCGCGATCCGGGCGCCTGGGCGCGCACTTCGCGCAGGCACGCAACCACCGGATCGGGCTTGAGGACCATGCCGGCGCCGCCCCCGTAGGGCACGTCGTCGACCGTGCGGTGCCGATCGTGCGTCCAATCGCGAAAATTGTGGGTGTGCACATCAACCAGGCCGGTTTCGATGGCCTTGCCGAGCAGGCCCTCGCCGCGCGCGGCGTCGAAAAGGCCGGGGAACAGCGTCAAGATGTCGAAGCGGTAGGCCATCGGCCGCGGCTTGTAGTTGGAAACGGCGGTCGGTGCAATGGTCGCGGCGCCTCTGTCGCCGAAAGTGCCGAAAAACCGTTGACAGCACCGCATCGCGCCTCTAACATGCCGCCCCCTTGCGGCTCGCCTGCCGCACGTCTCCGCCCCGTGGCCCTGCACCTGAAAATCGCCGATCTATCGGTTTCGCCTCAGCAATTGTCGCTCCACCTGTCGATGGACTGGTGCGGCGAACGCGCAGGCGACCTGTACACGGCCAAGCAGGACCAGGCGCCGGTCGCGATCACCGCCTCCAAGGTCGCCGAGGTCGTGCACGTCCAGGTCATTGCGCACGGGCGCTTTGGGTTCGTGTGCAGCCGTTGCGCCGAGCCTGCCGAACTGGACGTGTGCGCCGCCTTCGACCACCACTTTGTCGGCCCGGGCAAGCTCGACGCGGGCGATGGCGATGCGGCGACCCGCTTCGACGCCGATCCGGACGTCAGCGAGCACGATGGCCTCCGGGCCGAACTGGACGAACTGGTCATCGAGTACCTGCTGCTCGAGTTGCCGAGTGCGCCGCTGTGCGCAGAGGACTGCAAAGGCCTGTGCCCGACCTGCGGTGCAAACCGCAACGAATCGACCTGCGGTTGTCCCGCGCAGCCCGACACCCTGTCGCCGTGGGCCCAGTTGGCCCAGTTCCAAGTCCGGCAGGCTCCGACCGCGCGCCCCTGAACGCCCCAACAGTGCGCCGCTGCGCGCCCCCAATGTCGAGGACACCATGGCTGTACCCAAGAAACGCCAATCGCGCACCCGCACCGCGACCCGCCGTGCCCAATGGGATGTCATCCAGGCACCGACCCTGACGCTTTGCGCCAACCCGGCATGCCGCGCCCCCGTGCGCCCGCACCGGGTGTGCGGCGCTTGCGGCATGTACCGCGGAAAGCAGGTGCTGGCCGTGGCCGCCCCGGCCGGCGACGCGTCCACCGCCGCGGAGTAGCCATTGTCCGACGGTGCACGCCCGCAGTCCACGGTGCGCCCGGGCCGCGCGCCTGCTCGGCCCGTCGCAGCCCTGTGCGCTGCGCTTGCGGTGGGGGCATGCGCCGCCGAGGGAGGCAGTGGATCGGCTGCCGCGGCCGGATCCGACGCTGGCGGCGATGCCAAGGCGGCCCCTGGCGCCCAGATCAAGTACTCGGTCCAAGATGGCACCACCATCGTGCAATGGCCCGAGGACGAGTGGCCGTTCCACTGCGTGCGCCTGACCCAGACCGTCGCCGGCAAGGCCAAGCCGGTCGAGCTGTTGCTCTGCAACAAGCAAGAGGGGCGCAACAAGGTCGTGCTGGGCAACACGCCCGGAGAAAAGGGCGTGGACTACGGCTGGTCGGCCGCGCAAGGTCTGCAACTCGGCCCGGCACAGTGGCGGCTTGAGGGCGGCGGCAAGAACTGGGGCGTGACCCCCAACCTGCTCGGCAGCGGCACGCTGGACCTCGGCCCCCACTTCGGCGGTCCGTGCCAGACGGCCACCACCACGGCCACCGGCCTCGAAGAATGGCACCCGGCGGCGCCGGTCAAGCTCGACGTTTCCGTCAAGCTCGGCGAGGCCGCGCGATCGACCATCGACATTTCGCGGCCCGACATCTGGGTCGATACCGTCAACGCCAGCGGCAGTCCCGCAAAGGGGGGCACGCTCGCGTTCAGCTACACCTTCACCAAGACCGGCATGTACACCGTCGAGGTCAACAACACTGGCGGCGGGGCCATCTTGAATTGCGCGGTCTACGTGGGCGCGGCGCTGCCGCTGATTCCGGTCGAGATTTCGGGGGGCGCCGGTCTGGCCGGACCGCCGACCGAAGCCCAACTGGCGACCTATCGAGAAAAGCTGCTCGACCTGACCAACCAGGAACGCGCCAAGGTGGGCCTCGCGGCGCTCAAGCTGGACGAGACCTTGAACAAGATCGCTCAGTACCACTCTGACGACATGGGCGAAAAAGGCTACTTTGCCCACAACTCGCCCAGCGGCGAAGGACCCGGCGACCGCGCCAAGAAGTTCGGCTGGACCAAGGGCATCGGCGAGAACATCGCGTCGAGCCTGTCGATCGAGGGCGCGCACAACGGGTTGTTCTGGAGCGCGGCGCACCGTCGCAACATGCTCGGCAACTACAAGTTCGCCGGGTTCGGCGTCGCCAAGGCCAAGGGGGACAGCAAGAACATGCTGGTCACCGAGAATTTCGGCGACTGATCGCCCGTGCACGAGGTCGCGCCATGCGCATCGCCATCGCTTCGGATCACGCCGCCATCGACCTGCGCCAGCAATTGATCGCGCACCTCGAGCGCTCCGGCCATCAGGTCGACGACTTGGGCTGCGACGAGGGGCAGCGTGTGGACTACCCGGACTATGCGGGCGCCGCGGCGGGCGCCGTCCTCGCCGGAGGCGCCGACAAGGCCGTGCTGCTGTGCGGCACCGGCATCGGCATGAGCATCGCCGCCAACAAGGTGGTCGGCATCCGCGCGGCTCTGGTCCACGACGTGACCACCGCCCGGCTGGCCGGCGAGCACAACGCCGCCAACGTCTTGTGCATCGGCGCCCGCGTCGTCGGTCCGTTGGTGGCCGCCGAGTGCCTGGATGCGTGGTTGGGGGCAGCCTTCGACCCGCGCCACCAGCGGCGCCTCGACAAAGTCGCCGCGATGGAGTAGCCACCCTTGCGCTGTCCGGTCTGCAAACACAGCGAGACCAGTGTGTTGGAGTCGCGCGTGGCTCCGCAGAGCGACGCCATCCGCCGACGCCGCCAGTGCGATGGGTGCAGTCACCGCTTCACGACCTACGAGCGCGTCGAGCTGCAACTGCCGGCGGTGGTCAAGAAAGACGGTCAGCGCCAAGCGTTTTCGACGGACAAGCTGCTCGGCGGCATTTTCAAGGCCGTGCACCGCAGGCCGGTTGCCGCCGACGTCGTGTACGAATTCGGCCGTGCGTTGGAGATCAAACTGGCCGAGTCAGCCGAACGCGAGGTGCCGTCCAGTGCGCTGGGCGACGCCGTCATGCAGTTCCTGCGCGACAATGATCTGATCGCCTACGTGCGGTTTGCTAGCGTGTACAAGGAGTTTTTGGACATCCACGCCTTGCTCGACGAGGTCCAGGCGCTTGCCGATGACCGGCCCCGCGACAGGGATGGTTCGCCATGAGCGGCTTGGACGACCCGTGGATGGCCCGGGCAGTTGAGATTGCCGCGCGAGGCACGCGCGCCGTTCGGCCCAATCCCAAGGTCGGCTGCGTGTTGGTGCGCGACGGCCGGGTCGTCGGCGAGGGGTTCCACGCTGTCTGTGGCGGGCCGCACGCCGAAGTCGAGGCCCTGCGCCAGGCCGGCGCGTCCGCACGCGGGGCCACCGCGTACGTGACCTTGGAGCCCTGCAACCACCACGGACGCACCGGTCCGTGCAGCGACGCGCTCATCGCCGCGGGCGTCGCGCGGGTGGTCGCGGCCGTGCGCGATCCCAACCCGAGCGCTCAGGGCGGACTCGCGCGACTCGCGGCGGCCGGGGTCGAAGTCCTCTGCGGTCTGGGCGCAGACGCGGCCAGGGCCGTGGCCGAGGTGTTCCTGACCAACGTCGTGCACGGCCGGCCTTTGGTGCAACTCAAGCTCGCCGCCTCGGCCGACGGGCGGGTCGCGGCCGCCGATGGAACGTCGCGCTGGGTCACGGGTCCGGCCGCTCGCGCCGAGGTGGCGCGCATGCGCGGCGAGGCCGATGCGGTGTTGGTGGGCAGCGGCACGGCCCTGGCGGACAATCCCCGCCTGGACCTGCGCCATGCCCCCGACGCCGGTCCGCTGCCGCTGCGGGTAGTGTTCGACCGGCGCGGTAGGCTCGCCGACGTCGATCCAGCCGCGCTGCATCTGGGTGACGCCGCGCATCAGGCCACCCACATCGTCACCGCCCGCGCCGACGGCTGGCTGCGCTGGATCGATCGCGGCGCGCAGGTGTCCGTGCAGGGCGCACAGGGCGATTGGACCCGCGCGGCCCTGGCTGGGTTGCTCCGGGCCGGCGTGTGCCACCTGTTGTGCGAGGGTGGCCCGATCCTCGCCGCGGGGATGCTGCGGGCCGGCGTGGTGGATCGGATCGAACTTTTTGTGGCCCCCAAAGCCCTTGGCGCGGGGCCGGGCGCGATCGCCGATCTCGGCGTGGCCGGCATCGACGGGGCCCTCGGCTGGCGCTGGTGCCAAGCGCAGATGTGCGGCGACGACGTTTGGCTGACCGGCAGATTCACCAAGGAGTAAGCGATGTTCACGGGCCTCATCGAAGCGCTGGGCCAGGTCGTCGGGTTCGAGCCGGCCGCGGGTGTCCATCGCCTGACGCTGGCCGCGCGATGGCCAGATGACGAACCCACCGCGCGCGGCGACTCGGTTGCCGTCAACGGCTGCTGCCTGACCGCCGTGGCGTGCCAGCGCGGACCCGACGGCGCGGAGCGCCTTGTCTTCGAGCTTTCCGCTGAAACCGTGGCGCGCACGGCGTTCGGCGCGGTGCGATCGGGCGAGTCGGTCAACCTGGAGCGGGCCGCACGGATCGGCCAGCGACTCGGCGGCCACTTGGTGACGGGGCACGTCGACGGCACCGCCACGCTGCTCGCGATCCACCCCAGCGGAGGCGCCTTCGACGTCACCTACGCCGTCCCCGCGGATCTCGAACCCGAACTGGTGGTCAAGGGCAGCGTCGCCCTCGACGGTGTCTCGCTGACGGTCAATGCCCTGCCGCCCGGGCGTTTGCAGGTCACGCTGATTCCGCACACGGTCGCGCACACCCAACTTTTGCAGGGCGGTGCGGGAAAGACGGTCAACGTGGAGACCGACCTCATCGCCAAGCACATGCGCAGATTGGCAATCCTGGCGGCGCGCTGACCCGCCTCAGCCCAACCCCAGCGCTCCCTGGGTACCGCGTGCGGCTGCCGGCGCGTCGCCGAGCACGGCCCCTGGCACAACGCGCCCCTGCGCGACCTGCACGATCTGCCGCGGCGCCGCCACGCGCACGGCATCCGCGGTCGTCGTCGTCAGCACCACCTGGCCGCCCAACTGGTCCAGGTAGTGCATGAGCGCAGCGTTGCGCTTGGGGTCGAGCTCGCTCGAGATGTCGTCCATGAGCAGAACGGGAGCCTCGCCGAGCGCCCGCTCCAGGCTGCGGATCTCGGCGATCTTGCAGGCGAGCACCAGCGCCCGGCACTGACCTTGGCTGGCGTGCAGGTGTGCGGGCATCCCGGCGACGCGGAAATCGACGTCGTCGCGGTGCGGGCCGGCGGTGGTGTAGCCCACCCGCTTGTCGCGATCGCGTCTGTGACCCTGGGCCGCGAGCACGGCCGCGGCTGCGTCGTCGCCCGCCGCGACGTTCGGCCGGTAGTGCAGGTCGGCAGTCAGACCTGCCGCAGCGATTTCGGCGAACACCTCCGCCACGATCGGCGCAAACCTGCCCACCACCTCGGCGCGGCGCCGGACGATCTCGCCGCCGTGGCGACCGATCAAGCCGTCGTACACGTCGATCAGGGCCGCGTCGGCCCGTTGGCCCGCCTGGTGCTGGCGCAGCAGCAAGTTCTTGCTGTGCAGCGCGGTTTCGTAGCGCCGCAACTCGGCCAGGTGTGCAGGGTGGTGGTTGAAGACCAGTCGGTCCAGCCAGCGCCGCCGCGCCTCGGGTTCGGCATGCGGCAGCAGCAGGTCCGCCGCCGTGAACACGACGGCCGTCAAGCGCCCCAGGAACGCCGCGGCTCCGGTCGGCGGCTTGCCGTCCACGACGAGCCTCCTGCCCTTGGGACCGATGTCGACGCCGAGCGTGCTGTGGACGCCGCCGCCTTGTGCGGTCGCAGACAGAATCGCGCGATCTTTGCCGAAGGCGACGCACTCGGCCAACTTTGCGGTGCGGAAGCTGCGCAATCCGCCCAGGATGGCGATGGCTTCGAGCAGGTTGGTCTTGCCCTGGCCGTTGTCGCCGACCAACAGGTTGAACCGCGGATGCGGCGCCCATTGCAAAGGGTCGCCGGGCCTGTCGCCGCGCAGGTTGCGAAAGTCGTGCAGGGTCAGGCGGTCCAGGCGCATGGTCGGCCGGCCCGGCGACGCGGCCTACAGCCGCATGGGCATGATGACGAACGTCGTGCCCGGTTCCTCGTCGCTGTGCAGCAGGCACGGCGAGATTTGATCGCGCATCTCCACGGTCAGGTTTTCGGTGGGCAGGACCGTGCACACGTCGAGCAGGAACTTCGGGTTGAAGCCAAAACGCAGGGCGCCACCGTTCCAGGTGTCGATTTCGAGTTCTTCGTGGCCCTCGCCAAAGTCGCTGTGCATGTCCAGGCTGACGCGGCCGATCTCGAATTCCATCTTGAGGATCGAATCGCTGCGCACCTGGCTCATCGAGGTCACGCGGCGGATGGCGGCGGCCAGCGCGTCCTTGGGCAGGGTGCACGCGACGTCGCCGCGGTCGGGCACGACCTTGGTGTAGTCTGGGAAGTTTGCTTCGATCTGGCGCACTTGCAGTCTGGTGCGGTCGCTCGCGAACACCAGGTTGCGGCCGATGAACTCGATGCGCAGCGACGGGTCCGACCCTTCGATGAGGCGCTGCAACTCGGCGGCCCCGCGGCGGTGGACGATGCACGAGGCCCGACCGCCGTCGTAGTCCGGCGCCGCGACCAAGCGCTCGCACTTGCTCAGGCGGTGGCCGTCGGTCGACACCATCCGCAGCCGCACCTGGCCCGCCGCCTCCGGTTCGATCTCCAGCAGAATGCCAGTGATGGCCGGGCGGCCGTCGTCGGTGGACACCGAAAACAGCGTGCGCTTGAGCATCGACTCGATGTGCGACTTGTCGGTGACCAGGGTCTTGGCGGCCGTGCCGTCCAGTCCTGGCTGTGGAAACTCGTCGGGCGACAACCCGTTGAGGTAGTAGTACGCGCGGCCCGCCTCGATGCGGAGGCGGTGGTTGGCGTCGGCCGACAGAGTGATGGTGGCGCCGTCTGGCATGGCGCGCACCAACTGGTACAGGCCCTTGGCGCTGACCAGCGCGGTGCCCGGATCGACGACATCGGCGGAAATCTCCGCGATCACCGTCACTTCGTAGTCGGTGGCCGACAGCACCAGGCAGTCGTCCTCGGCGTGCAGGTGCACGCAGGCAATCACGTTGTTGTTCTGGCGCTGATCGGCTGCGCCCTGGGCGCGGTACAGGGGCGTCATCAGGGCGGCTTTGTCGATGCGGACTTTCATGGCGTTCGGCTCGCGGTGGCGGTGGCACAGGGCTGCGCCGGAGGTGCGCTGTTGTAGCGCATCGCGGCCATTTGGAAAAGGGGCGCGATTCGAGGCGATCTTCCGAAAGTCCGATGAAATTGTGGGTGATTACTTCCCACTAGCCCACCAGCATCTTGACACCGGCGGCCAGCACCAACGCGCAGATCATCAGTTTGAGCGGCCGCGATGGCACCCTGGGCATGAGCGCCGTGCCTGCGAGCACCCCGGGGATCGATCCACACAGCAGGTTGGCCGCCAACGCCAGATCGACCGTGCCGATGTCCAGGTGTGCAACGCTGGCCGCGGCGACCAGCAGCGTGGCGTGTGCGATGTCGGTGCCCACCAGCTTCTGGGCGTCGAGCCGCGAGGTAAAAAGCAGCAGCAGCGCGAAAAGCGACCCCGATCCCACCGAGGTCAGGCCGACCACGAACCCGATGGCAGCGCCGGCCAACCCGACCTTGACCCGGTTGGGCCAGCGCGTCGGGGTCCAGTCGAGCAGCGCGGCCACGTCGTAGCGCTTGAGCACCAACTCCGACAGCAGCGACACCAGTGCCGCAAAGGCCAGCACCACGCCCAGGGCCTTGAGGATGACCCCTTCGGCGTCGGCGTGGTGCATGCGCAGCCAGTGCACGCAGAAGCTGCCGGCGACCCCTGCGGGCACGCTGCCGGTCGCCAGGGCCAGCGTCCACGGCCAGTCCAGACGCCGATGGGCGATATTGCGCGCCGTGGCCACCGACTTGGTCAGCGTGCCATAGAGCATGTCGGTACCCACCGCCACCGAGGGCTGGATGCCGAGGAACACCAGCACCGGCGCCAGAAGCACGCCGCCGCCAACCCCGGTCAGGCCCACCAGGAAGCCCACGCCCAGGCCCACGAGCACGCGCGTCCACTGGAACTGGGCCAGCCATTCCGTTTCGATCATGTTGTTGGCTGCGCCGCGGACCGCGGCGGCACGAACCGTAGCATCAGAGAAAGACGAAATCAAGAAAACCTATCGGCATAGTATGGATTGACCGCACGACACGCACAGCCGACTGCGCTAGCATCGCCGGGCGCTGGTCGCGCGGCCCGTCACCGATGCACGCACACGACGATTCTGGCTTGCGAGCGCTGCTGACCCGGCCCCGCCTCTATGACGCCTTCCAGACGCTCATCGGCGGCGACCGCTGGCGGCGGTGGTACGTGGCCCATTTGCTGCGCCCGCACCCGGGGCAGTCGATCCTCGACATCGGCTGTGGCCCGGGCACGATGCTCCGGTTCCTGCCCGCTGGCGTCCACTACTACGGCTTCGACGTCAACCCGCGCTACATCGACTACGCGCGCCGCCGCTTTGCCGGTCGCGGCCAGTTCGCGGCCCAGCGGGTTGAAGCAGTGCCCGTCGCGGCCGGTGGCTTCGACGTGGTGATGGCCAACGCCATCCTGCACCACCTCGACGACGCCGAGGCTGCCCACCTGATCGAAGTTGCGTGGGCGCAGTGCAAGCCGGGCGGTTTTCTGTTGACCTACGACAACGCCTGGGTGTCGGACCAGTCGCCGGCCGCGCGCTGGCTCATCGGCCGAGACCGCGGCCGCTACATCCGATCACCCGAGGCCTACCTCGCCTTGGCCCGCCGGAAATTCGACCGCATCGACACAACGGTCCACCACGACGGCTACTGGATTCCGTATACGCTTTTCACGATGAAGGCGTGGCGAGGTGGCGGTTCGGCGGCTTGACCGTCGACCATGCGGCGCGGTTCGCAGGAACGGGCCGGCCTGCGGGCGACCGTCGATCGGAAAAAACCAAACGCGCCAGCGGTCGCCTCACAGCGACCCCCGCGCGTAGGCCTTCGGGATCGAACGAAAAAGCGGCGGCTACCAGGAGCCGTGGCTACCGTGCGAGCCGTGCGAACCGTGCGAACCGTGCGAGCCGTGCGAACCGTGGCTGCCGTGCGAGCCGTGGCTGCCGTGCGAGCCGTGGCTGCCGTGCGAGCCGTGGCTGCCGTGCGAACCGTGGCTGCAGTGCTCGGCCGTCATGTTGGCGTCGCCGGTTGGCAAGACGCTGCCGTCGCTTCCCGACAAGGTCAGGAAGGTCGACACGCGCGCTTCTTGCTTCTCGCTGATCGCGCCTTCCTCGGGCGACAGGAAATCGGCTGCGGTCTTCTTGAGTTTGGGAAGCGTCTTCTTCATCGGGTCCCCTCGTCGCTGCCAAGGTCGTTTCCCGGGTGCGAACCGGGGCTGGTTCCTGGCGCAGTCGTCACGCGAGCTGGGTTGGGTTGGGCCTGGGCCTTCGGGGGGTCGGGTTCGGGCGCGATTGGGGTCGAGCGGCCGGGGCCGCCGGGTGTCGCTCCAGGTGCAGGTGCCGCTCGGACCCAGGGGGAAAGGGCAGGGCAGCGCCAGCACCCAGACGTAGCTAGTACCATCGCGTCCCCGGCGTGTCAACAGCGAGGACCTGGACCGCAAGCTGCTGCGCCCTTGACCGCCGCGCCCACCGCGGCTACACCGCCAGCCCGCGCCGCTTGCGCGCCTGCCGTGCCCATGCCGAACCCGCCGCGATCGACACCCGCGCCCAGCCACGAACCCGCATGGTGGAAGGCTGCGCACGCCGCTGGGGCCGCGGTTGCTGGCCTCGGGGCGGCGCGCCTGCTGTTCTCTGACGCCGTGCCGCCAGCGATCGGCTGGGACGAGCGCATCGTCCGCCCCGCCGCGCTGGCCGATCCGGAACTGTGGGCGCCCCTCGGCGCTGCCGACGCTCTGTCCGCCGCTTCGCTCGCAGCCGCGCTGGTGGACGATGTGCGGTCCAAAGTGGCACCGTCCCTGGCGGCCGGCCGCCTGCGCGCCTTGGCCGTGGCCGTGTTGGCGGGCGGCGAGGTGCTGGACCCGCACGACGCAGGCCGCGATTGGCGAGAGGGCGTGCTGCGCGCAGTCGGCGATCCGCGACAACTGTGGCGGTTCGATCCGGCGGCGATGATCGAGATCGCGGCGATCGCTGCGCACACAGGCCTCGTCCCCGACCGCGATCTGCTGCGCGCGGTGCAGCGCGACGCTGTGCTGGTGCTGCACGCCGACAGAGAGCGCTGGCAGCAAGCGGTCGGCGCGATGCTGCTCGGTCCGCGCGCCGCCGTGGGGCTGCGGTTCCTGCACGCAGCCGGCGTCCTGTCCCTTCTGGTGCCGGAGGTGACGGCGCTGTGCGAATTCCACAGGTCGTGTTCAGTGCACCACAAAGACATCTGGGACCACACCCTGCAGGTGGTCGAGAAGTGCCCGCCGAACCTGGTCGTGCGCTGGGCCGCGCTCATGCACGACACCGGCAAAGTCCACACCCGGACCGTGCAAAAGGGCCGCGTGCACTTTTTCGGGCACGAGGCGCTCGGCGCCAGCTTGATGGAGGGCGTCGCCGGCCGGTTCCACATGGCCGAGCCGGTTGCGCGCCGCATCGTGTATGTCATCGGCAACCACGCGCGCGCCAACGCCTATCTGGCCAACTGGACCGACAGCGCTGTGCGCCGCTTGGTGCGCGACATGGGCGAACACCTCGACGACGTGCTGGCGTTTTCGCGGTCGGACTACACCACGAAGCGCAGCACCCGGCAGGCCGAAGTCCAAACATTGACAGCGCAATTGGCTGGACACATTGCCGAGGTCGTAGCGGAGGACAGCAAGGTGCCGCCGCTGCCCAAGGGGCTGGGCAACCACATCCTGGCCCAGACGGGGTTGCAACCTGGACCGTGGCTCGGTCGCGTCCAGCAGTGGCTCGAAGCCCAATGCGAAACAGGCGCTTTGCAGGCCCAACGCGACGCCGACTACTACCTGCAGGCCGTCCGCGCAGGGGCACCGCACCTGCTCGCCATCGAGCCCGGCACCGAGCGGGACCGCCGGCCGAAATCGCCGGAAGTCACGCAGCGGGCAAGGGAGCGCAGCGCCCGATGAGGGCCCTTGCGGCCTCGAGACCGTCGATCGCCGAAGACACGATGCCGCCCGCATAGCCGGCGCCTTCGGCGCACGGGTACAGCCCGGGATGGCTCACGCTTTGCCGATCGGCGTTGCGCAGGATGCGCACCGGTGAACTGGTGGTGGTCTCGACCCCGACGATGGCTGCTTCGGCCGACAGCCAGCCGCGCATCTGGGCCCGGTCGACCTGGCGGGCCGCGGCCTGCAAATCGGCGACGATGCGCGAGGGCAGCAGGCGATCGATGCGGCCGGCAGCGAGAGCCGGCCGAAAGGTGGATCGCGGTGGCAGGTCTGCGCTCGGCCGACCCGCTACGAAATCGGTCAACCGTTGCGCCGGCGCCACGTAGCCGCCCCCGCCCTGCGCAAAACAGGCAGCCTCCAGTCGATCTTGCAGCGCCAAGCCGACCAGTGCCCCGCCAGCGACATGTGCGCCGAACTCCGGGTCCCGGTCGAGGTCGCCAGGCTGATCCCAATAGAATTCGCCAGCGGCGACTTGTGCGACCCACGCGGCGTTGGCAAACCCTGATCCGCGGTTGGCATTGGACATGCCATTGACGTTGAGCCGTTCCGCCCGCGTCGGCGTCGGCAGGACCAGGCCGCCCGGACACATGCAGAACGAATACGCGCCGCGGCCCGAGGGGGCGGTCTGTCGCAGGAAGTACTCGGAGGCCCCCACCGTGGCGTCGCCGGCGAGACCGCCCAGTTGGATGCCATCGACCAGCGCCTGGGGGTGCTCGACCCGAGCCCCGATCGCGAAGTCCTTGCGCTGCAGCGCGACGCCGCGGCGGGCCAACATCTGGTACGTGTCGCGCGCGGAGTGGCCGGTCGCCCACACCACCGCCGTTGCCTGCAGTTCCGTGCCATCGTCCAGCCGTACGCCGACCACGCGCTGCCCCGGGCCGTCGGCCGCCGTGATCAGGTCGTCGACGCGGCGGCCAAACCGCAGATCGTGGCCGGCCTCGACCAGCGCCGCGCGCAGCACCCGCAACATGCGGATGAGATAGTTGGTGCCGATGTGCGGGTGCGCGGCCACCAGGATGTCGCGATCGGCGCCGAGCGCCACCAGGCGCTCGTACACCAGCCGGACCCAGGGGTGCTTGCTGCGGGTGTACAGCTTGCCGTCGCTGTAGGTGCCGGCGCCACCCTCGCCAAAACACAGGTTCGATTCCGGGTCGAGCTGGCCGTGGACGCGCAGGTCGCGGACCTTGAGGCTGCGCGGTTCTACCGCCTCGCCGCGGTCGACGATCGTGCAGCGGATGCCCGCGTCGGCGAAGGCCAGCGCGGCAAACAGCCCGGCCGGCCCCATGCCGACCACCACCGGGCGGCACCCCGAGACGTCGTGCGCCAGCCGATGCGGCCGCAGGAGCGGTGGCAGCGCATCGTCGGGCGGGGTCTCGCTGGCCAAAAACGCGTCGATCCGCAAGATCCACAGCGGCCGGTGGCGCTTGCGCAGATCCATGGCGCGGCGGCGCACCGCACATACGCCCAGGTCGCCCAGCGGCACACCCGAAGCCTGCGCGACCGCAGCCCGCAGGTCGGGATGCGTCTCCGGGGCTGGCCCACCGCGGACGATGGGCAGCGCGACGTCAACGGTGTGCATCGCGGCGTTTCACGGCACGGAGTCGCAGTAGCCGACCCAGGCCATCGCGTTGGCATCGGTCGAGGCGGGGCCGAGGACGGTGTGCGGGCTGTCGGCCAACCACTTGGCATCGCGGCGCAGATCCGCGCAGGCTTTGGTCTTCTGCGCGCCGTCTGCACCCGCGAACACCGGCAGCCCCTCGAGCGCCTTGCGCAGCGCCTTGGCCGGCTTGGCCGGATCGCCCGTGGCGCCCGTCAGGCTGGTGTCGAACGGGTGGTTGACCTCGATGAAATACTTGTGCAGTTCCTGGCGCTTGGCGTCGTCCAGCGGCCGTTGGACCAAGTAGCGCGGCAAGTCGCTGTCGCCCAACCGCGCCGGATCGTCGCCACGTCGGGTGTCGAGCTGCGCGGACAACATGCGGGCCGACGACTGGGCGAAAAAATCGCGCGGAGCCACGTACTCGACCTTGGGGTGCAACTCGCGCAGCGGTTGGTCGAAGCCCGCGCACAACCTGCGCACGGTCTTGTCGCCACACAGTTGCCCGGCCAGCAACTGCAGGACCGATCGCGCCACGTCGGGCCGCGCCAGCTTGTCGAGGTGGGCCACGACGCCGGGATCCGCGAAGGCTGCTTCGGCCGCGGCGAAATCGACCTCGAGCGGTGCATTGGAGCCGACCAGGGCGAGATCCCCGGACGACATGCGATAGACCTTGACGTGGGCGAACGCGCCGTCGAGCGTGCACAGGATGGCCTTGAGCACCTCCTCGGACAACTCGTAGTGCTGCAACCACTGCACCAGTACGCCGTCGGGCTTGAGCTTGCGGCGGATGCGGCCAAAGCTGTCGGCGGTGAACAGGTCGGCCACGCCGACGACCCACGGGTTGCTCGGTTCGCTGACGACGATGTCCAGCGTGGCGTCTGGCAGCGTGCGCAACACCTCGCGGGCGTCGGCGATGGTGATGGCGACCCGCGGGTGCTTCCAGACCTCGCCGTTGAAGCTGGCGAAGATGGGCGCGATCTCGAGCACCGAGCCGCTGAGTTCGACCACCTGGACGTGCATCGGTGTCCGGCTGGCGAGGGCCGCGGCGGTCATGCCGGTGCCCAGGCCGATGGTGAAAGCGCGGGTGGCGTGCGGCCGGTGCAAGATGCCGAGGTGGCCGAGCATCATCTGGGTGATGACGTCGGTTCCGGTACCGCCGTCGCTCTTGCCGTTGGTGCGAAAGTTCAGGAACCCGCTAGAGAACTTGTCGACGGTGATGGTGGCGTCCTTGCCGTCGCGGCGGTACAGCGGAGCGATGTGCTTGCGGCGCGCCTCGACGAACCGGACCACGTCTTGGGGCTTGGTATCGCGCAGCCGGAAAAGCCCGCGGGTGAGCACGAACCCGTCGGGTGCGGCGACCAGCAGCAGCGGGCCGAGCGCCAGGCCCACGCCAGCGACGGTCAACAGAGGGCGGCCCTGCCACGGCCGCGGCAGGACGATGAATGCCACCACGATCGAGATGCAGAACGTGACCAGCAGCGACACCTCGACGCCGAGCGCCGGCATCACCACAAAGCCGCAGCCGAGCGCGCCGAGCAAGTTGCCGGCGGTATTGGCCGCCAGGATCCGCGCGGTCGCCCGGTCCATGGCTGCGCCGCGGGCCTGTGCGCTGGCCAGCAGCGCCGGAAACGACGCCCCCAACGCCATCGCCGACGGCAGCAGGTGCGCAGCGAGGTAGAGGTTGCCCCGCCACAGCCACGCCGCGTAGTTGTCGGGATGTGGATGCAGGGCGAGGCGGATTTCGGCGAGGCGGATTGGCAGGGCGTCGAGTCGCAGCAGCAGAAACGCTGTCGCCGCCGCCGCCGCGGCCTGGCTCATCGCCAGCACCCACTGCGGGTCGTGCGAGCGCACCGCGCGGGCCGACCATGCGCTGCCAAGCGAAATGCCGGCGATGGCGACCGTGAGCATGAAGGCAAACGCGTGCACAGACGAGCCGAGCGACAAAGCCGCGATGCGCGTCCACAAGACCTCAGCGCACAGCGACACGAACCCGGTGGCCAGCGCCGCTCCGACCAGATCCCAGGGGGCCGATCCACCCGCGGAGGCGGCCCTCGGGGATTCACCGTCCGGCTCCGCAGCCGCTGGAACCTTCGCCTCGCCCGCGGGCGCCGGGGCGCGCAGGCCCAGCAGCCACGCCACGATGGCCACCGCCAGGTTGACGGCCGCGCCCAAGTACAGCGGCTGCACGATGCCGAACGCCTCGATGAGCACGAATCCGGTCACCGCCGCGCCCATGGCCGCGCCGAGCGCGTTGACCACGTAGTACCGCGACACCAATTGCACGCCGCGCTCCGGGTCGAGCCGCTGCACGCCCGCGGCTAGCACCGGCAAGGTGGCGCCCATCGCGCCCGTCAAGGGCAGGGCGAGCGCGGCGGCTAGGGTGAGCTTGGCCAGCGTCGCCTGCCAACCGCCCGGCGGCAAGAGCTGCGCCACCTCGGCGAACGTCTCGAACGCGTAGAACGACACGGTCGGCAGCGCCAGCGCCCAGGCGCCGATGAAGGCCTCCAGGGCCGCGTAGCCCGCGATCGGTCGCCGCAGGGCGACCACCCGCTTGCGCAGCGGCCCCTCGACGGCCCATGCGCCGGCCGCCAGTCCGCCGAGGAACGTCGCCAGCATCACCGCCTGGGACGATCCCGACGACCCGAGGTGCAGTGCCAGCATGCGCGACAGCACCACCTCGTACAGCAGGCCCGTGCAGCCGGTCAGCAACAACAGGATCGGGATGATGCGCGGCAGCACGCGACCTCGGGCGCGCCCGGCGGCGCGGGGCCGCAAGTCTGGGCCGGGCCGCATGTCAATGCAACCCGGGCGACTTGGGCCCGTCCGCGACGATTTTTCCAAGTCAGCCTGCAGGCTTGCGACCGGCCCTTGCCCTCGCCACCGGCCCGCGCCACCATAGCCGCATGAATGATCGACGCCTTCGCCCACCCATTTGCACCCTGCCCGCCCGCGTCGCAGTTCTCGGTTGCGTCGTCGCGGTATTCGCCGCTCGTTCTGCGTGGGCCGCGGCGGCCGACGCCGACGCCGACGGTCTGCAGGACGGCTGGGAGGTCAGCTATTTCGGCAACCTGGGGCAGGGGCCCGCTGGCGATCCCGACGGCGACGGCCTGAACAACGGCGACGAGTTCGACGCAGGCACCGACCCGACGCTCAAGGACACCGACGGCGATGGCCTGCTCGACTTGGAAGAGATCAAGCCCGCCGGCAGCGTGCCCGCCACCAATCCGCTCAAGGCCGACACCGATGGCGACTTTCTGACCGACCACGCCGAGGTGGTCAAGTTCAAGACCAATCCGACCAAGGTCGATACCGACGGCGACGGGCTGCCCGACAACATCGAACTGCAGGTGACCAAGAGCAGCCCGCTACAGGTGGACACCGACAACGGCTTTTCGGACGACGGCGCCGAGGTGCTCATCGACGGCACCGACCCCACCGACCCGAGCGACGACACCCAGGACAAGGACGGCGATGGCCTCTCGGACTGGAAAGAGGAGAACGTCTACAACACCAACCGATTGGTCAAGGACACCGACGGAGATGGTCTGGACGACGGCGAGGAAGTGAAAAAGTACAAGACCAAGCCGACCGTGGCCGATACCGATGGCGATGGTCTGGTCGACGGGTTCGAGGTCAGTCCGATCGTCCAGACCGACCCGCTCAAGGCCGACTCGGACGGCGACGGACTGTCCGACGGCGCCGAGGTCAACACCCACAAGACCCTGCCGCTGGTCGCCGACACCGATTGGGACACCCTGGCCGACGGCAAGGAAGTGCAGTTGGGCACCAGCCCCCTGCTGGCCGACAGCGATGGCGGCGGGGTCTACGATCCGGTCGAACTGAGCGACGGCAGCGACCCCAAGGTCAAGGCCGACGACGCCGGCAAGGACCCCGACGGCGACGGGTTGTCCACCAACTACGAGGACACCATCTCCAAGACCAACCCGACCGACGCCGACGGCGACGGCGACAAGATCGACGACGGCCAGGAAGTCCTGCCGCTCAAGGACCGCCTGGTGACCAACCCCAAGGACGCCGATACCGACGACGACGGCCTGCTCGACGGCAACGAAGGCGGCATCTCCAAGGATGGCTCCGCGGCTGCGGTGACCGGAGGCACCAGTCCCACGCTGTACGACACCGACGCCGACAAGCTGAGCGACGCCGTCGAACTGGGCGCGGTGGCGCTGCAGGTGTCGGCCAAGGACCCCAAGGCGACCGCGATTCCATTCCAGGCGGACCTCGACCCGGCGTCGCTGACCGACGTCTTTGGCGCCGATACCGACGGCGACGGGTTGCTCGATGGCGACGAGGATGCCAACCACAACGGCAAGTGGGAGGCCGCGCTCGGCGAGACCGACCCCGCCAAGAAGGACACTGACGGCGATGGCATGGACGACGGCTGGGAGGTCAAGTACGCCGTCAAAACGGGCGAGGGGCCGCCGCTCTTGCCGCTGGACCCGAGCGACGGCCCCCTGGACAGCGACGGCGACGGCCTGACCAACGTGCAGGAGTACAGCGTCAAGAAGCCCGACGACAAGGGCGCTCCGGTGGCCAACCCGACCAACCCGCGCGCCAAGGACAGCGACGCCGACGGCATCCTGGACAGCGTCGAAGTCAACGGAAAGTACGGCGGCAAGTTCCCCGCGTTTGCCGGCAGCGATCCGAACGTGGCCGACAGCGACGGCGACGGCATCGGCGATGGCGTCGAGGACAAGAACAAGAACGGCGCGACCGAGGCCACCGAGTCCAACCCCAAGAAAGCGGACAGCGACGGCGACAACCTCGCCGACGGCAGCGAGGACGCCAACAAGAACGGCGTGTGGGACAAGGCCCTGGCAGAGACCGACCCGACCCAGCCCGACAGCGACGGCGATGGCGTCAACGACGGTTTGGAAGTCAACTTCTACGGCACCAACCCGCTGGTCGTGGACACCGATGGCGACGGGCTGCCCGATGGCCTGGAACTGGGCAAGAAGGGCGACGCGGACCCCGCCTCCACCACCAACCCCAAAGGCGCGGACACCGACGGCGACGGTTTGACCGACGCGGCCGAGGACGCCAACAAGAACGGCAAGGTGGACGCCACCGAGACCAACCCTGGCCTGGCGGACACCGATGGCGATGGCCTCGCCGACGGCCTGGAGATCGGCAAAGCCGGCGACAGCGACCCGGCCAGCAAGACCAATCCGCTGGCAAAGGACACCGACGGCGATGGCCTGTTCGACGCCGGTGAGGACAAGAACAAGAACGGCAAGGTGGACCCCGGCGAGACCGACCCCAACGTCGCCGACACCGACAAGGGTGGCACACCCGACGGCCAAGAGGTCCAAGACGGCACCAATGCGCTTGACCCCGCCGATGACAGCGCCGGGGATCTGGATGGCGACGGCCTCAAGAACCCGGTGGAACTCAAGGCCGGGCTCGATCCCAAGAACCCCGACACCGATGGCGACACCATCGCCGACGGCCATGAGGCTCCCGGCGGCCAACTGGTGGACACCGACGGCGACGGAACGCCCGACGCAAAGGACGAGGACAGCGACGGCGATGGCTGGCTCGACAAGGACGAGGCGGGCGACGCCGACTGGAAAACCCCGCCCAAGGACACCGACGGCGACGGCGAGGCCGACTATCGGTCGCTCGACAGCGACGCCGACCAGTTGCCGGACGGCGACGAGAAGAAGCAAGGCACCCAGCGCACCAACCCGGACAGCGACGGCGACGGCATGCTCGACGGCCCGGAGGTGCAACTGGGCACGTCGCCGCTCGATCGCGATTCGGACGACGACGGCCTGGCCGACGACGCCGAGCCGCCGGTCGACGGCGATGGCGACGGCCTCATCGGTCCGCTGGACGCTGACCGCGACAACGACGGCGTATGGGACAGCGTCGAGGCCGGTTTGACCGCCGCGAAACTGGACAACCACACAGATCTGGCGGCGCGCGCGTTTCGAGCGGATGCCGACCCGAGCACCATCACCAACCCCGATGCGGCCGACAGTGACATGGACGGCGTGCGCGACGGCGCCGAGGATTGGAACCACGACGGCAAGCTGCAGGTGGCTGCCGGCGAATCGAACCCGACGCTGGCCTCGTCGACCGCGGCGATGCCCGATGCCGACGCCGACGGATTGCCCGACGCCGAAGAGATCCACGTCGGCACCAACCCGGCCGACGCCGACAGCGACGACGACGGCATCTTCGACGGCAACGAATGGAACCTGTCGCTCGATCCCGACCGCGACGGCGCGCCGTGCGCGAACGACGCCGACAGCGACAACGACGGCCTGTCGGACGGCACGGAGCGCAACGTCGCCATCACCGCCAAGGCGACCTGGCTGTTGCGCCGCAACTTTGGGGCGGACGAGGACCCGACCACGGCCACCAACCCGCTGCGCGCCGACAGCGATGGCGACGGGCTGCGCGACGGCCTGGAAGACCCGAACGGCAACGGCAAGCTCGATACCGGCGAGAGCGATCCCGAAGACCCGCTGAGCGTCGCCAAGGTCATCGACACCGACCTCGACGGCCTGGCCGACGCCGAGGAACTGCGCGCCGGCACCAGTTCGACTGATCGCGACACCGACGACGACGGGGTGCCCGACGGTGCCGAGCCCAACGCCCTTTTCGACAGCGACGGCGACGGCCTGCCGGGTGCGCGCGACCCCGACAGCGACGACGACGGCATCGCTGACGGCACGGAGCTCGGCGTCACCAAGCCCGTCGACGGCACTGCTGGCCTGCAGATCGGCGGCACCGATGCCGGCAAGGGCGCCTTTGTGGCCGACGCGCAACCGCTGACCAAGACCCTGCCCCTGGCCGCGGACAGCGACCGCGACGGCCAACTCGATGGCTTCGAGGACGGCAACCGCAATGGCGCGCCCGACGCTGCAGAGGGCGACCCCCTCGATCCCACCAAGATCAGCAACGCGGCGGACACCGACGCCGACGGCATTGGCGACACCGCCGAAGCTGCGCTCAAGACCAAGCCCAACGACGCCGACAGCGACGACGACGGCGTGCTCGACGGGCAGGAAGCGAATTGGGCCTTCGACTCCGATGGCGACGGACTGATCGATGCGCTGGACGAGGACAGCGACGGCGACGGCCTCTTCGATGGCACCGAGACCGGCCTGACCAGCACGACCTTGCCCAAGCCGCAAGCGACCGCCCTCGGCTCGGGGGTCTTCGTGGCCGACAAGGACCCGACCACGCGCACGCTCGCCCGCGTGGCCGACAGCGACCGCGCCGGGCTCTCGGACGGCCAAGAGGACTTCAGCCGCGACGGCAAGGTGGACCAGGGCGAGACCGACCCCGAGAACCCGCTCGACGATGGCGCCAACGATGGCGACTTCGACGGCGACTCGCTGGCCAATGCCATTGAGGTGGCGCTCGGCCTCGACCCGCTCAAGCCCGACAGCGACGCCGACGGCATCTGGGACAACGTCGAGGTCCAGAACCCGGTGGCGCCGCTGGACAGCGACGGCGACGGCACCATCGACGCACGCGACGTCGACAGCGACAACGACCTCGTCCCCGACAGCCTCGAGCACGGCAGCGAGCCCGGCCTGCTGCAAGCGCCCATCGACAGCGACGGCGACGGCAAGCCCGACTACCGCGACACCGACAGCGACGGCGACCGCCTGCCCGACGGCGACGAACTGCTCGTGTACCGCACCAACTCGCGCTCGGCCGACACCGACGGCGGCGGGCTGAACGACGGCATCGAAGTGCTGGAACTGCGCACCAACCCCCTGGACCCGGCCGACGACCAGGACACCCTGGAATACGGAGCGCAGGTGCGCGGCACATCACCCTTGTCGGCCTGCGCCGCCGCGCCGGGCACTCGGAAGGCGCCGTGGTTGGCTGCGCTGCTCGGCGCCGCGGCCGGCTGCGTCATCCTGCGGCGCCGCCGCCCGTGGATGGCGCTCTGCGCGCTGCTGCTCGCGACGACGCCGGCGCTGGCCCTGCAACCGACCGACGTCACCGGCGCCCGGCCGACGCTCGACGGCACGGGCATCGCCCTGACCGAGGCCGCGCGCGAACTGGAGTTGCACGGCCTGTACGCAGGCGGCCAACTGCAATACGCGTGGCGGCCGCTGGTGGTCGGCACCGAGTCCAAGGTGTTGCGACCGTTGGTCGAGAGCCGCCTGCAGATGGATGTCGGCCTGTCCATGCGCATGTTCGACCATGTCACGCTCGGCGTGGTGGTTCCGGTCAGCCTGTGGCAAGTCGCGGAACGCCCCAGCCTTTTCGGGCGCGATTCGGGAAAACTGCCTTCCGACCCGGCCATCGCCGACATCGCGGTCGGCGCCAAGTACGTGTTCCGGCCCGACCGCATCGGCGACTGGGGCTACGCGGCGATGCTGTGGGCGACCATTCCGGCGGGCGACCCGGTGCAGTATCTCGGCCGACCCGGGCCGACCGTCCAGCCGACTGCCATCGTGTCGGGCCAGTGGGGGCCGTGGCGGTTGGCGATGACCGCAGGTGCGCGCATCCAGGCCACGCGCAGCATGTTCAAGGTCGACGACGGCCCGGCGTTTCGGTGGAGCGTCGCGGGCAGCCTCAACCCGACGGTCGTGCGCGGCAACTGGAAGAACCCGTGGATGCCGGAAGGCGCGTGGATGGATCTCGGCATCACCCACGAAACGCCGCTGCTCAAGCCCTTTGGGGACCGCAACGACGAGAAGCTGGAGGCGGCGTTCAGCCTCAACTTTCCCATCGACGACGGCATCTACCTGACCGCGGGCACCACCGTCGGCGTCTGGCCGGGGGCGGGCGTTCCGGCCGTGCGACCCTTCGGCATGGTCAAGTATGGGCCGCCGGACCGCATCCAAGGCGGACCGGGCAGCCGGGTGGATGCCCGCTGACCGGGTCCCAACAATCGCTGCAATGTCAACGGTCTCGGGGGACGGGGGCTTGCCACGGCCAACCTGGCCATGCCGGCCCGTGGCCTTGCCCCCATGTCGCGGATGCCGATAATGTCCGGCCCGTCGTCCGCGGCGGAGGTGGAATCGCCCGATGACCGAACTGCCCTGGCTCGAACCGCGCGTTGTCGCCGAACTCGACGACCTGCTGGCGCGGAGGCTGCTCTTTCTGGACGGCGCCACCGGCACCATGGTGCAGCGGCGCGGGCTGCGCGAGGCCGATTTCCGCGGCGACCTGCTGCGCGACCACCCGCGCGATCTCAAGGGCAATACCGACCTGTTGTGCCTGACCCGGCCCGACGTGGTCGCCGACGTCCACGCGCAGTACCTCGCAGCCGGCGCGGACTTGATCGAGACCAATACCTTTACGTCGACGCGCATCGCCCAGGCCGACTACGGCACCGAACACCTCGCCTACGATCTGAACGTGGCGGCGGCGCGCCTGGCGCGGCGGGCCACCGATGCGTGGCGTGACCGCACGGCAACGCCGCGATTTGCAGTGGGGTCGATCGGCCCGCTGAACAAGACCCTGTCGCTGTCGCCCGACGTCAACGACCCAGCGTTCCGCGCCGTCACCTGGGCCGAAGTCCACGACGCGTACACGGAACAGGTGCGCGGTCTCATTGACGGCGGCGCCCACCTGTTGCTGGTGGAGACCATCTTCGACACCTTGAACGCAAAGGCCGCGCTCTCGGCCATCGCGCTCGAATTCGAGCGGCGCGGAACCCGTCTGCCGGTCATGATCTCGGTGACGATCACCGACAAGAGCGGCCGGACCCTGTCGGGCCAGACCGTCGAGGCGTTCTGGGCCAGCGTCAGCCACGCGCGGCCGTGGAGCGTAGGACTGAACTGCGCGCTCGGCGCCCAGGAAATCCGACCGTGGCTCGTCGACCTGGCGGCGGTGGCCGACTGCCGGATCAGCTGCTACCCCAACGCCGGCCTGCCCAACGCCTTTGGCGCCTACGACGAGAGCCCCGAGACCACCGGCGCTTTGGTGGCGGAATTCGCCCGCGACCACCTGGTCGACGTGGTCGGAGGCTGCTGCGGGACCACCCCGGACCACATTGCCGCCATCGTCCAGGCGTGCGGCAGCCAGCGACCGCGGGCGGTGTCGGTGGCCGTGCCCCAGGCGAACCATACTCGCCTCAGTGGCCTGGAACCGTTGAACATCACAGCGCAGACCAACTTCGTGGTCATCGGCGAGCGCACCAACGTGACCGGAAGCAAGAAGTTCTGCGACCTCGTCAAGGCCGACGATTTCGCGACGGCGACCCAGGTGGCGCTGGACCAGGTGCGCGGCGGCGCCAACCTGATCGACGTCAACATGGACGAGGGGATGCTCGACTCCAAACGGGCGATGACCGTGTTCTTGAACACGATTGCCAGCGAACCCGAGATCGCCCGGCTGCCGGTCATGGTCGATTCGAGCAACTGGCAAGTCCTGCAAGCCGGCCTGCAGTGCCTGCAAGGCAAGGGCGTCGTCAACTCCATCTCGCTCAAGGACGGCGAGGCCGCGTTCGTCGAAAAGGCGCGCACCATCGCGCGGTACGGCGCGGCGGCCGTGGTCATGGCCTTCGACGAGCATGGGCAGGCCACCGACACCGACCGTCGGGTGGCGATCTGCGAGCGGGCCTACCAGCTGCTGGTCGGCATCGGCTTTGCGCCACAGGACATCTTCTTTGACCCCAATGTGCTGGCCATCGGCACCGGAATCGAGGAACACGCCGACTATGCGGTGAGCTTCTTGCACGCCACGCGACGGATCAAGCAGCGCTGCCCTGGCGCGAAGGTCTCCGGCGGCATCAGCAACCTCAGTTTTGCCTTCCGCGGCAACGAGCCGGTGCGCCAGGCGATGAACTCCGCGTTTCTGTACCACGCCATCGCCGCCGGTTTGGACATGGGCATCGTCAACGCCGGCCAGGTCACGGTGTACAGCGATATCTCGCCGGATCTGCTGCGCGCCGTCGAGGACGTGCTGTTCAACCGCGACCCGGGCGCCACCGATCGGCTGGTGGCGATCGCCGACCGGTTCAAGGGCGGCGCCAAAAAGAAAGAGGTGGATCTCGCCTGGCGGCAGGCCCCCGTTGCCGATCGCATCGCCTGGGCGCTGGTCCACGGCACGGTCGATCACATCGAGGTGGACGTGGCCGAAGCGCTGGCTGAGCTGGGGTCGCCGCTTGCCGTCATCGAGGGGCCGATGATGGCCGGCATGCGCCAAGTGGGCGACCTCTTCGGCGCGGGCAAGATGTTCTTGCCCCAAGTGGTCAAGTCGGCGCGGGTGATGAAGAAAGGCGTGGCGTGGCTGGAACCGCACCTCGCGGCCGCCAAGGCCTCCGGTCAGGGCAGCAGCCAAGGCACACTGTTGCTCGCCACTGTCAAGGGCGACGTCCACGACATCGGCAAGAACATCGTCGGCGTCGTGCTCGCGTGCAACGGCTGGGATATCGTCGACCTCGGCGTCATGGTGCCGTGCGAGACCATCCTGCGCGAGGCGGCGGCGCGCGGCGTGCGGGCGGTCGGCCTCAGCGGCCTGATTACACCGTCGCTGGACGAGATGGTGCATGTCGCCCAGGAGATGCAGCGCCGCGGCCTGACCCTGCCGCTGCTCATCGGCGGCGCGACCACCAGCAAGCAGCACACCGCCGTCAAGATTGCTCCCCACTACACCGGACCGGTGGTCCACGTGCTCGATGCCTCGCGGGCCGTGGAAGTGGCGCAGCACGCGACCGCGCACGACCACACCGCGTGGCTGGAGGCGCTGCGTGCCGACCAGGAAAACGTGCGGCAGATCCACGCGCTGCGCCACGCCGCCCCGCTGCTACCCTATGCCCAGGCGCAGGCCCGCCGGCCGCGGCTGGCCTTCGACCCGGCGGTGCTGTCGGCCCCCGCGGTGTTGGGTCGGCAGGTGCTGGCGCGCGCGCCCCTGGCCGAGATCGCGGCCTGCATCGATTGGACCTTTCTTTTTGCGGCGTTCGATCTCAAGGGGCGCTTTCCGGCCATCCTCGATCACCCGGACTACGGCGCCGCGGCGCGCGACCTGTACGGCAACGCCCAGGCCTTGCTGGAACGCGTCGTGCGCGAGGGCGCCCTGGAGGTCCGCGCGACATGGGGGATGTGGCCGGCCGCCGCCGACGGCAACGAGGTCGCGCTTTTCGACCCGGTCGATCCGGCAGCTTGTGTCGCACGCTTCCAGTTCCTGCGCCAGCAGCAGAAGAAAACCGACCCGGACAAGCCGCACCTGTGCCTTGCCGATTTCGTGGCGCCCTGCCAGGCCGGCGTTGTCGATTACGTCGGCGCGTTCGCCGTTTCCGCTGGCTTTGGCGTGCAGGACCTCGAAGCCGCGGCGCTCGCCGACCACGACGACTTCACAGCCATCCTCGCCAAGGCCCTGGCCGACCGTTTGGCCGAGGCCGCCGCCGAGTGGTTGCACGCACAGGTGCGGCGGGCGTGGTACGCCCCAGACGAGGCCTTGGACAACGACGCGCTCATCGCCGAACGCTACCGCGGCATCCGGCCGGCGTTCGGCTACCCCTCGTGCCCGGACCACACCGAAAAGGCCGAGCTGTGGCGGTTGCTGCGGCCCGACGAACTGGGCATCACCCTGACCGAGACGCACGCCGTGGCGCCGGCCGCCTCCGTGTGCGGGCTGTTCCTCGGCCACCCCGACGCCCGGTATTTCGCCGTCGGGCCGGTCGGCAGCGATCAGTTGGCCGACTACGCGCGCCGCAAGGGGATCGAGGTCGACCAGGCCGAGCGGGCTGTCGCCGGAAGCTGAACCACACCCGCGCAAGGGCCGTGCCGAAGCTGACACGCCTATTTCGCGACCGCTGCCGCCACCGCCGCCAGCACCTCGGCCGAATCGTAGCCCCAGCGGGCCACCACCAGCTTGCCGTCCTTGCCTGTCACGTAGGTGATCGGCATCGGCGGCCCGGCGGTCATTGGCTGCCCGAGCGTGACGTCGAGCACCTCGGACCAGTCGTGGCCATCGGCGGTGGTCAGGCCGCTGTACACCACCGGAAACGGCATCGCGAACGCCGCGACCTCAGCGACGTCGGGTTTGTCCCAAGGGTTGATGGCGACAGCGGCGACTGCGCCCTTGCCGACCAACGGTCCAAGGTCACGGCGGGCGGCGGCCAGCGCCTGGAAGGCGACCGGGCACGAATGGGCCGCCACCAGCAGGACGCCGACCTTGCCAGCGAACTCCAGCGACAGGTTCACCTTGTTGCCCTTGCCGTCCGAATAGACTGGCAGTTTCGGCAATTTGTCGCCGGTGTGCAGCCAGGTCGTCTCGTGGTGGGGGATGCCTACCTGCGGTTGGTTCGGGTCGTCGCTCATCACCAGGAACTGATGGTTGAGCACGCCCTTGACCAGCTTCTTGACGGTCATCTGCACCGGCAGCGAACCGTGGGCCGGCACGTTCCACGGTCCGACGAACTTGACGCTGCCGCCCGGCCCGCTGCCCATCTGTTGCTCCTGCCACAGGATTTGCGACACGGAGAGCGGGTTGCCACCCGCGTTGTGCAGCAGCAATTCGACCGCCAGCGTCGAGCCCACCGCAGCGGGCGCGGAGGTGACCATGCGCGGCGCCACCAGCACCGGGCCGGCCACGGCCGCCTTCGGGTCCAGCGTCGAGCGGCGGATCGTCGTGAACTCGGCCGACAACCAACCGGATCCGTGGGCGTCGATGTCGAGCGCGAACGCGTCGCTGCGCAGGCCGCCGCGCATGTGCCAAGGGGCGCCCGCGGGCTGATGTGCCACCAGGATGGCGGCGCCGGCCGCGATCAAAAGGTGGTCGCCCGCCAGCGCCAGCCCGTAGGCGTTCAGCGGCAGTGACCAGGAGGCCACCAGCTTCGGCGCAGCCGGATCGGCGATGTCGACCAGGTGCGCGCCGCCCCCTAGGCCACCCACGGCCAGGGTGGTGTTGTCCACCTGAAGGTAGGCGCTCACGCCCGGCAGCGGCAGCTTGGCCAAGGGTTGCAGGTCGAACGGACCGCCGGGACCCGCCAGCGATCCGAAAACCAACCCGGCCGCTCCGTTGGCGACGACCAAGTGATCCAGACCGAGCGCGGCCACGTCCCAGGCCTCGGTGACGTCGGCGGGCACCGTCACGGCGTGGACCGCATGCGGCGGCGTCGCCTGGATCGCGACCAGGCCCTTGCCGTGGATCGCCACGTACACCTGTCCGTCGCGGTGCGCCATGCCCTCGGTGGGACTGCTCGCCATCGAGTACTTGATGACGGAAACCGGCTTTTGGTCGGGCTGCAGTTCGGCAATGTGCAGGTAGCCGGCGCGCGACGAACAAAACAGTCGCGCCCCGACGCGCACGGCCCGATTGCAGAACTGCCCGCCGTGGACCTGCCAATTGGCAAAGGGCTGGGCCGCAGCGGCGCCGCCCGGAAAGTCGAAACTGACCAAGCCATCCTGCGAACCCGCCACCCAGAGGCGGTCGCCGTGGACCAGTGCTTGCATCAGGTGCGGTCCGCCGTCCTTGGTGTTGGGCGGGTGCGTCGCCGACTCGACCTTGAGCAGGGCCTTGGCCCCGCCGGAACTTGGCGCGGCGCACAGATCGCCCAGAGCGAACACCTCGAACGGGGGCAACAGGTTGACCTTGAAGGTCTGCAAGGTCGGCCCCGGGGTCACCAGGGCCGCCTGACCCTGCACGCACACCGCGCCGACGGCCAGCGGCGGTCCCCCTTCGGCACCCGCCTTGACCTGGGCGCCCAATTGCCAACTGCCCGGCTTGAGGTTGAGCGGCACCTCGACGGGCCAGCTGTCGGGCACCACGCCTTGCCACGCCGGCTTGTCGCCGCTCTGCGGGTCCGGAGGCGGCTGACCGGGCGCCAGCGCGTACACCGTCAACGAGGCCCCGGCCATGGGCGCCTTGGCGGAAATCACCAGCAGGACATTGTGCGTCGTCGCCGCCGCCGGCAGCGGCGCGGCGTCGGCCGGGAACGCCTCGCCTGGATCGGCCGCGTCCATGCCTGGCAGGATGACCTCGGCGACCGATGGGCCGTCTGCCGCGGCCGGGTCGTCCACTGCCCACGCGACATCCGAAGGCGCCGTCGAAGATTCTGGTCCTGCGAGCGCGTCGAACTCGGCCTCGGCAGACGGTGCCTCCACTGCCGCGGCATCGGACGCAGACACCCCATCTGGGATGGCACCTTCGTCCGCGGCGACCCATGCGTCTGGCGCCGGCCCCGCCAACTCGGCGGCTGCGACCGCGTCGACCGGCGTGGGCGCGTCGCCGGTCGGTACGGCCGTGTCCGCCGGGGTGGCCATCTCGGGTTCACCGCTGGCGTCGGAATTTGCTGCGATGTCGAGCTTCTGGGCGCTGTCGCCCGCGTCGGCCGTCGCTGCGGGACCGCCGGCGCCGGTTTCTTCGGGCGGATCGGCAGTGTCCTGGGCATGGGTGGCGTCTGCTGACGCAGTCTCTTGTGGCGCGGGGCGTGCCGTCTCCCCGCACCCCGCACACGCCCACGCAGTGTGTGCGGCAATGGCCACGTGGACGGCCCGCAGACGCACAAGGAACTGGGCCATGACCTCGTCGCAGCCAGGGCGCCTAGTTGCCCCGGCAGTACAGCCGACCATAGTACCAGACGGGTTTGCCGTCGCCGCGCTTGCTCAGCTCCTCGTCGTATTTCCCTGTGCACAGCCCGATCGATGAGCCATCCTCGCCGGTCAACCGCGCCTGCACCTTCGCATAGCGATCCGGCGTCCACGCGCGGCGTCCAGCCAGACGGCATCCTTGACCCACTTCTTGGCCAGCAGGTCCCATTTGGGCACCTTGCGGCCAGCGTCGTCATCCAGCACCTGGTCCACCTTGGCAACCAATCGCCGCTTGCCCGGGTCCACCGGGAAGTTCAAGTGCTTGTAGGCCCAGCCGGGCGCGTCCTGCTTGCGTGGCCACGGCTGCCACGAGGCGCCGCCGTCCACGGACAACTCGATATTGCCCAGGCCAACGGTCATGTCGCCTTCGGTCAGGTGCAACGACCAGAACAGGCCGACGCCCGGCGAACTCTCGACCATGTGCTGCGATGCCGGGATCATCCCCATCGCCAGGCCGAGGTCTGCGTAGGCGGTGAATTGGGCGATCGCCTTGCGGGTCACCTCGGTGCGCGCCGTCGCGAGGGCCTTCTCCTTGTCGGCGGCCGACAGGTTCGAGATGCGAAAATGGTCCACATATTCCTGGATCTGGGGCAAGAGCATCTGGGCGTACGGCGATGCCGCATAGCGCTCGACGAAGATCTGGCCGACCTGCACCATCAGCACCGGGTAGTCCTTGGCCGCCACCACCACCTTGCCCGACGGGTCGACCATGTCCGGCATCCGCTTGGCCTGCTTTTCGCACAAGCCGCGCTGGCGTTCGGCATTGGCGTCCTGGGCCAGCCGCAGCGGGTCGCACTTGAGCTGCAACTGCGCCAAGTGCTGCATCGACATCAGGAACATCGCCGTCACCGTGCCCGCCGGCTGTTGCCCGTAGCACACCGGTGCCTGCAAGGCCGGTTGGTCCACTGCGTGCAACATCACGGCGTAGAAGGCGGCCAGCAGCCGGCCCGCCTCCCCGGCGTCGCCGCCATCGGGCAATTGCACACGCATGCCGGCCTTGACCACCGCCGTCATCATGCCCGAGAGCTCCATCATCAGCTTCTGACACGCGTCGATCTTGCCCGACTCGATTTCGGTCATCAGGGCCACCAGCCGCTCGGGCGCCACCTTGCTCTGCGCCAGGATCTGCTTGATGCGCTTGGAGAGGGCCTCCATGCCGCGCTGCACCTGCGAGAAATCCGGCTTGCGCGCGGCGAGCGCCCCGAGGATGCGGCGCGCTTCGTCGACCTTGCCCTGGTCCATGGCGTCCAGGCCCTGCCCCAAGGTCTTGACGTCGTCGGCGGACACCTTGGGGGGCGGCGGCCCGGCACCGTCGCCGCGTTTCTTGGTCACCGCCAGCGACTGCCTCAGCTTGTCGGCGAGCTTGGCCTCGACCGCGAACACGTCTTCGGCCGATCCGGTCTCTTGGGCGACCAGGCCAATCTTGCCCGTCGCGACGTCGACCAACCGGGCATCCACGCGCAGCTTGCCCTGGCTCACCAGGAAGCCGCCGATGAGCATGTGGCTCGCGCCCAAGCCCTTGCCCATCTTCTGGGCCGTCGACGGGTCGATGAAGCTGCCCTTGCCGAGCTTGATTTCGTCCACGACCTGTTGCAGCCGCTCGCGTTCGACGACGACCAGGCCCTCGGTGGCGGCCAGATCGGTGATCAGCATGTCGGCCAGGCCCTTGGACAGCGGCTGCCAGTCGGCCGAGCCCGACGTGTTGTCGAAGTAGCCGACGGCGATGGTCGTGGCGGCGTGGGCGGGCAATGCGGCGACCAGCGCAGCGGCAAGGCATCCGGCGAACCAAGCGAAACGGGACATGGCACACCCAAGGCGGCAGCAGCCGCGGCAATCGTCGGCGGTTTGGCTGTCGGGCGCAAGGGTTGTCGCGCCTTTGCGCGCGCGCTAAAACGCCGGGGTCCGGCGCCGTCCGGGCTGGTCGAGGTGGGCGTGGCGAACCGACTGCTGCCCATGGTGGTCGTCCTGCTGCTGTGGCCGTGGTCCGCGCAGGCCGACGATGTCCCCAAGGTCGTCCACGAGCGCTATGCCCTGCCAAGCGGCATGGAGGTGCTGCTGGTGCCCGACCGGTCGGTCCCGCTGGTCGCCGTCAACCTGTGGGTCCACGTCGGGTCGGGCGACGAGGTGCCGGGCCGCTCGGGTTTTGCCCACCTTTTCGAGCACATGATGTTCCAAGGGGGCAAGCACGCGGGCGAAGATCAGCACTTTCCGGTGTTGCGCAAGGTCGGCGCCACCGGCATCAACGGAACCACCAACAGTGACCGCACCAACTACTTCGAACAGGTGCCGAGCCACCACCTGGAGACCGCGCTATGGCTCGAGTCCGATAGGCTGGGGTGGCTGCTCGACCTGCTGAACCAGAAATCGCTCGACAACCAACGCGAAGTCGTCCGCAACGAACGGCGCCAGCGCTACGACAACGTGCCGTATGGCAAGGAGCGCTTCGAGATCAACCGCTTGCTCTACGACGAAGGGCACCCGTACCGGCACCTGACCATCGGCCTGCACCAGGATCTGGAGCGCGCCAGCCTGGACGACGTGCGCGGGTTCTTCCGCTTTTGGTACGTGCCGTCGAACACAACCCTGTGCCTCGCCGGTGACTTCGACCCCAAGGCCGTCCGCAAGATCGTGGCGAAGTGGTTTGGCAGCTTTCCGCGCATGCCCAAGCCCGCCCATGCCGATCGCCCCTTGCCGGTCGTGCCGGGCGCCAGGAGCGCCGTCGTCGTCGACCCGCTGGCCAAGCTGGTGCGCCTGCACTGGGCCTGGCACAGCCCCAAGACCTACGCGCCGGGCGACGCCGAATTGGACATCGCCGCCCATGCGCTCGGCAGCGCCGGCACCGGACGCCTGTACAAGCGGCTGGTCCATCAGTTGCAGCTCGCGCAATCGGTCAGCGTGCACCAGGCCAGCGCGCAGCTGTCGAGCACCTTCCACGTCACCGTCGACCTGCGGCCCGGCGCGGATCGCGAGCAGGCCGCGGCCATCGTGCAAGAAGAACTGGCCAGGCTGGCGAACGAACCGATCGATGAACGCGAGCGCAACCGCGCCGTCGTCGAGGTCGAGTCCGCGTTCGTCTGGGGCCTGGAAGGCCTGAACACGCGCTGCGAGGTCCTGCAAGGCTACAACCACTACCTCGGCCAGACCGATTGGATCGCCAAGGACCTGCAGCGCTACCGTGGCGCAACCCCCCAAGCCGTCCGCGACACTGCCGCCCGGTTCTTGCGGCCCGAGGCCCAGGTGTTCGTGCTCACCATGCCGGGTCCGCCGCCGAGCGTCCCCGTGGCGCCGCCCAAGGGGGGCAAATGATGCGCATCCTTTCGTGGTGGTCGCTGTGCGCGATCCTCGCGCCCCTGCCCGCGCTGGCCAAGACCCTGGCCGCAGCGCCGCCGGCCGATGCGACGCCGGTGTTCGTCGACGAACCGTACCGCGCGACCCCGCCAGTGGCCGGCAAGCCGCGCCCAGCCCCGACGCCCAAGCCGCAACTTTTCTCGCTCAAGAACGGCATCGAGGTGATCCTGGTCGAGCGTCACCAACTGCCGACCGTCACGATGGAAATTCAGTTGGTGGGCGGCAGCCGCCTGGACCCCCCCGACCGCCGTGGTCGCGCCAGCGCTTGCACGCAACTGTGGGGCGATGGCAGCGACAAACGCGACAAGCTGCAACTGGCCGAGGCGCTGGCCGACCTCGGTTCGTCGTTCGGTGCCTCGGCGACCACTGAGCACACGTCGTTCGAGCTGGCGACCATGACGCGCAACCTTGCGCAAACGCTCGACCTGTTCACAGAGGTCCTCTTGCACCCAGGCCTGCGGCCCGACGAGCTCGGTCGCATCACCGGCCGACGCAAGGCCGCGTTGCTGGCGGCGAAATCCAACCCCGGGCAGCTGGCGTCGCGGTTGATCGGAGCGCTGGCCTACGGGCCGGCCAACCCGCGTGGCTGGCTGACCACCGACGCCTCGCTGTCGGCGCTGCGCGTGACCGATTGTCGCGCCTACGTCGATGGCCATGGGCCGGTCGGTGCCACGCTTTTCGTGGTCGGCGACATCACAAGGGACCAGGTCGTCGATCACCTGGAGCGCAGGCTCGGCGGCTGGCGCGCCCTGGGTCGTCAGGATGCGGCGCCGGCCGAGATCAGGCCCGTCGCAGGCACGATCTTCCTCAGCGACGTTCCTGGCGCAGAGCAGTCGGTGGTGGCGATGTTCCATCCGGGGCCGCAGCGCGTCTCCCAGGACTTCGACGCAACCCAGGTGCTGGCCGCCATCTTGTCGTCGGGGTTTTCGTCGCGCATCAACCAGAACCTGCGCGAGAAACATGGCTGGGCCTACGGCGCGGGCGGCACCTACGGCTACAGCCGCGACGGCTCGGTGTTGGTGATCCAGGCTTCGGTGCGCGCCGACGCCACGGGCCCGAGCGTTCGAGAAATCCTCCAAGAAATGAAAACAGTGCGCGAGTCCGAGGTGTCCGCGGAGGAGTTGTCGCGCGAAAAGGAGGGCGCCATCTTGTCCCTGCCTGCGCGCTGGTCCACCGGTCGGTCGATTGGCAGCACCTTTGAGGCGTTGCGGTACTTCGGCCTGCCGTGGAGCTACTACGATGCCTTCGTCGAGCGCGTCCACAAGGTCGACACCGCTGCGGTCCTCGCGGCGGCGAGAGCCTGGGTGCGGCCCGACAAGGCGCAATTGCTGGTCGTGGGCGACTGGTCCAAAGTCAGGGCGCAGGTCGAGGGCTTGACGGCGGACGGGCCGTGGAAAGGCGCGGCCATCGTCCGGGTGGGGGCCGATGGCGAGGTGCTGCGCTGAGGTTCGCTGGGGGTCCGCTGGGGTCCGCTGTGGTCGCGCTTGGCGCGGCTCGCAACTTGGGCAATACTGCCCCGCTTGCGCCCTGGCCCCTCGCCCGTCCGGGGTCGCGCGAACGCAGCCGGGAGGGCCTCGCCGCCGTGAACCTGCACCGCCCCACCATCTCGCGCTTGGCCCAATTCTGGCTGGCCGTCGCCCTGGGCGCTTCGCTGATCGCCGCCCCGGCCAGGGCTGCCGGCGATCTGGCCGCCGCCAAGGCCTTGTACGAAGACGAGAAGTTCTACGACGCCTTTGGCAAGCTGACAGAACTCATCGACACCTTGGGACCTGAGGATCCGGCCCGCGACGAAGCCCAGTTCACCATGGGCAAATTGCTTTTCGCGCTCGGGCTCTACCAGTCGGCGCTGCGCAGCTTTGACAGCGTCCAGTTCAAGGTCGAACATCCGCTCTACAAAGACAAGGTCAAGTATTTCCTGCTCATTCAGCGCGCGGTGCCCGGCGACCTCGCCACGCTCGAACGGTTGTCCGACGCCCCGGAGACCGTCCACGACAAGAAGGACGTGGACGAGGTGCGCTTTCTGCTCGGGCGCTACTACTACGGGGTCAAGGAGTACGACAAAGCGATCGCCAAGCTGTCGCCCATCCGTCCTCAGGCCGGCGAGACTTTCTTGAAATCGCGGCACCTGCTCGGCGTCATCGAGGTGCAGTTGGGCAAGGCGGAGGCCCAGGACACCGCGGCGAGTCGCAACGCTGCCAGCCAGCACTTCAGCCTGGCAGTCGAGGCGTTCAAGGACATCTTGCGCTTCGAGGATCTCGTCGGCGCGCCCGCCTACTACGCGCACTACCGCGACCTCGCCAACATGTCGATGGGCCGGCTCTTCTACTCGTCCGAGCAATTCGAGACCGCCGGCCGCTACTATGACCGCGTCACCGAAGGCACGACGGCGTGGCTGGATTCGCTGTTCGAACTGGGCTGGACCTACTTTCGGCTCGGCCGCATCGACCGCGTGCTCGGCCAACTGCACACCTTGAACTCGCCGTTTTTCGAGGATCGCTACTACCCCGAAGCGCGGGTGTTGGAGGCGCTCATCCTTTTCCGCACCTGCCGGTTTGCTGAGACGCTGGTGACGGTTGAGAAGTTCCTGCGCGACTACAAGCCCCTCAAGAAGGAACTCGACGCCCAGTTGGCCGGCACACGCAGCGACGCAGAATTCTACGACTACCTTTTCACCCTGTCGCGCGACAAGAAATCGCTGTCGGTGCCGCTGCGGCGCATCTTCAACGTCGCCCTGTCGGACAAGCGCTTGCAGCGGGCGTTCGGCGCTGTGGTGCAAGCCAACGACGAGGTCGCAGGCCTGGAAAAACTGCTGCGCAACACGACGGCGACAGCCGCCGCGCAACTGCTCGCCGACGACATGGGCCGGGTGCGCGCCGTGATGATCGCAGAGGCCGGCGGCCTTGCCCGCAACCGCCTGACCCGCGTGCGCGAAGACCTGACGGAGATCATTCGCCAGGGTCTGCGCATCAAATACGAGTCGCTCAAGGCCCGACGCGGGTCGATCAGCGCCAAAGTCCGAGCGAGCATGGCAGAAACCGCCAAGGCGGTCAGCGAACCGCGCAGCGAGGACGCGGAGCACATCGTCTGGCCGTTCGACGGCAGCTACTGGCGCGACGAACTTGGCGGCTACACCTACGACACCCGCAGCAAATGCACGGCCAAGGAGCTGCCGGGGGGCGGCGGAGGGGCTGCGCAGCCCAAGGTCGGCGGCAAAGCCGGAGAAAAGATGGAGAAAGCCGGCGCTGGCGGCGCCGACAAGTCGGGAGATGGCAAATGAAGCGCGACGCTTGCATCCCGGTCTGGTGCGCGCTGGTCGCGGCGCTGTGCACCGCCATGCTGTCCGCAAGCGCGGTGGCCGCCGAGCCCAAGGGCAAGGACAGCGCCAAGAAGGGCGAAGTCGAAGTCATCAAGCGCAGCAAGGACGCCGCTGGCGCAGCGGCTGGCAATGCGGCTGCTCCCAGCAAGGAAACCGCCTCTGGCAAGGCCGGACCGGCGACCAAGAAAGGCGGTCCTGCGGCGAGCGGCCCGGGCGGCCCCGAGCAGCGCCGCGACCGCGAGCGCTCCAGCGTCGAGGACATCGACGACGAGCTGAACATCTTGCGCGAGTTGCTGGAAATCGAGCGCGGTTCCGAGACGGAGGCCGACACATTGTTGGAAATCAGCTACGTGCTGTGGGATCGCGCGCTGGCCTACGAACTCGAAGCCTACGACGTCAAGATCGAGACCTGCGTCAACGCCGCCGAGGACGAGGCCGACCGCCGGCGCTGCAAGGTGCAACAGCAGAACCTGATGGAACAGGGCCGCGCCGCCAAGCTCGACGTGGTCAACCACCTCAAGCGCATCGAGCGCATGTTTCCGCGCTTCGCCAAGCTCGACGAGGTGTTGTATTCGCTCGGCTACCACCTGGGCGAATTGGAGCGGCCCGGCGAGGCGGTCGACGCCTTCATGCGGCTGGTGCGCAAGACGCCGCGGTCCGGTTACGTGCCCGACGCCTACCTGGGCATCGGCAACTACTACTTCGGAAAGAACAACGGCGGCGAAGCCATCAAATGGTACACCAAGGTGCTCGACCACCCCGATTCGGCGGTGTTCGGCTGGGGCCTCTACTACATCGCCTGGGTCCACTACAACACCCAGAACTGGGACAACGCGGTCAAGTCCTTCATCCGCGTGCTCGACTACAGCAAGACCGAGATCGCCGACAAGCGCGGTCGAGTGACGTTCGTCGAGGATGCCGGCAAATACCTGGTCCGATCGTGGGCCGAAATCGGCAAGCCCAAGGAGGCGCTGGCTTTCTTCAAGCGCGTCGCTCCGGGCAGCGAGGTCATGCTCCTCGACATGCTGGGGCTGTACTACACCGAAGTTTCGGCGTACGCCAAGTCCAACGAAGCCATCGACCAACTCATCGAGTTCGCCAAGGACGACCAGGAGATGGTGCGCTACCTCGCGCTGCGCCTGGAGAACAGCTACAGGATGCACGATCTGGCCGAGACCGTGAAATCGGTGGGCCTGCTCGGCAACGCGCTGGAGCGAGGGTTCAAGGCCAGCGCGAAGCGCAAGGCGGACCTCGAGGGCCTGCTCGCCGAAGTCGCCAGCTACTACCACCACGAATACGAGGGCACGCTCAACCCGGCCACGCTCGATACGACCGAGAAGATCTACCGCATCTACGGCGACCACTTCCCGGACGGGCAGAACGCCTACGTCATGCGCTACAACCACGCCCTCTCGCTGTACCAGTTGGAGCGTTGGCCCGATGCCGCGGCCATCTACGAGAAAGTCATCGACATCAAGCCCGACGGCAAGTTCGCCGAACCGGCCGCGCACCGCGCCCTGGTCTGCTACATCAAGCAGCAGAACCTGAACGCCGAAACCGGCACCAAGGCCGAGGACACCCCTGACCTGCGCCCGGTGCCCTTCAACAAGGACGAGGAGCGCGTGGCCCGGGCCTGCGAGCGCTACATCGACACCGCGGACCGCAACAAAGTCGTGGACGAAGACGTGCCGGTGGCGATGTTCATCTCCGGGCGGCTGTACTACCAGAAGAACCAGTTCGACAAGGCCGCCGCGATGTTGTCCAAATACGTCGGCCGCTTTCCAGAGCACGCGTATGCGTACAACGCGGCGCAACTGCTGATCAGCGCTCTGTGGCTGAGCCAGGACGGCAAAGGCCTGCGCCAGTGGGTCGACCAACTCATCAAGGACCCGCGCTTCAACCGCGACGCCCTCGGCAAGACCATCACCGAATTCAAGAGCAACGAGGAATACAACAAGTGCATCGAGTACAAGGACGAGCCCGTGCGCGCGGCCGAGTGCTTGACCGCGTACAGCAATGGCTTCAAGGACAAGAACCCGGAAAAGGCCGCCCAGGCCCTGTCGGGTGCCGCGCGCTTCTACCGCACCGCCAAGAAGCGCGACAAGATCATCGACACCTACAAGACGCTGGCCGCGGCCTTCACCGCCGACAAGCGCGCGCCGCAGTCACTTTTCGAGATTGGAGAAATCTATCGCGAGTCCGCAGACTTCCGGCAGGCAGCAGAGGCCTACGAGGCGTTCGTCAAGGCGTACCCGACCCACGACAAGGTGCCGCAGGCCTTGGCCACCGCCACGCGCTACCGTGAACTGCTGGGTGACTACGACAAGGTGGTCGAGAACGGCGAGCTTTTCCTTCAGACCTTTGGCCGGGACAAGCGCGCGGCTGAAGTCGCCTACAACGTGACCGTCCAATACATCAACAAGGGCGACTGGAAGGGCGTCATCAAGGCCTCCGACAAGTTCCTCAAGCGCAGCGAAGCGACGCCCGTCGAGCTGCAACTGGCGGCGATGGTCAACACCGGCACGGCGCAGTTCAAGCTGGGCCTCGGCGACAAAGGCCTGGGCCACTTCACCCGCGTCATCGACACGGGCAAGCAGATTTCCGCGGCAGGCAAGTTCGCGGAACTGCCGATGATCGGCCGCGACGCGCTGGTGCAGGCACTTTTCATGAAAGGCGAGCTGGAGTTCGAGAAGGTGCGCGCGATGAAGGGCGCGCCCAAGAACCTCGATGCCGCCGCCAAGCTGCTCAACGAGAAGGTGCAGAAGGTCACTGAGGCCGACACCGTCTACGCCGAGGCCGAAGGGGCCAAGAACCCCAAGTGGACCGCGGCGAGTTCGAGCCGCCGAGGTCGCATCTGGCAGGACGTCGCCACGAGCCTCAAGAACTTGCCGGCGCCGCCCCAGTTCGGCAAGAGCGACGAGCTCAAGACTGAGTGGCTGAACAAGATGGCCGAGAAAGCGTCGCCGCTCTTCGACAAGGCCAAGGACCGGTACCGCGAGGCCCTCAAGAAGGCAGCAGAAGTCTTCGCCTTCGACACCTATTGGGCTGAGGCCCGCGACAACCTCAAGGGCCTCGATCCGGCGTTCGCGGAGCTGGCCGACGTCAAGGAGTTCATGGTCGAAGCCGTGCCGTACAAGCCCGCCGAAACGGGCAAGCCGGCCGACGTGATTCGCGACACGCGCTACAAGCTTTTCGATCTGTCCAGTGGAGCGGCCGTCGACGAATCGGCCGCCGCCAAGCCGACCACCGAGGCAGGGGCCGCCGGAAACCCCGAGGTTGCCAAAGCGTACGTGCGCCTCGCCTCGGCGCACCTGGCAGCCGGATCGCCGCGCGACGCCATCTTCGCGGCCTCCTACGGCGTCCGCAACTCAGCCGATCTCAAGAAATCCGCCGACCTTTGGAACGTGTTCGCAGCCGCCTATCAGAACCTCGGCCAGACCCGCGAAGCCCTGGTAGCGCTCGAAGAAGCCGCCAAGGCCGACCCGACCGTGGTCCAACCGCTGCTCAACGCCGCCGCGGTCACCGTGCGCTTCCTGGACTTCGAGAACACCGTGCGCCTGCTCGACGAGGTGCTCAAGCGCGACGCCAGCAACTATTGGGCGCGCGTGACCAAGCCGGTGGCGGTGCGGCGTTTGAGCGACGATCCGGCCAAGGCCCAGGAGGCGCTCGACCTCATCAACGGCTGGGCCCAGGACGAGACGCGGCCGGAGTTGCACTACAACCGCGTCGTCATTGCGACGGCGGTGCTCAAAGGCGACAAGCCCAAGCTGCAACAGGCGCTGGCCATCTGCAAAGAATCGCAGGCCGCCATGGGGACCAAGCACGCGCTGAGCAAGGAAGTGGCCAAGCGCTGCAAGGGCATCGAAGACACCATCTCGTTCATGCCGTGATCGCCGTGGCACGTTGGCTTTCCCTGTTGGCGCTCGCAGCGCTCATCGGCTGCGACAAGGACTGCCCGCCCGGCACCACGCTTTTCAAGGGCCGCGACAAGCTGGTCGGTCGCCACGTCGAGGTCTGCGCGCGCAACGGCTCGATCGGTCGCCATGGTCTGTACAAGGAGTTCTACGACAGCGCCGGCAAGCATCTGGCCCGCAAAGGCGAATACAAAGAGGATCAGCCGTTTGGACTGTTCGTGACCTACGACGCCAAGGGCAAGGTGGACGCGGTCGAGTGCTTCGACGCCACCGGCAAGCGCGTCTGGAAGGACGGCAAGGCCAAGGACGAGACGGCGGGCGGGCGGGCCTGCTTGTAGGCTGCGCGCCTTCTACAGATTGGTCTCCGACGCCAACACGGGGGCGGACACCGGCGTCGCATCGTCGGCGAACATCCGCTCGGTCACCGCGGCGAGGTTGTCGGCCCGGACCACGGAGGGCGAGGCCGCGCTCGGCAACGCCACAGGCGCGCCCTGCAAGCCAGCGGACCTCGTCGCAGTCGCGGCGCGCCTGTCGGAGGGGAAGGGCAGGGTCCACTCCGACTCGCCCCGTTGCGCCCGCACCGCCGCGACCGACAGCGTCGGAAAGCGGATGAACACCCACAATGCCAGGAGCGTGATGGCCAGGGTGGGCAGCACTGCGCGCGTGACCAGCCCGAAGGGTCTCTTGAACACCGCCGAGGCCACGAAAAGGTTGGTCGCCACGGGCGGCATCAGGTAGCCAATTTCCATGTTGACGACGAACACCACGCCAAAGTGCAGCGGGTCGATGCCGTACACGTCGTAGGCCACCGGAGCGAGCATCGGCGCAAAGATCAACGTACACGAGATCGAGTCCATCAGCGCGCCGATGACCACCAGCAAGACGTTGACGACAATCAGGAAGCCCATGGGCCCGAGGTCCGACGCGCGGATCCACGCGGCCAGCCGCTGCGAGACCTCGATTTCGGCCAGGAACTCGTTCAGGCCGAACGCCAGCACGATGATGAGGATGAGCGACCCCATCAATGTGCTCGACTCGACCAGCGTAGCCACCAGCTTTCGCACCGTCAGTTGCCGCTCGACCACGACGGTGACGAAAAGGGCATAGAGCGCGGCCACCGCTCCCGCCTCGCTCGGCGTATAGAGGCCGCCGTAGATACCGCCCAGCACAAGCAGCGGCAAGAGCAGCGCCCACACCCCTTCGCGCGTCGCGCGCGCCAACTCTGGCCACGAGAAGGCGGTCCTGCCCGCCGGATTGCGAACGCCGTGGACGATGGCGTACAGCGCGAGCGCCCCGCCGATGAGCGCCGCCGGGATCAAGCCGGCGAGGAAAAGGTCTTGCGGGTCGACGTGCGCGGACGTCGAGGTGATGGTCACCGCGTAGATGAGCATCGAAATCGACGGCGGCACCAGGCAACCGAGCGAGCCCGAGGTCGTCAGCAGGCCGATCGAAAACCTCTCCGGGTAGTTGCTCGCGACCATGGCCGGAAACAGGATCGATCCGACGGCGATGAGCGTGACGGGTGAGCTGCCTGAAATCGCTGCGAAAAACATGCACGCGAACACGGCGGCGACCGCCAGACCACCGGGCAGCCAGCCGAGCAGCGCCTTGGCGAAGTCGACCAGCCGACCCGCGATGCCGCCCGCGGTCATCAGCGCGCCCGATGCCATGAACAGCGGGATGGCCAGGAACTCCTGCCTGGTCAGCAACTCCTCCTGGTTCTGGATCATCGGCAGCAGCGACAAGGCGGTCCCGTGGTCGGTCGTGAACCACACGAACGCCAGGGCCGTCGCCGCTCCGACCAGCACGAAAAGCGGCGCGCCCAACACCGCGAGGCCGGCCAGCACGGCGACGTAGAGCCCGCTCATGCCTCGTCGTGCCCCGCGGGCGGCGGCTCGATGCCGGCCAGCACGCGCGCCCCCTCGCCCAGAAAGCGCAGCGAGATCATGGTCCACGACACGGGCAACGCCAGAAGCAGCACCCAGCGCGGCCACACGGTCGGCTGCAGGGTGCCGGCCTCCGGGTCGCCGAGCCAGGTGCCAAAGTGGTCGCGCAGGCTGACCCACGCCAGCGCCGCCAGCAACGCGCACAGGCCGGTCGTCAGCACCAGCGCACCGCCCTTGACCCAGCGCTGCGCCGGCGCCGGCCACAACTTGTCGGCCAATTCGAGGGCAAGGTGCTTCTTTTCGTAGGTAGCGAGCGAGGCGCCGACAAAGCCCGTCCACAACATGCCGACCAGCGCGCCCGAAGGCCCCCACACCAGGCCATTGGGCAACAGCGTCAGGACCAGCCACACCGCGGCCGCTCCGCTGGCGACCAGCCCCGCCGCACCCGCCAGCGCCCTGGACCACGGCAAGCCGCGCGTTGCTGCACTGGTGCGCATGGCCAGGACGGCGAGGGCAAAGCCGAGCGCGAGGTTCAGACCCAGCGATACCGGCCCATGGACGAAAGCGTGATCGGGCGCGTGGCCGAGCGCAGCGGCGATCTTGAGGACCGCCGTCGACAGCCTGCCCTGCTCGCGCGAGAACACCCGGTGCACGACGTACAGGCCCATCACCAGGACCATGGCCACGAACAGGCCGCCGCACAGCGCCTGTTCCGCGCGATAGACGGCGCGGTCGAGGCGATCGACGCTCCGCATCCACGCCGGCCGCGGGCGCATCGGCTAATTGCCCCGCATCTTCTTGAGTTCGGCTTCGACGGCCGTCAGCATCGCCACCGCCGTGGGCTTGGCGGTCTTGCGGAACTTGTCGCGCACCGTCCTGGCGGCACCGCCGAACGCGGCTTTCTCCGCGGCGGTCAGCTCCGCGACCTGGACTCCCGCGTCCTTGATGAGCTGCAGCACCTGTGGACCCATGGCGCGCACTTTCTTGCGGCCGAACTCCTGCACAGCCTTTCCCTCGTCGAGCAGCACCTTTTGCAGGTCGGCGGGCAACTTGTCGAACCACGGCTTGTGAAAGGCGATGACAGCGGGCTGGTACATGTGGCCCGACAGCGTCAGGTATGTGATGGAGCTGTGCCAGTTGGCCGCCACCATGTACAGCAGCGCCTGGTCGAAGCCGTCCACCGTCCCGTTCTGCAACGCCGGCAGCACCTCAGTCTGCGGAATGGCCACAGGCGAGGCCCCGAATGCCTTCCACATGTCGAGGTGGACCGGCGACTCTTGCGATCGCATCTTCTTGCCCCTCAAGTCCGCCGGTGTCTTGACAAACTTGTCCTTGGTCGCAAAGTGCCGGTAGCCGTTTTCGTTCCAGAATCCGACCTCGAAACCCGCCCGGTGGAATGCCTGCCGCATGGGCTCGGCCAACACCCCGTCGATGATGTGGTCGGCCTCGGCCGCATTCTTGAAAAGGAAAGGCAACTCCACGACGTTGACTTCCGGGATCTGCGAGGCGATCGACCCCATCGAGGCCGCCACCGCTTGAATCTGCCCGCGTTTGCAGCGCAGCACCGACTCGGCCTCGCTGCCGAGCGTGCCGCCCAAGAACACCTTGACCTTGACGCGGCCAGCCGATTTCTCCTCCACGCCTTTCTGCCAGCGCTTGAGCATTTCGGACCACGCCGTCTTGTCCGGCGCAACCGTAGCGATCTTGACCAGGAACTCCTCGGCGGCCGCGGCGGGACGCGCGACGACGGCCCAGGCCAACGCCAGGCCCGCGGCGAAAACCAGACGCATGCGCATCTCCGAAAGCTGGCTCAAGCGGCCCTGGCCAGCGCGTCGGGGTCGAAGCCGAGCCGCTCGCGCAAGAACTTCTGCACCCGTAGGTGGATGAGTTCGGGGAACTCGAGCGGCGTGTAGTGGGTGCCGCTCGGAATGACCATGAGCTCGGCACCGGCGATCCGCGCCGCCATCTGCCGCGACTGGTCGACCGGCGTGAACAGATCGCGGTCGCCGGTGATGATGAGCACCGGGCAGGCGATCTGCGGCAACACCGCCTCGGCGCAGTGGTCGCTGAGCGAATTGAGGATGGCCATGTAGCGCGGCATGTGCAGAGCGGCCACCTGCGACGCCAATTCGACGAACGCTTTTTCGTCCAGGGTTGGGCTCACCAAGCCCGCGGTTTTGAGCACGGTCAGCGCCGCCTTGGTCCGAACCACCTTGACGGCGTACGGCTGCGCCGGCTCAGCCAGGAACGACACCGCCTCGATCGCCCGTAAGATCGCAGGAATCATGGGTTTGATAGGGCTGGACTTGAGCAAGGGCGCGAACGCGGTGGCCAGCGGCCGGCCATAGGTGCCGTTGATGAGCACGAGCCCAAGCACGCGATCGGCGTGGCGGCGCACCACCTCGAAGCTGACCTGCACGCCCATCGACCACCCGACCAGCACCACCTGACGCAGCCCATAGGCGTCGATGACGGCGAGGGCATCGTCGGCGTGGGTGCTGACCGAGTAGTCATTGCCGACCGCGGGCGCCGAGCGGTACAGGCCCCGGTAGTCCCAGGACACGATGCGGTGGCGCCGACCGAAAAACTCCGTGAAGTAGCGCCAAGCGTCGATGTTGCCGCCCAGGCCGTTGCACAGCACGAGCGCGGGTCCCGGGCCGCCGCCGCACTCGTAGGCCATCAGGTCGGTGCCGTCGTGGGCGCGGACAACCTGGTGCTTGATGTCGATCATCGGCGATTCCGCTGACGCCTGCCGCGCCGCGGCCCGCACATTGGCTGCGCAAGGCGGCGATGTCAAGGAGGGAGGCGAATAGGGAGCAGAGCGTGGCGAGGGCGCGTGGACGCCGAAGCCGGCGCTGTCGTCGATGCAAACGACGGATTTGCTCAGGTCCTGGCCCTGCACCTGTCCCTGTCCCTGACCGGCGCCACAGCCGGGGATCACCCCCATCGCGGATTCGGCGCCGGCTGACCCTGAGAGCCAGGCGAGGCACGGTCCTGCGTGGAAATGGGGGCGCCGCCGCAATCGGGGATCTACGGGCGAATGGCCTCTGGTACCACGGTCATTGCGACCGCGCAGCGCTTTCATCGTCAGCCGGCTGCGCCGGACTCCACCGGCCCGTCGCCGTGCTCACCGCGTCAAAACACCTTCTTGGAATCCAAAAGAATCGTCACTGGCCCGTCGTTGCAGAGCGTTACCTGCATGTCGGCTCCGAACACGCCTTGCGCGACACCCAAGCCCAATGCGCGCAATTCGGCGGCCACGCGTTCGATTTCGGGGGCCGCGCCTTCAGGGGCCATGGCGTCGGTGAAGCCGGGCCGCCTGCCGCGCCGCACATCGCCGTGCAGGGTGAACTGGCTGACGAGCAAGATGGCGCCGCCGGCTTGGCGCACGTCGAGGTTCATCCGGCCGGCCTCGTCGGCAAAGATGCGCAGTCCTGCCACCTTGTCCACGAGGTAGGCGCGGTCCGCCGGCGTGTCGTCCTTGGCGACCGACAGCAGCACCAGCAGGCCAGCGCCGATCTCGCCCGCGACCGCGCCGCCGACCTCGACGCGGCCGAAACGGACCCGTTGGACGACGGCGCGCACCTGTAGAGTTTTCCTGGGGTCAGAAAGGCTTGCGGAACTGCAGGCCGAGCGGCGAGAAGCTGGTCAACTTGAGCGTCGCGTCGCGAAACTGCACGGTCGTCAGCCGATGGGTGATCGAGCGCAGGTCCAGCACGAAGATCGACTGCTGACCGGGTTGCGCCGCGGCAGCGGTTGATGCGCACACCTCGCAGCGCACGTTGGGGGCGTGCGCCAGCAGATCCGCCCCGTCCGCAGCGGTACCCGAGGCCCAGCCGGGTCCCGGCATGCTAGGGGCGCGGCCGGCGTCTGGGCGGGCGGCCAGGACCACCACCGAATGACGCGGTTCGATGCGCTTGGCGGCGGCGCGGGCGCGGGCCGCCGCGTGCGCCGCAGAGCGCGATGCCACCGGTGCGGCGTCGGCGGACCCGACCCAGCACCACCCCGCCAAGATCACCGTCGCGGCGACGGCGGTCGCCAGCCCATGGATGCCTGGGCGGTCATCGATGTTGCGCACGCATACCCATCGCGGGCGTGGGCCCGCTACCTAGGAGCCTAACGGCTACCGCCACCGCTCGCAACTGAAAAAACCGTGGCACACGGCGTCCCTGGCCGGGACGCTGCCCGTGAAAATCGGTTGAATCCGCACAGGGCAACCCGTACAGTCCCGCAACTTTTGCGAGCCTGTCCGCTCGACGCGCCGCCGGAGAAAGCGGGATGAAAATTGGACTGTTGCGGCATTCCCGGCCTTGCTTGCTGGGTTTGCCGTGGCCGCGTTCGCCGGGTGCGAAACCACCGCGCCGATCGGCGACATCACTTCGGGCGCAGGTGCACAGTTTGACGGCGCGGGCGGATTGGACCTCGGCGGCGAGGACGCGGCGGGGCCCGGCGGCGACACCGAGAGCCCCGATACCGTGCAACTGCTCGACCTTGGCAGCCCCCGACGCTGCGCCCGAATCCAGTGGCACCAAGGACCAATCTGTCGGCCCGGATTTGCCGCCGGCATGCACGGAAGGCGGCTGCGCGTGCGCCGAAAACGGCCAGTGCGCCTCGGGCTACTGCCTCGACGACGCTGGCACCGGCACTTGCGCGCACCCGTGCGTGCCCAGCTGTCCGAGCGGCACCGCCTGCAAGACGCTCAAGGCCGGCAACGACGACGTGCAGGTGTGCGTGCCCAAGTTCCCGCGGGTCTGCGATCCGTGCAACAGCGACGCCGACTGCCAGGGCGGTTCGGCCGGCACCACCGCGCTGTGCCTGGACTACGGCGACGGCAAGGGCAACACCCCCGGCAAGTTCTGCGGCGGTGCCTGCGACGCGGCCAACGCCTGCCCGGTCGGCTACACCTGCGCCCAGGTCAAGAACGCCACGGGCGCGCTGGTCAACCAGTGCAAGCGCACCGACAACGTGTGCCTGTGCAGCCCGCGGGCGACCAAACTCGGGCTCGGCACCACCTGCAGCAAGAGCAACGCCAACGGCAACTGTGGCGGCAAGCGCTTTTGCGACGCCAAGGGGCTGAGCCCGTGCGGCGCCACCGATCCCGGCAACGAGATCTGCAACGGCCTCGACGACAACTGCGACGGCAAGACCGGCGAGTGCACCGCGACCGACATCTGCAAAGCCGGCCAGTGTCAAGGCCAGAACAACGCGTGCGGCGACTTCAAGATCAGCACGTTCAAGACCTTGGGGGCGGCGCAATACAAGCTGCCGGCAATCGTCGACATGGGCAGCGGGCGGTTCCGCCTGGCCTGGGGCAACACCGATTCGACCATCGGTCTGCGCAGCTACCGCGGCGATTGGTCGCGCGAGTTCACCGAACAGACCTTCAACGCGGCGCACAACGATCTCAACGGGTTGCAGGCGATTTCCACCGGGCCCAACGGCGCCAATACCATCGTGTGGAGCGCATACATGTCGAACACTGGCAGCTGCTATGCCTATTACTACAACAGTTGCACGACCTCCAACGGGTGTGTTGCTGCGGCCTACGCGGACTGTAGCTGCTGCAGTTGCAATCGTTCCCGACATAACTACAAGACACAGCACGCATGGATGCCCTACGACGGTCTGGACGTGGCGACGTCGGGCGCGGTCAACTTGACAACAGCCTCCGCGAGCTGCGGTTTCGGATCCGTCGCCCCTGCTGGCGTCAGCAAGTCCGACAGCGCCGGCTACGCCGACGGCCGCCGCTTTGTCGTATGGCAGATTGGCAGTACCACCTACCGCAAGATCTACAAGGCCGACGGCAGCGTGGCCAAGGACCTCGGCACAGAGGCCAGCGCCAAGAACTTCTCAGTGGCAGTCCACAGCGATGGCACCTCAATCTTCGTCTGGGACGACGGCGCCGAAATCTGGGCGCAGATGTACTACAACGACGGCTCGACCAACGGCATCAAGTTCCAGGTCAACACCAAGGTGACCGGCGCGCAGAGCACACCCGAGGTCGCATTCCAGCCGTCGGGCCGCTACGTCGTTGCGTGGAACACCGACCAGGGCGGCGGCGATGTGCAAGTGCAGGTGTTCAAGCCGGATCCCGGGTCGTTCCTTGGCCCCGAGACCACCGTCAACACGACTGTCACCGGCGCGCAACAAGACCCCAAGATCGCCGTGTACCAGGACGGCTCGTTTGGCGTGGTGTTCGAGGACGCCAGCGGCAAGGACACCGGCGCCTACGGCATTTTGGGCCAATGGTTCACGTCGAGCGGTGCCAAAAACGGTGCCGAGCGCATCGTCAACGCCACCGCGGCTGGTGACCAGAGATTCGTTGCGGCACAGGGTCTGTCAAGCGACGAGGGCGTGGTGGCGTGGCTGCACGTGCCGGACAGCCACGTCTACGCGCGCAAGTTCGACAAGAACGGCAACGTGTTGCACGGCAGCAAGGAGTTCGTGGTCAACAGCACCAAGGCCGGCGAGCAGTCGAATCCGGCGATGGGCACGGCCGCCAACGGAGCCTTCGCGATCGCTTGGGATTCCGAGGGCGTGGACGGCGACGGCAGCGGCATCGCGTTCCAACGGTACGCGGCCAACGGCGCACTGGTCGGCACCGAAACCGTGGCCAACACCTTCAAAACCGGCTCGCAGATCACCCCGGCCGTCGGCATGGACAGCGCCGGTAATTTCGTGGTCGCCTGGGACAGCATCGGCCAGGATGGCGCCAAGGGCACGGTGGTCGGGCGAATCTTCCAGTAGGTGCGCCCGGCGCACCCTTGGGGCACACTGCGCGTCCAAAGGCGCACGGCCGGGCTTTGACCCGCGCTGCCCTAGGGAAACCCAATGAAAATCCGAATGTTGCTGTGGGCATTCGTGCTCTGCGCCGCGCTTGCTTCGGAAGCGCTGGCCCTGCCGCCGCCGCCCGAGGTGCCGGAGCCGCTGCGGCCGTGGCAGGCGTGGGCCTTGCACGATCAACCGGACCTGTTGTGCGCGTCGTGGGGCGACGGGCGCGTCTGTGACTGGCCGGGGCAATTGCAACTGCGGGTCGACAAGGCGGGCGGCTCGTTCCAACTCGACGTGTGGATCGACGCGCCGACGGTGGTGGCGCTGCCCGGCGACAGCCAGGCCTTTCCGCAGCGGGTCACGGTCGACGGCGCCGCTGCGGTGGTGCAATTCGACGGCGGCCGGCCTGGGGTGCGGCTGTCGCAAGGCCATCACCAACTGGCCGGCGCCTTTGCCTGGGCCGACGTCCCGGAGTTGATTGCGCTGCCGCCGGGCGTGGGCGTGGTGCGGTTGACCTTGCACGGGGTCGAGGTCGAGGCGCCGCGCCGCGACGACGCAGGCCGGTTGTTGTTGCACAAAGACGGCGGCGGTGCGGCCGCCGACACCGATTCGCTGACGGTAGCCGTGGCGCGGCGGTTGCGCGACGGTGTGCCGCTGCGCATGACCACGCGGTTGACCATGCGGGTGGGCGGCAAGGCGCGCGACGCGATCCTCGGGCCGGTGTTGCCCGTGGGCTGGCGGCCAGTGGCGCTCACGAGCCCGCTGCCGGCCCAGATCGGCGCCGACAGTGCCCTGCGCGCGCACGTCCGGCCCGGTCAGCACATCGTCGACGTCGAAGCCGTGCTGCCCCTCTCCGCGCAGTCGATCGCCGTGCCAAGCCTGCAAGGCGAGCACTTCGAGCGCACCGAGACCTGGGTGTGGGTGCCCGACGAGGCGGTCCGCTCGGTCGAGGTATCGGGTTTGCAGATGGTGGACCCCGAGCGCACCCAACTCGACGCGGATTGGAAAAAGGGGCGCACCTTCCTGGGACAGGCCGGCGATGGCCTGCACCTGCACGTCGGCCGGCGCGGCGAGGTCGAACCGCCGCCCAACCACGTCGAGATCGACCGCCAGTGGTGGCTTGACCTCGACGGCGAAGGGCTGACCAGTCGCGACAAGCTGAGCGGCCAGATCCACCAGGGGTGGCGGTTGGCGGCTGGTCACGGCTGGGTGCTCGGTCGCGCCGAGGTCGGCGGGCGCGATCAGTTGATCACCCTGGCCGGCGATGCCACTGCGGTCGGCCGGGCGGCAGGCGTCGAACTGCGGCAGGGGGCGCTGCGCATGGAGGCGGACGCCCGGATCGACGTCAGCTCGGGAGCGCTCGCGGCGGTCGGCTGGCTCAGCGACGCGCAGCGCCTCAAAGTGACGCTGCACCTGCCGCCGGGCTGGACCTTGCTCGGCGCCCGCGGCGTGGACAGTTTGCCTACCACGTGGGCGGACTCCTGGGATCTGCTGGACTTCTTCTTCGTACTGATGCTTGCTCTGGGTTTCGCGCGGCTGCTGGGCAAGCGCTGGGGTGCGCTGACGGCCGTGCTTTTGGTGCTCTGCCACGGTCAGCCGGGTGCGCCCGCCGGTGTCTTTCTTGTGGCGCTGGCCGGGCTGGGGTTGCTTGCCGCTTTGCCGCCTTCGCGTTTCCGCAAGCTCGTTCAGGTTGCCTACGGCCTCGTGTTGGTCGCTGTGGTCGTGGAGGTCGTGCCGTTCTGCGCGGAACAAATTCGCCACGGCATCTACCCGCAGACCGCGCAGGCGGGCACAGACGACGGGTGGATGCTCTCTCGCAACGCGCCCTCCGCGCCTGTCGACACCGCAATGCGCGAGCCGGTTCCGGAAGAGCTGTCCGGCGCTGCGCCGGCCGCGCCCGCCGCGGAGGCGCCCGCGGTCCAGGCTGACCACCAGGACGGCGCCAAAGATCACCCCGCGGCGCAGGTCCAGCAGGGCGTCCAGGAAGGCAAAAGAGGCATGAACCTGCGCCGCGGCTCCGGTCCGGACTGGACAATTGGCTCCGACTATGGGCGCAAGGTGCAACAGCTCGACCCCAAAGCCGTGGTGCAGACCGGCCCTGGCGTGCCGACGTGGTCGTGGTCCACCTGGCCGCTGTCGTGGAACGGCCCCGTCCGCGCCGACCACCAACTGCAGCTTTACCTGCTGACGCCGTTGCACAATCTGTTGCTGGCCATCGCAAGGGCGGTGCTGGTGATCCTGCTCGCGCTCAAGCTCGTCGACGTGGCCCGGCTGCGCCGGTTGGCAGGAGCGCTGCAAGTCGGCGCCACGGCGGTTTTGCCGTTGCTGGCCGCCGCCTTGCTGGTTGCGCCGCCAGTCCTTGCGGCCGAACCGCCGCCCCAGGCCGCCGTGATCGACCAGTTGCGCGAGCGCCTGGTGGCCGCCCAGCGCTGCGAGGGGCCGTGTGTCGTCGTGTCGGTGCTCGCAGTACAGATATCGGGAAACCAGTTCACCTGCACGGCCGATGTGTCGGCGCAGCGGCCCGCGGCCTGGACGATTCCGGGGCCGGTCGACGCGCTGCAGGTGCGCACCGTGACCATCGACGGCAAGGCGACTTGGGAGTTGCGGCGCGACGACCACGGCCTCGTGCGCGTCCGCGTACCGGCTGGGGCGCACACCGTGGTCGCCACCGGCACGCTGGCGCGACGCAATGTGCTCGACGTGCAGCTTGGCAGCGACGCCCTGCCGCGGCTGGTGCGCTTCGATGCCCCGGGTTGGACCATCGATGGGCTGGATAGCAACTCTGTGCCCCAACAGAGCTTGCAGTGGACGCGCCGCGAGCTGCCCGCCCCAAGCGCGGCCACAGCAACCGACGCGCCGGGCGCGGCTACGGCCAGCGATGCGGCGCTCGAACTGCCGCCCTGGTACAGCGTCGAGCGGACGCTGCGGCTCGGCCTGCCGTGGATGGTCGCGACCGCTGTCCGCCGCGAGCTCGCCGACCGACCGCAACTGGTCAAGGTGCCCTTGCTGGCCGGCGAGGTCGTGCTGACCGACGGCGTGCGCGTCGAAGAACTGGCGCCCGGCAAGCCAGACGGCGGGCGGGTCGCGCTGGTCAATTTCGCCCGCGGCGAGGCGACGGCGCAGTTCGAGAGCCAGCTGCCGATGCCCGACGGCGGCGCCGCCACGCTCACCTTGCACGCACCTGTTGGCGATCCATGGACCGAAACCTGGCGCCTGGACTGCTCGCCGATCTGGCGTTGCGCATGGTCGGGGCTGCCGCCCACCCACACCCGCGAAGGCAGCGATGGCGCGCTGCGGCCGCTGTGGCAACCGTGGCCGGGCGAGACTGTGGCCGTCGCCGTGACTCGGCCCGCCGGCGCGCCGGGACAGTCGATCACCATCGACGACGTGCGCTACACCGCCGAACCCGGCCAGCGTCTGTTGGCGGCGACGTTGGTGTTCAAGGTGCGCACGTCGCAAGGCGGAATCCAGAAGCTGAAACTGCCCCAAGGCGCCGAAGTGCAATCGGTGCAGATCGACGGCAAGACCAAGACCTTGCGCCCGCAGGGCAGGGCGCTGGCGGTGCCGTTGCAGCCGGGGGCGCAGACCGTCGAGATCCGCTGGCAGCAGCCCTGGCAACGCGCGACCCACGAAACGCTTCCCGATGTGGACCTGGGCGGGGCCGCCGCCAACGTGCATCTGACGCTCAAGCCCGGCGAGAGCCGCTGGCTGTTGTTCGCGCACGGACCGGCGTGGGGCGCGGCGGTGCTTTTCTGGAGTCGCCTGGTGCTGGTGGTGCTGCTGGCGCTGGCGCTGGGCCGGATCCCAGGGCCGCCGTTGCAGTTCCGCCATTGGCTGCTCTTGGGGCTGGGGCTCGCACCGGTTCCAGTGCCGGTGGCGCTGGTCGTCATCGGCTGGTTCCTCGCCATGGCGTGGCGGCGGCGCTACGGCATCGAAGGCAGGGACGGCACGGGCGCGCTGTACGGTCCGGTCGTCCACAACGTCGCGCAGTTGGCCCTTGTCGGGTGGGGCGTGGCGGCGCTCGGGTGCCTGTACGGGGCCATCCACAGCAACCTGTTGATGGAATTGGACATGCAGGTGCAGGGCGCTGGATCGAGCGAGCGCGAGTTGCACTGGATCATCGACCGCACCGCCAGTCGGCTGCCCGAGGCCGGCATGTGGAGCCTGCCGCTGTGGGTGTGGCGCGGACTGATGCTCGGCTGGGCCTTGTGGCTGGTCGCGGCGCTGCTGCGGTGGCTGCCGTGGGCGTGGCAGGCGCTGGTCAGTGGCAAGGGCTGGATGAGCTGGACGCAGGACGCAAGCCCACAGCCGCCTGCTGCTCCGCCCCCTCCTCCTCCGCCCCCTCCGGCCGGTGAGGCTCCGCCCGTCGCGTAGCCCGGTCCTGGTCAGGCATACAAACTGTCGATCTCAGCCGCGTACTTGTCGCGCACCACCTTGCGCTTGACCTTCATGGTCGGCGTGAGCTCGCCGCCCTCGATGCTCAGTTCGCCGGGCAGCAGCACCCAACGCTTGATGGTCTGGACCTGGGCCAGCTTGGCGTTGACGGCGTCGATCTGGCCTTGCAGGTGGGCGCGGAAATGGGCGCAGGTGCCGGCGGTTGGCGCGTCGGTGGCGGGGCTGCCCGCCAGTTGGGCCTCGGCGGCGATGCGCTCGGGGTCCAACGTCAACAGCGCCCCCAGGTACTTCTTGCCGTCGCCCACCACGACCGCCTGACCGATGACCGGCACGGCCTTGAGCATGCCTTCGATGACCTGCGGTGCGACGTTCTCGCCGCCCGCGGTGATGAGCAAGTCCTTCTTGCGGTCGGTGATCTGCAACAGGCCCTTGTCGTCGAACTCGCCCACGTCGCCGGTGTGCAGCCAGCCGTCGGCGTCGATGGCCTCGCGGGTCGCGGCCTCGTTCTTGAAGTAGCCCTTGCACACGTTGCGGCCGCGCACCAGGATTTCGCCGTCGGGGGCGATGGTCACCTCGCAGCCGGGCATCGCGAAACCAGCCTTGCCGGTGGCCCAGCGCTGGTGGTTGCTGACGGTCGCCGGGCCGGTGCACTCGCTCATGCCGTACACCTCGTGCACGACGATGCCGAGCGAAAGGAAGAACTCGAGGGTGGCCCGACCGATCGGCGCGGCACTGGTGATCTGCACACGGCAGCGGTCCAAGCCCAGGGCCAGGCGCACCTTGGAAAACACCAGCTTGTCGGCGACCGCGTATTCCCTGCCCGGCTGCAGCCCGTGTTGCAGCGCCAGCCCGCCGGTCAAGCCCACGCCGCGGGCCCATTTGGCGATCTTCTGCTTGAGCGGGCTCGACGTCGCGCCGGCCGCCATCATCTTGGCTTGGATCTTCTCCCAGACCCGCGGCACACCCAGAAAGTAGTGCGGCCGTGCTTCGCGCAGGTTCTCGCCGAGCTTGTCCAGGCTCTCGGCGAACCAGGTGCAGCCGCCTAGGAACATCGGGCCGTGCAGCGACACCACCTGCTCGGCGATGTGCGACAGTGGCAGGTAGCTGATGCCCTGGTCGCCCGCCCGGATGTCCACCGAGGCCAGCACCTGGCGCGCCGTCCAGGTCAGGTTGTCGTGGGTGATGAGGACGCCCTTGGGGTTGCCCGTGGTGCCGCTGGTGTAGATGAGGGTGCAGGCGTCGACGGGCTTCTGGACCGCAATCCGGGCGTCGAGGTCTGCCTCGGGCACCTTGTCGGCAAGTCGGCGCAGCTCGTCCCAGCTGTGCACGCGCGCGTCGGGGTCGGAGCCGCGCATCAGCACGATGTGCTGCAACTTTGGCAGGTTCGACCACTGTTCCTTGAATTTGCCAAGCTGCTTGCTGTCTTCGACGACCGCCACGCGCGCGTCGCAGTGGTCGGCGATGTACTGGCACTGTTCCGGGCTGCTGGTGGTGTAGATGCCGGCCGGCACCGCGCCGCACAAGATGGCGCCGATGTCGGCCAGGAACCACTGCGGGCAGTTGCCGCCGATGATCGCGATGCCTTCGCCGGGCTGCACGCCGAGCGCCATCAGCGCCCGACCCGTCTGGCGGGCCCCTTCGCGGTACTCGCGCCAAGTCGTCACCTGCCACAGGCCGTCGCTCTTATGGCGCATCGCCGGCTGGTCGCCGTAGGCGCGGGCGGTCGTGTCCAGCACTTCGGACACGCGGCTGCACTGCAAGGTGGCGGGTGGAACGGACATGGGTGGCTCCACGGTCAAAGGCGCATTCGTGTACCACGAGCGGCCAGGGCTGTGCAATGATTGGCGATTGGCAGGTTCCTACGGTCCCGCAAGGGTGCGCCAGGTGGCGCGGTAGCGCGGCTTGCCCTCGGCGTCGATGGGCCCGTCGTTGGTCGCCACCGCCGCGTGCGGATTGCCGTGCGGCAGCGCCGTGGTGTACGCCTGCACGCCCTGCACCGCGCCCTGGTCCACCGATGGCCACGCCGCCGTCCCCGGACCGAACCCCAGCGCCGTCCACGCCGCGGACACCATTGCCCAGCCCGGGTCGCCCGTGTGGCCGAAGGCAAACCACTGCGCATGAGCGGTCTTGTGCGTCGCGGTCATCCACGGCGCTGGCTTTGAGGGCTCGCCGTCGCTCGGTCCCGCCAGCAGCACGACACGCGCGACCGGCACCTGGGTCGCGACGAACGCCGCCTGGCCCGCGCCGTCGCCGTGACCGGCGGCGATGACCTTGGACCAGACCGGCTTGCCGTTCAGGCTGAACTGCCCCCAGCCCTGCCCGGCCTTGCCCAGCGCCAGCGTCACCAGACCCACGCGGTTGGTGGCGCTGTCGGCGTAGGCGACCTGGACGGCGTCGGTGCGTTCGCTGCCGTCGTGCAGCTCCCACCTGGCGTTTTCGAAGCAACTGGCAGGCTGGCCGGCGCACGCTTGGCCGAGCGGCAGGGCGAGGCCGAGCGGCAGCGCCAGCGCGTGGTGCCCCTGCCGCGCCCACTCGCGCAGGATCTCGCGGTAGTGCGCCGCGGGCACGCCGAACTCGGTCCAGAGCACCGCCAACTTGCCGCTCCACGGACCGTCCTTGCGCACGGCGGCCTGGACCGAGCCGGGCAGCAGGGTATTGGCATCCGCCTGGGTCAGCTCCAACGCGAGGTCGATGGGCTCGTCGAGCGGCTTGCCAGCGCCGCGGCCGTCTTCGGGCTTGATGTCGGCGTAGGGATCGGCCTTGGCGGCTGGAGCGGTCGTCGGGGCCGGGTTCGAGCACGCGGCGATTCCGAGCGCCACCAGCACGGCAAGGGCCTTGGTCACAGTGACCCCACGGGGCCGCGGTGGCGCGCGTAGAGTCCCAGCGCCCATCGCCCCGCGGCATGGGCCGAGAGCTCGGACCTGAGCGCCAGGAAATCGGCAGGCCACGGCGGGCCGTCCAAGCGCACCGGGTGCTCGGGCGGGTCGAGTAAAGGCGCCAGCAGCGCTGCAAACGTCAGGTCGGCGGCGCTGAAACGATCCCCGACCAGGTACGGTCGGTCGCCGAGCGCCTGAACCACGGCATCGCACGCGGCGCGCACGCGGACCAGGCTCTCGTCGGCTTTTGCCGCCGTGATGTTCATGCCGCGGCGCATCACCGCAATTGCGAGTGGAAAGCCCGCCTTGAGCGTCGCCAACTCCCAGTCGGGCACCTTGCCGCGCAGCACCAGGAGCATGTCGCGTCCGACCGGAAACGCCCGGTGGTAGGCCAGCCGCCGCACCTGCGGGCCGAGGCGCCGGTCGAACTCGTCTTCCCAGTCGAGCGCTTCGCGGCGCAGCGCGGGATCGGCTGGATACAGCTTGCGGTCTGCGGGCGCCTGTTCATCGGCGTACAACAGGATGTCGGTCGAATCGCGCCATGCACGCTTGCCATCGACCAACAGTGGCACGGTGCGCGATCCGTGCAGCGCCGTCGCCCGGTAATGCAGGATCATGGCGTGGCCGCGCTCGGTGAACGGGACGCGCGCATGTTGCAGCGCCCAACGCGCCTTTTCGACGTAGTGGCTGATGGGGATGGTGACCAAAACCATGGGCCGCAGGGTACGCGCATGCGCCGGCTCGGGCAACTGCTTGCCTCACAATCGCTTTACAGCGCGCCCCCGCTCCGCTATCCTCGCGCGCGCCTTCTCGCCGTCCGCCTGTGCCGCGCGGTCGGCGCGTCTGGCAGCAACCTCATTCCCCCAAGCCTGGAAAGCAAGCATGCACGCCACCTTCTCGACCTTCGCGCGTCGTCGCGCACTGGCCCTGGCCGCGGCCCTGGCGTGCCTGGGTGCCGGCGCCGCGCACGCCGCCGTTCCGGCGACCGTCCACCTCGAAGGGATCCTCCTGTCTGCGGGCGGTGGTCCGGCCGCCGACGGCAACTACGGCGCCGCCTTCGCGCTGTACCCCCAAGCGACGGGCGGCACCGCGGTGTGGAGCGAGTCGGGCGCCCAGGTCGCGGTCAAGGCCGGACAGTTCACCTACGCCCTGGGCAGCAAGACCCCGATCGCCGCGGCGACGGTGGCGGGCGCTGCGGAACTGTGGCTCGGCGTCACCGTCGGCAGTGACCCCGAACTGCCGCGCGTACAACTGCGCTCGGTCGCCTATGCGCTCGCCGCAGACATCGCCGGCAAGGCGCTGGCACTGGACTGTTCGGGATGCATCAAGGCCGGCGCGCTTGAGGCCGCGGTGCTGCAACCCTATGCCAAGGCGGCCGACCTGACTGTGTATGCAAAGGCCGTGGACCTCGGCAACTACGCCAAGGCCACCGACCTCGGCGACTACGTCAAGGCCGCCTCGCTCGCGGCGGTGGCCGGCACGGGCAACTACGCGGACCTCAAGAACAAGCCGGCGCTCGCCGACGTCGCGACCACCGGGAACTACGGGGACCTCAAAGGTCTGCCGACGCTGGCTCAGGTGGGCAAAGCGTGCGGCACTGGCTTGATGGTCAAGGGCCTCAAGGCCGACGGCAGCCTGGACTGTGCCAGTCCGTTCGACGCCATCGACCAGACTACGTTGAGCAAGCTGTCGTACGGCCTGCTGACCAACAACTACACCGACGTGGTGCCGAGCTTGGCCGTGTTCGATATCAAGGACAACGACCCGACCGGATCGTCCAACGGCCTCATCCAGGTGCCCGACCTCGGCACCGCCATCGAACTGACCGTCTCGGTCGAACTGACCAGCAAGGACGTGAGCGGACTCATCCTCAAGCTCTACGACCCGGAAAACAACGAGTACATTTTGCAGAGCAAATCGGGCAGCGGCACCTCACTCAAGGCCACCTGGCCCAAACCCGACAAGGTGGTCAGCGGCGACCTGACGAGCTGGACCGGCAAGAATCCCAAGGGACAATGGCAGTTGGCCGTGGCCGACACCAAGTCCAACGGCGTCGCGGTCGACGGTCAGGTCGTCAAGTGGTCTGTGAACATCGGCGTGTACAGCGACAAGAAGCTGGCGCTCGGCGGCAACCTGGTGCTGAGCAACAACACGCAGGTGTGCAACGTCTGGCAGAAGGGCGCCATCCGCTGGAGCGACACGTTGGCGGCGATTCAGGTGTGCGACGGCAAGGCCTGGTTCCCGCGCCTTGTCGGCGACAGCGACAAAAATCCGGCGGCGTCGTGCAAGCAAATCAAGGACTGGGCCCCGGGCGTCAAGTCGGGCGCCTATTGGCTCGACCCGGATGGCGCCGGCAGCGGCGTCGCGGCGTACCAGGCGTACTGCGACCAGGAGACCGGCGGCGGCGGCTGGACGCTGGTCGCCAAGGTCAAGGGCAACGACCCGACGATGAATCGCCTCAACACCGCGCAATGGCGCAACAAGACCCCGATCACCGGCCAAGACTGCCTGAGCGTCAAGGACGAAAACGCGCTGTGCCCCGCCTACGACAAGGCGCAGTTCAGCGACGCCATGATTCGCAGCTTGTCCCAGCCGTGGCGCAATCTGGCTTGGGGGCACCGCGAAACCTACAAGAGCGTTTGGGAGGTCATCAACGCTGGCAAGCGCATCTACACCCACAACCGGCTTTTCGGAGCGATCTCGAATTTGGACTACAACGGTGACCCATACTACCACCGCGACTGTTCAAGCAACGCCTACGGCTTCCTGACCGCCGACTGGAGCTACAACAACGCGGGCGGCATCGTCGGTCACGGCGGCCTGCCGCACGGCCACTCCGGCGGCGTTGCCGGCGCCTCGCTTTTCGATCCGCAGCAGTGGGGCAACGGCAAGTCCTATGGCCCGAGCAGCTTCTCAACCTTGCACTGCGTCAGCGACTTTGCGATCGGCAGCGGTTACTACGACGTGAGTTCGGGCAAGAACGCCTACGCCATCAATGCGCACTGGTGGGGCGCCGGCAACGACTACACCAATAGCTGGAATTCGCACGGACTTTTCGTCCGCTAGCGCCAGCGCCGCATGACCGACACCTATTTCGCGCTGCCGCGCGCCACCCGCCCGGCCGACTGGTTTGGCCGCATCCTCCCTGGGTTGCCGCTGCGCCTGCCGCCGATCTCGCTCAGCCACAGCGCGGTGTTCCACATCACCGGCCCGGTCGGCGGCACTTGGACCCAGCAGTTGCTGGCTGGCCGCTTGGTCGTCTCGCCGGGGGTCGTGGGTCCGGTCGCCACCCAGACCACGGTGACCGCTGCGCACTTTCGCGAGTTGCTGTTTGGCGCCGTGCGCGACCGCCATGTCCAGGTGCTGCACAAGCTCGGGTTGCCGGTTGCGATTCCCGATGTGTCACGGGTCCCGGTCGATCCGGCGCGCGTCGCCGCCCTGGCGAACTTGCGCGGCACCTTGGCCATCGACCTGTACGACCGCCACCTCGATGACACCTACCGCATTGCCATCACCTTCGGAGGCGGTCCGACCGCGCACGCGGCCCCCGATACCGTCGTCGAGACCGATTTGGATGACCTTGCCACCCTGGTGGCCGCCCGAACGCCGCCGCTCCAGCTTTTGACCTCCGGCAAGTTGCGCATCCGCGGCGACGCCGATTTGCCAGTGCGGGCCCTGACTACGGCCCTGGGACGGACCGCTTGACCCTGACCCAAAGGCTCGCCTCCGCATTCGACGACGACGACATGGCCCACGATGCGTCCGAGGCCCAACCCGGCGAAGGCGAGCACCGCTACGAGCCGCTCGTCGGCGCCGCGCACGACCCCTACGCCGACGACCCCGAGGCGCGGGCCTTGGCCCTGGCTCCGCTCTTGGACGACGCAGACGCGCGCGCTTTGTGGCAGGTCGGCGGCGATGGCGCGGCGCGCTTGGAAAAGCTGCTCGACCAGCCGAACCCGACCGCCGTGGTCCAGGCGCTGTCCGCCCAGGATTTCGCGTGGCTGGTGCGCGACATCGGCGACAGCGACGCGCCCGACCTGCTGGCGCTGGCGAGCCCGCGGCAGTTGCAGGCTGTCGTCGACTTCGCGGCCTGGCGCGGCAACGCGCTCGACACGCGCCCGGTTTTCGAGGGGTTGGCGGTCGCCGAGGCCGCAGGCCTTGAGGTTGCCGAACGTTTCGTAGCGGCGCAAGAAGACGGCGTGCTGTGCCTGGCCCTGCTGGAGCACCTGCGCGCCATCCCCGATCACCCGGAGGTCGAGAACGAACTGCCAGACGATGCCGAGGTCTTTCAGTCTCCCGATGGCGCGTTCCGCCTGGTGGCGGATCCCGCAGATCCGTTGCTGCCGGCAGCACGCCGAGTCGTCGACCTGCTTTTCGCCGAAGACTTGCTGCGGGCCAGGGCGATCCTCAAGGGCCTCTACTGGGAGTTGCCGGCCCAACTGGCCGATGACATCGAGCAGTCGTGGGCGGCACGCATGGAGGCGCTCGGCTTCGAATCGCCAGCGGCAGCGCGCGAACTGTACGCCTATCGCGATCCCCATGCGTGGAAAGCTGGACTCGCGCACAACGTTCGCTTGGCGCACCGAGGTGTCCGCGAACCCGCAGTCGGGCAAGCGCCCATCGGGCGATTCGGGCTCGTCGTGGCCAGTGCGCGGCGGCCCCCTTTGCTGGGCAAGGCCGTGGCGCGCCTGGCCCAGGAGGATGCCCAGCGCGTCGCGGTCGCAGCCCAGGCGCTCGCCCACCGCGTCCACGCCGCCAATGCGACAACCATCGGCCACGTCGAGGAACTTCCGCGCTGGACGCGCCATGCCCTGTGCACGGTCGAGCTGGCCCTGCACCACGGCAGCGACGGCGACGTCGGCGTGGCGGCGGACGTGCTGCGTGACTGGTCGCTCGCCGACCTTTTCGGCATCGGCCACGGTCTGGTGGTCATCCAAGTGCACCGCGCCCGGCGGTTGCGCGCTGCGCTGGGCGGTGAAGCTGGCGTGGCGCTGCTGCCGGCGGCGGACGCGACGTTCCTGCGTCAATTGCTGGGCCGGCTGCCGTTGGTCGCCGATGGGCCATCGTGGCGGCCGGTGGAGACCCAAGCCGACCTGGACCGTGTGGCACGGCAATTGACCGACCTGGACACCCTGCAGCGCGCGCTGGCGCCGACCGGTGCCGCCTGGCACCTGGACGGCCTGCCCAAGGGCGCGACCTTGCAGACTTTGCTGGGGACGGCGCTCGTCTGGCGCGCGCTCGGCCAGCCGCCGTCGCAGCGACCGCTCGACCTCGACGCGGTTCGGGCGTTGGTCGGAACGGCATTTGCCCGCGGTCGATGGCGGCCCGAGGTGCGCCTGGTGCTCGCCGAGGGTCCCGAGCCGCTACGGTCCGCGGTCGCCGCAGCGCTCGACGCGGTCCAAGCCGAATTGGGGGGCCTCGACCCCGCTGGCACCATCGAAATGCGGTTCCTCGGCGACGCCGTCCTGCTGGCGCGCTGACGCCCGACCGGTGTGCACGCCCAGGCCGATCAGAAGCCCGGCCAGCGGCCACACCACCACTGCCATCTGCGTGTAGCCAAGAAAGTAGTCGACCAGGCTGTGTACGCCAAGTGCGCACAGACCGGCCGTCAGGGCCACCGGCACGCCGTCCTGCTGCCACCCGGTGGGCCAGGCGCGCCGCGCCGTGCGGACGAGGGCCGCCAGCAGCACAGCCAACGCCACAATGCCGAGCAGCCCCAGGTCGGCCGCTGTTTCCAGGACAATGGAGTGGGCGCGGGCGCGAACGTCGTACCCGGCATGGGGCACGTATTCGCGGTGCACGCCGTGGAACCGGTCGCTGCCCCAACCCAGCCACGGCCGCCGTTCCCACAACAACACGGCCGCCCGCCAATAGTGGCGGCGCTCCAGGTCGAGCATGCGCGATACCCGCACCGCGTCGAAACTGGCCGGCACGACCGCCGCGACACTGCCGGGTTGGACGGGGACGCCGCGCGCGTAGACGCCGCAGCCGACGAACGCCATCGGCGCACCCGCACCGCTGATGCGCAACACCTCGTCGCGCATGATGTCGACCGCGAGCACATAGTCTCCCGGCGGGCCGGGCAACGTCACCGCCAGGTCCGCCACGGCTTCGGCGCCCGGCGGCAGGTCCGGCAGCGGCGTCCAGGTCCAGCCCTGGGCGGTCTTCTTGCCGCGCCAGTCGAGCAGTACGTGGATCGCGGCGCCCTTGGCCTGGCGGTTCGACAGCGACCACGCGCCGCGGTTCTTGATGTGCAGGGGCACGCGCACCGTGTCGCCGGGATACCCACTACACCCCTTGAGGAAACTGTAGGACGGCCGGTACGAGCGTTCGTCCAGCCCGATGCGCGCGCGCATGTCGGGATTGGCGACGTACGCGATCAGCACCAGGGCCCACCACCCCAGGGCGGCCCTGCGGGTCCAACGCGGCGCGCCCGGCAACCGCGCCGACCACGCGATGACCAGTGCGCCCACCAGCGCCGCCCCGAACCCGGCGCGCGAGTAGGTGACGCTGAGCAGCAGCGCGCACAGCCCAGCCAGCGCCGCCAAGAGCCAACGTCGCGCCCCGGCTTGGGCCAGGGCGCCCACCACCGCGAGCGGCGTCAGCAATTCCAGAAACGCTGCGCAGGTGTTGGCGTGATAGAAAACCGTCGCAAGCCGCTGTTCGCCCAGCATCCACGTCGGCTCGTCGCGGAACTGCAACAGGACAGGCTCGAATGCCCGGCCGAATGCGCGCTCGGCGACGCCCAGCACGGCGATGACCGCGAGCGACGCCCAGGCGCCCAGGCGCACGCGCCGCACGAACGCAGCGTGCTGCGCGTGGACCATCACCAGTGCGGCCAGCGTGACGTGCCCCGCGACCCGCAACCCCGCCTTGAAAGCCTCGGACCGCGGCGGTTCGGCCCACAGTGCGCTGGCCAGGTGCAGCGCCGCCCAGGCTGCCAGCGCCAAGGTGGGCCACCGCCAGACCCTCCAAGCCGGCATCACCAAGCTGCCGCGCCGCCACGCCAGCAGTGCTCCGCCGGCCCCGACGCCGGCTGCGATCGCCGCGATGAGTTCGGTGGTGGTGAGCTTGAGCGGCCCCAGCGGCACGCTGTCGCGCAATTCCAGCGGCCCCAACACCAGGAGAAGCGCGACTGCGAGGCCGAACGCCCGCGCGTCGAGGGTGCCCGCCATCACGCCGGCACCGCCTCCGCTGGCATCGCGGTCGCCACCCGCTGGCCGAGTTCCTTGCGCACGAGCCGCACGCAGAACCACAGGAGCACGACTTCGGTGAGCGCAGTGGCGCATGCCGAACCCACACCGCCCCACAACGGGATGAACGCCAGATTGGCCGTGACGTTGACGGCAATGAGCGCCAGCGCAAACGCCATCTGGGCGCGCACCAGGCCCATGGCGACAAGCATGTGGGTTTCCAGGTAGTTGACGAACGTCAGCACCACGCTCGGTGCCAGCGCCCGCAGCACCGGCACCGCGCCCAAGAAGGCGTCGCCGTTCAGGATGCGAATGAGCAGTTCGGGCAGAGCCAACAACACCAGAGCGCCGGCCAGCCCGGCCACCAAGAGCACCCTGCGCGTCGCCGCATGCAACTTGGCCGCGCCGACGGGATCGTCCTGGATCTTTTGCACCAGCGCCGGAAACGTCGCGGCCATCAGGATGGCCGGCACGACCGACAGGTTTTCCAGCACCTTGTAGGCCGCGTTGTACAGGCCGACGTCGACGTCGCCGCGCAACATGCGCAGCATCGGCACGTCGATCTTGAAATAGATGAGGCTGGCCACGATGGCGACGCCGAGCGGCAAGACCTCGCGCGCGAACCGCTGCAGCATCGGCCGAGACCAGCCCAGCTTTGGCGTGACGACGCGGAAAAGCAACATCGCTGTGTAGGCCAGTGCGACCAGCGACGCCACCAGCATCGCGGCGGCGATGAGCACCATCGTGTAGCCCTTGTCATTGGCGACCTTGGGCATCGTGGGCAGCACCGCCAGCGCCAGCGACACGCACGCCAATTGTGCGCCCGCGAACACCGAGCTCGACTTCGCCTCCAGGCCCAGTTGCTGGACGCCGCGAAACACCTGCCACATGGCCTCGATGGTCGACGCTGCCAGCCCCGACAGCCCGGTCAGCGCCACCGTCCAGCCGAGCGCGCCCGGCCGCGGGTGGAAAGTTGCGGTTTCCTTGAATTCTGGATCGGCGAAGTGCCACCACGTCAGCCCGGCGACGACCAGGATGTACGCCAGCGCTAGCGCCATCTTGATCGTGAACACGTGGCCGATGAGCTTGGCCGGCGGCACCTCGTGGCGCGACACCTCGCGGGCCAGGAACAGCCCGAGGCCCATGTCGGTCATTTGCACCCACAAGAGCGCCAGCGCCACCGCGTAGGTGTACTGGCCGTACATCTTGACGCCAAGTGCCCGGCTGATGAGCGCCACCAGCAGAAAGCGCAGGCTCTTTTCGGCGGCGACGCCGAGCGTCTTCCAACCGACGTTGCGGCGGATGCGGCGGGTCCAGAGCACGGATCGGCTACTCGCCCGCAAGCACGGCGGAGAAGGTGCGCACCAGGATTTGGGCGTCGAGCCACAGCGAGAAATTGCGCACGTACCACACGTCGTACACGGTGCGGTCGGCAATCGAAACGTTGCCGCGCAGCCCATTGACCTGGGCCCAGCCCGACAGGCCCGGGCGCACGGTGTGGCGCAGATCGTAGTCCGGGTATTGTTTGCGAAAACGTGCGACGAACACCGGCCGCTCCGGGCGCGGGCCGACCAGGCTCATGTCGCCGCGCAGGACGTTGATGAGTTGCGGCAGTTCGTCCAGGCTGGTACGCCGCAGGATGCCGCCGACGCGGGTGACGCGGCTGTCGAAAGAGCGCGCCCAGCGCGGCCCGTCCTTTTCAGCGTCGACCGTCATCGAACGGAACTTGAGGCACTCGAACGGCACGCCATCCTGGCCGACGCGCGTCTGCTTGTAGAGCGCCGGGCCCGGCGAGTCGAGCTTGACCGCGGCGGCGATCGCCAACAGCGCCGGCGCCCCCACCCACAGCGCCGCACCCGAGGCGGCAAGGTCGAAGGCACGTTTGGCCGCCGCGTGCCATGGATCGTGGCGGACGCGCTCGCCCGGCGGCTCGAACACCGGTTCGCCCGTGTCTTCGCTCTGGGCAAACTGCTTGCTTGGCCCGGCCTTGTCGTGGACGTCGGGCGGAAACGAGGGGTCGCACGCCCGCGCCGGCAATTCCTGTGGCGTGGCGGCCTGGGCCGCAAAGCCCGCGGAACGGGCAACCGCCGCGAAGGGCGCCGACGGCGTCGGCATGGCTTGGGAGGGTTGGGTGCTACCGTCCATCGTTGCGCGATCCTATGCCGCTCGCCCCAAGGGCGCCAATTTGGCCGCGCACGCCTGGGCGATCGCCGCGGCCATGCGCCCCAAAAACACCGGCCGGTCGAACCGCGCCGCGTTGTCCCGGCAGTGCTGGGGGTCGAGGTCGGCGGTCGCCACCTTGCCGATCGCGTCTCGGAGCGCCGCTGGGGACTCTTCGGCAAAGAAAGCCCCCGTTCGGCCTTCCACCACCGATTCGAGGGCGCCGCCGCGTCCGAGCGCCACCACCGGCACGCCGCACGCCTGTGCCTCCAGCGGCACGATGCCGAAATCCTCTTCGCCTGGAAACACCAGCAGGCGGGCGCCCGCGTACCACCGTGCCAAATCGGCCTCCTTTGCACGGCCGACGAAGGTGACGTTGCGCGGGGCCGCCGCCTGCAAACGGCCGCGCTCCGGGCCATCGCCGACCACCACCAGCGGCCGATCCGGCATGGTCGCGTAGGCCGCTACCGCCAGGTCCACCCGCTTGTAGGGCACCAGACCGCCCAACACGAGGTCATACGCGCCGCCATCGGCCGGACGCTGCGCGCTGGCGAACCGCGCACACTCGACGGGCGGCGGCACCACAGTGGCCTCTCGGCCGTAGAACGCTTTGATTTTGCGTGCGGTATTGTGGCTGTTCGCCACATAGGCGTCGACGCGCCCGGCGGTCTGCTTGTCCCAGCCGCGCAGCCACCGCGCAGCGACCGCGATGGCCGGCCGCACCGCGCGGGCCGCGGGCGACATGCCGGCGAGGTAGTCGTCGGTGCGGTCCCACGCGTAGCGAACCGGTGTGTGGCTGTAGCACACGTGGACCGCGCCTGGCGCCGCGATGGCTCCCTTGGCCACGCAGTGACTCGACGACACCACCAGGTCGAACGCGCTCAAGTCCAGCGCCTCGATGGCCGTCGGGTAGAGCGGCAGCAGCCAACGATGCCGGCGTCTCGCCCCCGGAACGCGGTCGGCCAGGGACGGCGCATGGTGCATGGCCTCGATGCGCGGCGTGCCGATGCCCGGTTCGCGTACGAGGGTATGCAGGGTTGCGTCCGGAAAAAGCTCGCACAGCGCATCGAGCACGCGCTCACCGCCGCGCAACGTCACCAACCAGTCGTGGACCAGGGCGACGCGTCGCGGCAGTTGCGCGGTAGTGCCGGGCGCGGCCCGGTGCGGGTGCGGCGATTCGGTCAATTGGATCCTGAGCGGGTTGGCGCGTCGCGGGGTTGCGGGCAAGTACCGATTGGTTCGGGTTTGGAACACATCCACGCGATCTCGCACGGGCCGTGGCGCAGCCGCGAGTCGGCGCTTCGGCAGGCGAGCTGGCACTGCGTGCACCAAGCAGATGGACCCAAGGAACGATGGGGCGGGTGATGCCCGTGCCCCTGGGCCCGTCGAACTCAGAACACGGCCGGCCCGCCTCCCGGTTTCTTGTCCTCTTTCTTGTCTGGCTTCTTCTCTTCCTTGGGCGGCTCTGGCGGCCGTGCCTTGTCCTGCGGCCGCGGCTTGCCCTTGCCCTTGGTCGGCGCGGCAGGCTCGGCCTCTGGCGGCTCGGGCGGCACGTCTGGCAGGTCTGGCGGCACGTCGATCTCCACCTCCGGCTCGGCGGGCACGTCGACCGCAGGTGCTGCAACATCCGGAGCGACGTAGACGTCGGGTTCGGGGGCCTTGGCGGCCTCGACCTTGGGTGGATCGACGGGCGCAGCCGGCGGCTCGCCACGGCCGAGCAGCACCCAGGCCAGGCCTCCGCCGAGCACCACGATGGCACCTGCGGCAATCGCCACAAGCGCCCCGCCTTTCTTGGGTGCTGGCTGGCCAACGGCCTTGGCGGGCGGTCCCTTGATGTCCAGGTCGGTGATCCCCGGTCCGCCGGCGATCGGCACGTTGGGCTGGCGCGCCCCGGCGGCGGCCGCACCGCCGGTCTTGGCCGTCGCCGCCGCTGGCAGGCCGCCGGCCGCGGCCAGCATCTCTTTGAGCATCGCCGCGTCGGTGACGTTCAAGGCCATGGTGGCGCGGTCGTCTTCGCGGTTGGCGGCTCGAATCGCGTTGGCAAAGGCCGTGGCGCTCGGGTGACGGTCACCCGGTCGCTTCTTGAGTGCCCGCTGGATCTCGACCTCCAGCGCAGGCGGCAGTTCGCAGTCCCGCCGCACCATGCGCAACGGCGGCGCCGCGGCGGTCGCATGGCGCTTGGCCTGTTCTGCCGGTGTGCCCGTGAACGGTGTGCGGCCCGCGATGGCCTCAAACAGGATGCATCCCAGCGCATAAACCTCGGCGCTGGGCGTCGAGGTCGCTTCCGGCAGGTTCTTGTCGAGTTCGGGAGCCCGGTAGGGAGCCAATTGGGCCGCATCCCGGATCGCGTCCGGTGCGGCGATCCGCGGCTTGCCGGTCGCGTCCTTGCTTTCGAAACGTACATGCCATGGTGTCAGGGCGCCGTGCACCGTCGTGCGCTGCAGCGCCACCGTTTCCGCAACGAGGCCAATGCGGGCAAGCGCCGACTCCAACGACAGCGGCCCCTTGTGGAGCAGATCGCGCAGGGTCGATCCGTGGTCAGCCCCCCCGGCCGCAGCGGGCGCCGTGGCATGGGACGCGGCCATCGGTGCCGTGCTGCCGGTGCGCGGGCCTATCGAAGACGCAGCGGGCGCCGGACTCGCCTTCGGGGGCATGGCCACGGGCGGCGGGGCGGCGATGGTCTGGGCGCCGGGATCGCTCTGCCCGGCCAGGGCCGCGTGTAGCGCATTGCCCGCCATGTGCAGGGTCGGCCGGTGGTGGTTCTGGCCGGCAGGGTCGCCCCCTTCGCCCGCCGCGAGCGCCGCGCCGACCATGCCCGAGGGAGGCGGCCGGCGCCCTGCTCGTCCTGGAGGCGGAGGCGCCGGAACCCCGGCCGGCGGTCCGGAGGTCAGCGTGGCTCCGTCGAGCGGGCAAAATTCCAACTCGTCCGGCTGGCTTTCGTGGCACTGGGGACAGAATTTCGCCACTGGTTTGCTGCCTGGCACAGTGTGTGGCGGCCAACACGGATCCTGGCCGTCCACGCTTCAGTATCGCCCCAAATCGCTGCCGCATCAACCGATCGGCGCAGCCGCTGCGACGCGCAGGGCCAACCAATGGGTCTGGTGTGGGCGCGCGTTTCAGAAGCTCGGATTGGGCGATGTCGGTCGCTCGCTGGCGGCACCCGACGTCGGTCGCGCCGCCGGCCGCGTTGGCGCAGCGGGTCGGCTCGGCGGCTTGCCGTCGTCCGGCACGGGGACGCACTTTCCCACGACGAAGTACGCAGAATCGTTTGACAGGTTCTCGCAGTTCCACTCCTTGATCTTGGCGAATTCCGCCACACCATCGTCACGCAACTTGCGCGACTCGCCGTCGAGCTTGCTGTCCAAGCCGGGGATGCGACCGCGCTCGGCGACCACGTAGAACGTCTTGCCCTTGTTGAGTTCCTGCAAGTACGGCGCCAATTGCGTGGCCTTGTTCAACGGCCGGATTTCGTTGTTGCTGTAGTACGTCTCGCCGCGCCAGGTGATCAGCCACGAAACGATGTCCTCTTTGCAGACGCGCTTGGGCTTGGCGTCGAAGAAATCGGCGACGGCGTCCAGGCCCGCCCTGCGCAGCAGCGGGTGGTACGCCTCCTGGACGAGCGGCGGGTTCGGGTGGATGTGGCAGTCCTCATAGTACTTCTCGAAAAGGTACTTCTGCGACCAGTGCGGCGCCAGGCTCGGCATGTAGTAGTTGAGCGCCCAGAACGCCACCAAGAGGGCCGAAAAGGTGGTGGCGCCCAGACCGATGCGCCGCAACCGCGCCGACCACATCAGCGCCACCCCCAGCGCACCGAGCCCGCCGGCCACCTTCCAGAAGGTCTCGAAGCGAAACCAGCCGATGTTGAGCACGTTGGCGACCATCGGCCCGACCAGCCGGCCAAATGGCGTCTCGGCCCAGGTCTGCACTGGCGCCGCGTCGGCCGACCACACCACCTTGGCGCCCCAGTCCAACGGCAGGTTCTCGGGCAGCGGACGGTCGTATTTGTAGGTGAAAAGGCTGCGCAGGTTCTGATAATCGCCGAGGATACCGACGGTCGTCACCAGCAGCAGCGCGCCGGCGAGAACCACGGCGACCCGCGCCCGCGGATGGCGATCGTCGGCGAGGTCGACCAAATACCAGCCCGTCAGCATCGCCAGCGCTGGCACACCAGGCAGGATGTAGTGGTGGAAGCGCGTCGAGCTGAGCGTAAAAAGGATGAAGGCCAATAGGAACCACAGCACAGCAAACGAGCGCAATTGCTCGAAAGCTCGGCCGTGCACCGGTACAGGCGCGTCGGCAGCCGCATCTGGCCGCAACCGCGCCGCCGCGGCGAACAGCGCCATTGGCGCAAACGCGGCCCATGGCCACATCCCGTACCCAAGCCACTCGACGAAGTACTCGAAGGTGCCGGTGTCGATTTGGTGGACGCCCGCGCCGACGCGGTTGAAGTGGTCGTGGATGAAGAAGCGTTGGTAGTACGGCAGGCCGTGGCGGCAGAACATCGCCACGTACCACGGCAGGACCGTCACGAAAAACAACGGGATGCCGCGCAACAGATCGAGGCGGCCGATGATCCGCCAGTTTCCAGACGCCAGCAGGTAGAGCACCAAGATGGCGCCCGGCACGCAAAAGCCGAGCAGGCCCTTGGCGTAGGTCGCCTGCGCCATCATCATGTAGCTGCAATACAGCAGGAACCGGCGCAGCCAGAAATCCTGGAACGCCGGGTCGGCCCAGCCGGTTGCCCTGCGCTGGCGCCACAGCGGCACCGCGATGGACGCCAGGATGGCCAACGATACCGGCGCGTAGAAGAGGGCCACGTGCCAGACGCCGTTCTGCTGGATGATCTGAGCCACGCCGACAGCGTTGGGGTCGTACAAGTCGCTGGCAATGATCGCAAACTGCGGCACCAAGTTGAGCAGCGCGAACGTGAAAAAGCCCGCCGCGACCCCCGCGAAGCCGCGCGCCGTGAACTGCTGGCGCCTGCCGAATACCGCGGCGAGCAGGAACATGAGCCCGATCGTCATGGTCGACACGAACGGGTTGTCGGTCTGCGCTTGGCGCGCCACCATGTACACGAACGGCGACAGCGCGACGGCCAGCGTGGCCCACAGCGCGTGGCGGCGCCCGGCGATGCGCTCGGTGCCGAGGTACACCGCGGCAGCCATCGACGCACCGAGCAGCGCCTGGGGCATCCGCAGGGCCCAGTCGCTGTAGCCGATGAGCTTGATGAAGGTGCACTCGGCCCAAAAGATGTAGATGGGCTTGCTGAAGAACCACTCGCCGGCAATGGGCTCGCTGCCGATCTTGCGCGCGTAGCCCCACCATGGATTGACCCAGTCGAAGGTCTCGATCATGTTGCGGGTGACTTCGCCATAGTGGGTCTCCCAGGGATCCCACAATCCGAAGCTGCCCGCATTCAGCAGGTACAGCGCGTAGATGGCGCCAATGGTGCACCACCGCCACCAGCGGTCACCCTTTGTCCAGCGGATCACCGGAGTTGCCAAAGGATCCGCACACAGCGGCACCGCCGGACCGTCGAGCGATGGTGCGGCGATGCTGGGCGGTTCGTCCGGGATCGGCGGGGCCGGCAGTTCGCCCGAATCCGCCGCTCCGCTCTGCGCCTCCACCGAAATGGAACTGTCGGCCGGTGCGTCCGCGGCAATTGCCGGCGCGGGGTCGAGTTCTGGCGTGGGGAGCGCTTCGATCGGGTCGGTCATCGGTTCGGGTGCCGGCAAGGGGGCGCGGTTTCTAGCACTTTGCGCCGTGATCGGCAAGCGCGGGCAGCATCCGGGATCGCGTCGCCACTGGCGGTTGACGCAACGCACCCGCCGCCGGACACTGTGCAGCCCCGCGGCGCCCTGGGCGCACGTCGGCTTGCGAGGTCGCCATGGCCGCTCGACCGCATCGTGGATCTACTCGTCTGGCTGCCGCGACCGCGGCGCTGGCCGCGCTCACGCCTGCAGTGGACGGCCTCGCCCATGACCGCCCCGACGCCACATTTTCCATGCAGACCCTGCGACCTTCGGCCGGCGGCGACGATGGTTGGCTCGGGCGCTCGGCGACGCTGCCGTCGGCCGGACAGTGGCAGGCGCTGGCTGTCGCGCACTACGCAAGGGCGCCCCTGCGGTTCAGCGCGGCCGGCTACAAGCAGACCGTCCTCGGCGACCTGTCGATGGGCGAATTCGGCGCGCTGGTCGGCCTGCCCGCTCAGTTGGCGCTCGGCTTGGTGGTGCCGGTGGCATTCCAGGTGCGCGGCGGCGGACCGAACCTGGTGCAACTGCAGGCCAATCCCCAGGCGCCGGCGCTCGGAGACGTGCGCGTCGAAGGCAGAAAGGGTTTGTGGACCGGCAGTGTGGGCGGTGGCGACGGCCAGGTGGGAGCCGCCGCCGTCTGGAACCTGCCGACCGCGGACGCCACCAGCTGGCTCGGCGGTGCCCATGCGCTGTCGTTGCAGGCATTCTTCGGAGGTACGTGGGGGCCTTGGCGCGCCGACGCCGGCCTGGGTGCGCGGCTGACCGCTGCCGCAGAACACAGGCTGCACCCGCTCAAGGGCGACGGCACGCTGGACCACACCACAGATGTGGTCGCGCTCCGCGCGGGGTCCACAGCAGACATCTGGGCAGCCGCGGGCCACACGCTGCTGGACGGCCAGTTGCTCGTTCGCGGCGAACTGCGGGCCACAGTCGGCGTCATCACCACCGTTCCAGACCGTTCCGCCGTCGTCGACGCGGTGGCGAGCGTGCGCTGGCGCTTCTTTCCGTGGCTGCATGGCCTCGCCGGCGTGGGCGGCAGTCCGACTGCCGGGGCCGGATCCGCAGGCGTGCGCGTCTTGGCCGGCCTGCAGTTCTCGCCCGGCGAACTGCCCAGCGACGTGGACGGCGACGGGCTGGACGACAAGGTCGATCGCTGCCCGGCGCAAGCCGAAGACAGGGATGGCTTCGCCGACGCAGACGGCTGCCCCGACACGGACGACGACGATGACGGCGTGCCCGATGTCCGCGACCGCTGCAGGATGGTGCCGGAGGATCGCGACGGTTTTGAAGACGGCGACGGTTGCCCCGACCTGGACGACGACGGTGACGGCATCGTCGATACCAAGGACCTGTGCCCGCGCAAACCGGAGGACCACGACGGTCGCGACGACGACGACGGCTGCCCCGATTTGGACGACGACGGCGACGGCATTGCCGACAAGGACGACCTGTGCCCGCAACAGCCGGAACGCAAGAACGGCTACGAAGACGCCGATGGCTGTCCAGATTTCGCGCCAGGCGAAGCCCCACCGCCGATCGGCCTGCCTGAGCCCGCAACGCCGGAGTCGGCACCCGCCCCGGCCGCGCCGCCCGCGCCAGTTGCACCGGGCGCCCCGTCGCCCGCGCCGGCGAAGGCCCCAGACCCGGCAGCCAAGAAGGCGCCGCCTCCCGCGCCCTCTGCCGGCAAGGCACCGCCCCCCAAGGACGCGCCACCGAGCGAAGACGGCAAGCCCAAGGTCAAGGTCAAGCCCATCGCGCCGTGACGCCTGTGCCGCGGACCTTCACGCTTGCGAAGCCCCCGCCAATCCAGCACGATAGCGGTTTGCGTCGCCAAGCCGCGTTCGGCGCGCGCACGGTCGTGGACATGGATGGATTTGGGGTTGGTGGACGCGTATCTGTGCGCGCCCTGGCATTGGCATGGGTCGCGTTCGCGGCGTGCGGGGAGGATCCCGGCGCGGGCTCAGGGGGCGGCAGCCCATCGGGCGCGGGCGGCGGCCTTGAAAAATGTCTCGTCGGCTCGGCGAACCGGCAACTGGAGTGCTTTGCCAAGCTCGACTTGCGGCGCGGCGGCACCAACCAGCAGTTGACCGGTGCCAAGGGTGAGAAGACCGAAATCCAGGTGGGCGGCGTGCCTCCCGGGGCGGAACTGCCGATCGACTTCCGCATCCGCAACACGATTTCGGTGGCGACGGCCGCGCCCCTGCGCATCGACGACATCCGTTTGGAGTACACGGCCGCCAGCCCCAACGAAACCGACACCAAGGCCCTGGAGTGCTTCGACGGCACCGGTCAGGTCGCGTGCGCCGACAAGAAGGGCAAGTGGAGCAGGGTCGTGCCGCCCGGCGTGCCCCTGACGGCAGGCGTGGTGACCGAGGAGAGTTTTCGCATCCGCTACAAACAGTTCGACACCAAGGCGCGTTCGGCAAAGGTGTGCCTGCGCCTTGGCGGAACCGCCGATTACGCCAAGACCGACCTGTGCTTCGAGGTGGTCACCACCGCGGGCAAGCCCAAGATCAAGGCGCAGCCGACCCTCATCGACATCCCCTACGTGCAGATCGGCAAGGACGCCAGCCGCGACTTGCAGATCACCAATCTGGGCGACGCTACGCTTTTCGTCAGCAAGATCGAGGTCAATCTCGACCCGTCGTTCACGTTGACCGTCGGGAACACCAGCCACAAGGGCGGGACGGCGGCCAACTTCGACCCGCCGCTGGTCATTGCCGCGGGCGCGGCCCAGAGTACGCAACTGTTGTTCAAGCCAACCGACGACAAGAAGCGGCAGGGCGAGATCCGCATCTTCTCCAACGACGGCACCTTCGTCGGCGGCTTGCCGGTGCTGGTCACCGCAAATAGCAAGGTGCCGTGCATCAGCGTCAAGCCGGGCCCGACCGTCAATTTCGGCGCGGTCGAATTGGCCAAGGTCTCGACCCAGACGTTGACGGTGGCCAACTGCGGCACCGAAAAACTGACGATCACCTCGTTTGCGATCAAGGCCGGCGGCAGCTCGGCGTATGCCCTCAACTGGGGCGGCGTGAAAGCGTTCAAAGGCGATGCCAAGACCGGCCCGACCGAGGCGGCGCCTATGGCGCTCGATCCCAACGGCCAATTCGAGCTGCAGGCAAGCTATACGCCTGCGGCCCTGTCGGTCGAGGACCCGGCCACCCAGTCGAAAGTGCCCGACGTGGCGAGCGTCGAGGTCGTATCGAACGCATCGCCGGTCCAGCTGAAATTCACCGGCGTCTGCGTTGTGAAGAATTGCCCCGAGGCCAAGATCTTCGTGCAGGAGGGCGAACAGGTGATACCGCAGACGGTTCTGCACCTCAAAGGCGATGGGTCGATCGCCCCCGGCGGCGGGTCGATCACCAAATACGAGTGGAAAATCAAAGCACAGCCCCCTGGCAGCCAGCAGACGTTCGTGCCCAACAACAAGACACCGAATCCGACTTTCCAGACCAACGTGGCCGGCGAATATGAATTCTGGCTTGACGTGTGGGACGACAGCAACCCGCCGGTCAAGTCGTGCAACCCCGCGGTCCAGAAGGTGATCGCTGTGCCCAGCCAGGCCTTGCACGTCGAATTGCTCTGGAAGACCCCGGCCGACCCCGACGAGACCGACAAGGGCCAGGGCGTCGGCGCTGATCTCGACCTGCACTTCGCGCACCCGTTGGCGCAGGGCCCCGATCAGGACTGCGACGGCACCCCCGACCCGTGGTTCAGCACACCCTTCGACGCCTTCTGGTTCAACGCCACGCCCAAGTGGGGCAGCGCCGCGACCGAGGACGACGATGCGCGCCTTGACCTGGACGACACCGATGGCGCAGGACCGGAGAACGTCAACCTCAACGCGCCGCAGGGCGTCGCCGAAAGCCCGGTACAGTACGCGGTGGGCGTCCACTACTGGAACGACTTTGGTTTCGGCAAGAGCTTTGCGACCGTGCGCATCTACGTCCTGGGCAAACAGGTCGTCGAGTTGGCCAACCAGGAACTCAAGCCCGTGGACATGTGGTACGTCGGCCGCATCCATTGGCCCAACAAGGAGGTGGGTTTTGAGGCGCCGGTGTTGCAGCAGTGCTACCAGTCGGGCAGCGCATGTGCGGCCAAGAAGAACCCGGCCGACCCCAAGGGTGGCGCGATGTGGCAGGCCCAAGGCGCGCCGTGCATCACCCCGTGCTACCTGAGCCCCCTTGCCAATTCGAGTTCGGCCGTGTGCAAATAGCGGTTGCGCGCTGCACGCGCGGCCGAGGCGCGATGGCCACCCCCCAGGCAGAGCCCCAGACCGATCCACCAGGCATGGCGCAGGCGGAGTTGACCGCGGCTGAGCACAGGCTGCGCGAAACTGCCGACGCGATCGTGCGCCTGATCGCCGAGCACGTTCCGGCCTACGTCGAAGCTGAGATCCGGAGGCGGTTCGTGGCCGCTGAGTCCGCCGACCTCATTGCCGACGACGAGCTGCGCCAATTGCGCTCCGCCGCGACCCAACAGGGCAAGGTTGCGGCGGCGCGCGTCGAGCGCGAACTGGCTTGGCCTGGCCCGTGGCTGCTCTCCGTGGCGCAGATGCCGGCGCCCAAGGACAGCAAGCCCACGCTACGCGAATTCCCGCTGGTCTGGTCGGTCGTCGCCGCGCTCGACGCCGAGGTCGAGGCGCTTGCGGCACGGCACCACCTGCCGGCAGACGACCGCCAGCCCGCCGGATACCAGCCGCCACGCCTCTTCGTTTCGGGCGCCTTTCTGCCCCAGTTGACCGAGCGCCTCGTCGCCAGCTTCCACGAGATTGCGACCCTGCGCGCCAAGCTCGACTCGGCACAGGCGGCGGACCGCAAGGCTGCACGCGAACGGCGTTGGCAGAACGCCGGCTGACCCGCCCGTCCCGTCGCTTTGCCGCCCCATCTGACCGCAAGCCGGAGTCCGCATGAGCCTGCGCGCCGTGGAACTCATCGCACGCAAACGCGACGGCGGTGCGTTGACGCCTGCCGAAATCCGCGATCTGGTCGCCGGCTACACCCGGGGCGACGTGCCCGACTACCAGATGGCGGCCTTCGCGATGGCCGTGCTTTTTCGCGGCATGGACGACGCCGAGACAGCGGCGCTGCTCGACGCGATGCAGCACTCGGGCGATGTGGTCACCTGGGACCACCTGGACCGGCCGACCGCCGACAAGCACTCGACCGGCGGCGTCGGCGACAAGGTGTCGATCCCGCTTGCTCCCGCCGTGGCGGCATGCGGGGTCGCAGTGCCGATGATCTCGGGCCGCGGCTTGGGCCACACCGGCGGCACGCTCGACAAGCTCGAAGCGATTCCCGGGTTCGACGTGCGGCTCGACTTGGCGTCCTTCGCGCGCATCACAGCGGAGGTGGGCACCTGCCTCATCGGCCAGACCGACCGCATCTGCCCTGCGGATCGCAAGCTCTACGCCTTGCGCGACGTGACGGCCACCATCGAGTCGATCCCGCTCATCGTCGCCTCGATCCTCAGCAAGAAACTGGCCGAAGGCGCCGGCAGCCTGGTGCTCGACGTCAAGGTCGGTTCCGGCGCCTTCATGAAGGACCGGGCCGACGCCTTGCGTCTGGCGCAGGCCATGGTCCGCGCCGCCCAGGCTGCGGGCCGCAACTGCACGGCCCTGTTGACCGCGATGGACCGTCCCACCGGCACGCACATTGGCAATGCGCTGGAGATCGCGGAGTCGATTGAGGTCCTGCGCGGTGGCGGGCCGGCCGACACCCGCGCGTTGGTGGTGCGCATGGGCGGCGAGATGCTGCGGCTGGCCGGCGTCGTTGCCGACCTGGCTGGCGGTGAGGCGCGCATCGCCCGGGCCCTCGAGGACGGTTCGGCGCTCGACCGCTTTGCTCGCCTCGTGCGTGCCCAGAAGGGCGATGCCCGGGTGTGCGACGATCCATGGGCGGTCCTGCCCCGCGCGCCGATCGTGCGCGAGGTGCGCGCCCAACGCAGCGGTACGGTCGCGCGGCTCGACGCCTTGCAGGTCGGGCTGGCCGCGGTGCGCTTGGGCGCCGGCCGCGACAGGGCCAGCGACGACGTGGACCCGGCGGTCGGCTTCGTATTGCTGCACCGGCCCGGTGCGGTCGTGCGCGTCGGCGAACGGCTCGCCTTGGTGCACGGTCGCGACCCAGGCAGGACGGAGCGCGCAGTGGCGGAACTGGGCGCCGCGTTTGAGGTCGACGAGGGGCCCGCAGATGGCCTGCCGCTGTGGATCGACGTCGTGCAGTAGAACCTACTGAAACCATTGGTGTCTCAGTTTTGTCTCACATTTGGTCTCAGAATCACCCGAACCAAAAGTGAGACAAGCGCGCCCAAGGGCGGAAAAACAGTCAACCTCATCAGGCAGTTATCGACCGACTCGCGCTGGCACACTTCTTGCGTGGCCCCGGCCCGTCGCGGCATCGCGCCGCTGCGGAGTCAGCCATGGTCAGCGTTTTCTCCAGATTGTCGTCCACCTCGCGGTACCGGGCCGGCGTCGTAGCCATTGCCATTGCCACAGGGGGCTGCGCAGTGCACCACGCGCCTGAGCCGTCGGCAGGGCCGCAAACCCCAAGCGCCGCGACCGAACTGCACTTGGGCCTCAGGTCGGTCGCAGGCGATCCGGGGGCCGACCCGCGCGCCCCGGCGAGCACCGACCAGATCGTTCTGCTCGCAGATGGTGTCGCGGCTGACCCGGCGACCGTCGCTGCGCAGTTGCTCGGTCCAGGTTGCGACTGGCGCTTGCTGCGCGCCTACCCGCAGTTGGGTGCCTTCGCGGTGCGCGCCGCGCCGCCGGCGCTCGCCAGGCTCACAGGCGACCCGCGCGTTGCAGCGGTTACCGCCGACCGCACATTGCGCACCCAGGCGACCGCCGGCCAGGTTGTCGGCGCGACCAAAGCGCGGGCGCTCTTGGGTTTGGCGGGCGCGGGCGTGCGCATTGCCCTCATCGACAGCGGTGTCGACGCGGCGCACCCGGATCTGGCCGGTCGCGTGGTCGCCCAGCAGTGCTTTTCGCAGGCCGGCTGTCCGGGAGGCGGCAAGCAGGGCCCGAGCGCCGCCGATGTCCACGGTCATGGTACGCATGTCGCCAGTACCTTGGTCGGCGCAGGCAAGCTGGCCCCGGCGGGCATCGCGCCGGAAGCGCGGTTGGTCGCGGTTCGCGTCTTCGGCAAGGACGGCACGGGGCCGACGTCGGACCTGCTGGCCGGGCTCGACTGGCTCATCGGCCAAGTCGCGCTGCACAAGGTGCGCGTCCTCAACCTCAGCCTGGGCAGCAGCGACGTGTTCGCCGGACCATGCGACGCCTGGGACCCGACCACGGCCAAGGCCCTGAAAATCCTCTCCAGCAAGGGTGTCCTGACCTTCGCCGCCGCTGGCAACGACGCCGCATCGGGCAAACTCGCGACCCCTGGGTGCCTGACTGCGGCTGTCCCTGTGGGCGCGACGTATGCAGCAAGTTACGGCGCCCAGACCTACGGCAAGCTGTGCACGGACAGTGCCACCTCGTCGGCCAAGCTGGCGTGCTTTTCGAACCGGTCTGCGCAACTCAAGTTGGTTGCTCCCGGCGCCTTCCTGGCCGGCGCCTTCCCTGGTGCAAAGGTGGCTTCGCTGGCGGGCACTTCACAGGCCGTCCCCGTCGTGGCGGCAACCGCGGCCCTGCTTGTGGGCTGCAACCCCGGCCTTCCCCAGGCCCAGGTCCATGCGTTGCTGGTTGCGACGGCAAAGCCGTTGAATGACAAGGCTAGTGGCCTGACCTTTGGCCTGGTCCAGGCGGCGGCGGCCGGCAAAGCGGCGTGCCCGTGGCTCGGCCCCGGCGTCAGCGGCAAACCCTAAACTCCAAAGGCAAAACCGGCAACCGCGCCCGCGGCCATGATCCACCGCCAAAAAAAGGTCCTGAATCCTTGGCGATCGAATTAACTCAGGTTTCCCGGGGAAACCGGCGCAAACCTGCACCTTCAGGGTGACAGGTTTGCGCCGGCGGTTA
>Ga0194120_10000137_pt1 | contig 121018 bp, 107 predicted proteins | sample TA2MahCa65mmetaG_FD_148642 | JGI IMG/M metagenome (GOLD analysis project Ga0194120, IMG submission 148642) | Freshwater microbial communities from Lake Tanganyika, Tanzania - TA2015019 Mahale Deep Cast 65m | ecosystem: Environmental > Aquatic > Freshwater > Lake | place: Tanzania: Lake... | reverse complement strand
TCTACGGCACTAATGTGAATTTGGAACCGGACAATTCACGTGCGAATAAAACCGGACAACTTGACGTGCGAACTACAAGGGCGGCTCAAGGGATTGCCAGGAGCCAAAGCCTGTGTCATGATTACATGCAAATCGAAAGGGGGCAGCATGACTCGCCTGACACTTGTACTGCTATTTTTTGCCCTGAACTCTGGCCTATTCGCCCAAGAGTTCCGCGCCACGATCACGGGAACGGTTACGGACCCGCAGAGCGCCGTGATGGCGGGCGCGAAGATCCAGGTCCGCAACCTCGCCATCAACATCCAGACCGAGGTGGTGAGTAACGATTCCGGCATCTATGTCGCGCCTTTTCTCCCCATCGGGCGCTACTCCGTGCGTGTCTCCGCGGACGGTTTTAAAGTGGCGGTGCGCGAGGAGGTGGAACTGCGCGTAGGCGACCGCCTACAGATCGACTTCCGCATGGAAGTCGGCGGTCTGACCGAACAGGTCACCATTGTCGCCGCCGCCGAGCTGCTGGAGACGACCACCGCATCCAAAGGTCAGGTGATCGATTCCGCTGCCGTCAAGGACCTGCCGCTGCTCGGCCGCAATCCTTTTCTGCTGGCAGCTATCTCTACTGGCGTCCAGTACACGCCGACGCGCGGCTCACGCTCCAATCGTCCCTTTGACAACGGCGGCATGGACAGTTTCTCCATTAACGGCGGCCGCCAAACCACCAATGAGTTCCTGCTCGACGGTGTGCCCGACACCAACACGGAAACCTCCTCGCCCTCCAACCTCTCCTTTGTCCCCTCGCCGGACGCGACCGAGGAATTCAAGGTGCAGACCAACACCTACGACGCCCAATACGGCCGCACCGGCGGCGGTGTCATCAACGTCTCTCTCAAGTCCGGAACGAACGAGCCGCACGGCGTGCTGTACCACTACTTCCGGAATGACAAGCTGAATGCCAACGCCTTCGAGTCCAATCTCGCCGGCGTCAAGCGCAGCACTTTTCAGTGGAATCAGCCCGGCGTTCAGTTCCAGGGCCCGGTGGTGCTGCCGAAGCTCTACGACGGCCGCAACCGCACCTTCTTCATGTTCAGCTGGGAGAAAATCAAATCGGCCATTCCTTTCCCGCAAACCCAGACCATTCCCACCCTCGAGCAGCGCGCCGGCGACTTCTCCCGGACCTTGCAGGCGAATAACCAGCTCATTACCATCTACGACCCGCTGACCACTCAGGCGCAGGGAGCCAACTTCGTCCGCCAGCCCTTCGCCGGCAACCGCGTCCCGACCAGCCGCTTTGATCCGGTCTCGCGCAAGCTTCTCGAATTCCTGCCCCAGCCCAACCAGCCCGGCAACGCCCAGGGCTTCTTCAACCTCATCGCCAGCCCCAACCAGGTCACCGATGAATATGATCAGTTCGTTGCCCGCGTCGACCAACAGCTCACCGCCAACCACCGTTTCTTCTCGCGCTACGTTCGCGGCAACCGTCATGAGGTGAACGGCGATGCGCTGTGGCAGCACGCGGCAGCACCCTGGTACTCGCACTGGCGCATCAATCAGGGCGGCAACTTCGACCTGACCTCGACGCTGTCGCCGACGCTGATCTCCAGCTTCCGCGCCGGCTACATCCGCCACCAGTTCGCCATCGCCCAGTATGGCGAGGGTTTTGATCCGAAGCAGCTCGGTTTCCCGGCGGCGCAAATCGACCCGCTGCCGCGGAAGTTCTTCCCGCGCATCGTCTACACCGATTACACGGCATTCGGCCCGCAGCGCAGCACCGGCTCGCAATTCACCTTCTCTGACACGTGGTCGGCCGCCGAAACTTTGAACAAGGTCACCGGCAGCCACTCGTTGAAGTTCGGCGCCGAATTCCGCCTCATGTTCAACAATCAGGACAATCCCACCTCCTCCTTCGCCCGCTTCGACTTTAACCGCGGCTTCACGCAGCGCGACCCACTTCGTGGCGATGCCGCCAGCGGCAACTCCTTTGCCGCGCTGCTGCTCGGCTTCCCTGCCAGCGGCATGTCGGACCGCCGCGTCGCTCCTGCTTATTCCAACCGCTACTTCGTCTTGTTCATGCAGGACGACTGGCGCCTCTCTTCCCGAGTTACGCTCAATGTCGGTATCCGCTGGGACTATGAATCGCCGCAAACGGAACGCTTCAATCAGCAGAACCGCGGCTTCGACGCAACCAGCGCCAGCAACTTCCAGGTTCCCGGTCTCCAGCTCAAAGGCGGGCTGCTCTTCACCGACGCCGGTGCGAGACTGCCCTTCAAGCGCGACTTCAACAACTTTCAACCACGCGCCGGCATCGCCTGGCAGCTCGCTGCCCAAACCGTCCTCCGCGCCGGGTACGGCCTCTCCTACCTGCCCACCTTCGACACGGGCTTTAACAACGGCTTCAGTGTCGAGACCCCATACGTCGCTTCCGTCGACGGAGGACTTACCCCGTCCGGCCAGATCAGCAATCCCTTCCCCGCCGGCTATCTGAATCCGCCAGGCCGTTCCGGTGGTCTCGCCACCCTCGTCGGCAATGGTTTCAGCTATGGCTTCTTCGACCGGAACATCCCGCTCGTGCATCAGTTCTCCCTGGGTCTACAGACTGAACTGCCCTGGCGCGTGCTGATCGACGGTTCTTACGTCGGCAGCCGCTCACGCTCCTTGCAGAGCAGCAGGGGCATCAATGAAGTATCCGCCCAGCAGTTGGCCCTCGGCCAGGATCTGCTAACCCAGGTGACGAACCCGTTTGAAGGCCGCCTGCCCGGTACCGCCTTTAACGGCCCGCGCGTGCCACGCCAGCAGTTGCTGCGCCCATTCCCGCAATTCACCGGGATCACGCAGGACCGCCACACGATCGGCTATTCCAACTTCGACTCCTTCCAGCTGCGTGTCGAAAAGCGCATGTCCCACGGCGTGCATTTCCTCGGCAGCTACACGCTGTCGAAGTCCATTGAAGCAGTCGGTTACTTGAACGCGCAGGACAACTTCGGCGATCTGGCCCGCGTGCTCACCTCCGTCGATGCTCCTCACCGACTCATCGTCAGCGGCTCCTGGGCGCTGCCGTTCCTGGCAGGCTCGCGCGGCGTCCTGAAGCAGGCTTTCCACGGGTGGCAACTGACGGGTATCTTCACCGCGCAGTCCGGCCTGCCCATCAACGCGCCGGGCAACGCTTTCTCCACCGGCCTGGATCCCCAGTTATCCAACGACGTCCGCAGCCGCACCCGCTGGTTCAACACATGCACGCTGGCGCTGAACGGCGCCCGCCAGAACTGCGCCAGCCCCAACGACCCGGTCGCCTTCACCGTCATGCCCCCGTTCACGCTGCGCACTCTCAGCGTGCGTTTCCCCAATATCCGCAACCTCCGGCCGCCCAATCTCGACTTCTCCATCTTCAAGCGCTTCCCCATCACCGAAGGCTGGAACCTGGAACTCCGCGCCGAGTCGTTCAACCTGAGCAACACGCCGTGGTTCGGCACTCCCAACACGACGCTCGGCTCGGCCAACTTCGGCCTGATATCGCCCTCCCAGGCCAATGACCCGCGGAACGTGCAACTGGCGCTGCGGCTCTCGTTCTAAAGAAACCGGGGAAGGTCGCGCTATACTTGAACTTCCCCGTGTTTCATCACATCCAGACCCATCTTCCAGAGCAGGTTTCCGCCCATTTGCAGGCCCGTTACGGCTATGATGCGCCGGTCTGGCTGGAGCAACCTGCCGACCCGGCATTCGGCGAACTTGCGCTCACCATCGCCTTTCAGCTTGCCAAGCAGCTGAAAAAAGCTCCGCGTGCCGTCGCACAGGAGCTGATCGATGAGCTCGGCTCTCTGCCCGGCGTCGCGCAAATGGAGATCGCCGGCCCCGGCTACATCAACATCCGGCTCGACCGCGGCGTCTACGGCTCCTCGCTGCTGAAACCCGACGAGCGTTCCACCGAAGCCGCGGCGGGCAAGATCATCGTCGAGCACACCAACATAAACCCGAACAAAGCGGCGCATATCGGCCACCTGCGGAATGCCGTGCTTGGCGACACCTTTGTCCGCATGCTGCGCTCCACCGGCGCTCAGGTGGAGGTGCAAAACTACATCGACAACACGGGCGTGCAGGTGGCCGACGTGGTCGCCGGTTTCCTCAAGCTGGAGAACAAATCGCTTGACGAGGTCCGCGTGCTGGCCGCCCAGCCGCGCTTTGACTATCTCTGCTGGGACCTCTATGCGCGCGTTTCCCAGCATTTCGCCGCCTCGAAGGACGATGAGAAAAACTGGCGCCAGGAAGTGCTGCACTCGATTGAAGAGGGCTCGGGCGTGGCCTCCGAGATGGGCCACCTCGTTTCCGACGCCATCGTGCTGTGCCACCTGGCGACCATGGCGCGCCTCGGCGTCTCCTACGACGTGCTGCCGCGGGAAAGCGAGATTCTCCACCTGAAGTTCTGGGCCACCGCTTTCGAACTGCTCAAGGAGCGCAACGCGATTCATCTGGAGACCGAAGGCCCGAAGAAGGGCTGCTGGGTGATGGCCGGTTCGCATTACTCCGATGAGGCCGCCGAGGATGACTCGAAGGTGATCGTCCGCTCCAACGGCATCGTCACTTACGTCGGCAAGGACATCGCCTACCAGCTGTGGAAGTTCGGGCTGCTGGGCAAGGACTTCCATTACCATCCACTGCTCACCGGATCGAATGGTCATCAGGTGTGGGTCTCCACTGATCATCCGCAATCTTCCAGTGCGCCGAAGTTCGGGGGAGGCTCGACAGTCTACAACGTGATCGATTCCCGCCAGGCCTATTTGCAGGATGTCGTGGCCGCTGGCCTGCGCGCACTTGGCTACATAGACCAGGCCGAGCGGTCCATTCATTTCTCCTACGAAATGGTCGCCCTCTCCCCGCGCACCTGCGCCGAGCTTGGAATCGATCTCTCCGACAGCGACAAGTCGAAAGCGCATGTGCAGGTCTCCGGGCGCAAAGGGCTAGGCGTGAAAGCCGACGACCTGATCGACAAGCTGATCGAAAAGGCGCGCGTGGAAGTGGACGACCGCCATCCGCAGGCGCCCGTCGCCGAACGGCAAGCCGTTGCCACCGATATCGCCATCGGCGCGCTGCGCTACTTCATGCTGAAGTTCACGCGCAACACCGTCATCGCCTTCGATATGCAGGAGGCGCTCAGCTTCGAAGGGGAAACGGGCCCTTACGTTCAATATGCCGCCGTCCGTTCCCGCAACATCCTCCGGAAGCTGGAAGAACGCGGCGAGAAGCTGCCGGACTTTGCCGCGGTACTTTCCTCAGACGCCTTCGGACGCCAGTTGGCGCAGGAGGACTTCTGGCAACTCACGCTGGCCGTGTCGAAGGCCGACGCCGCGGTGGCTCGCGCCATCGCCTCCGGCGAACCGGCCCATGTCGCCAAGTACGCCTTCACGCTGGCGCAGTCGTTCAACACCTTCTATCACGACTATCCGGTGATTCACGAAACCGATCCGGAGAAGAAGAGCTTCCTGCTGTGGATGACAGATTATTTCCGGCGGCAGCTGGAGCGGACGCTCGACGTCCTCGGCATCCGCGTTCCGCAGTACATGTAGTTTCCTCTCACAGGCTAGCTACTTGAGATATGCTCATGGTGTCACCGTGCTCATGAGGTTCCTCCTTTTCTTTCTGGCCCTGCCGCTTCTGGCACAACAGCGCCCTGTCGCCGAGTGGATCATCCGCCTCGGCGGCGGCGTCTGCCTGGCGGAGCAATCGCCGTGCCCGATCCGCAACCTGCAGCAGCTGCCGCCGGGGGATCTGCGCATTACGGTGGCCGATTTTACCGGCACGCTGCTGACGCCCGAAGAGCTTCCCCGCATCCGCCACTTGGCGTCACTCAAGGAACTGTTTCTCCCCGCTCCGATGTGGAACGAAGGCGCCGGCAGCCGCCGTGACTCCAACACGGCCTTCGAATATCTCGGCCATTTGAAGACGCTGGAGAAATTACAAGTCAGCGTACACTTCCTTACCAATATCAATATTCGGGATAACGGACTCGCCTTGATTGCGCCACTGACGAACCTCAAGGAGCTCCGGCTGGCGCAGTCTCGCATCAAGGGCAAGACCCTGGCGCCTTTCGTGAATCTCCGAGCCCTCGACGTCAGCTATTCCACCTTTGACGATGAAGGCATGGCAGCGCTGGCCGGAATGAAGGGGCTGGAGCGCCTGATCGCCAAGGACACGCTGGTGACCGACCGCGGCCTGATCCATGTGGAAGGACTCACGAATCTTACCCATCTCGATCTTTACGGCTGCCGCATCACCGACGGTGGGCTGCCTTCGCTGAAGCCGCTGACCCGGCTTCGGCAGTTGAACCTCCTGGGCGCGCCCGTCACCGACGAGGGGTTGCAGGCGCTGGCCGGCATGACGGAACTGGAAGAGCTGAACCTCTATCGAAGCCAGATCACCAATGCTGGGCTGGAAACACTTCACCGCCTGAAGAGACTCAGCGCCGTTGACCTCCGCTACTCCCGTGTCACCCGCTCCGGCATGGAAGCGCTCCGCGTTGCCCTCCCGGATGTCAAAGTCATGTTTCTCGACTCCGCACCAGCTCGTTCGGAAACCGCCGCCGAGTTGAAGGACAGCTCCGAGGAAGGCATCGCCGCCTGGATCAGCGCCCTGGGCGGGAAGGCGAAACTCGAAAACGGCCGCGTCACCGAGGCCGATCTTTCCTCCACGGCGGTCACCGACGCGCAGCTGCAACACCTGGGCAAGCTGACGGCGCTGCGCCGCCTCAGTCTCTTCGCAACGGAAGTCGGTGATGTCGGCTTGCGTTCCCTCTCCCCATTGACGGCGCTGGAACACTTAAATCTCGCCCACACTACCGCCTCCGACACCGGGCTCCAGTCGCTGCCTGTCTCGCTGACAACCCTCAACCTGAACCACACCTCCGTTCGCGGTGCGGCGCTCCCGCGCTTCGTTGCCCTGCTTGAATTGGATCTCTCCGGCGCGCCCGTCAACGACGCCGGACTATCCCGCATCGCCTCGCTCAAAACGCTCGAAAGCCTTGCCATCAGCTACACGGAAATTACCAGCACCGGCCTCGCGCATCTCGCCTCGCTATCCCAGCTAAGGGTTCTCGATGCATCCTCCAACGACATCGAAGATTCCGGCATGCAGCATCTGGCCAAACTGACCTCGCTGCGCGAACTTGACATCAGCTACGGCCGATTCACAGACAAGGGCATGCCTCAACTGGGGAAGCTGACTTCCCTGGAAACCCTTCACCTGGCGCGCACTCCCATCACTGACCCCGGCATCTCGCACCTTTCCGCTCTGGAGAAGCTGCGCCTGCTGAACCTCAACTACACAGGACTGAGCGACGAAGGCCTGGAGCCGCTGATGCGGCTTCCGGCGCTGGAGCAACTCTACGCCGACACCGCCAAGATCACCGACGCCGGTGTCGACCGCCTCGCAGCCATGAAGAAACTACAGGTTCTCAACCTTTATCACACCCTGGTCGGGGAAGCCGCGCAGCAGAAGCTGCAACAAGCTTTGCCCTCTTGCAGGATCATCTGGGACCGCGAGTCGGCGCTTCCCAACCGGAGAGGGAGCTGAGGCATGAAGAGGGCGTTGCTTTTCTTTGTTCCGGCGTTCCTGCTCGCCGCGGACGTGAACTATCGCGGTGCATTCGTGACTGACGCGGACCTGGACCGCATTGCCGCGATGGCCGATGTCGAGCGCATCGATCTTTCCCTCACTCGCGTGACCGATCTCGGGCTCCTTCGCCTCAAGCATCTCCGCCACGTGCGCGAGCTGAACCTCTTCTTCGCCGAGTGGATCACCGACGAGGGGCTAGCGGTGCTCAAGGATTGGCCGAAGATCGAACGGCTCAACCTACGCGGCACCAAGGTGACCGACAACACACTTTCTCTGCTGGCCGGCAAGGATTCCATCGTCGCGCTCGACATCGGCTTCGCCGAAGTCACCGACAGCGGCCTGCAGCACCTCACCAGACTCAAGAATCTCCGCGAGCTTGCCTTCGGCGGCAACAAGATGACCGACGTCGGCATGCAGGTGCTGCGCTCGCTGCCGAACCTTACGGACCTCGATATCGCCGGCCGCCAGCGCACCGACTCCGGCCTTTGGTCGGTCGCCGTCACCGATTTCGCGCTCGATCCCGTCGCCACACTCTCTCATCTGGAATCGCTCAACCTCTCCGGCACCCAGATCACCGCCCAAGGCCTCGCCAAGCTGGTTCCCCTCAGGAAACTTGCCAAGCTGAACCTCTACGGGGCCAAGCGCATCGGCGACGATGCGATTCCCCATCTGGCCTCCACACCCGCGTTGCGATGGGTGGATCTGGCCGATACCGCCGTCACCGCGAATGGCTTCGATCTGCTCCAGCAGCGCGCCCCCGCGCTGACCGTCCTGGGCCGCCCGGAAGCCTCCATTACCGAGCCCCAAGTAGTTTCCGAAAACGCCTACTTCCGCGTGATCCGCGCGCCGGGCGCCTCTTCCGAGGGCGCGGGGGTCTTTGTTCCGCTCGCCATTCAGCCGCCGCAGCACATCCGCGTCGAGCTGAAGCAGGCTGCTTCGGAAAAGATCCGCTACAACGACGCCTCGCCCACCGCCGCCGACGGCTTCTCCCGCGTCGTGCTCGATGGCCCTGTGGTCCGTATCACCCGAATCGCCTGCGAATCGCGACGCCCCTGCCCGGCCAACCAACTGGCTGCCGTGGACATCCGCCTCAACGGCGAAGCGCGCCAGATCGGCGAAACGCTGTTCCTCGCCCCCGGCGCCTCTGCCCGCTACAACGAGGCTCCGCAACCGCTGGAGCTGACGCGCATCGAGTGGAAAAAATAGCGTTGCTAAAAAATTAGCATTGACAAGCTCGTGATTCACATGCATAGGCTGGTGCGGCGAGGGCGTCTGATTACTCGCCACGACTCGATCCCGGTAATGGAATGCGACACCACCGTCAGCCCGGTTGACGTGGCCGCGACTATCCAGGTCAACTTCAAGCTAAGGTGACGCGGCTTCACCCGCGCACGATGTCGGTCATCTTGCGCAATGCGGTGGGATACTTCTCCAACCCCGCGCCCATAATGTCATCGGCCAGCGTCAGGTACAGATCCCCGATCGTTCCCGTCGTTCGGGTATGCATACCAGTCCGCAGCTTGCCGGCATGCCCCGCCACGATCACGCTCAGTCCGTTGTTCTTGTGATCATTGGCTTCGGCGTGCTCATGCACAAACAGCAGGCAGGTGCGGTCAAGCAGCGTCTTTTCGCCTTCGCGGATGCTGCGCAGCTTCGCCAGCAGATAAGCGAACTCCTCGACATGCCAGCGGCAGATGTCGCGCATGATCCGCTGCCCGTCGGGCCCGTCGGCCCCCGGCGCCTTGCCGTCGCGGTGCGTGTAGTCGTGATGCCGCGCCGCCGTGTAGCCTAGCCATGGGAACCGCGTCAGCCCCTGGCACTTCGTCAGCATGTAGGAAGCAACCCGCGTCTGCCGCGTCGCCAGCGCATGCGCCAGCAGGTCCGATTGCAGCTTGGCGATCCGCGGCCAATCCTTCATATCACCGTCGTACTGCGGCTCTTCTACCTTGTAGTACTGCGGCGGCAGGCTGGCCACGGAGCGCTCCACGTCGCGGATAGAATCCAGATGCTCGCTCAGCCGCGCCTGATCGGCCGCGCCGAGCGACTTCTTCAACTGCCGGGCATCCTGCGCCACGGCGTCCAGCACACTCTTTTTCCGGTTCACCCAGCCGAGCTCGCGCTGGCCGAACAAACGGTCGAACAGCTTGTGCGGCAGCATCTCCGGCGGCAACGGGCGGTCGTAACCGGCCCAGCTCATGTTGCGCTGCACGCTTTCCCCGAACGATTCCTGCGACACGCCGATCTCAAGCGACCGGAAGCGCGTATCACCGCCGATCTTCGCCGCCACCGCCGCGTCAATCGACGGGCCTCCGGCGCCTCGTCCGGTGAACTGCGTCCCCGTCATCAGCGCGCTCATCGAACGGTGATGGTCATTGCCCGGACCCGGGAGCCGCGCCGCCGGGCTGTCCAGGCCGGTGATCACGTGAATGTCATTGCGGAAGGAGGCAAGTGGCGTGAGGCAGGGCGTCAGCACGTAGTCGGAGCCGGTCTCGCGTGGAATCCAGTACTTCTCCGGAATCCCGTTGCCGTTGAACCACAGCACGAAACGGCTCTCCACGCCCGCGCCATCGGAGGCGTACGCCGTCCCCATCGCGTTGAACATGATCTCCAGAGGCGGCAGCGCCAGCGCCACCGGCTTGGCCGCCGACAGGCCTTTTAAGAATGTCCTGCGTGAAAGTTGACGCACTCTATTCCCTCCCAGCAAACTCAGTCCGTTTGACTAAGGATATCATCATCTCCTGGAACCGGAACCCGGATTTCCGGAAATCGGCCGTGACCTCGCCGATCAGCGTCTTATCGGCCGCCGTCTCGTGACGTCCCATCGCGTACCGGAAATACTGCTTCACGATGCATTCCTGGCATTGCGGTGTCGCCGCCAGCACCTCGCCCAGTTTCCGCGGCGTCGAGAACTCCGAACCCGGAATCCCCGCCACCCATCCGCTCACGTCCAGATCGAGCATTACCGTCTTGATCTGCTCCTTCCTGTCGTATGGCAGAATGTCCACCTTCGCCTTCTCCCGGTACGCCCCGACGCCGTCGAATTTCTCCAATCCCATCCCGATCGGGTCGATCAGGTTGTGGCAGGTCGCGCAGCCGGGATTATCCAGATGCACCTTCAGCCGCTCGCGGTTCGTCATCGGCTTGTCCGCGCGGGAAACGGGCAGGTTCTGATTCACCCCAGGCGGCGGCTGCGGCACCTGCTGGCAAAGGAACTGCTCCCGCACGAACAGCCCGCGCGCCGTCGGCGAGGTATCGGATGGCTTCGATGTCAGCGCCAGGAACGTCGCCTGTCCCAGAATTCCGCCGCGCCCGGAATCGGCCGGAAAACTCACCTTCGCGAATTCATCCGGCGGAGTGGCAGCCTTGTACAGCACCGCCAGATCGCCGTTCAGAAATGAATAGCCGGCACGGAAGAAATCCATGAAGTCGGCATCGGACCATACCATGTGCGAGGCAAACCGCCTCGTCTCCTCCGTCATCGCCACCGCCAGCTCGCGCGTGAAGTTCGGGAATGACCGCCGCTCCTTCACCATCATCACCACACGGTCAAACCGCAGCCATTGCGAGAAGAACTCATCCACCGCCTGGTGTGCTCTCTTGTCCTTCAACATCCGCCGCGCTGCCGCCTCAAAGCCGGCCGGCGTATTCAACGCGCCGCGTTCGGCGGCGGCAATCAGCGCCGCATCCGGCATCGTGTCCCACAACAGGTACGACAGCCGGGCCGCCCTTGCATAGGGAACCTCCGCGGGCAACTCCGCCTTCTCCGCGCGGAAAAGAAACGCCGGTGATTGCAGCATCGCCTCGGCCACCAGCCTCGCTCCCCCCTTTGTGTAGAGCGCCGCGTAGCGCTTGCGCTCCTCCGGGCGCAGCGGACGCCGGAAGGCCCGCTTGCCGAACTCATCCACAAAGCGCGGCCCCGTATCCTTCACCTGCGAGGCCAGCTTCTCGGCGGCCTCGCCGTAGCTCTCGGCCAGCATCGGCGAGATTCCCTGCGCATGGTACTGGTTCTTGAAGCCGTCGATGAAATCCTCGGGCGGGAAGTTCCGCGCCGGAGAGGTCGCGTCGCCGGCAAGATCACGCACCGTGTTGTCATACTGCGCATGCGTCAGGCGCCGCAGGACCGTCTTCTCACCCGGGGCGATCTTCACCTTCGCCCGCACGAGCGGCGCGGAGCCGGCCAGGTGCCGCGCCCAGCGCTTCAGTACTTCTTCCTGCTCACTGCCGGGATGTATCCGCATCCCGCCCCCGTGCGGCACTCGATTGGTTGGCTTCACTACCAGCAGTGACTCGTCCGGATTCTCGCGGTTCACCAGCAGCCGCAGCGAATCGCCGAACGCTTCCCATTCCACCTCCGCCGCGCTCTCTTCAGGAAAAAGCAGCCGCGTCGTCGAGGAAACTCCATCCGCATTGTGGCAGCCCCGGCAATCGGCCTTCTTCAGTACAGGCCAGACGTCGCGCACAAAGCTCGGCCGCTGCGCCATCGCGCACACCCCAACGCCCCACACGGCCAACAAGAGTTTCATGAACGTTATTCTATATCTACGGATGACCATACCGTCGCTCTTGGATGCCTCCTTGATCGGAGGCGCCGGCCGGCCCGCCCTGGAGTGGCATGGCCAGATCCTCACCTTCGGCGACCTGGAATCCCGCTCCAACCGCACCGCCCGTTTTCTGTTGAATAGCGGCCTGGAGCCTGGCGACCGTCTCTGCGTGCAACTGCCCAACAGCATCGAATTCATCGATCTCTACCTCGCTTGCGTCAAGACCGGTATCCTCTTCGTACCCGTCAACGTTCTCTACCGCGACCGCGAGGTCTCTCATATCCTTTCTAACGCCGAGCCGAAGCTCTTCGTTACCGACCCGGCTCAGATCGCCGGCGCGCATTCGTTCGATCCCACGCGCCCCGAAGCGCGGCTCGAAACCAGTACCCCCACCGCCATCGTCTACACGTCCGGCACTACGGGCGCCTCCAAGGGCGCCGTGCTCACTCACGGCAACTGGACCGCCAACGCCCGCAACTTGATCGAAGCCTGGCGCATCACCGCCGAAGACCGCCTCCTGCTTCCGCTGCCGCTGTTCCACGTCCACGGACTCGGCAACGGCCTGCACTGCTGGCTCGCATCCGGCTGCCGCTTGCGGCTTCTCGAACGCTTTGAACATGCAAAGGCCGCCGCGGAGTTTCTCGATTTTCAGCCGACACTCTTCTTCGGCGTCCCCGCCATCTATCTTCGCCTGCTCGACATCGCCGTAGAGACCGCCCGCCGCATGAGCGCCCACATGCGTCTGTTCGTCTCCGGCTCCGCGCCTCTGCCCGCACAAGTGTTGGAAGATTTCCGCGCCCGCTACGGCCACACCATCCTGGAACGCTACGGCATGTCGGAGACGCTGATGAATATGAGCAACCCCTACGGCGGTGAACGCCGCCCGGGAACCGTCGGCATGCCGCTGCCCAATGTGGAAGCGCGCCTCATCGATGGCGAAGTCCAACTGAAAGGCCCCAACGTTTTTCCCGGCTACTGGCGCGATCCACAAGCCACCGCCGAGGCCTTCGACGACGGCTGGTTCAAGACCGGCGACATGGCAACCTGCTCCGATGACGGCTACTACACCCTCCATGGCCGCCGCACCGACCTGATCATCTCCGGCGGCTTCAACATCTATCCCCGCGAGATTGAAGAGCTGCTGCTGGAGCAGCCCGGTGTCCGGGAAGCCGCCGTCGCCGCCATTCCCGACCGCATCCGCGGCGAGGTGCCCGTCGCCTATGTCGCCGGCGATTTCGACGCCGCTCACCTGGAGGCCGTCTGCCGCCACGAACTCGCGTCCTTCAAACTGCCACGTGAGTTCATCAAAGTGGACACTCTTCCTCGCACTGCACTAGGCAAGGTGCAGAAACACCTGTTACCCCGGCCGTCCATCAAGCAGCAAGGCTGAAGCTCCAGCACAAGCCGATGCGTGAGCCAACCAGCTCCTAGATGGCTTCGAGTTCTTCTTCGAGGAGTTGTTTTTGGTGGAGGTCGGCGTAATAGCCGCCTTGGGCGAGGAGAGATTCGTGGGAGCCTTGCTCGGCGAGGAGGCCGTTTTCGATGACGTAGATGTGGGAGGCGCTGCGGACGGTGGAGACGCGGTGGGAGATGAGGATAGTCGTGCGGTCGCGGAGGACGTCGGCGAGATGAGTGAGGATGCGCTCCTCGGTCAGCGTGTCGACAGAGGAGAGGGCGTCGTCGAGGATGAGGATCGTGGGGTTGCGGAGGATGGCGCGGGCGATGGCGGTGCGCTGCTTCTGGCCGCCGGAGAGGGTGATTCCGCGTTCGCCGACGCGGGTGTCGAGGCCGTTGGGGAAGGAGGCGATGTCGGGGCCGAGGCCCGCGATTTCGGCCGCGCGCTGGATTTGCTCACGGGTGGCGGTTTCGACGCCGAAGGCGATGTTTTCGGCCAATGTTGCGCTGAACAGGAACGTCTCTTGGGGGACGAAGCCGATCTGCCGGCGGATGTCTGTGGGGTCAAATTCGCGGAGATCGATTCCGTCCAGGAGGACGGCGCCGGAGGTCGGGTCAAGCAGGCGTGGGATGAGGTGCACGAGAGTCGATTTGCCGCTGCCTGTGTGGCCGACGATCGCTACGGTCCGGCCGGCGGGGATGCGGAGGTGGATGGGGCCGACGGCGTTGCCGTTTTCAAAAGCGACGCAGGCGCCGCGGAATTCGATCTCCCCGCAAAGCGGTTCGGGGACTGCCACGGGGTTTGAGGGAGCGGCGATGGCGGGTTGTTGCTGGAAGATCTCGTGAAGACGCTCGAGCGACGCGATGCCGCGCTGCATGAGGTTGACCACCCAGCCCATGGCGATCATGGGCCAGGTGAGCATGCCCATGTAGATGGTGAACATCATGAAGCTGCCGAGAGAGATTCCGCCTTGCAGCAGGCGCGTGCCGCCGGCCCAGAGGATGATCAAGAAGACGAGGCCGATCAGGCCTTCCAGCAGGGGCATAAAAAGGCCGGAGATGATGCCGAGCTTGAGATTCTGGCGGATGTATTCGCGGTTGAGACGCTCAAATCGCGCGAGCTCGGCCTCTTCCTGGACGTAGGCGCGGAGGACGCGGACGCCGGCGAGGTTTTCCTGGACGCGGCTGGAGATGTCGGAGAACAGCGCCTGGATGTTCTCAAAGCGGGAGTGGATGTGGCGGCCGAAGAAGATGACGGCAAGGCTGACGAAGGGGCCGGGGATCAGGGCGATCAGAGTGAGCTTCCAGTCTGTGTAGAGCATGACGGAGAAGGCCAGAACGAAGGTGATGGAGGTTTCCGTCCAGTACATGACGCCGGGACCGAGCATCATGCGGACGGCATTGAGGTCGTTTGTGGCGCGGGCCATGATGTCGCCGGTGCGGTAGCGGAGGTAGAAGCCGTTGTCGAGCTGGATGAGGTGGGCGAAGAGCCGCTTGCGGAGATCGTATTCCATGTCGCGCGAGATACCGATCAACAGTACGCGCATCCAGTATTGAAAGAAGCCCTTCATGGCGGCGAGGGCGAGCATGGCGAGGCCGAACAGGAAGAGGCTGCGGAGAGTGAATCCTGTGGTAAGAGCGTCGACGCCAGCCTTGATGACGATGGGCAGGGACGCGCCGAGGAGGTCTTTCAGAAGGAGCGCGCCGAATCCGATGGCGAGGCCGCGGCGGTAGGACCAGAATAGAGGGCCGAGTGTTTGAATGGCGAGTCGCATGGATCAGAGGCCGAAGGGGGTGGTGAGCAGCTTCACCCATTCATGGAAGACGGTCTTTTGCGCTTCACGGCGGAGCCACCAATCTCCAGGCCGGAAGTGCTTGTCGGGAGCGGCGACGATGCGGAACTCGCAGCCGCGGATGATTTCGCGAAATAGGATGCCGGAACGGCGGGTATGGTAGTTGCTGGTGACGACGAGGACCTTTTTCACGCCGCGGCGGCGCAGTTCGGTATTGAGGAGGGCGGCTTCTTCGCGCGTGGAGTTGGCATCCACGGGGAAGCCTTCAAAGTAGCGCTCGGGGTAGCCGTTGCGGACGGCGAAAGGGATGGCCAGTTCATACTCGCGCAGGCCGAAGTGGTGCCTGGGACCATCGATAAGGGCAACGGGCGCGAGGCCTTGCTTGACGAGCTCGCCGGCTTTGAGGATGCGATTGCCTGACCAGTCACCGGCGAGGACGATGACGAGATCGGCCCGTTCGGGAGGATCGGCTTTGACGAGGAAGCCGCCGATGGCGGCGAGCCATATGGGATGGGATATGGCGGCCAGGATGAGCAGAGCGAGTAAGGCGAAGGCAAGACGGGCTAACCAGCGGCGGGAGGGACGCGCCGAGCGCTTTACGGGCAAAGACTAGCTCTCTTCGGGACCGTTCTTGGGATCGAGATGGCCGACAGTTTTGAGCCTCTGATAGAGGCGCTCGACCTCTTCCTCGTCCTCCTGGCGCAAGAGAGGGTAACGGGGCGAGGCGAGTCGCTTTCTGGAGGCGGAGGGGTTCTGGGATTCGCCCCAGAATTCGGCGTGGGGGATACCGTCGAGCAGAGCGGCGTGAGCCAGGCGGCGGATCTGGCGGAGGAGGCTCATCGAGCTGTCGATGTCGGCGGGGTAAATCATGACGAGCCGGGAGCTGTTGGCGAGGGTGATCATGAGGATCAACGGGGAGGTCCAGCCGGTGAGATCGACGCCGCGGATTTCGCTCCAGGGGATGTCGCGGGCGCCGATACGGAGGTGGCGCGGATGAATTTCAACCGGAGGGCGGGTGGCGAGGAAGATAAGCGTCACGGCGAAGATCGAGAACAGGATTCCGGGCACAACGGAGACGGACCAGCGGGTGGCGAGCCAAAAGGAAAGGGCCGCCATTCCCAAGGCCACCAGACCCGCGGTGAGGTAGTTCCGCGATGGAGAGTAACGGGTCATCCAACTTCCACCATACCTAGACTACATGGCGGCGGATGGAGACGTCAATCCCGGCTGACCAGGAGGGAAACCGGGATGAGTTGCGTCTGGCCGTACTGAGAAGTCAGGCGGAGGAGACCGGTGTGGATTCCAGGCAGGAGCCCGTCTTTGTTGGCGATGAGTTGCCCGTCTTCGACGGAGAGCCACTCGGCGCCGGAGAGAATTTCCGGATCGGCGGCGGAATCGGGGAGAGCCCGGCGCAGGGAGCCCGCATCGTGAATGAGGAAGGAGATCTGCTGGCGCGAGGCGGATTTGGCAAGCTTGGAGGAGCCGGATGTGGAGGCGGTTCGTGTGGTGTCGAAGCTCGTGATGATGGCGTCGGTGAGAGCGACGCGCCGGGAACGGAATGAGGATACCAGAACGGGGAAATCGGCGGACTGGGTGGATCCGGCAAGGAAGGCGAGTCCAGCGGGGTTGAGTGCGACGCCGTAGCCGATGTCGAAGCTTTCGCCGCCGAGGTAGGTGGAGTAAAGGAGAGTGGGTACGGCAGTGTCGATTTGCGCGAGGAAGGCGTCGGTGACGCCGCCGAAGCGGTTTTGCGCGGGACCGCCTGCGATGGGGAAATCCTCCGAGAGTGTGTATCCGGTGAGCCAGACGCGGCCGTTCGGTTCGACGGCGAGTCCGTAGCCGATTTCGCTGTTACTGCCGCCGAGGTAAGTGGAGTAGGTGAGCTGAGCGGGGCCGGGGAGGGAGAGATCGAAGCGGGAGACGAAGAGGTCGGCGATACCGGCGTTGGAAGTCTGGTAGGCGGGGCCGGCGGTGGGGAAGTCGTTGGAGAGGGTATAGCCGGCGATGTAGATTCTGCCGGCGGAGTCGGCGGCCATGCCGTAGACGATTTCCAGAGCTCCGCCGCCGAGGAAGGTGCCGTAGGTGAGGGCGTCCAGGCCGGGGAGGTTGAGGTCGAGCTTGAGGAGGAGGGCGTCGCCGCCGCCGGCGTAGAAATCGCGGAAGGAGTTGCCGGCGATGGGGAAATCCGGAGACATGGTGTAGCCGGCGAGATAGACGTTGTTGGGCGTAGGAACGTGGATGGCGGTGGCGACATCCGTGCTGGGTGCCCCGATGTAGGACGAGTAGAGCAAAGCGTTATCGAAGGAGGCGGTGTTGGGATCGATCTGAATGAGGAAGATCTCCCAACCGCCGCGGTTGGTGGCCTGAAGGCGGTTGGAGGTGAGGCGGAAATCGGTGGAAGAGGTGTAGCCGGTGACGTAGATGCGGGAGAGGGAGTCGGTGGTGATGGCGAGGCCCTGTTCGTCGCGGTTGCCGCCCATGAGGGTCGAATACCAGAGGGCATCGGCGCCGCCGGCGTTGGTGTTGAGCTTGACGATGAAGATGTTGCGGCCCTCAATGCCTTCGCCGAGCAGCGCGGCGCCGGCGACGGGGAAATTGGAAGAGGTGGTGAAACCGGTGAGATAGAGGAAGCCCTGGTTGTCCATGTGCGCGGCGAGGGGCTCCTCTTCGCCTGAGCCGCCGAAGTAGGTGGCTTCGACGAGGGAGGCATCGCCGCTTTGCGAGGGGCGGAAGCGGGCGACGAAGATGTCCTTGGAGCCAAGGAAGGTTGTGCCGAAAGGCTGGCCGGGAGTAGGGATGGTGGGGGAACTCGTGTGGCCTGCGATCCAGACGTCGCCGCTGGCATCGGTGGCGACGACGCGGGCGACGTCGATGCCGTCACCGCCGAAGTAGGAAGAGAAGCTGAGAACGGGATCGATGATGAGCGGTGCGGATCTGTCGTAGCGGCCGATATGGAAGGCTACCTGGTTAGAGGAGACGAGCCGGTAGCGGCCGTCGACTTTGCGGCGCTTGCCTTGCGCGTCGAGTTGGTAGATTTCCGGGCGGTGCTGGGTGAGGCTGACGCCACCGGACTGCAGTTGAAGGGCGCCGCCGCGGGTGAGGCGGAGCGAAGCGCCGGTGAATTGGAGCTTGATGAGGGAGGGGTCGGCTCCCGGGGCGAGGACGAAATCGTATTCCAGCTCGGCGCCGCGGCCGTAGTAGATCATGTCGATGCCGGGATAGAGGCGTTCGTAACGGACGCGGGCGTAGTGAGGGACGTGAGTGTGCCACTGGGAGGGATTGTTGCCGTAGAAGTAGCGTGTCTTGGAGGGGAGCGGATCGGCGCCGCGAAGAGCAGCCTTTGGATTGGCGCCGAGGGGCCGGATGCGCAGCGTGGAGGAGGGCAGGGATAGGACGGCTTCCTGATCGAGCAGCGAGAGCTTGTAGCGGGACAACGAGGACTGGAAGCGGACGGCGGAATCCGACTGGCCGCGGTTTTCCTCAAAGCGCAGCGGCAGTTGCTGTAGCCACTGGCGAGCGGCGGACGGCGGCGCTTTCGAGGCGGCGGAAACTACGCAGAGCGGCCACACAAGGGCGAGGGGAAGTAGACAACGCATGGGAAAACTCCAGGATACAGCGGGTGGGAATGAGAACACAAATGGAGTTAGGGGACGGTAGACTAAGGGGGTGCTGGAATCGAGGCGAGCCACAAGGAGTCTGACGGCCCGGTTGTGGATCCGGTTGCGCCAAAGGGTGGGATAAGAAACGATGCGCAGCTGGCAACTGGTGATCCGGAGTCTCCGGTATTATTGGCGAATCAACCTGGTGGTTGTGGGCGGGGTGGGGATCGCGATCGCGGTGTTGGCTGGGGCGCTGATGGTCGGCGAGTCGGTGCGGGCGAGCCTGCGGCGGCTGGCGCTGGACAGGATTGGGAGCACGGTGACGGTGGTCCGGGCGGACGCAATGTTCCGGGAGGAACCGGCGCTGGAGATCGCGCCGTCGGCTCCGATGATGGCGGCCGAAGGGCTGGTGCGGCGCCAGACGAGCGGGACGCAGGCGACCCAGGTGGCGGTGTATGGAGTCGATGATCGGTTCTGGCGGTTTCACCAGCGTGCTCCGGTAGCGCTGGAGGGTCGCGAGGCGGCGATCAGCCCGGCGCTGGCCGAAGAGCTGGGGGCCAAGGAGGGCGATACATTGCTGGTGCGGATCGACCGCCGCGCGGAGATCCCGGCCGATTCGCTGTTCGGAAGAAAAGAAGAGGCGTCGCAAGCGATTCGGGTGAGGCTGAAGAGAGTGCTGTCGCCGGGGCAGCTGGGCGAGTTTTCGCTAGTGCCCAAGCAGGGCGAGGTGAAGGCGGCGTTCACTCCGCTGAAGCTCTTGCAAGAGCAGACGGGAGCCGGAGAGCGGGTGAACGTGATCCTTTCCTCGGAGCCGCTCGTGAGGGTGATAGAGGGGATCCGCCAGACGGCCCAGCTGGAGGACCTGGGGATTCGTGTGCGGGCGATGGCGGAAGCGGGAGAACTCCAAATGGAGACCAGCAGCGGAATCCTCGCGGATGAACTGGCGGAGGCGGCATTGAAGTCGGCAGTGTCGGCGGATCTGGCGGCGACTCCGGCGCTGACATATTTGGCGACGACCCTGCGGGTGGGGGACCGGGAGGCGCCTTATTCGCTGGTGGCGGCGGTGGATCTGACGGCGTTGGGCGGAAAGGGCAAGTTCGACCAGGACGCGATTGTGCTGAACGAGTGGGCGGCGCGGGATCTTAGGGCGAAGGCGGGCGACCCGCTGCTCATGGACTACATGCTGTGGCACGACGACGGCAGGATCACCACGGAAAAGGCGGCGTTCACGGTGGCGGGCGTGACGCCGATCAGGGGGCTGGCGGCGGACCGCAACCTTGCGCCGGAGTATCCGGGGATCACCGATTCAGAGAATGTGAGCGACTGGGATCCTCCCTTCCCGCTGGATTTGAGCCGGGTGAGGCCTGTCGATGAGGACTACTGGAAGCAGTACCGGACGACCCCGAAGGCGTGGGTTACGCTGGCGCGCGGTCAGCAGCTGTGGCGGAGTAGGTTCGGCAAACTGACGACGATCCGGCTGCGCCCGGCTAAGCATGTGCCGTTGGAGTCCGCTGAGTATGAGTTCCGCAGGCACTTGCGGACGCGCGTCGATCCGATGAGGGCCGGGATTGCGGCGCTACCGTTGCGGGAGCAGGCACTGGAGGCATCCCGCGGGGCGACCGATTTCGGCGAGTACTTCCTGTACTTCAGCTTCTTCTTAATGGCGAGCGCGCTGCTGCTGGCGGGGCTGTTTTTCCGGCTGGGAGTGGAGCAGCGTGCATCGCAGATCGGTTTGCTGGAGGCCGTAGGGTTCCAGCCGGCGCGCATCACCTGGCTGTACGGCATCGAGGCGTTGCTGCTGGCGCTGGCGGGTGGAGCGGTTGGATTGCCGCTGGCGGCCGGCTACGCGGGGCTGATTCTGACCGGACTGGGTAGTTGGTGGGTGGATGCGGTGGGGACCAAGCAGTTGGGGCTGGAGGTCTCCAGCGGGGCACTGCTGTTGGGGCTGGCGGCGGGCATTGTCGCGTCGCTGGCGGCGACACTGACAACGCTGCGGATGCTGCGGCGGCTGTCGGCGAAGCAGCTGTTGAGCGGGGAGAGCGCTCCGGTGTCCACGCCGGTAAAGTGGGGCGGCTACAGGATCGCGATCGTATCGGCGGTCTTGGCGGCGGGGCTTGTCGTGGCGGGGATCATGGGATGGGTGGCGGATGCGGGCGCATTTTTCGGCGCCGGGGCGTTGCTGCTTGCGGCCGCGCTTTCTTTGCTGCGAGGATCTTTGGGCGGCAGCGGGAAGTTCGGTTTGGCCGGGGCGGGCGCGTCGGCGATGTTGCGGCTGATGTACCGGAATACGGCATGGCGGCCGGGCCGCACGGTGCTTTCGGCGGCGCTGATCGGATCGGCGACGTTCTTGATCGTGTCGCTGGAGTCGTTCCGGAGGCCGCCGGATGCAGGCTCGATGGATGTGAAAAGCGGAACCGGCGGCTACGCGCTGATGGGCGAATCGGTGCGGCCGCTGCATCATAATCCGAACACCGAAGAGGGACGGATGCGGCTGAATCTGGACATGGCGGCTGGGGCGCGCTTTGAAGGATTCCGGCTCCGCCCGGGCGACGATGCCAGCTGCCTGAATCTCTACCAACCGCAGAATCCGCGGATTCTGGGAGCGCCGGAGGCGTTTCTGCAACAGGGGCGGTTTTCCTTTGCCGGCTCGCTTGCTCAGACAGAGGCAGAGAAGCGGAATCCTTGGCTGCTGCTGGAGGGGATGGAGAACGGTGCGATCCCGGCGGCGGCGGACGCAAATTCGATGGCCTACGTGCTGCATAAGAAGCTGGGAGAGGAGATCGAGATCACCACGTCGCGGGGAAAGCTGCGGCTGAAGCTGGTGGCGGCGCTGCGGGACAGCGTGTTTCAAAGCGAGTTGATCATCGATGAGCGGGCCTTTCTGCGCGCGTTTCCCGGCCAGCAGGGGTTTCGCGTGTTTCTGATCGAGACGCCACGCGGAAAGGAGAAGCAACTGGCCGAAGTGATCGAAAATGCGCTGGCCGATCAGGGCTTCGACGCCATCAGCACGGCGGCGAAGCTGGAGGCGTTTCACCGTGTGGAGAACACGTACTTGTCGACGTTTCAGTCGTTGGGCGCGATGGGGCTGCTGTTGGGGACACTTGGGCTGGCGGCGGTGCTGATCCGCAACGTGATGGAGAGGCGGCGCGAACTGGCGTTGCTGGCCGCGGTGGGCTATTCCAGGAACAGGTTGGGATGGCTGATTCTGGGTGAGAATCTGCTGCTGCTAGGCTCGGGACTGGCGGCGGGCGCGGTCGCGGCAGCGCTAGCGATCGCTCCGGTTGTGGTGAGCCGCGGGTTCCAGGCCTCGACTGCATCGCTTGCCGCAATGCTGGCGGTGGTGGCTCTGACGGGGATTGCGGCGACGGGGACGGCTACCTATTCAGCGCTACGGATGAAGCTGGTGGAGGGGTTGAGGGCGGGGTAGTCCTGCAGCTCACCTGATATCATGGCGGGCGTTATGAAAATCTTCTTGTGTTTGCTGACCCTGGCCGGATGTACCTTGGCCCAGTTGAATCAACTGACTCCCGTGGAGAAGGCCGAAGGCTGGATTCTGTTATTCGATGGAAGCTCGCTCAAAGGATGGGTCGAAAACGGACAGGCGAAGTGGCGGGTTCAGGACGGAGCGATTCTCGCCGAGGAAGGTGGCAACGGTTGGCTCCGCAGCGAGGGCTCATTCAGCGACTTCGTGCTGAAGTGCGAGTTCCGCACGCACGAGAAGGGAAACAGCGGGATATTCCTGAGGGCCGCCAAAGACGGTCAGCCTCATGTGACCGGCTATGAGCTGCAGATCTGGAACTACAACGAAGAATTCCCCACAGGGAGCTTCGTGAACCACGTGGCGTCGAAGGGCGGGCGATTGAAGGGCGATGAGTGGAACAGCTATCAGGTGACGGCGCGGGGCGATCAGTGGGTGGTGAAGCTGAACGGCGAGACTGTTCTGGAAACGCGCGACGGGAAGGCTAGCCAGGGCCACATCGGGTTGCAATCGAACAAGGATCGCATCGAATTCCGTAGCATGAAACTCAAGCCGCTGGGCCTGCGCTAGCGGTGTGGAGAGACTACAGTCCGTGTTTCTCCAGAAACTCCACGACAATCCGGTTGAATCGCTCCGGCTGCTCCATCATCAGAAAGTGCCCCGCTCCTTCCATCGGTTCGTAAGTGAGTTTGGGAAACAGCCCCCGCAAGAACTGTTCCTGATCTGATGGAGTAGCCGTCCGCCGGGCGAAGACAAACAGGACAGGAACGCCGGCGCCATCGGGCGTTCTTGTGGATGGCTCGAAGATCTCCGCAAACGCGCTGGCCATCACATGCTGGGGAGTGGCCAGCATTTTCCTCCTGATCTCCTCGCGCAAAGCGGGAGCCGTGGCCCCGACAAACATGGAGTCGATTGCCTTGCCGGCAAGCTCCTGGAAATCATCGCCGGTATACCGATCTCTGGCGCGCCTCTTGGCCTCCTCCGAGCCGGCCTCGCGCGGCACCCCTCCATCCACCATCACCAGTCCGGTCACTTTATTGGCGAATTCGCGATGGAATTGCCGGATCACAGGCACGCCCATACTATGGCCCGCCAGCACCGCGCGATCCACCTTTGCATCCCTCATCACCGCCTCCACCGCACGCGCAAATAGAGACATCGTGTAGGCGATCCGCGGCTTGCTGCTCAGCCCGTGGCCCGGCAGATCGACGGAGAGCACCCTCCGCTGTTTGGCGAGAGCCGGCGCATTCAGACGCCAGAAAGTGTGATCGCAGGTCCAGCCGTGGATCAGCACAACTGCTTTATCACCTTGCCCCGCGCTTTCGTAATGAACCTTGATGTCGCCCAGCTGGGCCTCCGCGGCCAGCGCAACCGAAGCGCCCAAGAACAACCACACAACAGTCCGCATTGGACAAAGTCTACCAGTAACGCTGAGGCGTCTGTTTCATCCAATCGAGCATTTCCTGGCGCGGTAGCAGGCCAGTGACGGCGCCGAGCGATTGCACGCTGCGAGCGCCGGCGGCGTTGGCGAAGACGGCCGCTTCCTCAAGCGATGCTCCGGCGAGCCAGGCGGTGAGGAAGCCGCCGGCGAAGCAATCGCCGGCTCCGGTGGTGTCGACCACGGGAACGTCGAAGGCCGGGACCGGACCTGAAAACTCCGGAGCAAAGACGGCGCAGCCGTCGCCGCCGAGCTTGACGACAACGCGTCCGGCTCCGAGATCGCGAAGTTTAGCGGCGGCTTCTTCGGCCGTGCCAAGCCCGGTGAGGTGGCGGGCTTCGTCGAGGTTGACCATGAGCAGGTCGAGATGCGGCAGGCAAGGCTCGACGATGCTCATCCATTCGCCTCGCGCGTCCCAGCCGGTATCGAGCGACGTCGTCAGGCCGGCGCGCCGCGCTTGCGCCAAAGTGTCCGCGGCCTGCGGGCGCATGCGAGGCAACCCGAAAACATTGGCCAGGTGAAAGTGCGAGCAGCCAGTGGCGGCTGTGAAGTCCACCGGCTGGGAGAATGCCTCGGCGCTGGCTCCAGGGCGGTGCAGGAAAGCGCGCGCGCCGTTGTCGTGAACGAGGCCGACGGTGACGGCGGTGGAAGCATCCACCGTTTGGACGAGGCTGGTATCGACGCCAGCCTGGCGCAGATGATCGAGCACGAAATGGCCGAACGGGTCGGCTCCTACAGCGCCGGTGAGAACAACATGAGCGCCGAGCCTGGCCAGCGCGAAGCTGGTGTTGGCTCCGTTGCCGCCGATGCTCTGCTGGATGGAATCGACCCAGGTGGTTGTGTCCCAGCGGACGGTGCTGACGGGGCGGACGAGGATATCGGCAACAAGATTGCCGGCGCAGAACACGGCGGCGGGCACGAACTAAAAGCTGCCTTCGGAGATGGCTTCGAGAAAGCCCCTTTCGATGGGCCATCGGCCATGGACGCGGCTTTGTTCGGAGCGGAAGGCGCCAGAGGTGAGAACTCCGCTGAGGTCGCGGGGATTGGGTTTCTGATTCTCGCGTTCAATGAAGCGGCGGAGTTTCTCGGTGAGCTGGGCGAGTTCGGTGGCGGCGCGCTGCGCGTCCTGAGGGCTGCGGCAGACGACGCCGAGGGTGGCCTCAAAACCGTTGCCGGTGGCGCCGAGGGCGAGCGTTGCCTGGCGTGCTCCCTGGATGGCGGATACAAAGGCGCGGGTGCCGTCGGGCAGGTTGGAGGGCTCCTTGATCACGGATTCCGGCACGGAAAGCCAGACAGGCGCGTCGGGATGGAGGTTGTCCGGGTCCGGCGGGTTGGAGCCGGTGGGGATGTAGGCGGCGCTTGGATCCTTGCTGATGGCGAGCGAGAGGACGCCGGGCATGATCTGAAACACGGAAACGAACAGTTCGCCGTTGTCGAGGCGGGTCTGGCAATAGCCATTGCGGCAAGTGCCGCCGGCGGAGACGGCATAGTCGCGGATGAGGGGCCACTGGAAACGGCCGCGGAGGAGGAAGATCCGTTCGCTATTGCGGAAGGCGGCGAGGATCACGTCGAGATGCTCGCGGTAGTCGAAGCCGGTGGTCGCGACGAATCGCTTGTATTCGGTCTCCTCGGCGGCGCGGCTGCCGGCGAGCATCTCGAGCAGGCCGGCCTGGCGCAGGGCCTGGACATCGACAACGAGCTTGACGGAGTCGGAAGGGAACCGCCGGAGCAGAGCCTCGGTGGAAGTGTCGCGCTGGCGGCGGCGGTACTCGAGCGCGCCGATGGAAAGCAGGCATACGGCGAGGAGAATCGCGACGAACTGCCAGGGCCGGATGCGCATGCCTATCTCCCGAGCCTACACCGCGACGGCGCCCTCTGTCATCCGGGATTGCTTCCAGATTTCGATGTAGGGCTTGAGGCTCTGCATCATTTGGTTGAACTCCGGGATGTGGAGAGATTGCGCACCGTCGGAGTAGGCTTTTTCGGGGCAGGGGTGGACTTCCATGAGGAGGCCGTCGGCTCCGATGGCGACGCCGGCGCGGGACAGAGCAGGGACGAGGCTGCGCTTGCCGGTGGCGTGGCTGGGGTCGAGGATGATGGGCAGGTGGGTCATCTCCTGGAGCAGCGGGATGGAAACGATGTCGCACGTGTTGCGCGTTGCGGTTTCAAAGGTGCGGATGCCGCGTTCGCACAGGATGACGTCCTTGTTGCCGTGGGCGACGATGTATTCAGCGGACATGAGCAGTTCACGGATGGTGGAGCTGAGGCCGCGCTTGAGGACGATGGGGCGTCCGGCCTTGCCGAGCTGTTTGAGGAGGGAGAAGTTCTGCATGTTGCGGGCGCCGATTTGGAGGATGTCGGCGTATTCGGCGACGAGGGGGACGTCGCGGTCGCTCATGACTTCGGTGATGATGGCGAGGCCGGTGCGCTCCTTGGCCTTGCGGAGAAGCTTCAAGCCTTCCTGCTCGAGGCCCTGGAATTCGTAAGGGGAGGTTCGGGGCTTGAATGCGCCACCGCGGAGGATGTGGCCGCCGGCGGCAGCGACGGCTTCGGCCGACTCCATGATCTGCTGCTCGGATTCGACCGAGCAGGGACCGGCCATGACGATGAACTGATCACCGCCGATTTCCAAGCCGTTGACGCGCACGCGTGTGCGGCCTTCCTTGTACTCCTTGGAGACGAACTTATAGGGCGCGGAGATGCGGACGGCTTTTTCGACCTGCGGCATCGCTTCCAGCGATTCAATGCAGGCGGTGACATCGCCGACACCGATGGCGGCGATGACGACGCGCTCGACACCTTCGATGGTGTGGATCTTGTAGCCGAAGTGGCGGATGCGGTCGCAGACGGCGTCGATCTCTTCCTGCGTGGAATGCAATTTCATTGAAATGATCATCGGAACCCCCAGAAAAAGCAAAACCCACTCGTTGCCGAGTGGGTTGGAATGTCAGAAACGAAAACTGCGATGCCAACGCCACCCGGTTCTAGAAATAGAACCGGTATCGAAACGAAAATGGGGCGGCGCAGAGCATGAAGCTTCATATTAAGTCATGGTTGGTGGTATTGCAAGAAGCACCCGGCTCGGGTGGTGGTGGTTGCGGGTTTGCGGGATTGCGATTCGGGACACCGATGGACACGGGTTTTCGAGTTGCAGGGCGTCGGGAAGTGGTTGAGCGCGTGGTAGTTGCTGACCCCGCGGCTATCGCTTGGACGGTTCGAGCCTCGCAATAGCTTAATGCCATATTACAATCAACCGTGCCATGCCGTTCGATCCGGTAGTCTTTATCTCCTCGACATCGGAAGACCTGCAGGAGTACCGCGAGCAGGCCAGGAATGCGGCAATCGCGTGCGGGTTCTCGCCGCGGATGATGGAGTTTTTTCCGGCCAGAGGAGATGCCGGGAGCGTGGAAGCCTGCCTCAAGCTGGTCGGGGAGGCCGAAGTGGTGGTGGTGATTGTGGCGCACCGGTATGGGTGGGTGCCCGAGGGGCCAATGAATCCGGATCACAAGAGCATCACGTGGCTGGAGTGCGAGCATGCCTGGAAGGTCACTAAGCAAGGAAGTAATCGCTTTTCTGGTGGACGAGAAATACTCTTGGCCGGCGGAGCAAAGGGAAGATTACCGGCTGATCAAAGGAAAGAACCTGCCACCGGATCAGTTCCAACAACTGCGGCAGGAGGTTCAGCGGAACGAGGCGAAGCTAGCGGAGTTCAAGGGGGAACTCAGCCGGTACGTGAGGGGCACGTTCACGGATGCGGCGAGCATACGGCACCTGGTTTCGGACGCGCTTGGACCGGTGCGGACGGGGCTGAGGCCGGCCAGCCCTATTGTCGATCCGGACACTTACCTCCGGGCGCTGGAAGATCAGAACCGGACGATCCGCGTGACCGGCTTTACCATCAAACGGGCCGAGCCGTACGTTTTTGGGATCGACGAGATCTATATGTGACAGGGGTTAACTGGATTGGTATAGTCACTACGGGATGGGATGTGAGAAGAACCCGGAAGGACCAGGCGAAGGTGAGGCCAAAGTGTTGCGCGGGGGCTCCTGGAGCAACGTTCCTCAGTTTGTTCGCGTCCCGAGCCGTGTCTTCTACCGTCCGGCGATCCGGCTCCTAGACTTCGGCTTTCGGTGCGCCGGGGATTCCATTTAGGCAGCTTCAAGATCCACACGCACCCGGTAGCCCAAGGCGGTGGAGATATTCACCAGCGCGTCAAGGGAGAAGCGCGAAACACGGCCGCGGAGCAAATCGTTCATGCGTGGCTGCGTCACTCCGCAGTGGTCCGCTGCCTCCACCTGCGTCCAGCCTTTCCGATTGACGATGGCTGCAATCTGCCGCATCAGCTCGGCGCGGGCTCGGAGGTTCGCCGCCTGGCCGGGCGTGTCCGCAATCGCCTCCCAAACGCTGGCGTAGCTTTCCAGTTTCCTCATATGTCACCTCTTGACAGTTGTGCGAATCGTTTTTTGGCGATTTCGATATCGCGCCTCGAAGTCGCTTGCGTCTTCTTTTGAAAAGCGTGCAGCACGTAGACGGCTTCGGCGCGCCGGGCAAAATAGACCACGCGGTAAGCACCGCTCTCATCCGTCAAACGAATCTCCTCGACTCCCTTGCCGACGGAGGGCATAGGTTTGAAGTCAACAGGCTGCTCTCCGCGCTGCACCTTGTCCAGTTGATAGCCCGCATCGTGCCGCGCAACCTCGGGGAAGTCTCGCAGGCACTTCAGCGAGTCACCGAGGAAACGGATGGGCTTCATCATGAAGATTATATCCAGATGGATATAATGAGCGCCAGCGCTTTGCAGGAGGTTACCGGGCCGAGACCGTCCACTGAGCGGACCTCGACGTGTGCGGATCGGTTAGAGATGTGGCGGACAGATTTTTACGGTGATTGAACTGTGATTGAACCTGCCATTGTTGTCCAGAAAGCCTATGACTTAACGCTTTGGATCATCCCGAAGGGGGAGAATTTCCCACGCTCCCATCGATTCACGATCGGCCAGAGTCCTCAGAACGCAGCGATTGAACTGCTGATGAACTTGGTGGACGCAAGAGTGCGTGTCGACGTGGCCCGATTGTGAAGTCCGCTTTTATGGCCGTCCTCTTCCCTGTCAAGCTCAATGGAAAGGCGCACGCTCTTATTGTAGGGCAAGTGGTGGCGAGTCTGAAGCCTCGCGCGGGCTAAAGGCCCGCCCCACACAGAGTAGGAGCGGTTTGATGATAGCATATGTGCTATCATGAGGGAGATGATGGAGCGCGTTGTGGTTGATACCAACGTGCTGGTTGCGGCGCTGCTTCGGAGGAGCGGAACGAATCGAGCGGTGATTCGAGCTTGTCTTGAAGGCAAGGCGGTCCCTTTGTTCGGGCAGGCGCTGATATCAGAATATGAAGACGTGATCAGCCGGGACGAATTGTTCCGGAAATGCTCTTTGACGAGGAAGGAGCGTTGGGAACTGGTGGCGGCGATGGCTAGCGCCGGAGAATGGGTGCAGGTTTACTATTCCTGGACGCCTAACCTGTCCGACGAAGCGGATAATCACTTGATTGAGCTGGCGGTGGCAGGAGGCGCCGGAATGATTGTGACGAACAACCGCCGTGATTTTGTGCAAGCGGAGTTACGGTTTCCGGGCATCCGGGTGGTGAGTCCCGGGGAGATGCTGAGGAGTTTGCGATGAGCACTTTGACGATCAGGATGCCGGAATCGAAACATGAGCGGCTGAGGCGGCTGGCGGAGAGTCGTGGGATCAGTATGAATAAGTTGATCGATGAGCTGGCGACGGTAGCGCTGGCTCAGCATGATGCCGAGACGCGCTTCCGTGCGCTGGCAAGCAAAGGGTCGGCAAGACGAGGATTGGAGTTGCTAGAAAAGTTGAAGAAAGGGTTCAGGCGCGGAGGTGGGGTTTGAGGAGGGCGAATAATTCGGCGAGATAGCGTTTGGCGTGGTCGTCGAGGGCGTTGTTGCGGGAGGTGTCGCGGCGGAGGTGATAGGTGGGGAAGAGACCGCGCAGGTGGAGGAAATATTTGACGGCGGGCATGCCGTAAGCGTCGACGGTGGAGATGAGCAGGAGGCTCTTGGCGCAGAGGTTGGCGGCGCGGGCGCGGTCGCCGGAGTGGAAAGCGTCCCAGGCGGCGACGTGGAGGTCGGCCCAGGCGGAGGCGGGCATGGTGCCGGCGGAGCCGCGGATCATTTCATCAAGCAGGGTCTTGCTGTGGCCGCCGGTGAAGGGGTTAAGCGCGGGGGCCTTGGAGCGGATTTCGGTGAGGCGGGAGAGGACGGGGCCGGCTTCATCCTTGATGTAGCGGAGCGTGGGGATGGCTTTGGAGAGATCGATAATGCCTTGGACGGTGACGTTGCCGATGGCCTGGATGAAAAGGGGGAGCGGGGAGGCGGCGCCGATTTCCCTGTAGTAGAGGGTGATCTTGTTCCAGTCTTTTTCCTCGCGCGGGGGGAGGGCGATGAGGGCGTCGGCGCCGAGTTTGGTGGCGAGTTTGGAGTATTCGACGGCGGCGGAGGAGTCATCGGCCTGGACGCCGATGACGAGGGCGGGCCTCGTGGATTTGCCTGCGGCGAGGATAGTCTCCATGCCGGCGAGGCGCTCGTCCTTGGTGAGGTTGTAGTACTCGCTGGCGAGCTGGGGCCAGACCATGCCGTGGACGCCGCAACGTTCGAGGAAGTGGACTTGCTTGGCGAGAATGGGGAGGTCGAGTTTGTCGTCGGCGGTGAACGGGGACTGCATGATGGGGAAGATGCCGCGGAGGGGTTTGTTGCCTGGCGCCGCGGAGGCGGCGAGGGAGAGCAGGAAGAGGCGGCGGGAGAGCATGACTAGAACATGATAACGGACCGGCTAGCGGCGGATAGCGGGAGGCGGGAATTTGGCGCGGATCTTATCGAGTTCGTAACGAAGGAGGGGGTTATGCGGGAATTCGGCGATAAGTTCCTCGAGCAGGCGGATGGTGATGTGGGGCCTTTTTTCTCGGAGGTGGAGCAGGGAGAGGAGAATACGGGCGAAGGGGCCGAGGTAGCGGCCTTCGCGGGCGACTTTTTCGAGCTTGGAAACAGCGGTGAGCTTGTTGCCTTCCACGCCGTCGAAGCGGACGAACCAGCGGATGAAGAAGGGGAGACTGCCGACCAGGTATTCGTTGAGACCCGTGGTCAGGTAGGCGTCGGCGAAATCGGGATGCAGGCGGAGAAGCTCGAGCGCGTGGCGGTGGGAGCGCTGGGCGGGTCCGAGGCTGCGCAGGCGCTTCTTTTCGACGAAGGCCATATAGTCGGTGATCATGCCTTCGGCAAGGCAGAGGCTGAAGAGAGCGTTGGCGTCGCCTGGATGGCCGAGAAGGCGTTCATTGGCGAGCTGCTGGGCGGTCTCGATGGCGAAAAAGAATTTCTCGCGGACGACGGGATCAGGCTCAAGGCGCTTGTTGGCTGTGATTTTCTTGTCGTCAGCGAAGAATTCGGCGGCGAGGATGTTGAGGCGGTCGAGCTCGTGAAACAGGTAAGCGGCGGCGCGGGTGGAGTAGCCGAGCGGGTCCTTGGGATTGGCGGCGATGTAGTTGTCGAGAACGCGGTGGGCGGCGGGAAAATCGAAATTGTAAAGGCAGCGGAAGGCGTCGTCGATGGGCGCGGCCCGGGCGAGCGAGCAGAAAAGGAAACAAGCCGCGGAAAAACGAACCACTTTTCTGATGGTATCAACCGAACAGGCGGTCAAAGTAGTCCCGGGTCTTGGACTGGATCTGTGCAAGCTCAAGAGGAAGCGGCTGGTCATGCAGGTGCGCGGGGGTCCAGCGGCTGACCAGCTCCGTCAGCATGTCGAGCTGAAGCTGGGCGCTGGGGAGGCGTCCTTCGGCGTGGCCGGAGCTGAGGCGGAGGCCGTGATCAAGCGCGCGGTAGAAGGTGGCGGCATCGAGGAGGAAGACGGAATCGGCGCGGTCAAGATGGCCCATCTTCTCGATCACCTCGATGCGGGCGGGCGTGTTGAGGACAGCGAAGAAGAAGCCGGCCGACTTGAGGCGCAGATACATGAGAGCGAAGTCAATATCGTAGTAGCCGCCGGGACCGGCCTTCAGTGGATTGGCTTCCCCTTGCTCCTGCTCCAGGCGCTGGCGCATGTCGCGCAGCTCCTGTTTGGAGCGGCCGCCCTGGCCGTAGCGGCGCCAGTCGACGTCCTGCAGTTCGGAGAGGAACTTGGTGCCGCGGTCGAGGTTGCCGGCGACGGCGCGCGATTTCATGTAGGTGATGCCTTCCCATGCTTGCGCCGTTTTCTCCAGGTAGTCCTTGTAGGTGGACTCGGTTTGCACGAGCTGGCCTTCGCGGCCGTTGGGACGCAGGCGGGTGTCGACGGCGAACATGACGCCTTCGCCGGTGTAGGCGGTAAGAATGTCGATGATGCGTTCGGCGACGCGGGTCCAGAAGAGCTTCTCGGCGGAGTCTTCATCGGGGAGGACGAAGTTGAGATCGGCGTCGGAGCCGAGATCGAACTCCTGCATGCCGAGGCGGCCGAGGGCGATGACCGACATCTGACTTTTTGGAGTGTAGTGAGCCGAGACAGGGGGCTGTGAGGCGGCGACCTGGTTGACCGCCATTTCATAAGCGGTGGCAACAGCGCAATCGGCGAGCAGAGAAGTGCGCTGAAGGATGGGAAAGATGGGAACGCGGAGGCAGATGCTTTCACACTGGATGCGCAGCATCTCGCGGTTGAAGAAGCGGCGGAGCTCGGAGACGCCTGCCAGCAGCGGAGGCATCCGGCCGTACTGCGGGGCCTGCTCGGGCTTTTCGCGCATTTGCTGGAGTTCTTCGATCAGCTCCGGCCTGCGGTTGAGCTGTTCGGCGAAATAGGGGCTGTGTTCGAACAGATCGATGGCATAGCCGGCAAGCACGGGATCCTCGTCGAGCCAGGCGAGATATTTGGGCGTGGGGAGGATGGATTCCAGGAAATGCTCGAATGCGCGCGCGCCGTGCCGGATGCGGGTGCGGGCGATGACGGCGGCCAGGCCCGGCGCTCTTTGGGCGATGGCGCGGAGCAGATTGCTTGCCGGAGGCTCGGCGGTGGCGGCGGGGGTTTCGGAGGGCCTGGGCTCGGTGGACTCCGGCTCATCGCCGGCGTCATGAGGAGGGGCCATGGGGCCGCCGTAGTAGAGCGGCTGATGAGCGTGAACGACGCGGTCGTAGATTTCGCGGACGTCGGCGAGGTGGCCATCCATCTGTTGCTTGAGGCCGGCGGCGGAAGGGGCGCTGCCGAGCTCACCAGGCGGCATGCGGCGGGCGAGCAGCTCCAGCTCGGCGTCCTCGGCGGGCAGGGTGTGGGTCTGGCGGTCCTCGGCGAACTGGAGGCGATGTTCGAGATTGCGCAGGAACTGATAGGCGGAGGCGAGACGGGAATACTCGATGTCGCTCAGCAGACTCTTGTCGCGGAGGCGGGAGAGCGCGAGCAGCGTTCCGGCGTGGCGGATCCAGGGTTCGCGGCCGCCGTGGAGGCGCTGGAGGCACTGGACCATGAATTCGATGTCGCGAATACCGCCGGGGGCGAGTTTGACGTCGAAGCCTTGGCGTGTGCCGCGGCGGCGGGCGAGCTTTTCCGAGATGCGGAGGCGCGCCTCCGAGACGGCTTCAATCTTGGAGAAGTCCGTGGTGGTGGAGTAGGTGAGGGGTTCGACGAACTCGAGCAGGGCGCGTCCGGTGGCGCGGTCGCCGGCGGCGACGCGTGCCTTGATGAGCATTTGAAGCTCCCAGTCGCGGGCGCGCTTCTGATAGTAGTTGCGTGCGCCGTCAAGAGAGGTGCAAACCTCGCCCAGCGTGCCTTCCGGGCGCAGGCGGAGATCGATGCGGTAACAGGCGCCTTGGGAGGTGTGGCGGCTCAACAGATCCGTGAGCTGTACGCAGAGCTTCTTGAACAGTTCCTTGTAGGAAATGGGATCGCCGCCGCCGGTTTCTCCGTTTTCCGCATAGAGGAACATGAGGTCGATGTCGGAGCTGTAGTTGAGTTCGCGGCCCCCATGCTTGCCGAGGGCGAGAACGGTGAAGCCGGTGGCGGCCTCTCCGTGCCGCGTTTCCAGCGCGCGGCGGATGCGCGAGCAGGCCACCTCGAGCATGGCGTCGGCGAGATTGGAGAGCTCCTCGGTCACGTCGCTGAGGGAGCCGAATCCGAGCAGATCGCGGAGGAGGATGCGCAGCAGTTGTTCGCGGCGGAAGGCGGCGAATTCCTCGGCCGGCGGCGGCTCCCCATCGGTGGAGGGGAGGCGCGCATCCAACCGTTCGGCGTACTCTTCGGCGCTGATGACACGGTGCAGGTCGCCGGAGGCAGGCAGGGGTTCCAGCCACTCCGGCGTCTGCAAGAGTTGCTCGCTCAAGAACCTGCTTTGGGAAAAGGCGGCGATGAGGAATTGCAGGCAGGCCGGTGACCGGGAGATCCAATGAAACGCGCCGGGCTTCTCATCGTGGAGCCGGCTGAGGAAATGCAGCGCCGTGTCCGGGTCGGGCGAGTTCTGCATCAGCAGGCCCAGCCGCTCCTGCACCTTGGGTGGAAGCTCCTCGCTAAGACGGGTGAGGCTGGCCAAAGCGCGGGAAGAGTCCCGGAACTCAATTTCCTGAGTTAGACGGAGCATGCGTGGAGGCTGAGGAATACGATCATGCGCGTATGTTCACCCAGGTGTGCACGTGCGGGTATCCACGGAAGTACCAGACCATATTGGAGCTTTCCAGCTGCCAGACATCCCAGACGCCGTCGTTGCCGATGTCGAGGTTTTTATAGAAGGAAAGGTTGAGATTCTCCACACCACCGGCGGCTTGAATGAAGCGCATGACTTCGTCGGTGTCCTTCTTGCGGAACGGCAGCAAAAGATCGGCCATCACTTTTCTGACCAGCTCCCGCTGGTCGCGCTTCATGTCGCTGACGGGGAGTCCGGCGAAGCGCTCGGTCTTGCCTTTGATGGTGACGGTTTCGGTGGCGCGTTCGGCGCGGGGGCTGACAGAGAGCAGAGCCTTTTCCCGCTGCTTGCCGTCGAGCGCCTGAAAGACCTGGTTGGCGCGCAGGGCCTGGAACCAGTAGACGTTGTTCGGGTGGTCGGCCGGCTCATTGCCGCTGGGCCCTGATTGGTGGCCGTACATGATCGGCCCGCCGAAGGCTGCGCCTTCCACGGAGTCGCCGTCGCAGCGGGCGGTGCAATGGCGGCCGGTGAGGACAAATTCGAATTTGCCTTTGCCCGGTTCACCGAACAGCGCGATGGTGTAGTTGCCGAGGCCGGCGGCATCTTCCTGGATGTGGTGCATGACCTTGTCTACGAAATCGGGGTTGTGGAGCTTGCGGAAGATCTCCTCGATCATGGCCTGCTGGTCGCGGGTGAAGAACTTGGAGATGCGGTGAGGCGTGATGAACCAGTTGGCGTCCACTTTGTGCTGCAGGGGATGACCGAACGGGAACGTGATTTTCCCCTTCTGCTCTTCCGTCAGGCTGTTGTACAGGGTCGCCACCAGGGTTTCCGAATCCGGTGGCTGTGTCTTCGCCGCGGACGCCGCCACGGGAACCACGCCGGCCAGCGCGGCCTGCCGGAGAAATTCTCTGCGCTCCATAGATGCCTCCTTGTCCAAGGTGATTCTACAACCAATCAGGCAGGCGCGGGAACGAGCGCGGCGGGCGCGGGCTCCGAGGCCATGCGCTTGAGCTGGCCGCAGGCGGCATAGATGTCGAGCCCGCGGGGCTTGCGCACGAAGCAGGGCAGCGCGCGGGCGACGATGGTCTGAAAACTCGCAACGCGTTCCGGCGGCGGCGTCTCAAACGGAATGCCGGGGCCGGGATTGAGCGCGATGAGATTGACCTTTGCCTTCAGCTGGCCGAGCAGGGAAACCACACGCCGTGCGTCGGCATCGGTATCGTTCACCCCGCCCAGCAGTACGTATTCGAAAGTGAGCCGCTCCCAGCTTCGCAGTGGATAGGCGCGGCAGGCGGCAATGAGGTCCTTGAGCGAGTACTTGCCAGTGATGGGCATGAGGCGGCGGCGTTGTTCTTCCTGGCTGGCGTTGAGCGAGATGGCGAGCTTGGGGCGCACCGGCTCCTGGCCCAGCTTCTCGATGGCGGGAATGATGCCGGATGTCGATAGCGTGATGCGGCGTTCCGACATCGCGACACCGTCTTTGCCCGTGAGCAGCCGCGTGGCGGCGATGACGCTGGAAAGGTTCAGCAACGGCTCGCCCTGGCCCATCATGACGACGTTCATGCGCGCGGCGAGCGGATCGAGCGAATGGCGGGCGGCGACGAGCAGGACCTGTCCGGCGATTTCGCCGGCCGTGAGATTGCGCTCCAGGCCCATGAGGGCGGTGAGGCAGAATTTACAGTCGACGGGGCAGCCGACCTGCGTGGAGATGCATATGGTGTCGCGGCGCTCCTCGGGCATGAGGACAGTTTCGACGGTTTTGCCGTCGGCGAGTTGGAGCAGATATCGGCGGGTGTTGTCGGCGGAAAGATATTCAGCGGCCACCTCCGGGAGGCCGATGGAGAAGCGCCCGGCGAGAGACTGACGCAGCGGTTTGGGCAGCGTGGTGATCTGCTCCCAGCCGGAGATGCGCTCGCGGTAGAGGGCGCGATAGATCTGACGCGCGCGATAGGCGGGCTGATCGGCGATCAGTTGCTGGATCGCCTCCAGATCCAGGCCGAGGAGGGAGATTTGCCCCACAAAGCCCAGTCTAACAAAGGGCCGGCGGCGCGAATGATAGAATTGAAGTTGAAGTTCCCCGAATTCCCACGCAAATGCCCTCATCCGCACACGATCGGTTGATCGAAATAACCACTCTTTCCAATGGCCTGAAGGTGATCACCGAGGCGATGCCCTATGTGCGCTCGGTTTCGATCGGCGTGTGGGTGGACGCCGGATCGCGGCGGGAAGAGGGCGCCGAAAGCGGCATCTCGCATTTCATCGAGCATATGGTCTTCAAGGGCACGCCGACACGTTCGGCCGAGCAGATCGCGCGCACGATGGATTCGCTCGGCGGCCACCTGGATGCCTTCACCGGCAAGGAGCTGGTCTGCTTCAACACGAAGGTGCTGGATGAGCATCTGCCGGAGGCGTTTGACGTCCTCTCCGATATGCTGCTGCGGCCGGCATTCCGCGAAGAGGATATCCGCAAGGAGAAGAGCGTCATTCTGGAAGAGCTGAAGATGGAGAACGACAACCCGGAGTACCTGGTGCATGAGACGTTCTCGTCGAATTTCTGGAAGAATGAACCGCTCGGGCAGCCGATTCTGGGAACGCGCGAGACAATCGAGGGCTTCAGCCGCGAAATGATCGACGGCTATTATCGCTCCATCTATACACCGGCGAACCTCATCGTCACCGCCGCCGGCAACCTCACCCATCACCGCATCGTGGAGATGGTGCGCGCGCAGTTTGAAGGGTTGAAGCCGGGCAAGGAACTGAAGCCGCAACCGGTCCCGAAGACGCAGGCTCACCTGGTGCTGCGGAAGAAGAAGGAACTCGAACAGGTGCATCTGATGATGGGGGTTCCGGCCTATTCCGTCTCGCACGAGATGCGGTTTCCGGCCTATGTGCTGAACACGCTGCTCGGCGGCAGCATGAGTTCGCGGCTGTTTCAGAATATCCGGGAAAAGCGCGGGCTGGTGTACGCGGTGTTCTCCGATTTGAATATGTACAAGGACAGCGGTTGCCTCGGCGTCTATGCAGGCACCGGCCGCGAAACCGTACAGGAAGTCATCCAACTGGTGCTGGAGGAGTTTAGGCGGCTGAAAGAGGAACCGGTGTCGGAAGAAGAGCTGTTGCGCGGGAAGAATCACTTGAAGGGTTCTCTGATGCTGGGGCTGGAGTCGACTTCCAGCCGCATGACCAATCTCGCCCGCCAGCAGCTCTACTACGGACGGTTCTTTTCGCTCGATGAGATTATCGAGAAGATCGATGCCGTGACCGCGGCGGAGATTCAGCAAGTGGCGCAGGATTTCTTCCGGCCGGACCGGCTGTCGCTGACCGCCCTGGGACAGTTGAACGGGCTGAAGATCGGGCGCAAGCAATTGGTTTGTTAGATAATCTCAGGCAACCGGTTTGCCGCCCGGGGAACCAATGACTCTGGATGCGCTGGAACAGGAAATCGAGCAGTACGTGGAGGAGCGGAGGCGCCGGGATGCACTGCTGGAGCGGCTGAAGGCGGAAAAATCTCTATTCCACGTGATCAAGTATCTGCCGGCGCGATGGCTGGATACCGCTTTGACGAACCAGAAGTTGCTTGCCTCCGATGCGAAGGGATTCACATGGGGCGATGCCGTATATGTAGCGCCGCTGTCGCAGCCGCTGAGCACGATGATGTATGGGGATGTGGGTGTCGTAGGGACGGTCAACGCCTCCAGGTTCCGTCTTTTTGATGCCACCGATCCTAGGGGAGTGGATCTGTATCAGCAGTGGATCACCTATCATCCGGCTCCCTACCGGATGCTGACAACCACAATCCACGCCGATTGCGCGAATCACGAGCTACGGAATTCCTTTCGAACCCGGTTTCAGATTGACTGCGTCTGCTTCCATCCTGACGAGCCTTGCGCCAACTATGCGGCCGTGTCCGACCTCTGGTTGGCGCTCACCCTGTGGGATTCCTCGCGGGCAGTGGCCCCAGGCCCGTCTTCCGTGGTCGCCAACCTGGCCTGGTGTGTCATCGGCTCCGACACGTTCGAACGTGACGGGCTGGGGTTCCGGGCGTACCTGCATCCCCTACAGACTGGTGGAGTCAGTTTCTCGCGTGAGCCTTACGCGAATCTTCCGGCGGCGGTTCTGAATGCCTACAAGTCCGGCAAATCCGTGGTGATCGCTGGTTTCTGAAATGGCCCAACCAGAACTGGACAGAAACGCCTTGCTGATAGATGCACTGTCACGCAATCTGCTCATTGAGATCAGCCGCGAGCGGATGGAAGAGATTCGGTGGGGGCTGGAGACGGATCTGGAGCGAATCGGACCTCGCATCGGCCGGACGCTGCATGCGGCCTTAACCTGTTCCATCTGTTCCGGAGAACCATGTGGCTCTAGACCGCCTGGTCCAGCAGCAGGATCGGCGCGCCGGGCAGGATCAGCCCGCCCGTGACCACCGAGGCGTAGAAGCCGCTCATGCCCCAGCGCGGGGAGGCGGGGTCGCGGGCTTTGACGGCGTCGTCGTAAACTTCGTACTTGAGGCTGGCGCCGTAGACGTCGAGCGCATTGCAGGGGCCGCGCGGCTTGGTGAGCTCGATGATCACTTCCTGGCCGATGCGGTAGCGCTGGCCGGCGCGGAGGCGCTTCGGGTCGAGTCCGTCGGTGGTGAGATTCTCCCCGAGCGCGCCGTAGAAAAGCGGGTAGCCGCGATCCTTTAGATCATCGATGGTTTCCCGCGCGATGAGCAGCAGGGCTTGTTTGGGTCCGCCGTGGATGTTGGGGTGCGCCCAGGAGTCGCCTTCCAGGCCGGTGGGTGTCGCGATCGCCTCCGCGATGGCGCGCTTGGGCAGGCCGCCCGGGCTGATGTTGATCTGAACAACGGTGGGCTGTTTCATGCAAAAGCGAACGGGCGGCCGTGAGGGCCGCCCGCCGTGAATCCAGTTTAACTTGCAGACTAGATGTCGTAGTAGAGCGCAAACTCGTAGGGATGCGGGCGCAGGCGCACGGCATCGGCTTCGTTCTTGCGCTTGTAGGTGACGAAGGTTTCGATGAGTTCTTCGGTGAAGACATCGCCCTTCAGCAGGAAGGCGTGATCCTCTTCCAGGCAGGTGAGGGCTTCGTCGAGCGATGCGGGCATCGAAGGAACGGCCTTCATTTCTTCCGGCGACAGGTCGTAGATGTCCTTGTCGAGGGATTCGCCCGGATCGATCTTGTTCAGCACGCCGTCGATGCCGGCCATGAGCATGGCGGCAAAGGCCAGATACGGGTTGGCGGAGGGATCCGGCGGCCGGAACTCGACGCGCTTGGCCTTGGGACTGGCCGAGTACATCGGGATGCGCACGGCGGCGGAACGGTTGCGGCGCGAATAGGCGAGGTTGACCGGCGCTTCGTAGCCCGGCACCAGGCGCTTGTAGGAGTTGGTGGTGGGGGCGATGATGGCCGACAGCGCGCGGGCGTGCTTCAGCAGGCCGCCGATGTAGTGCAGCGCCATCTGGCTGAGGCCCGCATAGCCGTCGCCGGCGAACAGCGGCTTGCCGCCCTTCCACAGCGACTGGTGGGTGTGCATGCCGCTGCCGTTGTCCTGGAACAGGGGCTTCGGCATGAAGGTGACTGTCTTGCCGTAGTTGTTGGCGACGTTCCGGATGACGTACTTGTACAGCATCATGTTGTCGGCCGATTTGACCAGCGTGTCGAACTTCTGATCGATTTCGCACTGGCCGGCGGTGGCCACTTCATGGTGATGGCACTCGATGTTGAGCCCGCACTTGATCATCATCTCGACCATCTCGGCGCGCAGGTCCTGGTAGTGGTCGGTGGGCGGAACCGGGAAGTAGCCTTCCTTGTAGCGCGGACGGTAGCCGAGGTTGTTCTCCTTGCGGCCGGAGTTCCAGCGGCCTTCTTCGGCGTCGATGAAGTAATAGCCGGAGTGCTGGTTCTGATCGAAGCGGATGTTGTCGAAGATGAAGAACTCGGCTTCGGCGCCGAAGTAGGCGGTGTCGCCGAGGTTGGTGGAGTTGAGGTAGGTTTCCGCCTTCTGGGCGATCCAGCGCGGGTCGCGCTCATAGTGCTGGCGGGTGATGGGATCGATTACCTCGCAGACCATGACGAGGGTCGGAACTTCGAAGAAGGGATCGATCATCGCGGTCTTGGCGTCCGGGATCAGGAGCATGTCGCTCTCATTGATGGCGGCCCAGCCGCGGATGCTGGATCCGTCGATGCCGAATCCGTCTTCGAAGCTGCCTTCGTCAAGCTGAGTGATCGGGTAGGAAACGTGCTGCCAGAGGCCGGGCAGATCAGTGAACCTCAGGTCCAGCTGCCGGACTTCGTTTTTCTTCGCAAAATCAAGAACTTCTTTCGGGGTCATCTATCCTCCATGGATTGTGCGCACTTGTGACCCGGGTTTGAAGCCGGGCGAATCGATTGCTATCCGGTCCAATGGCCCCGCCCAGGGATCCGGCATCAAGGCCAGAACCCGGCAACGTGGCTAGCGCCTGGCGAGCAATAAAGTATAAGATTATAGGAACGCCCCACGAGCGTCAAATCGAAAAAAGTTATGGAACAGATCAGGCTCGATTGGGAGCCGCAACGTAGGATTCTCACCGTCGCGGAATTGACGGCCTCGATCAAGGCGCTGTTGGTTAACTCCTTTGAAAACATCTGGGTGGCGGGAGAGATTTCGGGATCGAAGCTCGCCGCCAGCGGCCATGCCTACTTCACCCTCAAAGACGCCGGTGCGCAGATCCGCTGCGTCTGCTACAAATCGGCGATGCGGTGGGTGAAGTTCAAGCCGCAGGATGGCATCGCCGTGGTGGTGCGAGGGCGGATCGATTTGTACGAGCCGCGCGGGGAATACCAGTTGATTGTCGAGACGCTGGAGCCGCAGGGGTTCGGGCAACTGCAAGTCGCCTTCGATCAGCTCAAACAAGAACTGGAGGCCGAGGGGCTGTTCGCGGCATCGAGGAAGCGCCCGCTGCCGGCGATGCCGTCGCGGATAGGGATTGTCACCTCGCCCACCGGAGCGGTGATCCGCGACATGCTGCACGTGCTGGAGCGGCGGTTTCCGGGTCTGCACATCCGGCTTTATCCGGCGCAGGTGCAGGGAGTGGGATCGGTGGAGGCGGTGGTCGAGGGAATCGAGTATTTCGGCAAGTCGGGATGGGCGGAGGTGTTGATCGTGGGGCGCGGTGGTGGCTCGCTCGAGGATTTGTGGACGTTCAACGAGGAAGCGGTGGCGCGGGCGATTGCGGCGTGTCCGGTGCCGGTGATTTCCGCGGTGGGGCATGAAACGGACTTCACGATCGCCGATTTTGTGGCGGATTTGCGTGCGCCGGCGCCGTCGGCCGCGGCGGAGATCGTCGTTCGGACTCGCGCCGACGTGCTGCAGCAGATTGCAGCCGCCGAGGCGCGTGGGCAGCGTGCATTGAGTTACCGCCTGGCGCAATGCACGGCAAAGCTGGAGCGGTTAAGCGCGCATCGTGCGGCGGGAGAGATGAGAAGAAGTCTGGGCCGGGCCGCGCAGCGGGTCGATGAGCTGGACGCGGCGCTGCGGGACCGGCTGCGCGAGCGCGCGGCGCGCGGCCGGCGCTTGTTGCAGGACCTGGACCGGCGGTTAAGGCAGATGGACCCGCGTGTGCGGCTGGGCGAGGCGCGTCACCGCCTGCAGTTGCTGGCCGCGGCGGCGGAACAGCGGATGCGGCTCCATTTGAATGAGGCGGCGCATCGGCGCCACCGTCTGGATGCGGCACTGGTGCAGTTGAGCCCGCTTGCGGTGCTCGAGCGCGGCTACGCGATCGTGCAAAAAGAAGGCGGCGTGGTCGTGCGTCAGGCGGCAGAAGTGAGCGCGGATGAGGAGTTGCGGATCAGGCTGTGGAAGGGAGAGGTGCATGCTCGGGTGCGGGAGCGGCGCGACTAGCGGCTTCGCCGCACTTGGGCCAACCGTTCACGCAAGGCCGGCTGCAGTGACTCTTCGATTTCCCGCGTAATCAGTCTGACCGAGTCAAGGTCCTGAATATGCACCTGGTCTCTCAGGCGAAAACTGGTCAGCTTCATGCGGACCAAGTCGGCGACTGGGGCGAGCAGAACGCCTTCCTCGGTGACGACGGGTTCGGAGTTTTCAGACTCCATGATGTGAACCACGCTCCGCGTCTCTGGCATGTTATGTACCGCCATTCCGCCCACGATACGGTAAGGGATGGCCGCCTTCGTGAGAGCCTGAGCCAGCCTCTCCAGAATGTTCTGAAGCTGCTCCACATGGGTATCGTAGGCGGCGATCGTTAACACTCTCCTTCGATTATGGCAGTTCTGGCGGGGGATTTATCCCGCTACAATATCCCTTTTGACTCCGCGAACACATCCGATTGGCTGGGCGAGCGCGTTCTGGGCGCTGGCGGTGTCGGCGGTGTGGGGCGGCAACGTGGTGGCGATCAAGCTGGGGCTGACAGCGATCCCGCCGCTGTGGAGCGCCTTCTGGAGAATGTTACTGGGTACGCTGATCGTGGCGGCGTTCGCGCTAACGCAGCGTGTTTCGTTACGGCCAGTCGAGGGTGAGGCGCGGAGTCTGGTGACGCTCGGGCTCCTGTTTACGGCGCAGATATCGCTACTGAACATCGGCACAAATCTGACGTCGCCGGGGTTCGCGGTGGTGCTGTTGAATTCGCATCCCGTGTTCGCGAATCTGGCCGGACATTTTCAGCAGACCGAAGAGAAGCTGTCGGCGCTGCGGATTCTGGGCCTGATGCTGGCCATGGCCGGCGTTGGTTACGTGTTCCTGGGGAAGCCGGAGCCGAGCCTGGCGCCAAGCCCGATTCTCGGCAACCTGCTGATGGTGGTGTCGGCGGCGTTGCTGGGCGTGCGCAGCGTCTACACGCGGCGGCTGGTGCAGGAGATTGAGCCGCTGCGGGCGGTGGTGTGGATGATGCTGGTATCGGTGCCGCTGTTCCTGGTGATGGCCGTGCTGCGGGAGCCGGTGCTCGCTGGCCCGGTGACGGCGCCGCCGGTGGCGGCGATTCTGTTCCAGGGGATCGCGGTGGCCGGTTTCTGCTTCATCGTCTGGACCTTGCTGCTGCGCAAGCATCCGGCGGGCACGATTTCTATGTTCGCTTTCACGGTTCCCTTCTTTGGCGTGCTGCTGAGTTTGTGGTTATTCGGCGAGCCGGTGTCGCCGCGGCTGCTTGCGGGAGCGGCGCTGGTGACGGCCGGCATCGTGATCGTGGCGCGGCCGCCGCGGGCGCCATGGGCCCAGGTGACGGCGGAGGAGTGAGCAGGGCGTGCTCTAAAACTGATAACGGTAACGGAGGGTGAGGCTGCGGCCTGGGCCGTTGATACCCCAGTTGACGCCGCGATGGCTCTTGTCCAACAGATTGCCAAGATCGACAAAGACGCTGGAGCGATCCCGATGCTGCCATCCTGCTCGAATGCCATGAACCGCGTAGCCCGGAACGGCCGTGAACATAGGCGCGGAAGCGGCTTGAGGCAGAACGCGGTCCTGCACCTGCGGTAGTGTCTCTCCGGTCGGAAGCAGAACTTCACCGGCAACCAGCCCCCGCACTGTTGCGCCTTGGTGGAAGAAGCTTTCGATGTTGGAGCGGGAACGCGCGGCGCCGGTGCGCCGATCGGCCAGAGCCAGGGAGGAAAGCCGGTCCTGGCGGTCGGCCAGCGAAGAGTAGATCTCGATCCAGTATCCCGCGGCGGCAGGAGCCCAGCGCAAGCGCAGGTTGGCGGTAAGCGGAGGAATGCCTCCTTCGATGTCCGGGGGCAGAAGGGTGCGCGCATCTTCGGCGTGAATCCAGGTCAAGTTCCCGGCCAAGGTCAGTGATGCCGGCAGCCGCGCCTCCGACTGGTACTCGAGGCCGCGAAGGCGAACGTCGCCGAGGTTGGAGCGGACCAGAACGGGGCCCGTTGTGGCGGGCACAAACACGGCGCCGCCGGGAAGCTGGCGGGTTATGATTTGATCTCCCAGCGCTTGTCCGGCCTGCCCTGGGGGCAGTATCAATGTTCGAGAGGCGAGGGTGTCATTCAGGCTGATCCGGAATGACCTGACATCGCCACGCACCGGTGAGAGCCTCCAGCTAAACCCGGCTTCGTAGTTGTCACTGGTTTCTGGACGGACCGGCGCCACCGCACGGCCGGAGGAAAGGGCACGGTCATCCGCTCGATTGCCCACCATCGCGCCGCGCCCGATGAGATCCGCGTAAGAGGTTTCGAACATCCCGTTCCCCTGAAGACCCACTGAGCCCAGATCCGTGATATTAGGCGCACGGAAGCCGCGGCTGAAATTGAAGTGGAGGCGGAATGGTTCTCCGATGCGCCAGGTAGCTCCGAGACGGCCTGTAACGGCGTTGGCGGCAAGGCTATCGTCGGGCCACAGAGGCTGGCCGGCGATGATCTGGCTATGACGGGCTCGCGACTGGTAGGATGATCCGCCAAAGCGCATCGCTCCGCTGAGACGAAGCGTCCCGGAGGCGAGCGGTTCCCAAACGTGCTGGAGGTACAGTCCGTAGAGGAGATAGCGGGCCCTGTCGGGGATTCTGGGGCGGGTAACAGAGGTGATGCCTGTGGCCGGATGGAAGGTGAAGGAGGGCGTCCGGGTGCGCTCGCTATAGCCATCGCCGCCCAGCAGCATGTCGCCGCCGCCGAGCTTTTTGGTGAGCAAGAAGCTGGTTCCCCAAGCCCTTGTGCGCTCGTATTGATGTGTGATTCGGGCTAAGGGATTACCGTTGCCGCCCTGGTTGACGCGTTCCTCGCGCTGCGCATTGTAGGAAGCTGTCAGGACGATCTGCTGAAAGAAGGCGGCGGGGAAGAAGGCAAAGCGCAGGTAGGAGAAGTCGAGCATGAGGTTGCGCAGGTCGGCAACGAGGTTGCCGTCGCCGCCGAGCAGTTGGTCGTAGCGCTTGACGCCGTCCTGGTGCCCCCGCTCGAGATGCGCGACAAGCTGATTTCTCGGGCCGAGCGCGTACTGAGCATGGATCATCGCCCCGTACTGGGAGAATCCCGTGTCAGGCAGGCGCCCGCCGAAGATCGTGGAGGGCAGTCCAAGAAACCGGGTGACCGCCGCGTGGGTGTCGATGCCGCCGCCGGGACGCAAAGAGTTGCTGCGGCGGGCGGACAGGTTCACGACGGCGCCCAGGCGGAGTCCTGCGTAGGAACCGAGCAGGTGGCCGCCAAAGGCATTGGCGGCGGTGAAATAGAGCGGGGCGAATTCACCGTGAAACGCGGGCGAGGAGCCGAGGCTGGGCACGCGTGATTGAAAGTGAACCGAGCCGCCGAGGGAGTCCGAACCGTATTGCGCGCTATTGGGGCCGCGGAGGACTTCCACCGAGTCCAGGTTCGCGGCCTCAGTGAGGTTCCAGAAGGTGGATACGCCGCCTCGCTGCGTGGAAGTGGTGAAGCGGACACCATCGCGGAAAACCGCCACGTTTCTACCGAGCAAGCCGCGGACCGCCACGCCCCCCATCGCGGGGGCCGTGCGCTGGACTTCGACTCCCGGCTCCTCTTCAAACAGATCGACGTTGGCGGTTCTCAGGCGGAGCGCGGCAGTGCTTTCCGGGATGAGGTTGACCGATTGGGCAACCTCATCGGAGTCGGCGGCCCGGCCTGTTTCCGCGGACACGGTCACCTCAAACCGCCCGGGCAGCACGGAAAGCCGGACCGGCACATGAACATTGGCATCCGGCCCGATGCGCACCGCTGTCCGGAACGCGGCGAATCCTATGCGCGTCACCACAAGCGAATAAGTGCCGTGGCTGATGAGCGGGAATTGGAACGCGCCGCCGGCGTCCGTATCCACCCGGCTGACGGTGACTTGGCCGGCGCTTCGCAGCGCCACCGTTGCCTCCGGCACCGGCGCGCCACTCTCATCGGTCACAAGGCCCGACAAGGCGGTTTGCCCGGAGAGGCCGCGGCCGAGAACCAGCGCGATCGCAAAGAGTCGCCACATAGCGCAGCCCGTGGAGCCTTACTCGACTCGATAGTTCGGAGCTTCCTTGGTGATGATGACGTCGTGGACGTGGGATTCGCGGAGGCCGGCGACGGAGACGCGGAGGAAGCTGGCTTTCTGTTGCAGTTCGAGAATGGTGCGCGAGCCGCAGTAGCCCATGCCGGAGCGCAGGCCGCCGACGAGTTGGAAAACCATTTCCGACAGCGGGCCCTTGTAGGGCACGCGGCCTTCGATGCCTTCGGGGACAAGTTTGCGGCTGCCTTCCTGTGCGTAGCGGTCCGAGGCGCCCTGGCTTTGCGCGCCTTGCGAGCCCATGCCGCGGTAGCTCTTGAAGGTGCGGCCCTGGTAGAGAATGGTCTCGCCGGGGCTTTCTTCGGTTCCCGCGAAGAGACTGCCGATCATGACGCATTCGGCGCCGGCGGCGATGGCCTTGGTGATGTCGCCGGAGTACTTGATGCCGCCGTCGGCGATGAGCGGAACGCCGGCCTTGCGGGCGGCTTTGGCCGCTTCGGCGATGGCGGTGATCTGCGGAACGCCCGCTCCGGTGACGACGCGGGTGGTGCAGATGGAGCCGGGTCCGATGCCGATCTTGATGCCGTCGACGCCGAGATCGATCAGGTCGCGGGCGCCTTCGTAGGTGCCGACGTTGCCGGCGACCAGTTGGACTTCCGGCAGCGACAGCTTTACGGCCTTGACGGCCTCCAGAACCCGCTCGGAATGGCCGTGGGCGGTGTCGATGACAATCACGTCGACTTTGCGCTTGACCAGTTCCTGCGCGCGCTCCAGATAGTCGCCGGTGACGCCGATGGCGGCGCCAGCGCGGAGGCGGCCTTGCTCGTCCTTGGCGGCGTTGGGGTACTTGATCTTCTTCTGAATGTCCTTGACAGTGATCAGGCCCTTGAGCATGAACTGATCGTCGACGACGAGCAGCTTCTCGACACGATGCTGGTGCAGGATCTCTTCGGCGTCCTCGAGCGTCGTACCCACAGGGACCGTGATGAGGTTGTCCTTGGTCATGCGGGTGGAGACAGGCTGATCAAAGCGTGTTTCAAAGCGCAGGTCGCGGTTGGTAAGGATGCCGACGAGCCGGCCGCCGGGCTCGGTGACGGGCACGCCGGAGATGCGGAAGCGCTCCATGAGCGCGAGGGCTTCGGAGATTTTCCGGTGCGGGCCGATGGTGATGGGATCGACAATCATGCCGCTTTCGGAGCGCTTCACGCGGTCGACCTCTTCAACCTGCCGCTCGACAGGCATGTTCCGGTGGATGATGCCGATGCCGCCTTCACGGGCGAGCGCGATGGCGAGATGGGCTTCGGTGACGGTGTCCATGGCCGAGCTGGCCACGGGGATGTTCAGCGGAACTCTGCGGGTGAACCAGGTTCGCGTATCGGTTTCACCAGGCAGGACGGCGCTGCGGGCAGGCACCAGCAGGACATCGTCGAAAGTAAGGCCTTCTGCAATGTGGTCAGGCACCATGTGAGTAATTCCCTATGATAGGGGACCGTGCTTTAAGGCGCAATGATCGGGCGGCTAGTAGCGTAGCGCGGCGGCGATGGATCGTGATTCGGGCATTTGCTCGGCCGCGAGGGGCAAAACGGCGCCGCCGTGGCGCAGCGTTTCCACCCCGGCGGCGTTGACGAGGTCCTCCTTGGCGCGAGCCCACAATTCGGCGCCGGGGAGTTCCAGGGCTTGGCGGAGATTGCCCGTCTCGCGGTGGCCTTCGGCATAGAACAGGTGGCTGACCCGGCCCTGGCGGGCGGCACGCACAACGTGGTTGGTTTCGGTGGCCACTAGGGAAGCACCGCTGGTACGGAACTGATCGAGCGCATGACGCTCCTGATCATCGAGCCAGTGATGCATTAGCTCCCCTGCGCGGTGAGCGAGCTCGGCATCACTGATGCCGCTGTCGGGGCTGGCGGTCACGGCGACACCGGTGAGTCCGCGATAGGTATTGGCATCGCGGTAATGGGCGACTTCGGCCTCGACGCCGGCGAGAACCAGCGGCAGGCCGTGAGTGTCCAGGAAGCGGCGCAGACCGCGATCGACGCTCTGGCAGTATTCGCGGAAGTAGCGGTCCTGCTTGTCGCGGAAGCTGCCGGCGCCGAAACGGACCGCGCCCATGGCGCCGCCGGCTCCGCCAACCTGGGAATGGGTGAGGTTGATCTCGGGCGTGTCAAGCCCGGTGGCCTCCTCCCGAGTTTGCCTCACTCCGGCGGGAAAGGGGATCTCTTCGACGCCCAGCGAGTTGGACTGGATGAGCCGCATGCGTTTCCGGCTGATGGCCAGAATGTGGAAGGGGCGATGGGCGCGCAAGTATTCCAGCAGCGGCAGGAGGAAAAAGCGGCCTTCCAGCCGCCACTGGTCTGCGACGGCGCTGCTCATTTCCAGGCAGTGCCAGCCGCTGCGCGAAGCAAAGAAGGCGCAAGCGCCACCGTGCTCCCGGTCGATGTCAGGTTCCTTGAGGAAGGCCTGCACGGGCAAGAGCAATTCCATCTTCTCGCCGGCGGCGGCGGCCTCTTCCTGCAGTTTTCCGAGGATGGTGCGCAGCCGCGTGCTCCTGGGCCGGGTGCCCAGGCCGCTGGCATAGGGTCCGAGGTAGATGCTGATGCAGGGTCCTGCTTCCCGGCTTAACTCACCCGCTACAGCCCAATCCGCTCTCCGGTGCTCGATTGTGCTTCTCATTTCCGCATTCTCCTATATGAGCCCAAAACTGGCTGCGCCAAGTTCCCCTTTGCGGCAAATCGCGCAAGGAGAATGGAACGATTTGGCCCATTTTCCGGGCCTTTCGCGGCTGGAAGGCCGCTTGCATGGGAAAATAGTAGCAGGTGAGATGCCATGAAGGATTTCCGCATCAAGCGCATTCTGTTCCCCGTGGATTTCTCGGACCGTTCTGATGGCGCCGCGCATTATGTGGAGGCGCTCACCGGCCGGTTTCAGGCGGAACTGATTCTGTTGCATGTGGTGGAGACTCCATCATTTCTATTCGGCGGGCCGGAGTCCTACGGGGCGGCGACGCTGAACAAGATCCGGGAAGACCGGCTGGTGGAGGCAAACTCGAAACTGAATCAGTACCTGGGCGCGGCCGTGAAGCATTTCGACGTCAAGCGCGCGCTGGTGGAGGGCGAGCCGGCGCACCAGATCATCACCTATGCGCACGACAATCCGATCGACCTGATCATGATGCCGAGCCACGGGTTCGGTCCATTCCGGCGGTTCGTGATCGGATCGGTGACGGCGAAGGTGCTGCACGACGCGCATTGCCCGGTATGGACCGGAGTTCACCTGGAGGAAGCTCCTCCGCTGGAACAGATCCATTGCCGGCACATCGTGTGCGCGATCGACCTCGGCCCGCAGAGCGAGGCTACCGTGAAGTGGGCGTCATCGCTGGCGCGGGAATATGGCGCGCAACTGACCGTGGCACACGCCACGCCGGAGGTGGAGGCTTTTCCGGCGCGGTACATGGATTCCGAGTTCGCGGCGCTGCTCGCCTCTCGCGCGCGGGAACAGGTGGCGGAGTTGACACGCAAGGCGGGAGTGAACTGCGAAATCTGGATCGGATCGGGCAACCCGGCGGAGGCGATCCGCGCGGCGGCCACGGAGAGCAAGGCGGACCTGGTGGTGATCGCGCGGGGAGCGCTGGCGGCCGGGATCGGGCGGTTGCGGACCCACGCCTACGCAATCATCCGGAATTCGCCTTGTCCGGTAGTGAGCGTTTAGCGGATCAGGCGGCCTGCGCTACCTTGGCGAGCACGTAGGGGCCTTCGGGGATGATGGCGATTCGGGCGCCGTCTTTCAGATCGCGAGTGAGGGTTTCGACAGCTTCCGGAGCGGTGCGGAAGGCGGTTCCCCAGAGCGCCGCGTAGAATTCCTCGGGCAGGCCGGGGACGTAGAAAAGCAGGCCGGCCTTGCGGGCGACCATGGCGAGCTTTTCCATCTGCCACTGATCGACCACGACGTCGCGATGTTCGATGTCGGTAAGGAAGCGGCCGGCCTCCGGGGCGGTTTTGAGCATGTCGCGGAACTCGGGAGCGCCCGGACCTTCCTGACAGGCGGCCAGGAGGAGGATTTTTCCACCTGGCTTCAAGATGTGCTGGGCGGCGGTGATGCCCTTGACGGCCTGATAGAAGGTGAGATCGAGCGGGTAGCCGGCGGAGGTGGTGATGACGGCGTCGACGGGTTCCGGGATGAGCTCGAGCATGACGCGGGAGACGAAGTCGACGCCGGCGCGGTGGGCCTGGACGGGGTCGCCGGCGAAGATTCCGGCGATCTTGCGGTCGCGGGTGAGGGAAACGTCGAGCATGAAGTCGTGGCCAGCCATGCGGGCGATTTCGAGCAGCTCGCGGTGGAGGGGGTTGTCCTCGATGGAGCCCTCATGGGTGCCTGCGTCGCGCATGAAACGGGGGCTGTGGAGGGTCTTGATGGTGGGCTCGCCGGCGAGGCCGGGGGCGACCAGCTTGCGGCCGCCGGAGTAGCCAAGCATCAAGTGCGGTTCGATGAAGCCGAGGGTGATGCGGAGTTCGGCGCCGGCGAAACGCTCGTCGATGTAGACGCGAGTGCCCGAGGCGGTGGAGCCCAAATCACGGTGCTCGTTGAGGTTGCGGGCGTAGTGGTTGACGACGCGGTATTGGGAGGCGGTCTCCTCACCGACGATCTCGCGGATTTCGGCATCGGTGGCGGGGCGGTGGAGCCCGGTTGCGATGAGGATGGTGATGTTGCCGCGGGGGATGCCGGCGCGCTCCAGGCGGGGCAGGATGGCGGGCAAGGTGAGGCGGTTCGGCACGGGGCGGGTAATGTCGCAGACGGAAATGGCGGCGGAGCTCTTGCCTCGGGCCATTTCTTCCAGGGCAGGGGTTCCGATGGGGTTGTCCAGGGCGTGGTGGAGGGAGGACTGCCAGTCGGGCAGGGGCGCGGCGGAGCGAGCTTCCAACAGGTGGTAGTGAAATTGGCCGGGGAGATTGAGCAGGAGGCCGGTCTTTCCGAAGGCGAAATCCACGCGCATAGAGTCAACGTATCATACGGCGGGCAATGAGAACGGATTAGGTGAATCGAGAACCGGTTCTTCGGCGTCTACATGAATAGAGGACCCGTGCGGAGACGCCGATGAGAAGGTATGCAAAAGACGGTGAAAGTTTTGGCACCCCGATTGCACATATAGAGCGTGATTTGGTGGCTGGGTCTTTTCGGAGGATGAGGTACTTGCGATGCTGATCTCGGGTTTGGTTGCAGGATTTCTGATAGTTGGACTCTTTTTGTCCATGCTGTCGTCGTCCCCTCGCGCTGGACGCTAGGGTTCACCGCCTTGTAGTATCGACACACCTGTTGGGTAATTCCTGCTCACCCCAGCCCGCAATTGGCTACAATGGCCTGCATGTCTCGCCCCCTGTTGGCCGCGCTTCTTTTCATTCCCTTCTGCTTCGCCCAGACAGCTAATTACGATTTGGTTATCCGCAATGCGCGCATTCTGGATGGCGCCGGAACCGCGTGGTTTCAGGGTTCGGTAGCGGTACAGGGCAACCGGATCGCCGCGGTTGGCGTGCTGGGACGCCACCAGGCGGCGGAGACGATCGACGCCGGCGGGCAGATTGTGGCGCCCGGTTTCATCGATACCCACTCCCACAGCCGGCGGTCGATATTCGAGGCTCCGGCGGCGGAGAACCTGATCCGGCAGGGAGTGACAACGGTGATCGAGGGGCCCGACGGGAGTTCACCGGTGCCGCTGAAGCCGTTCCTGGAGAAGCTGGCGGGGACGCCGATCTCGATCAACTTTGGGTTGATGGTGGGGCAGGGAACGGTGCGTCAGGCAGTGATGGGTACGGAAAACCGGAAGGCGACACCGGAAGAAATCCAGAAAATGAAAGAAATCACGCGACAGGCGATGGCGGATGGCGCCTTCGGGCTGTCGACGGGGCTGTTTTATGTACCGGGAAACTACACGCCGGTGGAAGAGGTGATCGAGCTGGCGAGGGTTGCCGCGAGTTTCGGCGGGATTCACACCTCGCACATGCGGGACGAGGCGGACGGGATTCTGGACAGTGTGCGCGAGACGATCCGGATCGGGGAAGAGGGGGGCCTGCCGACGCAGCTGACCCACCACAAGATCATCGGGGCGCCGAACTGGGGGCGCAGCGTGGACACGCTGCGGCTGGTGGAGGAGGCGCGGGCCCGGGGGGTGGATGTGACGATCGATCAGTACCCCTATACGGCTTCCAGCACGGGGACGGCGGCGATGTTCCCCCAGTGGTCGCTTTCCGGCGGCGGCAAGGCGCTGGCGGAGCGGCTGAACGCGCCGGAGTCACGGCGGCAGATCAAGCAGGTGATCGTGGACAGGATTCGGATTGACCGCGGGGGCGGCGACCCGAAGAATATTCAGCTGGCCTCCTGCGATTTTGACAAAACGCTTGCGGGGAAGACGCTGGCCGACGTAACTGCGGCGCGGGGGATGGCGGTGACGATCGAAAACGCGGCGGAGACGGCGATTTGGATCCAGTCTAGCGGGGGTTGTTCGGCGGTGTACCACGCGATCCGGGAGGATGACGTGGAGCGGATTTTGAAGTACCCGCACACGATGATCGCCTCCGACGGCGGGGTGATCGTGTTCGGGCGCGATGTGCCGCACCCGCGCAACTATGGAACTTTTGCCCGGGTGCTGGGCCGCTATGCGCGGGAGCGGAAGACGTTAACGCTGGAGGAGGCGGTGCGGCGCATGACTGCGCTGCCGGCGGCGCGATTCCGGATCATGGACCGGGGCCTGCTGCGTCCGGGGATGTTGGCCGATGTTGTGGTGTTCGACCCGGCGGCGGTGGCCGATAAGGCGGAGTTCGGCAAACCGCACCAGTACTCGGTTGGGTTCGCGCACGTTGTGGTGAACGGGAAGCCGGTGCTGAAGGACGGCAGAATGACCGGGGCGATGCCCGGGCAGGTGCTGTACGGGCCGGGGCGGCAGAGCGGAAGGTAAGATAGCCGGCAGATGGCCGGAGCAGATGGCCGGAGCAGATGGCCGGAGCAGGGGTTCCCATTTGCCGGCCAGCCGCGATAGAATACCGCGGTGGCAAAAACCTGGCGAGTGGGGATCATCGGCCGCACCGGCCGCGGCAACTACGGACACAATATCGACGTCGCCTGGAAAACCTACCCGGGTGTGCAGGTGGTAGGTGTCGCCGACGACAATCCCGAGGGCTTGCGCAAGGCGGGTGAGCGGCTGGGGGTGAGCGCGCTATACGCGAGTTACGAGAAGATGCTGCGCGACCAAAAGCCGGAGGTGACGGTGATCGCGTCGCGGTGGGTGGATGCACATAGGGAAATGGCGCTGGCGGCGGCGGAGGCGCGCAGCTCGATCTTCATGGAGAAGCCGATTGCGCCGAACCTGGCGCAGTGCGACAGGATCATCGACGCCTGCGACCGCGTGCATGGGAAGACTTCCATTGCTCACAATATGCGGGTGTGTCCCATTCTCGATTTTGTGGAGGCGCGGGTTCGCGAGGGCTTGATCGGGCAGGTGCAGGAGCTGCGCGGGCGCGGCAAGGAGGACCGGCGCGCGGGCGGGGAGGACATGATGGTGCTGGGGACGCATGTGTTCGACCTGATGCGGCGCTTCGCGGGCGATCCTCAGTGGGTGTCGGCGCGAGTCACGGTAGAGGGGCGCGAAGCAAAGCGCTCCGACGTGAATCCGAACGGGGCCGAGGGACTGACCTATCTGGCCGGCGACACGATTGAGGCGATGTACGGTTTTTCAGGCGGCATGACGGGCTACTTCGGATCGAAAAAGAATCCTGACGTTTCCGGGCGCCGTTTCGGGCTGGACCTTTACGGTTCGGCGGGGATTCTCTCGATACGCGCCGCTCATTCGCCGCTGGTCTACCAAACGGCTTCGCCGACATGGACGGGGGAGCCGTGGAAGCGGCTGGAGATTCCGAAGCACATCGGGCCGCACAATGAGCTGGAGGCTTACCACCTGATGATTGCCGACCTGCTGGAGGCAATCGAGAAGGACCGCGAGCCTCAGGCGTCGGCGCGCGTGGCGCGCTGGACACTGGAGATGGCGCATGGCGCGTATGAATCCCACAAGCGCGGGGCGAGGGTCGCGTTGCCGCTGGTGAATCGCGAACATCCGCTGGCGAGTTAAACGGCTATTTGTACCAGTAGGGAGTTTTCTTCGCCCACTCGGAGTTCGGCCAGTGACGGTGCAGCAGCTGAAAGGCTGACTGGGAGATCTCGCCGTTGTGCGTGTCGGGACAGCCGTAGCGGGTGGCGTAGACGGTGCGGTGCAGAGCCTCCGGTGCGCGTGGGTCATGTTCGCCGTCGCACCACCAGTTGTCGCGGTAAATACTGCGTTCGTTGAGCGGGGTCCCGGTTCTGCGGTCGTAGCCGTCCTGCAGCGCGGGGCTCAGACCCGGGTTGCGGAGAATGAGGAGCGCGGCGGCAAACGGCCTTTCATCGGCGGCGGCCTGTCCATAGCCGCTAAGTTCCGGGGTGAGCGGAGCCAATGCCAGCGCGGCTACTTCGTTTCCGGCGAGGATGGCCCGTGTCCAGGCCATGGCGGCAAGGCGCACGCGCAGTTCGGCGGACAGTTGGTCCGACTTTGCCGCGGCTTCCAGGGCGGTTAGCGGGAGGCCGGTATTGAACACCGCGGTCGCGTCGGCATCGAAAAGGGGCTTCCGCCCGGCCGGCTTCTCCCCTACGTCGTCGAGGAAACGCAGTGGTTCCCTGGGGGCATGTTTCAGGAAGTCGTTGACTCCGGGCCCACACCCGAGGCTTCTTCCATCACGCGGCGCGCCTCAGGATGCCTGCCATCGAGCTTCGACATCGCAGCCACAAGCCACGGGGCTCCACGCCCGGCGCGATAACGATCCAGAGAGTATTGCAGCGCTTCAGGCCCGCTTCGCTGAAACGTGGAGATCCACTCGGGCAGTTCACCGGCTTGACGCGCTTCCTCCCAATTGGCGGCGTACTGATCCATGAGGTACTGGAAGTCGATGAGGCTCTGGCCGGAGGCCGTCTGCGTCATCAACTCTTGGGAGATCCTGCGCAACGCCTCGAGCGGTTCCAAGCGGACCGTGACGTAGCCGAGCATCCGTCCGGCGGCCTCATGCATCTGCTCTTGCCCGGGGTCGGACATGATCTCCTTCAGCTCGCGGGCGGCATCGAGAAGAAGGCCGCGATTCACTTCTCCTTCGGCGGACATTACCGTGGATTTGCGGATGAGCGCGCGCGCGGCAAGATATGGTCCCATGGCGCGCCATGGGGAGGAGGCGTCTCTGCCGATAGCGAGAAACTTCGACCGCGATTCATCGTAGGACTGCGAATAGAACAGCGCGGCGGCCTGCTGATAGGCGCGGTCGGCCTTCAGCAGGGCCGGGAGGCCGGCCTCGGCGTCAGGCGGAATTGACTTGCCCTCGTCGCAGTTTTGAAAGACGATGTCCTGGGCTGGCAGCCACGATTTCACTCCCTCATGAGTCGCACCGAACCGTCGGACGCGGTCGCGCAGCGTGGCCGACGCTTGCGCCAAGGCGTCCGGAAGGCAGTTTTCGAAATAGACGTATTGCTGCGCCTGGCGGGAAGTTTGCAGCCATCGGGGAGAGGCGGCGCCGCTGACTTCGGCGCGCGCATCCAGCCACATTCTCGCGCCATCGACCGGCGGCGAAGCGGGAGTTTGCAGATCTGCCGCCGTCAGCGGCTTCCCGGACAAGTGACGGTAGGCGTAGCACAGATACTTCCGCCAGAAGCTGGGCTGGATCACTCCCAGCCGGCCGGCGAGGAGGTCCGCCTCGGTGTATTGGGGCTGGGACTGCTCGTGAAAAACCGCTTGGGGGAACCACGGACCGCAACTGGGCAGGTGCGTCGGCACCATCACCAGTGCCGCCGCGGCCAGAAGAATCGCAAGTGCACGGCTCTTCACCATGTGGGTTCTCCCATGCGCAGCGCCTAGGCTGTCCACCGTTTGCTGCCAGGAAGGCAACGCCGTACCTGTTTGCATCGAGGAAGCGCAGGTCCTCAGACCGTTCCCAAGCCCACAAGTAGACTTCAGCCTGTGCCGGCTTTCTGTCGAGGGACACGAGCAGTGCGGCCGGGAGTACCGGCAGCGCGAGGAGCAACCGCCAGTGCCGCAAACTCAGCCTCCGGTATAGGCCGGGCGGTCGATAGCGGCGCTTTCTACGTTGCGCTTCCAGTCCTCCAGGCCGGGGCCCTTCAGGCGCCCGGCTCGGGAGCGGAGCTGGTTCATCTCGGCATCGTTGTAGGCGCGGAACTGCTGCGCAATGCGCACGTCGTCTTCGAGCTGGCCGATGGTGGTGCAGCCGATGGCCGCGCAGTGGACGGGAAGGCTGAGCGCGTAGCCCAGGCACTGGCCGACGCTGAACGATTGCAGCAGCTTTGCATTGGCCGTTGTTTTCATCGCCTGGATGCCCAGCTTTCGCTTCACCGCCTCCGGCAGAACCAGTTTTTCGAAGCTCAGGTAGGCCGGGTCGGCGATGTGCAGCGGCATGAGGATGGTGTCGTAGCGGTCATAACGCTTCAGCATCTCCAGGTGCGCGTGCGGATCAAAGTGGCCGGTGAATCCGATGAAGCGGCACTTGCCTGCCTTCTTGGCGGCTTCAAACGCCTCGATGGCGCCGCCGGGCGCGAAGATCTCATCGACTTCGGCCTTTTCCTTGATGGAATGGATCTGCCAGAGGTCGACGTAGTCAGTCTTCATGCGCTTCAGGGACAGGTGCAACTCAGCTTCGGCCTCGGCGCGGCTGCGCTTGGTGGTCTTTGTCGTGATGAAGATTTCCTTGCGTATGCCCTCGAGCGCTGCGCCGAACACCTCCTCGGAGCGGCCGTTCCAGTAACTGTGCGCATTGTCGAAGTAGTTGACGCCCAGATCATAGGCGCGGCGCGTGATGGCCTTGGCTTCTTCGAAGGTGCATAGAGGGAATCTGCCGCCGGCTTGTCCGACGAGAGTCAGTTTCACACCGGTCTTGCCGAAGGTCCGCTTCGGAATATCGCCTCCGGTTTTGGCAGCCTTCGCCTTTGTTGAGGATAACCCGATTCCAGCGAACACGCCGCCGAAGAACGTTCGTCTTTGCATGAGGAACCTCCTGGCCAAGATTATCGCTCATTGTTGCAACCGGGATTATGGGTGGATCAGGGGAATCGTCTCGCGCCGGCCGCGCCTGTACACGCGAAAATCGTTGATGTCTGTTGTGATCACGCTATGTTTTGGATACATCTCGCTTAACCGGATCAGGCACAAATCGGCCAAATCAGCCTTGCGGTCTGCATACCGCAGCGCAAGTTCTGTTAGCCGATCCGCATGCTCGCTCAGGACGAGCGCAGGCTGGACTAGCCCCTCGTGGATCATACGCAACGCAAGACTGCTGCTTCCAAGCTGAAACGCGGTCTCCGCGAGCACCGCCTCGCAAGTTAGCAGCGGTTGGTTGACTCTGCGGGCGATCGCAACAGCCCACGCATGGTGGCTGTCGGATCGATTGGCGAACGCAACCAGAAAGCCTGTGTCGGCGATTCCCTTCATTTGCGGGAAAAGCCTTTGCGAATGGACAGGTCCTTCGGCCCCGATACGGCTCCAGCCAGCCGCATGAAGCCGCGGCGGCGGGCATCGCGTGCCCTCTGCAGCTCTTCACGGACGATGCGGCCTTTCGCCACACCGGCTTCTTTGGCCGTCTCTTCCAGCCACTCCGCAAGGTCATCTGGAAGGCGAACGGTGAGCGTATTACGCATTTCCCATAATTGTAACACAGCAAGCCCTTGTCTTCTCCCACTGCATTGGCTATATTCACGCCATGAAATGGACGCTGCTGCTGTTAGTAAGTATCGTCTGCGCGCAATCTCCGGAGACCGATAGGCGAGCGCATGCGCGGAAGATGCTGGACATGACGGCGGATATGGTGGCGTCCGTGCGCACCGAAGTGCAGGTTTCCGCGCTGCTGCACCTGGCGGACAACTATCACGTCTTTGACACGGAGCGGGCGGAGGAGATGATCGCGCAGGCATTTACGGCGGCCGAATCGCTGGAGAAGAGAAAGCGCGACGCGTTGCAGGGGGAGATTGTCCGGACGGCAGCGTCGATTCGCGTGGAGCGGGCGGTGGAAATGTGGCGGCAGATGCAGGCTCCGCCACCGAGAGCGCTGGAGCGGATCGTCGAGAGTCTGATAGAGGGGAAGAAGTTCGACCAGGCGATTGCGCTGCTGGGTGAATCGAATCCCTACTCTTATGGAGCCGCGAATCGCATCCTGTCGAAGCTGGCCGATCAGGATCCGCGGCGCGAGGTAGTCTTCGCATCGGCGGTTGCAGCATTTCAATCCAAGCCGGACCTGCAAACGATGGGCGCCTCCATGCTGACCGTGCTGGCCGAACATTGGCGGAAGCTGCCCCCGCCGATGGTGGAGGAGGCGGCGAAGGCGGCCGTCAATTGGCTGTTGGAGCAGAAACCAACCGATAACCTGACTGCCTCGCTTTCCGGATCGAAAGGCTCGGTGACGTTTACCGACCGCGCCAACCTGCGACTATTCGAGCTGATGCCGGTGATTGCGGAAACGGCCCCGAAGCTCGCAAAGGCAACGCTGGAATCGCGGCCTGAGCTGCGAGCAGCCTATGAAAAGTTTCCGGAGGGCAGGAAATCGCTTGGCGAGGACAATTTCAGTTTCCGCATCAGTCAGACCGATGGTCCGATGGATCCTTCGGCCCAGGCACGCATGCGGCTGGATGGGGAAGCGCAGACGAAAACCTTTCAGGCGCTTGCGCTGCTGAAAGAAGGCCCTGATAAGGCGCTGGATCTTGTTCCGACGATCGCGAATCCGGCAAAGCAGGCCGAGGTGCTGGCGGCGGCAGCGCGCTCGGTGGGGGAGAAGGATCCGGGAAAGGCCAGCGGGTTGTTAGGTCGCTGCATGGAGTTGTTAGGGGAGATCAAGGAACCGGAGACGCGCGTTTCGGCTTGGGACGCTGTGGCGGAGGCGGCGCATCGGGTTCACGACCACCAAACAGCCTGGACGGCGATGGAGAAGGCGCTTGAGGACATCCATAGCCTGTATAAGGCCGATATCGACGAGCAGGCGCCCAACGAAGCGCTGCGGGAAAACTGGCCATCGACGCAGCACTTCCGGCGTGTGGTTTCGATGGCCACGCGTCTGTATGGCGTCGCGGCCGAGCCGATGCTGGGCAAGATTCTGGACCACGAGCTGCGGTTGTTGGCGCAGATTGAAATGGCTCAGGCGCTGCTCGGCAGGCCGCGCACGTCGGGCAGCATTAGCGTCTCGCGAAGCAGGCGTTAACCGGCGGCCGGTAGAATCATCTCCATGCCCGTACACATTGAGCGCTGCGACCCTATTCTGCGCGTGGAAAACATGCAAGCCAGCCTTCGTTTCTACGTCGATACGCTGCGATTCGTGAACGCGGAATGGGGCGGCGATGACTTTACCTGCGTTTCCCGCGACGATGCTTCCATTTATCTCAGCCTTGGCGATCAGGGCCGGGGCGGGGCCTGGGTGTGGATCGGGATTTCCGATGCCGCGGAGTTGCACTGGGAACTTGTTGCCAAGGGCGTGCCGATTCTGTTGCCGCCCACGAATTTCCCGTGGGCGCTGGAGATGAGAGTGGAGGATCCTGACGGCAACGTGCTGCGGTTCGGATCGGAGCCGCTGCCGGAACGATCGGAAAGTAGTAGTTGAGCCGGCGTTGTCGCGTGGACGCCGAGGGCGTCGTAATAAAGCCTATGTGCGGCCGGCTTGGACCTTGGGCTGAGAGAGGTAGCCGACGATGCGGTCCTTCTTCACTTCGTTGACGACGATCTCGCAGGGCTGGCGGTACTTCGACATATAGAACTGCACCGGCTCATTCACCGTCCTGTCCTTCTTTTCGAACTTCTTGTCGTCGGCGACCACTTCAATGGTGTACTTGTTGCGCTTTTCGTCGGTGCGCTTGAGAACGACGGTGATGTCGGAAAGGCGGCTGGGCTTGTTGGACTTGACCAGGTTGAATTCGAAGTAGGCGCGGTCGCCGAGGGCCTTCAACGCGGCCAGTTCACGCGCGTTGGTGGCGATCAGTCCGCTCTGCACGCCGAGGTCGCCATTGGTGCGCTTCAGGTCGGAGATGGTCTTGTCGAGTTCGGACTTGGTGGCGGCGACGTCGCGCTTCACAGTGCCGACCTCGGTGGAGACTTCGCCGATTTTGCTGGCGGCGGCCTGTTCGACGCGGCTCAGCTCGGCCTTGACGCGCTCCTCTTCTTTCTTCTGCTCCTCTTCGAACTTCTTGCTGAGCATGTCGACGTTTTTCATCGCCTCGTCCTTGGCTTGGCCGGCGGCCTGGGCGGCTTGGCGGCGCGCGGTCTCAAGTTCCGAGCGCAAGGTCTCCAGGTGGCGGCGCGAGGTTTGCGTCGAGATAGAGGAGGTTTCCCGGAGGTTGGACACCTCGGTGAGGATCGATTCCCGCATCGACGCCATATCGGTCTTCATCTGGTCGATTTGGAGAAACAGGTAGACGTTGGCCGCCAGGAGTGCAATGACGACTCCAAACAGGATGGGGATCTTCAGCCCGGAACCGGGCTCCTGCGGCGGGTGGATAACGGGATTGCTCACGGCATTGCTCCTCTGTGGTGAATTGCTCTTTCTATTCTAACCTCTTGAGAAGGGAAGCAGTTCCTGTTTGGGGATTCCGGGCTCGAAACAGCGCCGGCAGCGGGCCTCATACATGCCTGCCGCGCCCACCACGATCAGGTCTTCACTGCCAGTAAGCCGCTGTGTGTGCTTTGCCGGATTGCCGCAGCGCATACAGATGGCCAGCGTCTTCGTGATCGATTCTGCCATCGCCAGCAGCTCCGGCACCGGGGCAAAGGGGCGGCCCAGGTAGTCGGTATCGAGGCCGGCGATGATGACCTGCTTGCCGCTGTCGGCAAGCTGTCCGGCGATATCCACCAATTCCGGCCCCATGAAATTGGCCTCGTCGACACCGACGACCTGCGTGCGCCAGTCGAGTTTTGCCAATATCTCCTTACCCGCGCCCACCACCTCTGACTTCATCCTGACATCGGCGTGCGAGACGATTTCGTCCTTGGAGTAGCGGTCGTCGATGGCGGGCTTGAAGACCTGCACTCGCTTGCGCGCGATCATCGCCCGGCGCAGCCGCCGGATCAGCTCTTCGCTCTTGCCGGAAAACATCGGCCCGCAGACTACCTCTATCCAGCCAGTGTTGTGGATGAGAACGTCCATCTCAGCGCTTCGCGGCCGCCTGCTCCACCGCGCGCATCACCCGCAACAGGTTGCCGCCATAGATCTTGTGTATCTGCTCGGCTGTGTAGCCACGCTCCAGCAGCGCGCGCGTCAGGGCAGGGAACTTCGAGACATCCTCCAGCCCTACGGGCACGCAGCTGACACCGTCGTAGTCGCTGCCGATACCGGCGGCGTCGATCCCGGCGATCTTCACGATGTGGTCAATGTGGGCCACCGCGTCGCTGAGCGTTGCCGGTACGGTCTTATGGCCGGCCTCCTGGCTGAGCTTGCGGATCAAGGCGCGCCGCGAGGCTTCGTCTGTTGCCTCGCGCTCCGCGCGCGCACGGATCTCGGCGTTGAGCTTGGGATTGCTCCAGGTGGAGGTGTCCACCGACTTCTGGCTCAGGAACTCACACCCGAAGTTGATCTGCACGACGCCGCCCTTTTTTGCCAGCGCGACGATCATTTCGTCGGTCATGTTGCGCGGAATGTTGGCCAGCTTGCGGCAGGAAGAATGCGAGGCGAAGATCGGAGCGCGGCTGGTTTCCAAGGCGTCCCAGAAGGTGTCGTCGGCGACATGCGAGATGTCCACCATCATGCCCAGCCGGTTCATCTCGGCCACCACTTTGCGGCCCAGGTCGTTCAACCCGCCGTGAGGCTTTTTGGCGTCGCCGGAGCTGTCGGCCCAATTGTTGGAGTTGCTGTGCGTCAGCGTCATGTAGCGGACGCCGAGGGCGTAATAGTCTCGCAGCAGGCGCAGGCTGTCCTCGATACCGTGGCCGCCTTCAATGCCGATCAGAGCGGCGATCTTGCCTTTCTTGCGCGCGGCGACAATGTCGCCGGCGGTGAGCGCCAGCTCGAAGCCGTTAGGATTGCGCCCGACGATGTCGTGGCGGATCGTGTCGATCATCTCCATCGTCCGGTGGGCCGAGCGGTTGCCCTGCACATAGGTTCCGGAGACGTAGGCGGCGAAGAAGACCGCGCCGACACCGCCCTGCTTCAGCCGCACCAGGTCGGTGTGGCCTTCCTTGCGCAGCGGCCCGATGTCGAGCCCCTTCACCGTGTCGGAGGTGACGTCGTTGTGGGTGTCGATGAGCAAGGCCGAGCGGTGTACGCGCTCGACCTCGGCATCGCTTACCGCGCGGGTCTGGCCAACCAGGGTCGCCGCCGCAATGACCGCCAAAATCGGATATTTCATAGGGAAACCGTCTATGGTACCCAATTACCGTGGCGTCCGGCTGTCCAGCCAGGCCGTCAGGTCGCGGCCAAGCTGCGCCGACAGATTCCATACGTCGTCACGGTAGTAATCCACCAGGAACTGCCTGTCCGCCGCCTCCATTTGCACGGTGCCGGGTTTGCGAACCAGCGCCCGCCGGATTGTGGGCCGCAGCGCGGGCGGAGTCAGCCCGGCCGCCGTCTCCCAAACGCCCCAACGTTTCAGCCGGCCAACCAGGGGAAAGCGCGGAACTTGTGCTTCCAGATCCCGCTTCTGCGTATCTGGCTGAAACCCGGCCTCGACACCAAGGAACCGGAATGCGGATTGCAGAATTGCAAGCGGCCGGATCTTGAAGTCGTCGTACAAGCAGACCCAAACGCGGTTGCCGAATTTCTCCACATAACGGTGGAGTTGATCGGCATGCATCCCAAATTCGAGAAACGGATAGTGATCACAAAGTTGAGTGGAGTTGTGCCGCAGGTTCCTTCAGAGAAGAACCGCGGCTCCTTGACGGGGCTCGTGTAGATCTGCGGATGCTGGGCGAGGTAGTTGTAGAAGGAAGTGGTTCCCGCCTTCGGGGCGCCGGCAAGAAAGAAATTGGGGAGCCCGGCCATCGCAGGAAGCTCCCCCATTATATTATCTGCGCAGGGCGCGCTAGAAACCGGAGGGAAGCGCAACCGGATCGAAGTTCGCCTCCGGCTTCACGAGGGGAATCAGGGGCCGCGGAGCCGCCTTTGCGTTGCCGTAGTTGTGGACCGCGACGCGGGTGAACATCGCCGACATGCCGAAGTTGGCGATGGCAGCGTACTTGCTCGACTGCGGCGCCTTGCGCACCAGCAGATACTGTATGCCGATGGCGCCGCCGGTGATCAGCGACTTGATGGCGATGCCGCGAAGGCCGAAACGGCCATCGGCGCTTCTCAGCATAGGATTCAACTCACGCCGTCCGAGAGAGGAATGGACGTCGGCGGCGCCGGACGCGGCCAGGGTCAGCAGGCTGGCCTTCCAGAAGGAGGTGGAAGGCTTCTCCTGGCCGGGCCGGGGATGAACGACGGCTTCGGCAAAGCAGGTGGAGGTAAACAGCATGGCGGAAAGAAAGAAGAGAAGAAAACGCATGGGAGGAGGAACTCGCTTTCTGTCGAGCGCTCTTAGAACAAGGACTACGAAAGAGACCTTACGGTTGTACGACAATTGCGCTCTGACTTCTACAGAGTTCCATAGGTTGGAAGTGGACTCAAGACCTTAGGGCCGTTTTTGTGATACCTCGAACCGGAGTAGTAAGGACTACCTCTTTGCGCCCTTGAACGCATGCCCGTGCTCCTCCATCATCACCCTATCCCCTTGAAACTTCACCCCTTCGCCCTTCAGTCGCAGCCGCTGCTCCAGCCCGTTTTCCCCTGGCAGCAGGATCCTGCCGCCCGCCCCCACCACGCGCTGCCAGGGCACCGTGGGACCACAATGGTGTAGCGCCCAGACCACCTGCCTGGCGCGGCCGGGAAAGCCCGCCGCGCGCGCCACCTCGCCATAGGTGGCCACCTTGCCCTTGGGGATCTTGCGAACCGTCGCGCGGATCTCGGCCAGCATGGTAACTTCAGTCAGGCTACGTGATGATCCACCGGGTTGCCAAGTGTTTCCTGATCACGGCGATGTTGCCGGCGCAACAACAGGCGCTTTCCTACCCTCCCTGAGCGGGTCTGTTCAGCGGCTCCCGCACCGGCCAGCTGGTGCTGCGCTTCGAATTCTGATTCTGCGCTTCAAGGCGCGTTATGATACCTTGCAGCATGGTCATGACGCGCCTTTCCCTTTTGCTTCTACCGCTGTTCGCCTACGCGCAGCCGCTGCCCGCCGATGCCGCATCGCTGAAGGCCGGCAAGACGCATTACGAGTTCCATTGCGCCTTCTGCCACGGCAAGGGCGATGATGGCTTCGCCGCGAATCTTGTCAGCCCGAGGCTGCCCCATGCGCCCTCCGATTCCTCGTTGCTGAACATCATCCGCAATGGCATTCCCGGCACCGACATGCCTCCGGCGCTGGGCATGTCCGAGCTGGAGATGAAACAAGTGGGGGCGTATGTGCGGAGCCTCGGCCGCGCCGCGCCGCAGAAGATCGCCGGCGACGCTGCCCGCGGCAAGGCGGTCTACAACGCAAAGGGCTGCAACGCATGCCACATAATAGATGGCAGCGGCGGCCGCGCCGGCCCGGATCTTACCGCCATCGGCGCGGTCCGCTCCCCTGCAAGCCTGCGCGCTTCGCTGCTCGATCCGGACGCCTCCATCTCGCCGTCCTGGGTCTGGGTGGAGGCCGAATTCCGGGGCGGCTCCAAAGTCGCCGGCACGCGGCTCAATGAGGATCTGTTCTCGCTGCACCTGCGCGACGCGGCCGGCAAGATTCACTCCTTGCCCAAGGCAAACATCACCAGCATCTCGCGCGACCTCAGCAAATCCAGCATGCCCTCATATAAGGGTCAGTTGAGCGATACCGAACTTACAGACCTCATTGCCCACCTGTTCTCCCTCAAAGGAGCCAAATAAATGAAATCCCCCCTCATGCTCAACCGGGTTCCTCTATTGCTCACAGTGCTGCTCGCGCCTCTTGGCGCGTCGGACTGGCTGACTTTCTCCGGTAACGATGCCGGGCACCGGCACTCGCCGCTGACGCAAATCACGCGCTCCAACGCGGCCTCGCTGCGCCCCATTTGGGTTCACCAGATTGGCAAGACGGACAAGTTTGAAGCCTCGCCCATCGTGCGCGACGGCGTCCTGTACATCTCTGAGCCGCCGAGCGACGTAACGGCTCTCGAAACCGGTTCCGGCAAGGTGCTTTGGAAGTACCGCCGCGTGCTGCCTGACGACATGCCGGTCTGCTGCGGCAAGGTCAACCGCGGCGTGGCGATTCAAGGCGACCGCGTGTTCATCGGCACCCTGGACGCGCATCTGGTGGCGCTGGACGCCGCCACGGGGAACGTGCTGTGGGACACGAAGGTGGCCGATTACAGGACCGGCTACACCAGCACCGTGGCTCCGCTCATCGTCAAGGACAAGGTGATCATCGGCAGCGCCGGCGGGGAATTCGGTGTGCGCGGCTATCTGGCTGCCTACGACGCGAAGACCGGCAAACAGGCCTGGCGGTTCTGGACCGTGCCGGGCGCGGGAGAAAAAGGCGTGGAAACCTGGGCCGGCGATTCCTACAAGTACGGTTCGGCGACGACGTGGGTCACCGGCAGCTATGACGCCGCGCTGAACACGATTTATTGGGGCACGGGCAACCCGGGCCCGGACTGGAACGGCCGCAAGCGCAAGGGCGACAACCTGTTCTCGAACTGCCTGATCGCGCTCGACGCCGACAGCGGAAAGATGAAGTGGTATTTCCAGTTCACGCCGCACGACGTGCTGGACCTGGATTCCACGCAAGTCCCCGTGCTGGCCGACATCAGCTGGAACGGCGCGCCGCGGAAAGTGGTGTTGTTCGCCAACCGCAACGCCTTCTACTACGTGCTCGACCGCCAGACGGGTGAATTCCTGCTCGGCAAACCCTATGTCCGCCAGACCTGGGCCAAGCCGGAGCTGGACGCCAAGGGCCGTCCGACGTGGATGCCCAACACGCATCCCACCCCGGAAGGCAACACCGTTTACCCGAACTCGCCGGGAGCGACGAATTTCCAGGCGCCAAGCTATAGCCCACTTACCGGCCTTCACTATGTGATGACGCGCGATGAGGGCGGTGTTTTCTATTCCGGTGACGACACTTACAAGGCCGGCAGCTGGTACCTGGCCGGGCGCTTCGTCTCCAAGCCCGGCGAGGAAGCCAAGGGAGCCATCAAAGCGATGACGCCGCAGGCCGGAACGCCGAAGTGGGAGTTCCCGCTGCTTTCCCCGTCATGGTCCGGGATACTTTCCACCGCCGGCGGCATTGTTATTTCCGCATCCGGCGAAGGAGACCTGCTGGTGCTTGACGACACCACCGGCAAGCTGCTGTACCACTTCCCGATGGGCGGCAAGGTCTTTGCGAACCCGGTAAGTTATCTCTCAGGCGGCAAACAGCGCATCACCATCGCCGCCGGCCATGCACTGTTCACGTTCGGGCTCGAGTAGCTACTTCCTGATCCCCATCTGCCAGAGCATGAAGGCGTAATCGAGCGCGTCTTCCCGCAGCCGGTCGTAGCGCCCGGAGCTGCCGCCATGGCCTCCCGCCATGTTGGTGAAGAACAGCAGCGGGTTGCTGTCGGTCTTGAGCGTTCGGAGCTTGGCCACGTACTTGGCGGGCTCCCAGTACATCACCTGGCTGTCGTCGAAGCTGGTCCTGACGAGCATCGCCGGGTAGGCGCGCCCATCCAGGTTCGTATAGGGGCAGTAGGTCTTGATGTAATCGTACTCTTCCTTTTTCTTCGGGTTGCCCCACTCCTCGAATTCGCCCACCGTCAGCGGCAGCGATTCGTCGAGCATGGTGTTGATCACGTCGACGAAGGGCACCAGGCTGACGACGGCTTTGAACAAGTCCGGCCGCATGTTCACCACGGCGCCCATCAGCAGGCCGCCGGCGCTCCCTCCGGAAATGACCAGGCTGTTTGAGGAGGTGTATTTGGCGGCGATCAAATGTTCGGCCGAAGCGATGAAATCGGTGAAGGTGTTCTTCTTATTCAGCATCCGCCCGGCGTCGTGCCACCTCTTACCCAGGTCGCCGCCGCCGCGGATATGCGCCAGCGCGTAGACGACGCCGCGGTCGAGCAGGCTGACGCGGTTGGAGGAAAACGACACCGGCATGGAAGCGCCGTAGGAGCCGTAGGCGTAGAGCAGCATGGGCGCCTTGCTGTCGCGCTTCACGCCCTTGCGGTAGACCACCGAGATGGGAATCTTCGTGCCGTCCTTCGCGGTGGCGTAGACACGCTCGGACTGATACTGGCCTGAGTCGAATCCTCCCAGCACTTCTGTCCGCTTAAGCAGCGCCGCTTTGCGCGTCGCCATGTCATAGGCGTAGACCGAACTGGGCGTAGTGAATGACTGGTAGCTATAGCGGAACTCGGTGGTCTCGAATTCCGGATTCGCCGAACCGAAGACGGAGTAAACCGGCTCCGGCATCTGAACCCGATGACTGGCGCCGGACTTCAGGTCCATCACCCGCAGGTGCGGAAGGCCGTCCTCGCGCTCCGACAGCACGGCATGTCCGGAGAAATAATCGATGCCGGAGAGCATCACCTTTTCGCGGTGCCGCAGGATCTCCTTCCAGTTCTTCCTGCCCGGATCGGCGACCGGCGCCGAGACCAGGCGGAAGTGCCGCCCGCCGGAGTTTGTACGGATGTAGAAGTTGGCTCCGTGGTGCTCGACGTCGTATTCGTGATCGGTCTCGCGCGGCGAGATGGTCTTCCACTCCCCCGCAGGCGTCGCGGCATCCAGGTAGCGCCATTCGCTGGCGGTCAGGCTGCCAAGGCGCATCAGCAGGTATTTCTGGCTGCGTGTGCGGCCCACGCCGACGCGGAAACGCTCATCCTTTTCCTCGTAGAGAAGCTCATGCGGCCCGCCCAGCTTGTGCCGATAGAGCCGGTACTGGCGTTTGGCCTGATCCTCCACCGTGTAGAACAGCGTCTGGTCGTCGGCAGCCCAGGCCACCGAGCCCGTCTTTTCGGCGAGCGGTCCCATCACCTTGCCGCTTTCCAGGTCCTTCACGTACAGCGTGTACTGCCGGAAACCCGTGTTGTCGGTGGTATAGGCCAGCAGCTTCCCGCTGTCGCTCACCTGATAGGCGGCCACGCTCATGAACCGCTGGCCCTTGGCCAACTCGTTCACGTCGAGCGTCACCTGTTCGGAGGCGTCCAGGCTGCCCTTCTTACGGCACAGAATCTGGTACTGCTTGCCTTCCTCGGTGCGCGAGTAATACCAGTAGCCGCCCTTGCGGTAGGGCACGCTGAGGTCGGTCTGTTTGATCCGGCCCAGCATTTCCTTGTACAGGGCCTCCTGAAACGGCTTGGTGTGGGCCAGCAGTTTCTGGGCGTAGGCGTTCTCCGCTTCCAGGTGGGCTTTGACATCGGGGTTGTTCCGCTCGCGGAGCCAACGGTAGTTGTCGACGCGCGTCTCCCCGTGAAGGGTGTCCGTCTTGGGGAGTTTCTTGGCAGTGGGCGGTTTCGGAGTATCATCGCCGCTTGCCGCCAGCGGCAGCAACATCACCAGCAAGCATAACAGGTGTAGGGGGTTCATCCACTCAAGTATAAGAGTGGGAACGGGAGTTTACCAGAGGCCGGGCTGTAAGTCGGCCGGCGCGATCAGGAAGGAAAAGGAGAGGAAGCGGTTTAGGAACGATTCGCGGTCGGAAACCGAGACCCAGCGCAGCGTGGCGGCCTCGCCGGACTCGGAGAAGAAGCCGACGCCGCCGCGCTTGAAGCGCGCGTCGGTCCAGCTATCCACAAGCCGTCCGTTGACCATCGTCGTGAAACGGTCCCCCTTCACGCGCACACGGATCTCGTATGCGGTGTCGGCGCGCATCAGCACCGGTATGGGCAATTCCACCTTGTTCAACTGCTTGCCGTTTTGCATCACGTAACGGATGATCTCGGCGCGGCCGGGATTGCCGTTTTCGCTGCGGTTCAACTGAATCTTGGTGGCGTAGTAGTTTTCGTGGTTGGAGGCGCGGAATGCCCAGTTCACGGCCTTCCGTTCAATCTCGGTCTCAAACTGCATGTTGTAGTCGGTGAGCGCGAGAGTTGGCTTCCACAGCCGCAGACTGCCGATGTTCACGGCTCCTGCCGACTTGGTCCACCCATCCTTAAGCAAGTTGATCTCGCTTTGCCAGTTCCGCAGGTCCATCCGGAAGTCTTCCCGCAGGCTTACCGAGCGGCTGCCGGGCACCGCGCGCGACAGCGAATCGCCTAACTTGCCCACTTGCGGAAGGTAGCTTGGCGGCGCCGAAGGGCGATCCTCGCCGCCGGGCAGGAACAGAACCAATACTGTCGCCGCCACTACAAGAAGGATTCCAGATGCCGGACCTACGCCGCCCGACTTTTTGCGAGGCGCCGAAGTGACCAGCCAGGCGTCCTCAAAAGCATCCTCACTGTCCAGGTCTCGAGTCAGCCGGGCCGAGTAGACATGCCTGGCTTTGCGGCGGTGATCGTCGCTGCAGAATTGGCGATCCACGGCCAACCGTCTGAGGAACCCGATCTTATTCCGGCAATGCAGGCATCGCATAAGGTGCCAAGCTCTTCTGTCTACACCCACATCCTAACAGTGAAATGGTCGGGTTCCTATCGATTAGGGGATAATAGGGACGAACTTAAGGCAACAACTCTAGAGAGCGGCACCGGCTTCCCTCTCCGGCCGCCCCGATCCTCTGCTAAAATGAACATTTCTATACGTTTCTATGCCCATTCCCACAAGAGCTTACGATCGCTCCCTCAACGCCGAAATCGAAAGGCTCCTATATCAGGTGGATGTCGTTTGCCAGGACGCCGAAGGCCTCCTGAACGGCCTTGATCAGCAGCAGGTAAACTGGAGCCCGGCGCCCGGCTCCTGGTCTATCGCCCAGAATCTCCAACACCTCAACCTCACCAACAAGTTCTTTCTTGCCAATCTGGAAAAGGTGGTTGCCTACGGCCGCGCCGCGGGAAGGCTTGCCGGCGGTCCTTATTCCTATAGCCTGCTCAGCCGCTGGATGTTGAAGATCGTTCAGCCGCCGGCGAAAACCAAGTTCAAGGCGCCGAAGTCATTCCAGCCGCAGCAAGAGATCGGCCTGGAGGCGCTGCATGCCACCTGGACGCAATCGCACGACACACTTCGCGAGCTGATCCAGGCTTCCAACGGCCTGGACCTGGTGGGGATTAAAGTGGCCTCCCCCGTTACCAGCCTGCTCAAGTACAACTTGGGAATGGCCTTCTGGATCATCACCGCGCATGACCGCCGCCACCTGGCGCAGGCCCGGGAGGTTCGCAATCATTCCGCCTTTCCGCGGGCTGTATCCTGAACCGTCAAATCCTCCACGACGAGCGCCGAGCCGGCCAAGGTGGCGACTTGCCGCCGCAGCGGCTCCAGCCGCGCCCGATGGTGCTCCTGCCCGGCCCATACCAGCCAGCTTCCCTGCTGAACCAGCCGGGCTGCTAAGCCCGCGCGCAGGAGCAGCTCCATGAGCCTCTCCGCGTTCTGCCGGTTCCGGAACGCGCCGGCCTGAACGACGAAACGTCGCGCCGGTGCCGATGCCGGGCTGGGTTCCGCGACCGCGATTTGTGTTTCCTCCGCCCGCGGCGCGGCCGGGACGACCTCAGGTGTTTCCCCGATCTGCGGAAGGATGCGTTCCTCTACCGGTCTGAATTCCGGTTCCAGCGCTTCCAGGCGGAAAATGACGGAAGACCTTGGCCGTCCGTGCCTGGGCGATACTTCCATGGAATCCCCCCCGGAGAGCCTGAGCCCGGCTGGCAAACTGCCGGCTAGGATCCTAATCCGGTAATCGGTCTCGCGAAGATTGTAAAAAGTAAAGCGGCCATCGGCTTCTGTGGTGGTCATTGTGGAGGAAGGATACAGCGAGATCACAATATTCTCCAGCGGGAACCCGGCCGGTGCCTCCACCCTACCTTCCAATTCCAATAGCCGCACCACTTCAAAATCGAGGCGAGTAAGCTTGCCAGGCTGGACCAGGGCGGCGACAGCCGGTGCGGATCCGGCATCAAACTCCGCAGGCAGTTCCTCCGCGCTCAACATGACGAATTGCCTGCCCTCGGGCACCTCCGGGAACCGGTAGCGGCCATACTCATCGGTATAGGTTTTTCGCTGACCGTTCAGAGATACCGCAACGCCGGGGACCGGCTGCCAGCCCGCTTCGCCGCGCTCGCGGACCAGGCCCTCCAGGGAACCGGCCAGCGGCAGATGCTGCCCGCCGAAGGAATCCGTGTCCAGCGGCGGCATCGGTCCGCCCCAGTCAAACTGCCTCGCCAGGCGCAGGTAGAGGCTCCACTGGTTGAGGCTGGAGAGCAGCATCACGGGCGCCAGTCCGCGCGTTTCCAGAAGAAAAATATTCTCCGGATTCAGGGATGTCAGCAGCACATTGCGGAAGGCCTCGGCCTGAAGATTCCAGCCGTGGGGAAGCGCGCCGCGGCGACTGTTGCGTACTACTCCACCCACGGAGGTGTTTTGCCATCTGAGCGCTCCGCCGATCATCCACCGGTTCCAGCCGAAACTGTCCTCCAGTTCGGCGCTTTGATGGCGCTGCCGTAATCCGGCCGAGTCGGCATCCAACGCCGTCCCGGTCAACCTTAGGGTGTGCCGGCCGATGGGTCTTCCCAAAGCCGCCGTGCGCTGGCGGTAGCGCGTCTGGCGCTCCCCTTCACCGGGTTGAACCGACTGGAATCTCACCGTGGATAGCTGACCGGTGAAGTTGAATCGCATCGGCAGCGCAAAGGTCCCGCCGGCGGAAACCGACTCCGACTCCATCATCGGGACACCGGATCTTCGTTCGAGGTTGTTTTCGAACTTGCCGGCCGAGCTGAACAGCTCCACCTTTCGCAGCGGCCTTACACGCGCCTCGCCGAATGGACCACGCCGGTCGCCTAGAAAGAATCCTGCCAGCGGAAGGTACGCCGCTCCCAATTGCGAGTAGTTTCCCCGCGCGGTCAGACGGGGAGTTACGTAGGCGAACCCAGCGAGGGTGGAAAGCGGCGCAGCTGGCCCGCCATCGCGGGAGGCGCGGCTTGCCGCTCCCTCCGCGTAAAAACTCCAATGATCGGTGGGCGTGTAAAGGGTAACCAGGCTCAGCCGGTCCACAGCCGGAAATTGAAACTGCTTCGGAAACAGGAAGTGGTTTGAGGAATCCTCAATATCCCCGTTGGTCAGGCGCATCAGGTTCACGCCCAACTGCAGGCGTTCGTGCAGCCGCCGTTCGATCGTGATCCCGGTCGCCCTTTGCGGTACGCTGCCCCGCAGGTTCACCCGCGGTCCATCCATCAAGGTCTGCTGGCCGTGGAAGAAACGATAGCGGTGATTTCTGCCGGAAGCCTCCAGCCGCACGCCCCGGACGCCGATCTCGGGGTAGAAGATATTCTGGAACGGAAAATCGACCAGGTTCATCGGCACGCGGAAGTCGCCACCCGTGAGTGACCACCGCATCCCGCGGAATGGAAGGCCGATGAACTCCAGGTAATTATCTCCGCGCCGGAAACTCCCGCCTCGTCCGTACCCCTCCAGGTTCCCGCGCAACATCCCATGCCGGGGGAAGAACTGGTGGAAATTGAGGTTCAGTCCGGAAAGATTCAGCAGGGGCTGGCTACTGGCGCCGAGGTAGAAACCCTGCACAGCCACATCCGCCCGGCCCTGCTGCTCCGCGGCGGCCGGTGCTGTCACCACCGCCAGAAGCAGGATCCCTGCGCCGTGGCCTCGCATCACTGGTTCCGCGCGATATTGTTGCTTGCAGGCTCTTCTGTGATCACAACGTCCGCGGTCGCCTGCTGGACGGCGCGCATTCCCAAGTCCAGCCTCACACGAAGCTTGTAGTTTCCAGGAGCCAGCGCTTTGGTGAGCCGCACCGGCACCAGCTGCGTCCGGTTCGGCAGCACCGGCACCGGAGGTATCGCCAGATCCTCCATCAGTTTCCCATCGGCGCTCAACAGTTGCAGATTACCGGCAGGCCGGAAATGGACGTTCGCATGATTGCGCAGCGCCACCACGGCGCTGAGCCCGCCGTCTTTGGATACCGAGCCGCTTTTCAGGTGCACACCGGCGATTTCCGCCTCCACGGCCGGCGTGCCCTGCGTAGCATAGAAGGCGGCCACCACCCGCACGGCCATGTTTAACCCGATTCCGGTTGACTGCGATAACACCGGCAAAGTGGTAAAGCCGGCGGCGCAGTGATAGCCGCGGGGCTCTTCCGATGCAGGCGGCCGCAAGGTGTAACGCACACGCGCCGAGGCGCCCGGTTCCACTTCGAATTCCATCGGATTCAAGGCCAACATCCTGCGGCAGCTATATTCACTTTCCTTCTCGATCGCCCTTCCAAACTGCGGGTTGGCATCCTCATCCAGGTTAAAGTCCAGCAGCTCCGCCCGTACCCGAACCTTCTCGGCGGACTCGTTGGTAAGCATCAGCACGCCGGAACGCGGCAGATTCCCCTCAAAGCGCACTTCCGTGCGCATCGGGGAAAGACCGAGGCCGAGCTGTGCCGCGCATGGCGCGCACAAGACGGTTGCCACGAGAATTATGGCACTTCCACGCTGTAGCTGAGATTGAGATTGCATGATTGCGCTCCTGTGGCGATATATCGCCATCTGTCGGTGAATTGAAATACCAGCGTCACCGCGCAAGCTCCGCCGCCGCCAGTGCATGCGGAAGCGGGAATCGTCAAAACCGGTGTTTGCGCCGTGGTGGTGGCGGTCTGTTGGCCCGCGCAGGATGTTCCTTGTGTCGCGCCGGAGCAAGTGTAGCGAAGCCGGCCTCCGGCCACTGTGGGCCCGTTCGCAGGGCTAAACTCTCCCGAAACTTGCAGCGTGATCGTGGCGCCACCACCGGGCGAAGTGCGCGCCCGGAAACTCACCGGCATCGTCCCGCTGTAGGGAAGAAATCCCGTGCCGGTGCTTACCAGGGCGATGCTGGAGGGCAGGGAGAGTTTGCCGCCGCGGCCAATGAAATGGACAACCCTTGCGATGTCGTGGCAATGTCGCTGTGGCACGGCCCGCTAAGGAGCAGCAACAGTGCCCAGGCATGGACGATTTTTCGTGGGACGAGCCACATACTGCGCGAGCCCGCCCCTTTGCTGGCGGTGATTCGATTCATGGCAGAGATCGCGCGGCCGGGCCGCAATGTGAGAATTCACACCATGGATCGACTGCCTAGGTCGAAAACCCTATACCCGCTGATGAGGGTAGACCAAATGTCAGCCGAGCACGGCGTTCAGGCTGCCCTGACGGTAACCTTCCAGGTCGAGCGTGACGTAATGGAACCCGAGCGGCTTGAAGATGGCCGTTAACCGCCCTGCCATCTCGAGCGACAATGCCTGCTCCAGTTCCTCGCGCGCAATCTCGATCCGCACCAGTTCGCCGTGGAAGCGCACGCGGAACTGGCGGAACCCGAGCTCCTTCAAAGCCTCCTCGCCGGCTTCGATGGTCTTGATCGTTCTTACGTCTACCGGGGTGCCGTAGGGAATGCGCGAACTCAGGCATGCCGCGGCCGGACGGTCCCAGAACGGCAATCCGGCAACGCGGGAAAGCTCCCGGATCTCGGCCTTGCTCAGGCCCGCCTCTACAAGCGGAGCCTTCACCTGGTGGATCTTGGCCGCCTTCTGGCCGGGACGGTAATCGCCCAGATCGTCCTGGTTCACGCCATAAACGATGTGCTCGATGCCCCGTTCGGCCGCCACTTGCTCCAGCCGGTCGAACAACTCATCCTTACAGTGGAAGCAACGGTCCGGATCGTTTTTGGCGTAATCGGGATTGTCGAATTCAAAGGTCGGGATGAACTCGTGCCGGAATCCGCACTGGCGCGCATATTCGGCCGCATCGCGCTTGTGCGATTCCGGGATTGACGGCGAGTCCGCGGTGATCGCCAGCGCCGCATTTCCCAAAGCCTGTTGCGCCGCCCAGGCCAGATAGGCGCTGTCGGTGCCGCCGGAGTAGGCGACAATGACGCGGCCCAGCGGACGCAGTGAGTCCAACAGTTTTTCCTGCTTGGCCTGCAGCAGGGCGGGATCCAGCTGCTTGGCCTCGCCCAGATGGACCAGCGTAGCCATGGTCCGATGATAGCAAACACTGCCGGCGTCAATGCCTTCATGCGATGATGACAAAACCTTGGAACCGATGAAACGCAAGAAGGTTCTCCTGGTCCACCAGGCAATGCGGCCCGCGGGCGGAGCCACATCCGTCGCCGCCTGGGTGGTGGAAGCCCTGAAGGAGGAGCATGAGCTTACTATCCTGACATGGGATTCCATCGACACGTCGGCGCTGAACCGCTTCTACGGAACATCGCTTCGCGATGAGGAGTTCCAGGTCCTCATCCCGTCATCTCTTTTGCGGTTCCTGCGCCGCGCCGACCCCGATGAACGCAGCCTGCTCCCTCTGGTCTTTCTGATGCGGATTTGCCGCCGCATCCGGAACAACTACGACCTGGTCATTGGGACCGCGCCGGTGGAACTCGATCTGGGCGCCCCGGCCTTGCTCTATGTTCACTATCCCTGCCTCGGCCAATTCTGGGGAGCCTTTCGCGATTGCCACGGAGTCTCCTTGGCCGCCCGTCTTGGCTTCCTGCTCACCCGGCGCACTCGCCCGTGGATCGTTCTCTCCGGCTTTTCCCTCGAACGGTTGAAGCGCCACACCATGCTTGCCAACTCGGACTGGACAGGCTCCAAAATAGAGACCTTCTACGGAGTCCGCGTCGCAACGCTCTATCCGCCGGTGTCCACATCTTCTCCGGCACGCCCGTGGGAGGAACGGGAAAACGGCTTTCTTTGCTCCGGGCGCTTCCACCGGCGCAAACGCCTGGACTGGATTGTGCACGTGCTTGCCTCCGTACGCCGGAAAGTCCCGGATCTGACGCTGCACATCGCCGGGACCAGGGAATCAACCCGTGACGGGGCCTGCTACTTTGAGGAATTATCCGCTCTGGTCGCCTCCCACCCGGATTGGATCAGGCTGCACGAGGATCTTTCGCGCCACGAACTCGACCAATTAACCGGCAGCCTCCGCTACGGCATCCACGCCCGGATCGAGGAGCATTTCGGTATCGCACCGGCCGAAACACTGGCCGCCGGATGCATCCCCTTCGTTCACGCCAGCGGCGGCCAGGTAGAGATTGTGGGCGGCGATCCAAGGCTGTGCTTCACCGATGAGGAAGATGCCGCCGAAAAAATCGCCGCCGTGATGAAGTGCGGCTATCTGCAGCGGGAAATCCTCAACTGCCTCTCATCCCGGCGCGGCCTTTTCACTACGGAGAAATTCATCGCCGGGTTTCGCCACGCGGTACGGGATCTGCTTGCCTACTGACCGTCTGGGGATGATCCTATTGCAGCGGCAGGTCAGTCTGAGCGTCGTCGGCTTCCCCGTTCTCTTCCTCCGGCACAACGCAGGCGGCCGCCACAAGATCTTCCTCTTCGGTGCGAACCAGGCGCACGCCCTGTGTGGAACGCCCCGCCTGGCGGATTTCCGAAGATTCGATCCGGATCAGTTTGCCGCCGCTGGTGATGATCATCAGGTCGGAGTCTTCCGTCACCGATAGCACCGCCACCACCTTGCCGGTCTTCCGGGTGGCCTTCATATTGATGACGCCCTTGCCGCCGCGCGTTTGCAGGCGGTAGTTCTCCGCCGAGGTGCGCTTGCCATAGCCCTGTTCGGAGATGGAAAGCATCAGACGCTCGTCGTTGGCGATCACCATCGCCACCACGTAGTCCTCCTTGCCCAGTTTGATGCCGCGCACGCCGCGCGCCGGACGCCCCATCGGGCGGACATCTGCTTCCGAGAAGCGGATCGACATGCCGGTATGCGTCGCGATGAGGATGCAATCCTCGCCACTGGTTAGCCTCGCGGAAACCAGCTCGTCACCCTCATCGAGCGAACAGGCGATGATGCCGCGCGAGGTTGGATTATCAAACTCCGTCAGCTGGCACTTCTTAATGACACCCTGCTGGGTGACCATGATGATGTAGCGGTCTTCGACAAATTCGGCCACCGGCAGAAAAGCCTTGATCTCCTCGCCCGGCTGAAGGTTGATCAGCCCGGAGATGTGTTTTCCCTTCCCCGTCGTGCCCGCATCGGGCAGGTGATAAATCTTCAGCCAGTGCAGGCGGCCCTGGTTGGTGAAGATCAGAAGGTAGCTGTGGGTGGAGCCGATGATCAGGTGCTCGACGACATCTTCCGAGCGCGTGCCCATGCCGATACGGCCCTTGCCGCCGCGCGACTGGCGCCGGTAGGTGTCGACGGGGGTGCGCTTCAGGTAGCCGCCGCGCGTCACGGTGACGGCGACGTCCTCCTGCTGGATCAGATCCTCCAGCACGATCTCGCCCGGATCTTCCACGATCTCGGTGCGGCGCGCATCGCCGAACTCCTTCTGCACTTCCTTAAGCTCTTTGATGATGAGGTTGCGCAGCACCTTCTCCGAGCCGAGGATCTCCAGGTACTCGCCGATCCGCTTTTGGATATCGGCCAGCTCATCCAGGATCTTCTGCTGCTCCATGCCGGTGAGCCGCTGCAGCTGCAGCTCAATGATGGCCTGCGCCTGGCGCTCGGTGAATGCGAACTTCGCCACCAACCCTTCGCGCGCCTCCTTCGGCGTGGCGGCGGCGCGGATCAGCTTGATGATGGCGTCGAGATTCTTGAGCGCCTTCTGGAAGCCGAGCAGCAAATGCTCGCGCTCGCGCGCCTTGCGCAGCAGGTAATCCGTGCGCCGCCGCACCACGTCGACGCGGTGATCGATGAACAATTGGAGGCTGTCGATCAGCCCCAGCTCGCGCGGCTGGCCGTTGACGATCGCCAGCGTGATGATGCCGAAGTTGGTTTGCAGCTGCGTCTGCTTGTAGAGATTGTTCAGCACTACTTCGGCGTTTTCGCCGCGCTTGAGCTCGAACACGATCCGCATGCCGTCGCGGTCGCTCTCGTCACGGATGTCGGAGATGCCTTCAATTTTCTTCTCGTTCACCAGTGCCGAGGCCTGCTTGATCAGAGACGCCTTGTTCACCTGGTAGGGAATCTCGGTAACGATAATCGCTTCGCGGTCCTTACCAATGCTCTCGGTCCCCGCCCGGGCACGCATCTTGATCGAGCCGCGGCCGGTCTGGAACGCGCTGAGAATGCCCTCGCGCCCGAGGATGAATCCGCCGCCGGGGAAATCCGGTCCCTTCACCACCTTCATCAGCTCCGCCAGCGGGGTCTTCGGATTCTGAATCAGCTGGATCGTTGCATCCACGATTTCATTCAGGTTGTGCGGCGGAATATTGGTGGCCATGCCCACGGCGATTCCCGAGGCGCCGTTGATCAGCAGGTTTGGAACCCGCGCCGGCAGCACTTCCGGCTCGCTCCGGGTGTCGTCATAGTTCGCACGGAAGTCGACCGTCTCTTTGTCGATGTCCTCGAGCATGGAAGAGGCGATCCGCGCCAGCCGCGCTTCGGTGTACCGCATCGCCGCCGGCGGGTCGCCGTCGATGGAGCCGAAGTTGCCCTGTCCGTCGATCAGCGGATAGCGCATCGAGAACGGCTGCCCCAGCCGGACCAGGGTGTCGTAGATGGCGGCGTCGCCGTGCGGGTGGTAATTACCCATCACCTCGCCGACGATTTTGGCGCACTTGCGCGTCGGCTTGTTGTGGGCCAGACCCATTTCGTCCAGCGCGTAGAGAATCCGCCGATGCACGGGCTTGAGCCCGTCGCGGACGTCGGGCAGCGCGCGGCCCACGATGACGCTCATCGCGTAATCGAGATAGGACCGCCTCATCTCGTCTTCGATATTGATCGGGATCAGATTCTTGCCGCCGTCCCCAAGAGGCATTTGGGTCGGCGGAATTTGCGGAGGGTCGTTTTCGGGCAAGAATACTCCTTAGAATTTGCGGGTCAATTTCGCCTTTTGTTTGCCCGTGTTGGCCGGGCCGGGCTGATTCTCAATTTTAGCAAAATCGCCGCTCAAAAACCTCACTTTCGCGGCCCGCGCTGCTATCATACTCATGAAGCGCGATGATCTCCATTGTTATCCCCATCCACAATGAAGAGCCGGCGATTCTGCCCCTCTATGACCGCCTCTGCGCGGTCATGGAACGCATCGATAAACCCTACGAGATCCTGTTCGTCGATGACGCCTCCACCGACCGCAGTTTTGAGCTGCTGGCTAATCTTGTGGAGACCGACAAGAGCCTCAAGGTGATCCGGCTGCGCCGCAATTTCGGCCAAACCGCGGCACTTTCGGCCGGATTCGATGAGGCGCAAGGTAACATCATCATCTCGCTCGACGGCGACCTGCAGCACGACCCGGAAGACATCCCTGCGCTGCTGGCCAAGATCGAGGAGGGCTACGACATTGCCAGCGGCTGGCGCAAAAATCGTCTCGACAATGCCATCACACGCAAGATTCCCTCGCGCGTGGCGAATTGGCTGATGGCGAAGGCCAGCGGACTGGAGCTGCGCGATTTCGGCACCACCTTCAAGGCTTACCGCGCCGAGATTCTGAAAGATGTGAACCTGTATGGCGAACTGCACCGGTTCATCCCCGCGCTGGCCAGCTTTTACGGCGCGCGGGTGGCCGAGGTGCCGATCCGCAACTCCCCGCGGTTGAGCGGCGGCTCCCATTATGGCCTCGGCCGCACCATGCGTGTCCTGTTCGACATCCTCACCATCAAGTTCCTGCTGACCTACTTCACCCGCCCGATGCACTTCTTCGGCAAGATCGGCCTGCTCGGCACTGGCCTGGGTGGCGCCATTCTCACCTATCTGTTCATCTTCAAGCTGATGGGGAATGAGATCATGGTCCACCACGGTCCTTTAATGATGGCCGGCGGTTTCTTGCTTCTCGCCGGTTTGATGATGTTCTCCACCGGCCTGCTGGGCGAGGTGCTGATGCGCACCTACTTTGAAAGCCAGGGCCGCCGCATCTATGCCGTCCGCGAGATCCGCTGCCGCAAGGAGCCGCAGCTGAAGGACGGCGCGCGGTAGGCGGAGCAGACGTGCCACGATGATCGCCTTTGACCCCATTGCATGGGGGGAAATAATGATACAGCGATGGTCGGGGTTCTTGGCCCTAGCTTTGGGTCGTATGCCTGTTCTACCCTTTCGCTTATGAAGAATTCCTGATACCGCCTCAGCGCCGTGTGGAAGGTGAAAAAAAAGTGGTGGGCCGATCTGCTAGCAAGGGTGATTGCGACAATCCTCATTGTCGTCGGATTCTTGAAGATTACGCAGGATTTCCGAGGTTGCTAGGTTCCGTCCGTTCATCTCCAGCTCAAACGCGCCTGCCCTCATCGGGATCAAACTAGAATAGAAAGCAATCATGTTGACCACTCGGCGCATCGGCCTGGCCGTTTCACTTCTGCTGCCCGCACTGGTTGCAGCACAAAGTTACTTCCCCGGCTCGCTGGACGACTGGCAGCGGCGCAAGCCCGCCGAGGCCGGGATGAACGCGAAGCTCGTTGAGGAGGCGATCGCCTTCGCCAAGGCCAACGAATCGAAGGAATCGCGGGACCTGGAGCATGTCCACTACCTCAATCCGTTCAAGGAGCCCTTTCGCGAGGCGGTCGGGCTGTTCAAGCCCCGCGGCGACATGACCGGCATCATTGTCCGCCACGGCTACCTCGTCGCCGAGTGGGGCGAGCCGCACCGCACTGACATGACCTTCTCGGTCACCAAGAGTTTTCTGTCCACCACGGTCGGGCTGGCGCTGGACCGCGGCCTTATCCGCGACCTCAACGATCCAGTGCATCTCTACGTGCCGGGCGGGCATTTCGAGTCGGAACACAACCGCAAGATTACCTGGGAACATCTGCTCCGTCAGACCAGCGACTGGGAGGGAACCTTGTGGGGCAAGCCCGATTGGGCGGACCGTCCGCCGACCAAGCTGACCATGGAGGAATACAAGACCAGGAAGCGCAACCAGCCCGGCGCCGTGTACAAGTACAACGACGTGCGCGTGAACCTGCTGGCCTACGCCGCGCTGAACGTGTGGCGCCGCCCATTGCCGCAGGTGCTGCGCGAATACGTGATGGAGCCGATCGGAGCTTCGACAACGTGGCGCTGGCACGGCTATTCGAACTCCTGGGTCAATATGGACGGCGTGATGGTGGAGTCCGTCAGCGGCGGAGGCCACTGGGGCGGCGGGATGATGATCAGCGCGCGCGACCTGGCGCGCTTCGGCCTGCTCACGCTGCTGCGCGGCGTGTGGAAGGACCGGCGGATTCTGTCGGAGAACTGGGTGCGCATGGCGCTCACGCCCACGCCTGCCGAACCCGGCTACGGCTTCATGAACTGGTTCCTCAACACGAATCAGAAGATGCTGCCCAGTGCGCCGGAGGCGGTCTTCATGCATCGCGGCAACGGCGCCAATCTTGTTTACGTAGATCCGGTGAATCATCTGGTGGTGGTGGCGCGGTGGATTGAGCCGAAGGCGATGGACGGCGTCATCCAACGCCTGCTGGCCTCGCTGAAGCCATGACCAGCCGCCGGAGCTTTCTCTCGCTCTCCGCCGCACTCGCGGCCACATCGTGCACGGCGCCCGCGCCGAAGAAAAAGCAGGCGCCGAAGACACCTACGCTGCTCGTCCGCAGCGGGTGGCAGACGGAAAACATCGGCGATATCGCGCACACACCCGGACTGCTGCGGTTGATCCAGCAACATTTCTCCGGGATCAAGGTGATCCTGTGGTCCAACGCCACCGATCGCGGCGTGGCCCAGATGCTCACGCGCAACTTTGAGCAACTGGAAATCATCAGCGGGCAGCCGGATTCGGACGCGGTCAAGCAGGCCTTTTTGCGGGCCGGCTTTCTGCTGCACGGCTCCGGCCCAAGCGTGGTCGCGCGGGAACATGTGGATGCCTGGCGGAAAGCCACTTCGAAACCCTACGGCATTCTCGGAGTCACCGTCACGATGCAAGATGAGGCCGCCAGCAAGGCGATCGATGACGGGTTGCGCGATCTGCTGGAAAACGCTTCCTTCGTCTACACGCGCGAGACCGCTTCGCTGCAGAATCTGAAATCGGCGGGCATCCGCCGGCCCGTGGTTGGCTTTGCGCCGGACGCCACCTTCAGCATCAAGCTTTCCAATGAGGAAGCGGCCAAGCCGTTTCTGGACAAGAACGGACTAGAGCCGAAGCGCTTCATCGCCGTCGTCCCGCGGCTCCGCTTCACGCCGTACCACAAGATGCGCAAAACCAACTGGAGCGAGGAGATGATCCGGCAACGCACGAAGGTGAACCTCCAGCACCAGGAGCAAGACCACGCCAAGCTGCGCGAGGCGATGATCGCCTGGGTTCGCCAGACCGGCTACAAGGTTTTGCTGTGCCCGGAGATGACCTACCAGCTGGAGATCATCGATCCGCTTCTCTACAACCCGCTCCCGGCCGACGTCAAAGCGAAAGTGGTCCGCCGCAAGGACTACTGGATCACCGACGAGGCCAGCTCAGTGTACCGCCGCGCCGTGGCCGTGCTCAGCTTCGAGTGCCATTCGCCGATCATCGCCTCGGCCAATGACACCCCTTCGCTGTACATCCGCCAGCCGCAGGACGGGATCAAGGGACAGATGTGGACCGATCTCGGGTTGGGGCAGTGGGCGCCGCGGGTGGAGGAGACCACCGGCGCGCAAATCACGGAGGCCCTGATGAAGATTCACAACAACTACAACCCCGCGCAGGTGGACGTGCATGAAGCCGTTGTTTATGCGCGCAGGCTACAGGCGCCGGCGATGGATGAACTCCGCAAGGTGCTCTACGCATGACCGCATGGATGATGGACCCGCTTTTCAAGGAACACTGGACCGGAGAGGGCCATCCGGAACGGCCGGCGCGCTACGACGCGGCGGCGAAGGCGCTGGATGCCTCCGGCTTCACGAAGGCGGCGCAAGCGGTGAAGAGCCGCCGCGCGACGCGCGAGGAGCTTTCGCTGTGCCATCCACTGAGCTACATCGATCTGGTCCGTCACGATGTCCACGCCGGCTACTCCGTGTTGAGCACGGGCGACACGCAGATCAGTGAACGATCGCTCGATGTGGCGCTGCACGCCTGCGGCGGCGTCCTGAATCTTGTGGATGCGGTGGTTACAAAAAAGGCGCGCAACGGGTTCGCGCTGGTGCGTCCGCCGGGCCATCACGCGACTCCTGACCGCGGCATGGGTTTCTGCCTGTTCAATAACATCGCTGTGGGGGCGCGCTTCGCGCAGCACAAGCATGGCCTTGAGCGCGTGCTGATTGTCGACTGGGATGTCCACCACGGTAACGGCACGCAGGACATCTTCTATGAAGATCCTTCGGTGTTTTTCTTCAGCACGCACCAGGCGCCCTGGTATCCGGGCACCGGGGCGCGCTCGGAGACGGGCGCCGGCAAGGGCAAGGGCACGACGCTCAACCGCCCGTTACCTGCCGGCTCGGGCCGTGAGGAGATCCTCGCTGCGTTCAAGAATGATCTGCTGCCTGCGGCCAACGCCTTCCGCCCCGACCTGGTGATGATTTCGGCGGGATTTGACTCGCGCGCCGGCGATCCGCTGGGCCGCTTCACGCTTTCCGATGCCGACTTCGCCGACCTGACTACGCTCATGCTGGAGCTGGCAGATAAACATTCGGGCGGCCGGATCGTGTCGGTGTTGGAAGGCGGCTATAATCTCTCCGGGCTCGCTTCCGCCGTGGCGGCGCATGCGCAAACGCTGGTACAAAGAAAGGGTGTTGAAAATGCTTAGACGAACGCTCTGCTGCTCTATCGGTGTGGCGCTGCTGGCTGCCGTGCCCGCCGCCGCGCGCACGCCGCGCGTCAAGCTCGCAACGCTGGCGCCGAAGAACTCCTCCTATCACAAGCACCTGCTGGCGATGGGCGAGCAATGGAAGAAAGCTCCCGGCGGCGGCGCCAACCTGGTAGTCTATCCGGACGGCGTGCAGGGCGGGGAAGCGGCTGTGGTGCAGAAGCTCCGCGCCGGACAGCTTCAGGCGGCGATGATCACCGCCGTGGGGTTATCCGATATCGAAGGTTCCGTCGCCGCGTTGCAGAACACGCCGCTACTGTTCCGCACGCTGGAGGAGCTCGATCATGTCCGGGACAAAATGCGCGCCGATATGGAGAAGAAACTGGCCGACCGCGGCTTCGTAGTCTTGTTCTGGACCGATGCCGGATTCGTCCACTTCTACACCACCGAGCCGGTGCTGCGGCCCGGCGACATCCGCAAGCTGAAGCTGTTCGTCTGGCAGGGCGACAACGATTTCGTCGATATGCTGAAAGGGGCCGGCTATCAGCCGGTGCCGCTGGAGACCACCGATATCTACACGGGCCTCCAGAGCGGCATGATTCAGGCGGTTCCCGCGCCGGCCGGATTCGCGCTCTCCACGCAGTTGTTCACCAAGGCGAACCACATGCTGAATCTGCCGTGGGCGCCGCTGGTAGGCGCCGCCGTTGTGGACAGGAAGGTCTGGGATCAGATTCCGGCAGCCGGGCAGCAGGCGATGCTGGCCGCCGCGCGCGAGACCGGGCGCAAGATCAAGACCGATAGCCGCATTGAGGCGGACAAGGCTTTGGAGACGATGAAGGGCCGCGGCCTGCAAGTGCACACGCCCACGCCGCAGATGGAAGGCGAGTGGCGGATGGCGATTGAATTCGCCTACCCCTACATCCGCGAGAACATGGTTCCGGCGGCGCTGTTCGACGAGGTGCGCCGGTTGCTGAAGGAGTATCGCGGTCCGGCCGCGGCGCCGGCAAAGAAGTAAGCGCCTCCACCATTTAACATTTTCGCCCCGGTTTGTTTTCCGATATGATGAGAGCTAGATGGCGGTCGTCACTGTCACGGGAGATCCGGGCTGCCGTACCGAAGACGCGGCCCGGCTGACGGCGCAACGGCTGGGATTCGACTTTATCTCGGAGTCGGCGCTGCGGCAAATGGTTGTCGAGGAGTTCGGCGCCGAAAACCTCATTCCCGACCGGCTCTACTCCACGGCTCTCACCTCGATCCTCGCCCGCCTGGCCACCGGGCATCACCTCGTGGTTTGCGCGCCCGGCGTGGAGACTCTTGTCGGGGATTTCCCTGGCTCCCTGCGCGTTGCCGTTACCGCGCCTGAGAATTTCCGCATCGGCTCGCTCATGCTGGATCACCGGTTGGAGCGGCTGGCGGCGCTCGCTCTGCTGCATCAGCTGGAGCAGGAAGCGCGGACGAGAAGGAAGAAGCAATTCGGCCGTGCAGCGGCGCAGGGCAGCGAATTCGATCTTGTCGTCAATGCGCAATCGCTGGCCAGCGATCACATCGCCGAACTTCTGGAGGCCAGCGTGCGCTCTCGCGAGCTGATCGCGCAGGGGCTGCTATCGCCCCCGCGTGAGGCGCAACTTCAGTTTCAAGTCCGGTTGAAACTCGCGCGCCACGGCATCACGCCCGCCGGCAAGGTCAGCCTGGAACGCAAACCCTTCGCCAATGAAAGCGAGGAGATTTTCGCCAACCTGCTCGACTTTTACCGCGTCGCCTGGGAGTATGAGCCGCGCACCTTCGCGATCCAGTGGGACCAGGACGGCAAGGTGCTGGAATCCTTCACGCCCGATTTCTATCTTCCGGAGTTCGACCTCTACGTGGAACTCACCACGATGAAGCAGGCGCACGTCACGCGCAAGAACCGGAAAGTGAAACTGCTCAAGACCATCTATCCGCAGATCAACATCCAGGTCTTCTACCAGAAGGACTTCCGCAACCTTATCTTCAAATACGGACTCGCTGAGCGTGTCCGGCAGTCATGAGCAAGGCCCAGCCACCCAATATCGAGAAGATTCTATTCACCGCCGAACAGGTGGATCAGCGCGTTCGCGAAGTGGCCGCCGAAATCTCGGAGCGTTACCGCGGGCGCAACCTGAAACTGATCGGCGTGCTGAAAGGCTCCGTCTTCTTCCTCACCCACCTCACGCGCCACATCGAGATTCCCGTGAAGATAGATTTTCTCGCCATCTCGAACTTCGCCCCACAAAGGGCCGGCCCGGGCATTGTGCGCATTGCCAAGGATCTGGATGATCCGATTGAAGGCGAAGACGTGCTGGTGGTGGAGGACATCGTCGACACCGGCTTTACACTGCGTTACCTGCTGCAAACGCTCGCCGGCCGCGGACCGAATTCGCTCGGCATCTGCACTTTGCTCGACCGCACCTCCCGCCGCATCGTGCAGGTTCCGGTGGAGTTCCGTTGCTTTGAAATCGGTGATCACTTCGTAGTCGGCTGCGGCCTGGACTACAAGCAGCACTACCGCAATCTGGAGTATCTGGCCGTGATGAAGCCGGACGCCTGAGGGCTAGGGGGCTACGAGTTCGCGCTTGTTTCCTGTCGGCTCGTCTTTCTCGATCCAGCCGTCACGGATGTAGATGGTGCGGTGCCCGTAGCCGGCGTTCACTTCCGAATGGGTCACCTGGATGATCGTCGTGCCCTCTTCGTTCAGCCGCACGAACAGCTCCATGATCTCCTTGGCCTGCGCCGAGTGCAGGTTGCCGGTGGGCTCGTCGGCCAGGATGATCTTCGGGCTCGCCACCACGGCGCGAGCCACCGCCACAAGCTGCTGCTGGCCGCCCGACAGCTGATTCGGGAAAAGGTCCTTTTTGCCGACAATCTGAAACCGGTCCAGCGTGTCGCACACAATCGAGGCCCGCTCACTGGACTTCATGTTGCGGTAGCTCAGCGGGACATCCAGGTTTTCGTAGACCGTCAAATCGTCCAGCAGATGGTAGCTCTGGAATACAAAGCCGATGTACTTCTTGTTCAGTTCAATGCGATGCTTGGGCTTGAGCGCATGGACCGCTTCTCCATTCAGGTAAAACTCACCGCTCCAAGCCGCATCCAGCATGCCGAGAATGCTCAGTAGCGTGGATTTTCCCGCCCCTGAAGGGCCCATGATGGTCACGAATTCCCCTTGCTTGATATCCAGATTGACGCGGCGCAGCACGTAGAACTTGCCCGCCGCCGTGTCGAATGACTTCTCCAGATTGCGCAACTGGATCATCGGCCGCGATCCACGCGGTCGGTAATCTGAATCACGCGCATTTGCGGATTCTCGTTGCGAACGTGCAGCTTCAGCTGCGGCGCCGCCCCCCAAAAAACCGCCAGCAGGATAATGGCGGCGATATCGGGGTTGTTGCGAATCATCCTCCTACCTCCATGCTTTCCTCCACGACGCGCCCGTCGAACAGGTGCACGCTGCGGTCAGCGTAACGCGCGTAGCGTGGATCGTGAGTCACCATGCAAATGGTCGCGCCGCCTTGATGCAGGTTGCGCAACAGGTCCATCACCGCCTCGCCGTTCTTGGAATCCAGGTTTCCGGTAGGCTCATCCGCCAGCAGGATCAGCGGATCTCCAACCAGCGCCCGCGCCACCGCCACGCGTTGCTGCTGGCCGCCCGATAGCTGGGAAGGATAGTGCTTCATGCGGTGGCTCATGCCCACTTTCTCCAGCGACTCTTGCGATCTCCGCTTGCGCTCCGCCGAGCCCATTCCCCGGTACGTCAGCGGGAGTTCCACGTTCTCATACACCGTCAAATCGCCGATCAGGTTGAACGCCTGGAAAATGAAACCGATCTCGCGGTTCCGGATCCGCGCCCGTTCGCTTGGCTTCAAATGCTCCACCGGCCTGCCGTTCAACACGTACTTTCCCTCGGTGGGCGTGTCTAAAAGGCCGAGAATGGACAGCAGCGTCGACTTCCCGCAGCCGGACGGACCGTTGATAGCGACGTATTCGCCCTTGCGGATGTTCATGTGGATGCCGGCCAGCGCGTGAGTCTCCACTTCGTCGGTAAAGAAGATCTTCTTCAGGCCATCCAGTACGATCAGCTCGTCATTGCTCATGCAGTTCTCCTCATGCCCTATTTCAGCCGCACGCGGTCATGGGACTCCCACGCCGACATGTCCGACAGAATCACCTTGTCTCCCACGTTCAGTCCTTCCACCACCTCGATCGTGTTCACCGACGCGCGCCCTAACTTCACTTGGACGCGCGACGCCTCCATTCCGTCTCGGTCAATCCGGAACATGCTTACCGTCGAATTCGGCTGCCCGAACGCCGGCCTGCCTACATAGATCACGTCCCGCAGCCGCTCAATCTCGATCGTGCCGTCCACGCTCAGGTCGGGCCGGGCGCCGGCGGGCAATTCACCCTCCAGCCTGACGTCCACCACCACCGTGCCCTCGCGAGCCGCCGGGTCGATGCGCGACACACGGCCCGGTATCACGCCGTTCCGCGTATCGATTTCCGCCACTTGCCCGATCACCACGTCCTTGGCCTGCGTCTCGGGGACCTTCAGCTCCGCCTTTAGCCGCGCCGGCTGGGCCACCTTCGCCAGAATCGTTCCCGCCGCCACGCGCTGGCCCACTTGCAGCGGCATCTCCTGCAAGACCCCGTCAGCGCCAGCTCGGACCTTCAGCGCTTCCACCTGCGTCCGGCGGAGCTCATAGAGCGCCCGCAGCCGGTCAATGTCGGCACGCCTCACAGCCAGCTGCGCCTCCACAGAATCCTTCTTGATCTTCAGCCGCTCCTTCTCGATCGCCAGCCGCTTCTCCAGTTCCTGCGCGGTGGAGCGGACCAGTTTGATGCGCAGCTCCACGATCAGCCCTTCCCTGAACAGCGCCTCATCGCGCTCCCAGGTCAGCTTCGCCTGCGTATACTCGCTTTCCACGCGCGCCAGTTCGGCCTGCTGCGTCAGCGTTTGGCTGTCCAGTTGCACCTTGAGATCCTTCTGGCTGGCCTCGGCCGCCTTCACCTGGTAGTCGGCCTCCAGCGCGCTCTGCATGAGCTCGGGATTGTTCAACGTCACGATCACCGTGTCGGCTTCCACTTCCGTGCCCGGCCAGATATGGATGCGCTCCACTCTCCCGTCGGTCATCGCCGGCACCCAAAGCGTCTCCTCCGCCACCAGCGTTCCCAGCCCGCGGACCTGCCGGATCATTTGCCCGCGTTTGACCTGGTCCGGCCAGGTGTTTTCCACCAATGGAGCGGCGGGCTTCAGGCGGCTGAGTGGAATCCACAAAGCCGGAATCCCAATCACCAGCCCGGCCGTGACTACAATCCGCCGGATCCAGCGGCGGCGGTTAGCGTCCTTGCGAGGAATATCCATGAGTTCGGCTTGTTAAGGGCAACTGGCGTGCCAGTCCGGAGAAGGCCGTTACTTTAATGATGATAAGTCAGTTAGACGCTTCCAGCGGCAAGCGGTTAGCCGTCGCAAGTGTCCGTTTCTGGGACGCGGTGTCCGCCTGCGAACGACGTTCAGAAAAAGTATAGATGATAACTCAACCGCACTCCGCGCCCGATCTCCGGCGCGAACTGTTTAATAAAGGACAGGTGATTGCGGTAAAGCCGGTCGGTCAGGTTGAACGCCTGCACCGTGATGACGTGGAGCGCATGCTGGCTGGCCACGTTGTATCCGGCCCCGATGCTTAGCGCCGCGTAGCCCGCCGTGGGAGTCTCGTTCTCAAATAGATTCCCCTGCCGGTTGGCCAGCACCAGTTCCGGACGCAGGTTGGCGTTTTTCAGCCGCAGGTCAAAACCCACTCGGCCGCGAAGCGGCGGAATCCGCGGCAGGGAAGCGTCCACTCCCCGCAGCCGCGCGTTCACCGCATCCACGCCGGAGTTCACCCACAGCCAGCTCTTCAGCTGAGCCTGCACTCGGTACTCGCCGCCCAAATACCGGCTTCCCTGTTGCAGATATTCGGCCACCGGCAGGCCGTCTTCGATTTCGCCCGTCGGCGCTAGGAAAATGAAATTACTGAGCCGGTAATAGAAAAAATTCACCTCCCCGCGGATCCGGCCTGACTGCCGCCGCAGGGCAATGTCGATGCCGTCGCTGGATTCGTTTTTCAGATTCGTGTCGCCGATCTCGAACGTCACGTTGCCCAGGTGCGGGCCGCGATTGTACAGTTCCTCCAGCGCCGGCGCGCGCACGGCATGCGTGTAGGTGGCGACCAGGGCGCTGCTGGCTCCCAGCCCTAAGTTCACGCCCGCGCTGGCGCTGGCCGCCGTGAAAGCCCGCCTGCGCTGCTCCTGTGGATCGTAACTGTTGCGCTCCACACGGCCGCCGAACTGGCATCGCGCGCGCTTGTAGCTCAGCTCCTCCAGCCCGAAGACCGCAATCGAATTCTGGTCTACCGGCGGCGCCAGCGCCTCCTCGCCCGCGGACCGGAAATCCCGCCTCATTCCCCAAACTCCGAAACGCCCGCTCAGCATGCCCTGCGGTTTCTGTTCGAACTCCGTGCGGAAAATAAGCTGCTTGTTGAAGAACCGTGTACCGATCTCCTCTCCTTCCAGCTCGCGGTGCTTCCAGTCCGTGTAGTTCACCTTGAACACCGCGCGCTCCAGCCATGATGCCGCCTCGTGAATCGTGCCGCTGAAGCGCACATGCTGCCGCCGGTAGGCGATCCGAACATCCTCGTGCCCGCCCTCCTCCGCCGGCACTCCGTAGGCGCCGTCCTGCACTCCGTAACCAAGGCTGACCGAGTCCCGCTCCCGAAAACGGCCGAACCCGATGCTGGCCTGGCTGAGTTTGTTGCCGGAATTGGCGATCACCCCGAGCGGCGTCCCGTAATCGCCGGTGCGCATTCCCGCCCCGCCGCCCCACAGCATGTACCCGCGGCGGCCGTATTCAAAGTTGCCGCTCCCGCCGCCCTGCGCATTGGCCGTTCCCGCCGTAGCGCTCAGATGTCCGCGGATGCCGTCGTGCGGATGCTCGTGAATCTCGTGGTGGCGGCTGATGGTGTTGATGACGCCGCCGATGGCGCTGGACCCGTACAGCAAGGTCGCCGGGCCGCGCACCAGTTCCACCCGCTCCACGCTGTTGCCGTCCACCGGCTCGCCGTGATCGCCCGACTGTGAGGAGAGCGTTCCTGTGCGGATGCCATCAGCCAGCACCAGCACGCGGTCCCCGTCGAAGCCGCGGATCACCGGACGCGAAGTTCCCGGGCCGAAACTGCGCTTGCTCACTCCGGCTTGATCCTCCACCAGCTCGCCCAGCGATGTCGAAGAAGCCTTCCCGGCCAGCTCCAGGCTGTTCACGGAAGCCGCAGAAAGAAAGGTTTCCAGCGTGCTCTCCTCCTTGCCGGAAGCCGTTACGGTGACCTGCTGCCGCAGCGGCGAGAGCCGGAGGTGAAAATCCACCACCACAACCTCGCCCGCCTTGAGCTCCACCTTCTGCTGCTCATCGCTCAAGTTGTGCATGTGTGCCACCAGCTGATAGGCGCCCGGCGGAATCCCAGTCAGCTCAAAGCGGCCGTCCTCGTCACTGCGCGCGTGCAGGTCGAGCTTCGGGATCACGACGTCGGCATGGTGAGCCGGAACGCGTGACGGGCCCATGCTGACCTGGCCGCGAATGACGCCGGTGGCCTGCGCGAAGGCCGGCGCGGCGGCGGCCAACATCCAGCTAAGCACCAGCAGTATTGTGCATTTCATGACAACCCGGGAAGCAAGTTCTCAGTGTACCCGCTACGGCCCGGGAATTTAGGCATCGGCGCTCGTGCGCTACAATCAAGGGGTTCGTGGCGCTTCCCTGGGTGGGTGGCGTTCACCGTGCCGCACCGGCTGTCGCCGGCCGCGCAAAAACGAGGAGGGTGCTTCATGAGCGCTTCACAGACGCAGATTGCGGATCAAAGAATAGAGGTTTCCGCCGATCATCCGGAGGCCGTCCTGGAATCGCCGGCGGCGATGAAAGGCTACCGCATCTCGCACCGCATCGTGGATTGGATCACCAGTGAGCGGATGCAACTGCTCAACATTACGGATCGCGTCAACGAGATTGTCCGCAAGAGCGGTATTCGCGATGGCATCGTCCATCTGCAGTCGCTTCACACCACCACCGCCGTCTTCCTCAACGAGTGGCAGGATGCTCTGCTCGACGATGTGAAGCAGTTCTTCGACGAATGCGTTCAGCGGGAGCGCTACTACCACCACAACGATCCCGCGCGCAGTGACTGCGAGCGGCTCAACGCCGACTCTCATCTTCGCGGCATGTTAATGGGACAGACTCTCAGCCTCCAGGTGCGCAATGCCAAGGTCCTGCTCGGCACCTGGCAGAGTATTATCTTTGCCGAGTTTGACGGCCCGCGCAGCCGCTCGCTGGCGGTGCAGGTCTCCGGAGTCTGATTCTCCGGCTCGCGCTGCTTTGCCGACGATGTCACGCTACTTCACCATCGAGCAAGCCAGCGGCCTGCTGCCGCGCCTGGAACCGCAAGTGCGGCAGATGGTTCATCTAAAGCAGGTTCACGACCAGATGGAGGCGGACATTCAGGCCACACGCCAGCAGGTACACCTGATGGGCGGTATGCTCATCAACCGCGATCGCATGCTCGCAAACCGCTCACGCCGCGACGCGGCCGCCATGCGCCTGCGTGAGTTGATCGAGGAGGTCCAGCAGTCGGGTTGTCAGATCAAGGATCTCGACACTGGCCTGCTTGATTTCCCCACTTTGTTCCGCGGACGGGAGGTGCTGCTTTGCTGGAGATTGGGCGAAACCGCCATCGAATTCTGGCATTCCACCGAAGACGGTTTCCGCGGACGGAAACCCATCGACCAGGATTTCCTGGATAACCATCAAGGCGACCCCGCCAGCTAGCCCGCGCAATGGACTTGCTTTTTCATCCGAATTAAGGCAAGCTAGACGGTTTTCATCTATTTCCCATGCCGATTCGGGTTCTGTATCATGACCACTGTTTCGACGGGGCAGCCTCGGCCGCATTCTTCACGCGTTTCGCCGCCGAAAAATTCTACCCCGGCGCCGAGTTCCTTTACACCGGAATGATGCATACGCCGGCGCAGACCTGGGATGAACAGGTCTTCGACGGCGACCACAATGCCATCGTCGATTTCAAGTACTCGCCCAGCCCCAAGCTCACATGGTGGTTCGATCATCATCAGAGCGCCTTCCTCAACCTGCAGGACGCCGAACATTTCCATGCCGTCAAGGCCCCCAACCATTTCTTTGATCCTTCCTACCGCTCCTGCACCAAGTTCATTGCCCACATAGCGGAATCGAAGTTCGGCTTTACCGCGCCCGACTTGCAGCAGCTTGTCCACTGGGCCGACATTGTGGACGGCGCCCAGTACCCAAGCGCGAAGGAAGCCGTCGAGTTATCCTCCGCCGCCACCCAACTGGTTCTTGTCATCGAAGGCGCCAAAGGCTCGGACCTGGTGCAAACGATCATCCGCCTGATGCAGCATAAGCCGCTGGCGGAGATCATTGCCGACCCGGAAGTGCAAGTCTGCTATCAGCCGCTCTACCGCAAGCACCTTGAGTCCATCGAGATGATCCGCGGCGCCAGCCGGCCGGAAGGCCGCGTTGTCTTCTTCGACCTGGTTTCGGAAAAGGTGGAAGGGTACAACAAGTTCATCCCCTATTACCTGTTCCCCGATTCCGTCTACACCGTATCGGTGCTGGATGCCGGATTCCGCACCAAGATCTCGGTCGGATCCAACCCCTGGACACCCGAGCCCCCATCACACAACCTCGCCACCATCTGCGAACGCTACGGCGGCGGCGGCCATCCTCGCGTCGGCGCCATCAGCTTCCCGCCGGGCGACGTGGATCATGCACGGGGCGTGGCCCAGGATATCATCAACGAACTGAACTGTTAGAGCACACTCCAACGCCCGGCGCGATATACTGGCTCTTTTCACTTCACGGAGTCTACCCAGTGCCCAGTTCCATCCATCGCAGGCTATTCCTGCAAACCTCCGCCGCTGCCGCCGGATCACTGCTTCCTTCCTTCGCCGCCGCCGATCCCGCGCGCGAATGGCGCCACTACGGTGGCGACGCCGGAGCCACGCGCTATTCCGCCGCCGATCAGATCACCAGGTCCAACGTCAAAAAGCTCAAGGTCGCCTGGACGCACCGCACTGGCGACGCCATGGAGCGCCCGGCCACCGCCATCGAGTGCACGCCCATCGTCGTCGACGGAACCATGTACCTCACCACCGCACAGGTGAAAGTCCATGCAGTCGACCCCGTTAACGGCCAGCGCAAGTGGGCATTCGATCCCATGGGCGGCCGCCCGTCGCGCCGCTCTCCCGGCGTGAATCGCGGTGTCGCTTACTGGCAGCAGGGCAACGACAAGCGAATCTTCGCTACCTCGCAGGATATGCTCTATGCGATCGACGCAGTCACCGGCGAGCTGGACCAGAAGTTCGCCGCCAAAGGCGCGCTCGATCTCAAGCTCGATTTCGATCACGACATGACCGGACTCAGCTTCAGGCACACTTCTCCGGTTGTCGTCTTTGAAGACCTCGTCATTACCGGCGGCGGCGGCGGCGAAGGCCCCTATCCGGAAGCGCCCGGCCATATCCGCGCCTGGGACGCCCGCACCGGCAGGCGCCGCTGGATTTTCCACACCGTCCCCAAGCCAGGTGAGTTCGGGCATGACACCTGGGACGGCGACTCCTGGAAATACACCGGCGGCACCAATTGCTGGGCTGGCATGAGTGTCGACCTCAAGCGCGGCATCCTCTACGCTGGCATCGGCTCGCCCTCTTTCGATTTCTACGGAGGCAACCGGAAGGGTAACAACCTGTTCGGCAATTCCGTCGTCGCCCTCGATGCTCGCACAGGCAAGCGCCTCTGGCATTTCCAGATCGTGCACCACGACGTCTGGGATTACGACATGCCCGCGCAGCCCGCTCTCATGCGCTTCCGCCACGGCGGCCGCGACGTTGACGTCGTCGTCCAGATCACCAAACAGGGATTCGTTTTCATCTTCGACCGCGAAACGGGCAAGCCGCTCTGGCCCGTCGAGGAGCGCCCCATTCCCGAATCCAAGCTCGACGGCGAGCTGCTTTCGAAAACGCAACCTTTCCCCACCAAGCCCGCGCCCGTTTCTCATCAGGGCTTCTTCGAGAGCGACATCACCAACATCTCGCCGGACGCGCACGCCCATGTCCGCGCGATCTGGGAAAAGGCCGCCGCCGGCAAGCTCTACACTCCCATCGCCAAAGACGGTGTGCTCATCCATCCCGGTTTCCGCGGTGGTCCGCTCTGGGGCGGCTGCTGTTTCGACCCCAAGCGCAATCTGCTCATCGTTCCCTCCGGCGAATGGACCAATCGCATCATCCTTCGCGACGGCACGCCGGAAGAAAAATTCCGCTACGGCCTCGTCGACCGCCAGCCCGTCCTCGACAACGAAGGCTACCCAGCCATCAAACCGCCATGGAGCCATCTCACCGCTATTGACGGCAACTCCGGCGACTTCAAGTGGCGTGTCGTGATGGGCGAGTTTCCCGAACTCAAAGCCCGCGGCATCCCGCGCACCGGAACCCCCTTCCACGGCGGCGCCATCTGCACCGCCGGGGGGCTGGTCTTCATGGCCGGCACTTTCGACAAGAGGATGCGCGCCTACGATACCGACTCCGGCGAAGTGCGCTGGGAACACCAGCTTCCCGAAGCCGGCTTCGCTACCCCCTGCACCTACGAGGCGGGCGGCAAGCAATTCGTCGTGATCGCCGCCGGCGGCGGCAAGGACAAGTCCAAGTCGAGCGATGAGTACATCGCCTTCTCCCTCGGATGAGAAAAAAAGCGCTCATTCTTGTTCCCATAGCGGCAGTCCTCCTCGCCTGGGCGCAAAAGCCCGCACCGCCTCCCGTCGACGAGGTGCTCCCCAAGGAGCCGCCCGCTCAGCCCATCCCGTTTAACCACAAACTCCACGTGGACAAGGCGGCCCTAAAGTGCCTTGATTGCCACCCTATCCGCGACCCCGGCTTCCAGGCCGGCTATCCGCGTGAGGCCGCCTGCATGGGCTGCCACACCTCGATCAAGGCCGATAGCCCGCACATCAAAACTCTCGCCGAACATGCCAAAGCCCGCAAGCCGCTTCCGTGGGCCAAGATCTACGCCGTCCCCGATTACGTCTGGTTCTCCCACGCCTCGCATCACCAGGACGCCGGCATTCGCTGCGAAACCTGTCACGGTCCCGTTGCCGAACGGGAGGTGCTCGGCAAGGAGAAGCCCACTAACATGCACAGCTGCATGAAATGCCACGCACAGATGGGCGCATCGAACGGATGCGACTTCTGCCACGCCTCGCAGTAAGCTACTGCGCCACTTCCCACTCAATCACCAGCGCCGCCACCGGCCGGTTCGCCGAACGGATCTGGATGCGTTGATGGTTGTTTGCTTCCCCGGGCGCCTCCGCCACCGCGACTCCCCGTGCCCGCTCCACGTCGTAGTGATACCGCGTCTCCAGCCACCCGTTCTGTGCGCTTCGCGGCTCCACCACGTTCCCGCGCGCATGCTTCGCCGCGCCGCTGTAGACCTGCAATCCGCCGCTCGACAGGTCCGCCGGATACGCCGTAATCCGCACCGCTACTCCCGGTAGCGCTCCGTTCAGGCTGCCGCTGGACGGTCTCCGCCCTTCGATGGTCAGCGTGCCTCCGGCCGGCAGCAGTCCCGTCCAGATCAGCTGTCCCGCAGCGGGCCCCGAATAAGGCGCCGGCTTCGGCGCCTCCAGCTGGGGAAGCGCAGGGGCTGGTGGCAGTTGCGCGCGCGGCGCTGCCCGTTCGGTGAAAGGATTCGGCGTTGGCGGTGGAGCGCTTGGCGGTGGGGCTGCCTGCACCGGCGCCGCCGTGGATTGCTTCGCCGCCGCCGGCCGCGCCGCCGCGGACCGCTCCGCATTCAGCCGGATCTGCAAGTCAACAGCGGCCTGTTCCAGAGTCTGGTTGGTTGCCATCACCTGCGCCAGTTCGCTTTGCAGGCTCGCCAGTTCTGTGTGCGCCGCGTCGCCCCCGATTGAGGCCGACGGCCTTGCCTGCGCAAGACCCACGTTCAGAAACCGAGCCGCCGATTCCACCGGCGGCCCTTCCGTCATGTTCACGCGCAACCGCACGGAGACATCGCTGCTGGTAGCTACAATCGGCCAGTTGCCGTTTCTTAGCAGATCCATGCTCAGCGGCATCGCCACGCGGACTGCCCCATCCTGAATCTCGATGGTCCCGGAAGTGGCTCGCAGCATCGTTGGCGATGAGCCGTCCCACGTCGCTATCAATTGGCCGTTCCGGTGGATCAGTTGCACAGCCACCGCGTCCGGTTCGGCCCTCAACACCCCCAGCGTGCTCCAGAACCAGGCCCCGAACCCCATCACCACCACTGCCAGCGCTCCCGCCAGGTACCATAACGTCCTCGGCGGTTTTCCTCCCGCCACCGGAGTATCCAGCAACTCGCGCGGCGGCGGCTCGGGAACCGGTTCTTCAAACTCCGGCGCCGGTGGTTCCTCCACGGTGCGGTCCAGGAACCGCACCACATGCATACGCTCCCGCGCCGGAGCTGCTTCAAACTCCTTCAAACTTGCTTCCGTCTGCGGTCGTCCATCCGCCGGACGAAAGAAGAATCCCGCTCGCGTCGATTTTCCCACCGCCGGCTGCACCGCCAGCACTACCTGCCACGGCTCCGGGAAGAACCGGTTCCACACCCGCACGTCTTCATCACTCAGCCGGATTCCGGAATGCGTCCTCGACACATACCAGCCCGCCGGCTTCAGATCGCTCAACTCCTTTTCCAGCGAGATCGTTTGCAGCTTGTTCCGCCACGCCGCTTCGTCCTCCGCCGATAGCGTGAATGCCGGCCCATCGCGATGCTCGCACGGCAGCGCCCGGAACGAAGTGATCCGGATCTCTTCCCCGTCCGTGGTGCCATACAGCACGCCGCATATCTCCGTGCCTCCGCTTGGTAGATCCTGCGAAGCCTCGCTCGCCTTCGCCGCGATCTCCTGCATCACCGCCACCGAATAGATCACCTCCGGCGACTGGTCCTTTACATGCCAGATCTCGAACTCGTGTTGCCGTCTGGTTCCGAAGATTCCCGGCACGTTTGCTTCCCTCGGTTGATGATACGGGATCGGGTCAATCGTGATCAACCGGACCCAGCCGCTCATCCTTCACCGCATACCCGCACGCGAAGTGATAGATCACCTGCCCCTGCTCCAGTTCCAGGTACCGGTGCACCGCGTCATCATAGAACGCCCCAATCCCCGTCGATTGAAACCCCATCGCTTCTGCCGCGATGTATAGCCGCTGCCCGATCGCTCCCGCTTCGAAATGTGCGTAGCGGTAGCCGCGTTCCCCATGCAACGCCGTGGCCCGCTCCAGATCCGCGATCATCGAAAACGTTACGCACGAGTTGCCCGCCAGATCCTGACCCAGGCTCAGCCCGGCCGCAACCACCCGCTGATCTTCCCGCCGCACCAGTTCGAGATTGCTCCGGTACAGCCCCGGCTCCATCCCCTCCACCCGGTGAACATACGCCCACGGATCCACGAAACCTCCCCTCCCGGCCGCCTCCAGCAGCGTCCTTAACTGCTCGAGCGTAATGCTCCGCTCCCCGCCTCGAAAATCGAGCGCCGACCGGCGCCGCCGCGCCACCACCGCGAACGGTTCATCATCCTTGTAGGAATGCTCCGCTGCGCCTGCACGCTGCTCCCACCTCTCGCCGGTCAATTCCCTACCTGCCTCATGCACCTCTTCAATCAGCGGATAGGGAACGATCTCCTCCGACAGCCGGTTCGGCGTGCCCCCTGTCCATCGCCGCTCCCTGATCGCCGTGCCTTTCGCCTCGCAATCCACCGCCACCACCAACATCGCCCATTCATCGGTCACGCCCAGCATCCGCGACAACTCATCATCCCGAAAATCTCCCCGCGCACGCGTACCGTATCCACATGCCCGCGCTGCCAGGTTCAACGCTTCCCATGCATGTCCCATGTCATGGCAGCAATACCGGTACGCGCGCGACTGGTACTTCCACGCCTCCCTCCAGGCGATCGTCGTCAGCACAAACACCAGCGGTGCTTCCAACCCGAGCCCGCTCACCCAATCCCCCGTTGCCCGCTGCTCCGCCATGTGCGACGACGGCCGGTAATGATACAGCCCGTCCGGCCATCCCTTCAGCCCCCGCGTCGCGAAATGAAACTCCGTCGGATGCAAGTTCCCCGAGCTCGGATTTACCCGCAGCGCATAACGGTGCCCCGTCGCAGCCACAACCCTGGTCGCGCTGATCGCCGCCGTGTGAAACAGCAGTTGCGAAAGAAACTCCGCTCCATCCCGCGCATTCGGCCTTCCCAATCCGCCCCGCAGCGCCTCCAAAGCACCGCACAACGGCGCCGGCGCATCCGCCGGCAGGTCCACCACCGGCGCTCCCTCGTAATGCCGGAACGGATCGGGCATGTTCGCCCAATCCAGAAAATGCCGGCTACGCCGCAGCCGCTCCACTGTATGCTTGGTCGCTTCGTGATACCGGCGCCAAACCGCACTCATTATTTCCGGCGCACCCAGATCGGCGAACTCCACGCCAGCTGCCCATCGGTCTGTTCCGCCCGCACGTAGTAATAGGACTCCCCGGAAGCCGACGCCGCGTCCAGATACTCGAAACTCACATCCTGCTGGTTCGGCGTCAGTTTGTGAATATAGACGTTGTTCTTGATCACGTCCACCTGCTTGATCGGAGCCGTGCCCACAATCCGCACCGCCAGCTTCGGAGCCTCCCCTATCTCCACCACATCGCCCATCAGCGCCCCCACTTCCTTGCCCGTGATCCGGTAATCCATCACGATCTGATCAGTCGCCGCATAGGTGTGCCGCTTCCGCATCGCATCCAGCAACCCCTGACGGGTGAATTCCTCCACCACAATGCAGGCATAGGAAGAGTGCGTCGACACGTGATCCGAGCTCGACTGCACGCCCAGCTTGTACCCCTTCGCCCAAGCGTTCCAGATGTAGCCCTCCGGCTTCAATCCTTGGTGCACCGGACTCTCGCCTTCCTTCCAGGCGCGCGGCGCTCCACCATGCTCGTAGCTCGATTCGAACCCCTGGTAGATCTCCACAATCGGCTCCACGTCCGGATCATTGTCGCGCCAGTCCGTGCCTTGTTGCGTCGCCGAAGTGTGCGATGTCGCAATCCCGTCCGTCTTGCGCAGGTACGGAAACAGAATCGGCCCCGTGTCGGCGCCGCCCATCCTCTCCGCCGGGCCGATCGGCATTACCGGCTTGCCCCGCTCAGCCCACACCACGTTGCGGTGGCCATTCGGAAACGGAACGCTGCGCTCATAACCGTACATCGCCACAAACCGCTGCGGAAGATGATAAAGATCGTTCGACTTCTGCGTGATCCACCAGTTGTACTCCTGATCGTCGCCCATCTGATGGTCGCCCACGTGCCCGTAATCCATCGCCGCCGCGTCCATCGCATAGCGGTACAGATCTTCCAGCATTCCCTCACCCGCGCCATCGCCCGACAGCTCCGTGTGCCGGTGCAGATCCCCCCTCAAAATGCGGTACCGCCGCCCGTTCACCTCAATCCGGTAATTCCTGATCCGCGCCGTATCCGCCGTCTCACTCCGATGTGCGTTTTCACCAGGAGCCTTGCTCGCGCTCAGCCCCCGTCCCCCTCTCCAATTCAACGATCCGCTCTCCAGCGGCAGCCGTGCCGCGTAGATATCCAGGTCCCCGTGCGTGTTCGCTTGCCACGTGCGGTTGTCCGTCGGCCACACCACGTGAACGGCATCGCGTCCCAGCGCCACGGCCGCCTTCATTCCGTTCCGCCCGATGCTTGACGGCAACAGCACAGCCGGCTCCCAACGCTCCCCGCTGAACCGCGTCAGGTACGATTCCCATTTTCCGTTGCTTGCCCAAAAATCGCGTCGGGCATTTCCCGCCGCCGTCCGCGCGCGGAACGCCAGGTACAAACTTCCGTTCCTCAGTGCCAGTTGCGGCTGCTGCATGAACCGCCGTATCTCCGCCGGCAGAGCCTCCTCCACTCCCCGCGCCGTCTCCTTCCAACTCCCTCCGTCCAGCCACGCCACACGAATCCGCCGGTTCTTATACAAGGTTGTCCCCCGCCGGTCCAACAGGAACGTGAAATCTTTCCCCCACGCCGCATCCGACTCTTCCCACGCAATTACCGGCGCGCCCTGCGCCGTCACCGCCACCGTCGGCCGCACTGAGAAATTCTCGCCCACCGTGACGCGCGCCGCCGGCGCCGCCTGCTCGCCCGTGTACGAGCGCGCATAAATCTGATAGCTGCCCGTCGTGTAGGAATCCCACGCCACCCACAGCTTCCCTCCGCCGAACCCCGCCGCCGGCGTCCACGCATTCCCCTCATCCGTGTTCACCTGCTGCTCGGTCCCCCAATTGTCTCCATCCCAGATCCGCATCAGTATCCGCGACCTTCCCCCGCGCAGGCACTGCCACACCAGTGCCAGGCGCCCCGCCCCATCCGAGGCCAGCGCCGGTGCAAAATGCGAGCCGCCCGTCGATGCCAGCCGCGTCGTTCGTCCCCACTTGCCCTCCGCATGCACCGTCCCCACCAAGTGAAATTCGTTGTCGTAGCGCCGCGCCCACACCACGTGAATCGTCCCCTTGCCGTCATGCGCAATCGCCGGACCGTGATGATCGCCACCCGCCGACACCGTCCTCACCGTCGTCCCATCGGAAACCACCACCTCATCGGCCTGGTCCTTATACGACAGCCACGCCACCCACCGCTCCCCGTTCGGCCCCATCGTGACCGCTGGATAATCGTCCGCCCGTCCTTCCGCCGAAATCTTCTCCTCCATCGGCATCCAGTCCACCCGCGCATTGCCGCCCAGCGCCGCGTACGGAGCCCTTGCCGCCGGATACTCGAACGTCCCCGCCGCCGATTCAAACTTCACCCGCGACTGCGCCGTCGCCCGCACCCGCACAATCACCCCCTGCGGGATCAGCCGCCGTATGTTCGGATCGTTCCATCCCGTCTGCCCATACAACTCCCCTTGCCGCAGCTGATTCTCCAGATTCCCGATCTTCGTCGTGAACTGAAACTCCCCGTTATCCCCGGCCCGGTCCTGCTGCGAGAACCGCCATCCCTTCATCGACACCACCTCGCCCCCCGTCACCGTCACCTTGCCCCGGAACTCCTTAGCCTCCAAATCGGTCAGCCCCACCACGACGCGGAACTGCATCATGCCATCCACCCCCGATTGCGATCGCGCCTCCTGTGGCCTCCACAGCCACGCCACAAACAGACACGCCGCGCACGCGGCCGCAGCCCACCCAAGATGCTTTTTCATGACGAACCTATTCTATCGTTCCCGCGTTAGCAAACTCTCCCCTTGATTACCGAGACAAGCTGGTGTATCCTGGCCTAGGTAACCGAGACGAACATGAGTAAACCCACTGACCTGGTCCAGGGCACTCTCGATGTCCTTATCCTCAAGATCCTCGCCTTGCAGCCGCTGCACGGCTTTGCGCTTGCCCAGCGATTGAAGCAGATTTCCGGCGACGTGCTCCAGGCCAGTGAGGGCTCACTCTACCCGGCCCTGCACAAGCTCGAACAAGAAGGGTGGATCGACGCTGAATGGAAGCCAACCGAGAATAACCGCCGCGCGAAGTTCTATTCACTCACCCGCCGCGGCCATAGGGAACTCGAGCGCCAGATCTCTGACTGGACCCGCCTCTCATCCGCGATCACACACATACTCTCCATTGAGGAAGCTTGACCTATGTCCATCCAAAGCAAGTTTAAGACCCTTCGCCTGCGCCTGCGATCGTTGTTCCAAAGGAATCGCGTGGAAGCTGACCTCGACGAGGAGATGCAATTCCACTTGCAGAGCCTGATCGATGAGCAGATCGGCAGCGGAGTCGATCCGGCCACCGCACGCTCAAACGCCGTCAAAGCACTCGGCAACATGACCCTCCTCAAGGAAGACGCAAGGGAAACCTGGGGTTGGACTCGCTTCAATATCTTCCTTCAGGACGTCCGCTACGCTGCCCGTACCCTCCGCAAGAATCCTGGCTTTACGCTCACCGCGCTGCTCACTCTTGCGCTCGGCATAGGCGCCAGCACGGCCATGTTCAGCTTGGTCGATTCCGTTCTCCTCCGGCCGCTCAGCTATCGCGAGAGCGGCCGCCTGGTCGCCGTGTGGGAACTCATTCCGCTCATCACACCGGAACCGCTTGGACCCAACCCCCGCCATGCCGATATCTTCCGCCGCCAATCCGCTTCCTTGAGCGGACTTGCGATGGTGCAGCAAGGCGCAACGGGACTTGCCATTGGGAGCAACCATCCTCACTTGGTCGGAACCGTCTGGGCCTCCCCCACCCTCTTTGAAGTTCTCGAGAATCCCCCCTTGATCAACCTCCGCTTCGTCAGCGAAGGCTACCTGGAATCCTCGGGACACCGGCTCGTCTCCGGGCGCCTCTTTGAAGGGCGCGGGTCTTGTTCCTGTTCCTCTTCGCCGCCTTCGTTGCCGGATTTTTACCGGCTCGCAGGGCTGCCTCGGTCAATCCCGTCGATTCCTTGCGCGTGCAGTAATCAGTCGACAAGTAACACTTCATAAAAGCTCAGCGAATTGTCTCCCTGCTTCACCACTCGGTACCGCCGCAACCGCCGGTACTCCTCCTCCAGCGCGAGATGGCTCGAATGCTGCGCGATCACAATCCCAGGTCCCTGCTCTCCTATCAGCGACAACGTCTTCTCGTACTCCTCAGTCCGCTCATACGGCGGATCCAGAAAATAGATATCAGCCCTCAAAGATCCCGCATACGTCGACGCGTTGCCTTGCATCACCTGCGCCCGCCCCGCGATGCCCAGCGACGCCAGATTCTCCCGCAACACCTCCACCGCCTTCCGGCTCTTCTCCACAAAGATGCAATTCGCCGCCCCGCGGCTCAGCGCTTCAATTCCCACCGCTCCGCATCCCGCATATAAATCCGCGAACACGCACCCTTCCAGCCGCGGCATCAGGATCGAAAATAGCGACTCCCGCAAACGGTCCGGCGTCGGCCGCACCTCCAGCCCCTGCGGCGTCTTCAGCCGCCGGCTTCGAAATTCTCCCGCGATCACCCGCATTTCAGGCCACCTGCACCAATCCGTACCGCCGCTGCCAGTGATCCTTCAAATACGTAATCGCCCGGCGCGATTCTTCCACCGACGGCGGTTTCTCAATAAACCCCAGCGCCTCGCTCCGCGCCAGCTCCAGCGTGTCCCGGTCGCGAATAATATTGCCGATCCGCAGCGCCGGCAGCCCCGACTGCCGCGTCCCGAAAAACTCGCCCGGCCCGCGCAACCGCAAATCCATCTCCGCGATATGAAACCCGTCGGTCGAATCCGTAAGCGTCCGCATCCGCTCCCGCCCCGCATCGTTCAGCTTCCCTGTCACCAGCACGCAGTAGCTTTGCTCGGCCCCTCGACCCACTCTCCCTCTCAGCTGATGCAACTGCGCCAGTCCGTACCGCTCCGCATTCTCGATCACCATCACCGTCGCGTTCGCCACATCCACGCCCACCTCGATCACCGTCGTCGCCACCAGAATCTGCACCTCGCCCTGCTGGAACCGCCGCATCACATCTTCCTTATCCGCCGCCTTCAGCCGCCCATGCAGCAGCTCCACCTTCAAATCGCGAAACACGCGCTCCTTCAAGTGCCGGTGCATCTCCTCGGCCGCCTTCATCGCCTCGGACTCCTCAATCGCCGGATACACGACATACGCCTGCCGCCCAACATCGATCTGCTCCCGCAGAAAGCCCCACACCAGCTCAATCCTCTCCTCGCTTACATGCCGCGTCACAATCGCCTTCCGCCCCGGCGGCATCTCGTCGATCACCGAAGTGTCCAGATCCCCGTACACCGTCAGCGCCAGCGTCCGCGGGATCGGCGTCGCCGTCATCACCAGCACGTCCGGCGTGACGCCTTTCTTCTGCAACAGCAGCCGCTGCATCACTCCGAACCGGTGCTGCTCATCGATAATCGCCAGCCCCAGCTTGTGGAACTCCACATCCTCCTCGATCAGCGCGTGCGTGCCCACCACCATCGGCGTCAGCCCCGACCCGATCAGTTTCTTGATCTGCTGCTTCTCCCCCTTTGTCTGTGAACCCGTCAGCAGCACCACCACGTAGCCGATCTTGTGAAACAGGTTCCGGAACGAAAAGTAATGCTGCGTCGCCAATATCTCGGTCGGAGCCAGCAGCGCCGCCTGATACCCGTTCTCGATCGCGATGATCGCCGCCTCCGCCGCCACCAGCGTCTTCCCGCTCCCCACGTCGCCTTGCAGCAGCCGGTTCATCGGCCTCCCCGCCGCCATGTCCTGCGCGATTTCGGCCAGCACACGCTTCTGCGCTCCCGTCGGCTTGAACGGCAGCATCGCCTTGATCTTTTCCCGCACCGCATCCGTCAGCTGAAACGCGATGCCTTCCATCTCCCTCGCCTTCGCCCGCTTCAGCGCCAGCCCGCACTCCAGCCAGAAGAACTCCTCGAAGATCAGCCGGAAATGCGCCGGTGAGGCGAACCCGTTCAGCGTCCGCAGGTCCACATCCGGGGCAGGGAAGTGCAGTTGCCGGATCGCCTCCCAGTAGCCCGGCAGCTTCAGCCGCGCCATCACGGACTCAGGCAGCGGATCATCCACCGGCGTCAGCGTCTCCAGCACCTGATGCAACAACTGCCGGAACACGCGTGTCGTGATCTTCCCCGCCGCCTCGTACACTGGTACGATCCTGCCCGTGTGCAGCGACGCTTCGGGATCATCATCGTCGGGAATCACCTCGAACTCCGGATGCATCATCGTCAGCCGCCGTGTGTAGCCGTCAAACTCCACCTTCCCGTACAGCGCCACTTGCAGCCCAGGCACCAGCACGTTCTTCAGATACTGCCCGTGGAACCATTTCCCGTCGAGTGTCGCCGTGCCGCCATCGGAAAAATTCGCCTCGAACATCCCCAGCCGCCGCTTTTGAAACCCCGGCGCCTTCACCGAATGCACCCTCACCACCACCGTCGCCATCTCCCCTGGAGCCAGCTCCGACACCCGTTTCACCTTCGACCGGTCCTCGTACCGGAACGGCGCGTACGTCAGCAAATCCGCCACCACGCGCAGGCCCTTCGACTCCAGCATCTCCGCGCGCGCCGGGCCGACTCCTTTCACAAATTTCAGAGGGGTTTCGAGATCCACCGGAATGTTTAGTGTACAATGCGCCCCATGAGAATCTTGCTTTTCACCGCCGCGCTCGCCGCGCTTCTGCCCGCCGCCGACATCCGGCTCGGCATCATCGGAACAGACACCAGCCACGTCACCGCCTTCACCCGCATACTCAACGATCCCGCCCACCCGGAGCACATCCCCGGCACCCGCGTCGTCGCCGCCTACAAAGGCGGCAGCCCCGATGTCGAAAGCAGCCGCACCCGCGTCGATAACTTCGCCAAACAGCTGCAGGAGAAGTGGAACATCGAATTGGTCCCCGACATCGCTACGCTCTGCTCCAAGGTCGACGCCGTCCTGCTCGAAAGCGTCGACGGCCGCAAACACCTCGAGCAGGCCCGCCAGGTGATCGCCGCCGGTAAACCGATGTTCATCGACAAGCCGATGGCCTCCACCCTCGATGACGCACGCGAGATCGCCCGCCTCGCCAAACAAGCCGGAGTGAAATGGTTCTCCACCTCCAGTCTCCGCTACGGCGAAATCGCCACCACCATGAAATCCCCCGACCTCACCGGAGCCATCACCTGGGGCCCCGGCCCGATGGAGGAGCACCACTATCTCGACCTCTCCTGGTACGCCATCCACCCCGTCGAGCTGCTCTTCACGCTCATGGGCCCCGGCTGCGTCGAAGTCACCCGCACCTACACGCCTGACTCAGACATCGTCACCTGCCGCTGGAAAGACGGCCGCATAGGCACCGTCCGCGCCACCCGCCCCTACGGCGACTACGGCGCCGTCGTCTTCCGCCCCAAGGCTGTCGTCCAAAGCCCGCCCAAGGCCCGCTCCAGCTACACCCCGATGCTCAAGGAGATCGTGAAATTCTTCCAGACCGGCGTCGTCCCCGTCCCCAACGAGGAAACACTCGAAATCTTCGCCTTCATGGACGCCGCCCAGCGCAGCCGCGAGTCCGGCGGCAAACCCATGCCCCTCCGATAGCAGCCCCAACCCGGCACAGAACCGCGCGCGTCAGCAAGCGGTGGCACGTCTCTTCGCTTTATCCGCGTTCATCGGTGTCCATCAGTGGCCATATTCTTCTCCCCGGCACGCACCTCCGATGCGGTGGCTCGATGCGCTGTGCGGCGCTCCCCCTGCGCTACAATACCCAATTCATGCCCAATCTCCTCCAAGGCAAAACCGCCCTCATACTCGGCATCGCCAACAAGTGGAGCATCGCCTACGCCATCGGCCAAGCCTACCGCCGCGAAGGCGCCCGCCTCATCCTCACCTACCAGGGCGAACGCCAGAAAGCCACTGTCGAAGAGCTCGGCGCCGAACTCAACGCCTCGCGCATCCTCAACTGCGATGTCTCGAAAGACGAGGAAATTACCACTCTCGTCTCCGACCTCCAATCGGAAAAACTCGACGCGATCGTCCACTCGATCGCCTTCGCCAATCGCGAAGACTTGAGCCGCCCGTTTGTCGAAACCTCGCGCGATGGTTTTAAGCTCGCCCAGGACGTTAGCGCCTACTCCCTCGTCGCCGTCTCCCGGGCGCTCGCCCCGCGGATGACCTCCGGCGGCGCCATCCTCACCCTCTCCTACCTCGGCTCAGTCCGCGTCGTGGAAAACTATAACGTCATGGGCGTCGCCAAGGCATCGCTCGAAGCCTGCGTCCGCTACCTCGCCCACGGCCTCGGCCCCAACGGAATTCGCGTCAACGCCATCTCCGCCGGCCCCATCAAGACCACCTCCGCCCGCGGCGTCAAGGACTTCTCTAAGGTGCTCGACGGCGTCGCTGCCATGGCGCCCCTCCGCCGCAACACCGATCCTGCCGAAGTCGCCGACACCGCCGTCTTCCTCGCCTCCGACCTCGGCCGCGGCGTCACCGGCAACATCATCTACGTCGACGCCGGCTTCCAGATCATGGGCCTGTCTGCCTCCTGACCCTCTTCCTCCGATAACTCTCCGCCGCCAGCTCCAACCCCAGCCGGTCAATCCCCTCCAAGCTCTGCGTCTCCTCCGCGCTCAGCCCCGCCCGCGAAGCCTCGCCCGTTGGATCATCCAGAAACCTCCGCCGCAACTCGGCGTCCGTGTACAGCCTTGCCAGGAACACCTCAAAAGCCGCTCCCGTCATGTCAGCGCCCTCCGCGCCTGCTCGATCTGCTCCAGCAACTCCTCCATCCGCGGATAATTTCCATCCCGCTCCAATATCACCGTCAACGGTTTCACCGCCCGGCGTCCTGCCTCCCGCAACAGCTCGTACACAGGCACCGGAACATCGTGCAGATGATCGTCCAGTACACGGCCCTCCGGCAGCATCCTTCCTCCCGCGATGTGCACTGTCGAAATCAGGTCCCAATCCAGCTTCCCCAAAAACTCCGCCGCGTCGTAACCGAAGTTCACCGCGTTCGCATGAACGTTGTGGAGATCCAGCAGCAGCTCCGCGCCGCTCTCCCGCTGCACTCCCGCGATCCAGCAAGCCTCCTCCATACTGCTCCCCGGCGGATCGATCAGCGTCGAGATGTTCTCCATCATCGCCATCCGCCCGGTCACCCGCCGCGCCAGTTCGAGATTCTCCGCCGTCGCCTCCACCGTCGATGTGTTACGCGGCGGAGCCGCCAAGTGCCCGATCTCCACTCCTCCCGCCCTCACAAACGCGAAATGCTCAGACCATGACTCCGCACCGCTCTTCTCCATCAGCCGCGCCATCCGCTCCAGCCGCTCACGCTCCACTCCCGCCGTCGCCGCCATTCCCATCCCCGTCCCATGCAAAAGCACCGGCCGCTGGCGCCCCAGCGTCCGCAGCGCCCGAACCCTCGAATCCGGCCCTTTCAGCCACTCCTCCGCGATCACCTCCAACACATCGATCTTGTCCAGACTCGCGACAATCCCCGCCGCCAGTTCCTCCCTCCATCCGATCCCGACACGATGCGCCAGCCTCATGAGCCGCACCCCCCGCATCCGCCGCCGCACCCGCCGCCACAGCTGGAACCGCACGACGATCCGCACCCGCTCGTCGTCGACGCTGGCCTCGGAAACAACGTCTGCACGAAAGCAAACTCCGCCGCCGGCGCCGCCGCCAGTCCGAACACCGCGCACAGCAGCGCCAGCTCTGTCGCCGACGCCTTCAATCTCGCCCCTGTGGCATCCTCCTTCAGCCTTCCGAACAGCGTCTGCAAATCTTTCACTAGCGCCTTGCCCCGGCTCGTCAGCCGCGGATGCGTCACCACCCACACGCCAACGGAAAACAACAACCACAACACGATCAGAAACCCGATATTCCTCCTCCCACGCGCCAGCGCGATCCCGATCTTCGTTGCCGCCACGCCTCCTAAAATCAGGCACCCAGACATCGCGTCCCGCACACGCTGATCGCGCATCTCCCTACTCGGTAGCAATTCCACCCTGGTCAGTTCCCCTTCAGAAGCCTTCGCCGCCGCCAGAGTCGGCGCATCCTTTAGCAAATCCTTCGTCTCCCCGCCTCGCTCGAAAAAGCTCACCACCGCCTTCTCCAACGGATGGCTCACCGCCCACCGTGCGTTGCTGTTTGCCAGAGTCACCTTGGTTCCATCGGCCGCCAACAAGCCCCGATGCACCAGTTGCACTACCGCCACCTTGAGCGCCTCCTCCGGCCCTTCCCGCAGCGTCGCGATCAGGTAAGGATCCGACACGTCGATGCGCGGTATCTCGCCGTCCTCTCTCCCGTGACGCCGCCGCCCCAGAACCGACAGCAGCCCAATGCCGAATGCCAGGTAGAACAACAGAAACTGCGGGCCCGCCCAGTCAAACGGGTTCATCGGCTCATCCCGGCCGCCCGCTCTCGCATCCAGACCGCGCATTCCAGAAGTGCATCCACGGTCCCTTGCGCCGCATCGGCTGTAAGCACCCGCTCTTCCCTCGCCCGGGAAATGTGGACCAGAGCCTGCTCCCATGCCGCATTCCCGCTCTCTTTCACAAGTTTCTCCAAGGCCTCCTTCCCCGAACTCACCTCCCCGCCTTCTAACTGCACCAACGTCGCCGCCGCCGCCCGCAACGGCCCCGCCGTCTCCGCCGCCAGCACCGCCAGCTCATCGGGATGGCTCGCCCGCCGGACCATCTGCTGCCTCAGCCGGATCGCCAGGTTCAACAGCGTCTGCCGTACATTCGCCAGCATCGCCTCCCGCGGCGGCCGCGCCGCCGCCGGTAACTCCGCTCCCCACAGCACGCGGTGACGCCGCGCGATATCTCCGAACTTCGCCGCGAACGCTTCCGCCGCCGCGCCCAGCTCCTCCTCCAGCACGAACATCGCCTGCAGCCGGATCGCCGCCCTTCCCGCCTCCAGTGCCGGTCCCAACCTCCTTGCCTGCTCCGCCTCAAACCGCGCCAGCACCACCATCACGTTCACATCTGAGCTTGCCCGCAGCCGCTCCTCCGCCGCGCTGCCGAACAGCACAACCGACCGCAGCTCTTCCGCAAACACCTCCCGCGCCGCGCTCACGAACTCCTTCAGCCCTCGCTCCACTGTCTCCGTAATCATGGTTTTTGGCAGTCTATCGCACATAATGGTAGAATGGGCGTTTGTCGCTTTCCGCACAGAGCCTTTTCAGCGCCGTTCGCTTCTTCGGTCACCTCCCCTTTTATCTCCACCGCCGCCTCACCCTCGACGAGGCCCGCCGGCTCCAGGCCCAACGCCTTCACAACCGCCGGCGCCGCCTCATCGACCGCCTACGCAACGACATCTTCAACCGCCCCGGTAGCGTCTACTCCCAACTCTTCCGCCATGCAGGCTGTGAACTCACCGACGTCGAAAACGCCATCAACAAAGACGGCATGGAAGCCACGCTCCACCGTCTTTTCCTCGCTGGCGTCTATCTGACTGTCGATGAGTTCAAGGGCCGCAAGCCGATTCAACGCGGCTCGCTCCTCATTCAAATCGATCCAGATCATCTCCGCTCTCCCCGCGCCTCTTATCACCTCACCGGTTCCAGCGGCGGCAGCCGGACCACAGGCACCCCTGTGCTCATGGACATGCGCTTCATCCGCGATTGCGCCTCCAACTGCATGCTCGCCCTCCACGCCTGGGGCGATGACGGCTGGATCAAAGCCGACTGGGAATCCCCCGGCGCCGGCGCGCGCTTTCGCATCGTCAAGTTCTCCGCCATCGATCCTCCCCAGGCCTGGTTCACCCATGTCCGGCCAGACGATCCGTCACTCCCCTCCGTCACCCGCTGGAACACACACGCCATGCGCCTCGCCGGCTGGATCTCCGGGCGCCCGTTTCCCGCTCCTACTTATGCTCCTCTCTCCGATCCTTCTCCGGCCGTCGACTGGCTCTCCAGTGTGCTTGCTTCCGGCCGTGTGCCCATGCTCTTCGGCCTAACCAGTTCCGTCGTCCGGCTTTGCCTCAATGCCATCGACAACAACGTCAATATAGAAGGTGCTCGCTTCATGATTGGCGGTGAGCCCTGCACCCAGGCCCGCCTCGACACCATCCGCCGCGCCGGAGCCATCCCCATTCCGCGCTACGGCAGCATGGAAACCGGCGCCGTCGCCTACTCTTGCCCCAACGCCGAACATTGCGATGAGTCTCACCTGCTCACCGACATGCACGTCGTCATTCAAGCCGGTGACACCAACCCCGCTGCGCTTCCGCCACCCACGCTTCTGCTCACCGTGCTCCACCCGCGATCTCCTTTCCTCATGCTCAACCTCTCCATGGGTGACCAGGCCGAGATTACCTCTCGCCCATGCGGCTGTCCGCTCTACGATCTCGGCTGGACCAGCCAGTTGCACACCATTCGCAGCTTCGAAAAACTCACCGGTGGCGGCGTCACCTTCCTTGGCACCGACGTCATTCCTCTGCTAGAGGAATTCCTGCCCGCCCGCTTCGGCGGCCAGCCTACCGACTATCAGCTGGTGGAAGAAGAATCCGAGAGCGGTCAGCCCATTCTGCGTCTCATGGTCCACCCCTCCCTCGGTCCGCTCGACGAAGCACAAATCGCCGAAGCCTTCCTTTCCCAACTCGCCACAGGCCCCGCACCGGCCGCGCGCATGATTCAGATGTGGCGCGACTCCAATACCTTCCATGTCTCCCGCCGGCCTCCCGTCGTCTCCCGCGCTGGCAAGATTCTGCACCTGCACCGCCAGGCTCTCTGATCACCCGCAAGGAGATCGCCAACGGCATCCCTCAGCATGCCGCTGAGGTGCTGCGCTCCGCCGGTGGCGCTTTCGGCCTCGGCCTCCCTTGTCGCTCCTGCAATCCTTTACCGGGGCCACCCGCGCGAACATCCCTACCAGACGGGTCTCGGCGGTCAGGTTCAGTTCGGCAAGTAGGCTGCGGCGCGTTTCCGCCCTCCCGCCAGCCGCCAGCTGGCGGTCAGGAACGCCGCGCCGCGCTTGAAGCTCGGCTGTGGGGCCGGCCAATACATAGCCTCAAATCCATGGGAGCGCATTAAGTCGCCCACAACCGGTGGGGACTCAAAGTGAATCACCGTGCTCTCAATTCCGCTTCGCCGCGCGGCTTCCATTATCCGTAACTGACCATTTTCGGTGCCGCCGATGCCGGCGAAGGGCAACAGATGGAGTATCCGCATGGAGGGCCAAAAAGGTCAGTATAAGACAGCCATTTCCCAATCTGTTTGCTCAGCCGAACCAAACCCACAGGCCCGCGATCGCTCCCGCTACCACGCACGTGTAAACCACTTCCCCCGCTCGCCGCTCCAGCGGCCCCGACCAATCCAGCGTCAGCGAGGCGATCCGCTCCAGCGCATGCCGCTCCTCGGCACGGCTCAACCCCACCATCATCAGCACGCATACCGCGAATACGATCAAGCTGAAATTCAGAAAACTGAACTGCACCACCGCGTTCAGAACACCCAAATCCCAACCCAGCGCGTTGTGAAAAATGTCCATCAGGAACCGCGCCGCTCCCACCACCCCGCCGAACACCAGCGTCGTGAACGCCGCCCGCGCCGTCGCGCCGCGCCACAGGATCCCCGTCAGGAACACCGCCGTGATCGGTGCCCCCACCATCGCCTGCACGCTCTGCAGATACTGATAAATCTCGCTATTCAGATACCGTATGAACGGAATCCAAAGGATGCTCAGCCCCACGATCCCTGCCGTCGTCAGCCGCCCCACCATCACCAGCCTTCCTTCGCTCGCATCCGGCCGCATCTTCTTATACACGTCCATCGTGATCAGCGTCGAACAGGAGTTGAATACCGAGCTCAGCGAACTCATCAGCGCCGCCAGCAACGCCGCCACCATCACGCCCTTCAGCCCCTCAGGCATCAGCCGCAGCACCAGCAGCGGATACGCGTTGTCTCCGGTTACCTCTCCGGGCCACAGCGTCTTCGCGATCAGCCCCGGCAGCACCAGTATGAACACCGGCAGAATCTTCAGCCCGGCGCAGAAGAACGCGCCCTTGCGCGCTTCGTGAATCCCGCGCGCCGCCAGCGTCTTCTGCACAATCACCTGGTCCGTACACCAGTACCAGATCCCCAGAATCAGCGTCCCGAAGATCGTCCCCGGCCACGGATACACCGCATCCGATGCCGGCTTCACCATCTGGAAAAAGTCCGGCGGCAGCGCCGTGCGTAGTCCCTCGAACCCGCCCGCCTTGTCCAGCCCCATCACCGTCAGCAGCACCGCCCCCGCGATCAGAATGAACGACTGCACCAGGTCTGTGTAGATCACCGCCGCCAGTCCGCCCGCGATCGTGTAAACCCCCGTCGCGATCACCAGCAGCATCGCCGTCGTCATGTAGTCCCACCCGAACACCTCACGAATCAGAATCCCGCCCGCAAACAGCGCCACGCTGATCTTCGTAAAAATGTAGGCGAATATCGAGATCCACGTCAGATACCCCCGGCAGCCGCTCGAAAACCGCTTCTCCAGAAACTCCGGCATCGTGAATACGCGGCTCTCCAGATAGTGCGGCACAAACAACCACCCCAACAGAAACAGGCAGATGCTCGCCGACCATTCGTAACAGCCCACCGCCAGCCCCGTCGACGCGCCCGATCCCGCCAGTCCGATGAAATGCTCGCTTCCGATGTTGGTTGAAAACAGCGACGCTCCGATCGCGAACCACCCCACGCCCCGCCCCGCCAGAAAATAATCGCGTGAGGTCCGCTCCCTCCGCGAAAAATAGAACCCGATCGCGAAGATGCCTGCGAAGTAGAGTATGAGGATCCAGTTGTCGAGCATGAAGCCCCCTATTCTACTCCACGCCCGCCCGCGGTACGATCAGGGCAGGCCATGATCCAATACCCAGGCCCGCTCGACGACATCCCGCAACTCATCCAGTTCCTTCGCCGTGAGCTGCCCAAGCTCAGCATCCTCCGCAAGCTCGTCATCACTCCCCAACAAACCACCGTCGAGGACGTTAACCGCGACGCCATCTTGTTCCCCGGCCTCACCTATTCCAACCCCGCCCTCGATGCCCTACTCAAGGAACTCCGCGTCGTCTACGCTCCACAAACCCTGCACGATCCCTCGCTTACCCCCGGCGGCGTCAAGGAATTCCGCCTCAGCGCCCGCCACGCCTGGGGCGAAGACCGCGTCATGTAACCAGCCCCGGCAAAACCTCCCCCGCCGCCCCACGCAACCGGCAATCCGCCACACCCGACGCCGGCGTCTCCTCCGTGTTGATCTCGATAATCTTCGCCCCGCCACGCTTGGCCACCGGGATCAAACTCGCCGCCGGATACACCACCGCCGACGTCCCCACTACCAGCAGCACTTCCGCCTCCTCGGCCGCATCCGCGGATGCCCGCAGCACCTCCATCGGCAGCGGCTCTCCGAACCACACCACCGCCGGCCGCGCCACGCCTCCGCACTGGCAATGCGGTGGCAGTTTCGCCAGCGGCACGCGCCGGTCCGGCCACTCCGCGCCGCACGAAGTGCATCGCAGCCTCCACAAATCTCCATGCAGCTTCCGCACACGATGATTCCCGGCTCGCTCATGCAGCCCGTCCACGTTCTGCGTCACCAGCGTGAACTCTTTTCCACTTGCCTCCAATCGCGCCAGCGCCTTGTGCCCCGTGTTCGGCTCCGCCTTCCCGATCAGCTCCCTTCGCCACTGGTACCACTCCCACACCAGCACCGGGTTCGTAGCGAACGCCTCCGGAGTAGCCAGATCCTCCGGCCGGAAGTTCCGCCATAGTCCGCCTTCGCCACGGAACGTCGGCACTCCGCTCTCCGCGCTGATTCCTGCCCCCGTCAGAGCCGCGATCGACTTCGCCTCCTTCACCCACCGCCGCGCCAGCTTGCGCTCATCTTCCACGCGAATACTCCAACACCTGCCGCCGGCTCACATGCTTCTCCAGCTCTTTCCGGTTCAAGAAATAGGTTGGTTTCACCTTCGACTTCGAAAACAGCTTCTCCGCCTGATCGTCAAAATGCGGCGATTGCGGATCATCGCTTTGCCCCAGCGGCGACACTTGGTAGGATTGCGGCGGCTTACTCAATACCACCACCATTGTCTGCGTCTGCCCGCTCACACCCACCATCTCCTTTCCCATCTTCCGGAACCCGATATTGCGGGGCGTCGCCATTGCCGCCTCCAGCACTCCTCCACCGGAAACGGGGAACGTGCGCCCCGCGCCTTCCCTCCCCACGCGAAACAACGTCCCCCACGCCGCACCAGCCCCAAACTCCGCATTCAATCTCTTCTCCGCCCTCCCCAACGCCCCGCGAACCACCTCATCGCTCAATGCCGCCGGCGGCTCCACCGCCCGGCTATGCTCGCCCAACTCCATCTTGAACAGATAAAACCCCAGCGCCGCGCGTGATTCCGCCTCCGCCCGCCGGTCCCACTCCGCCAGCATCTTCGCAAACCCGCTCTCCGGAGCCGCACTCCTCACACGATTCTGCCAGCTCACCGCCTTATGTACTTCCGGCGAAAACGCAAAATCCACCGCCTGCTCCAGCGTCACCTTCTTCGCCTCATGCAGCTGATCCCGCGTCATCCCCGCTCGCTGCGACACCTCTCTCCTCGCATCGTTATATAGGTAAGCCCTCTCCGCCCACTTCTCCGCCACCAGCGGCGAATCATGCATCATCACCCACGGCGGACAATTATTGTTCTGCATATATCCCTGCTTCGGATTCTCCAGCTGCACCAACGCGGAAAGCTCATGCAGACCCCGCCACTCGCATTTCCCATCCCCCGCCTGCGGCCGCGACGGATCGCACCCCGGCGCGCGAACCGGCACCCTCCCGTTCCGCACATAATAAATATCCCCGTCCACCGTTCCTACCATGATGTTCTGCGCCATGTACTGCCGCATCCCCAGCGCTCGTTTCATCTGGGTCAGGTTCCGCGCCGTCACCATTGCATAAGCCTGCTCCAGCAACCGGAACTGATCCATGTACGGTGTCGCGAACGTGTACGCCTTCCCCTCCGCCCTCGCCCACACCGGCCCGTGATGCGTCGACTCATTCGTCACCGTCCGCCAACCCTTCCCGAGAACCCCGATCCTCTCCTCCCTCCTCTCTAACGGCCTCCACTCCCCGCCGAACCGGTACTTCCCATCCCGCACCTCCACTTCAAAAACATCAGACGTGTCCGGCCCGCCCGTGGTCATCGCCACCGAACAATACCGGCTGTGACCCAGCGTCGGAAACGGCAGCCCCAGTCTCCCTCCCCCAGCCTGCTGCAGTTCGCCTCCATACAGCCGCATCTCGTAGTAACGCGTCTCCCCGTACCAGCTCAGATGTGGATCAATCACCGCAATCGGCGAGCCCATCGCCGCCCGCCAAGGTGCAATCAACATTTGGTTCGACCCCGCATACGGCACCGGGTCCGGCTTCATTCCTCCACGCCGCAAATCATCCCCCGCCTCTCCCTCCGGCCACCGCGAAATCGTGAACCTCCCCAGCGCCACCGGATGCCACGGCTTCACCTCTATCGCCCACGCCGGAGCCTTCCCCGGATGCTCCTTCATATACCGCGCGATCCCCGCCACATAAGCCTCAAGAATCCCCCGCACCTTCGCACTCAACTCCCCATACCTGCCTTCCGCCACCCGCCGGTGCCCCCACATCCGCTGCCGGTGGTCATGTGCGAACCACTCCTCCCCGAATGCCTCCGCCATCGTCCCTTCCGCTTTCCGGAAATTCCGTATCAACTCTTCCAGCCGGTCCTCCGCCTGCGCATATCCGGACCCGAACGCCACCCCTTCCTCTGTCCCCGCGAAAATATGCGGCACCCCAAACCCATCCCGCAGAACCTCAACCCTCTCCCCAAACCCCAGCCCGGCAATCATCAATAACAAACAAATCCCGGCATCCGTGTTCATCCGTGTTAATCCGTGGCCCATAATCTAATCCCCCAAACCCGCAACCTACCTCCTCCGGATCCGCACCTTCGGCGGAGGCTTATTCACCGCGTCGAACATCGCCTGTAAGCTCTGCCGCGCAAATCGCCGCTGCACCCTCTTGGCCAGCGGCGAAAACCAACGCGCCAGCTTGTGCCTCGGCTTCGAAAATGAGTACAGCTCATACCAAACCGTCCCATCCTCCAACATCTCGATCAGGAACTGCTCCTCTCCCTGCGCCATGTGCCCTTCCAGCGTCCCGTATCCGAACCCGTACCGCCGCACCGGTTCCTCCTCATCCACCACGTACACGATCTTTGCCGGATTCAGCGACCACAGCCAGTAACTGAACACCAGCACGCCCACCACCGACCCCGGCTCAATCCGCTGATAACTCCAGCACACCTTCACCCAGTCCAGCTGGAACATTTTCCAATGCGTCACCGCCCACCGCGCCTTCTCCCATGCCTGCTCACCCTCTCCCAGCTGGATCCTCTCACGGGCCACGGCGTAGCCCTTGGGCGCCTCCTCATTCCGCGTCGCGCCAACCTCCGCGTAGGAAAACTCCCCCCGCGCCTGTTTCTGCACCGTGTACCGCAGCGCCGATTCGCTCGGCTCCCGCAACCACATCATCGCGGATACGCGAACTTCTGCACGCGCCAGTTCTTGATCTCTACCACGTAAATCGAGCCCTCCGAATCCACCGCGATATGATGCGCGAAATCAAACTGTCCGGGTCCCTTCCCGAACCCGCCCAGCGTCCCCAATACCTGCCCTTCCAAGTTCAGCTTCACTACTCGATTGTACTTCCCGTCCGCTATATACAAGGCCTTCTCCTTGGCCGCATACGCCAGCCCCCACGGCGCTCCTGCGTGCGTCCACTTCTGCAAAAACTTCCCCGCTGCATCAAACACCTGGATCCGCTCGTTCGTCCGGTCCGCCACGTACACTCGCCCCTGTTCATCCAGCGCCACATCGTGCACCAGGTTGAACTCCCCGTCCTGATCCCCCTTCTTCCCCCAGTGCCGCACATACTCCCCGCTCTTGCGGAACTGAATTACCCGCGAATTCACATACCCGTCCGACACATAAAAATCCCCGCCCGGCGTGAACGCGATCCCCGTCGGTTCGTTGAACGCATACTGCGCTTCATTATTCCCCGGCTGCTTGCCCGCATTCGTGATCACCATTTGCAGCCTCCCGGCCCGGTTGAATTTCATCACCGCGTGACCCTTCACATCCACCAGCCACACGTTCCCGTCCGGATCAATCCCCAACCCGTGCGCCGACGTCACCGGCGCTTCCTCAAACGCGCTCAAAAACTTCCCGTTCTTATCGAACTGCATCACCGGATGCCGGCCGCGGTTGTACACCCACACGTAATCGTTCGCGTCCACCTCCACCCCCGTGCACTCCCCGAAATTCCACCCCGCCGGCAGCTGCGCCCAGTTCTCCACCAGCCTATGCGGCAGCTTCGGCGCGCTCGCCAGATCCGCCGCCATCGCTCCCATTGCCGCAATCACGATCCCTATACCGATTCGCGTCTTCATGCGCCTGAATGTAGTCGAGCCCCCGGCCGCGTGTCAACCGTCACGTAACTTTTTCAAAAACTCGGTAGCTTTTTCCTCCCCTTTTCCCCCGCAAAACCCGCCGCTTTTCCTTTCCCCTCAACAGCTTCCCTCCTTTGGCCCTCCGCTTGCTCCCCTAACGGAGAAACCTTATGGAAACCAAACCCTCTCCCAACCCTTTCCCGAAAGCCTCCCTGCTTGTCTGGACATGCGCCGCCGTCTTTGTCGCGCTCGCATCCGCCAACGCTCTCCTGTTCTTCCGCGTCTCCTCTCTCGACGCGCAGATCACTCAGCTCGCCTCGGAAAACCGCAACCAACTGGAAACCATCCGTCAGCAGAGCTTGGTGCTCAACTCACAACTCCGCTCCACCGTCAAGGATCTCGACTCCCAACTCACCGACACTCGCTCCAAGGCCGCATCCGACGCCGACCGCGCCCGCATCAATGCCCAGCGCCATGCCGAAAAGCTCATGCAGTCCCTCGCCGATGATCAGCGCCTCCAGCAACAGGCCCTCGCCGAACAAATCGGAGCCGTCCGCCAGGACTCGCAAGCCGGCATCGCCAATACCACCGAGCTCACCGGCCAAATCCGCTCTGTCCGCGAAGACCTCGCCCAAACACGCTCCACTCTCCAATCCGCCCTGTCCGATCTGCACTCCGTCCGCGGCGACCTCGGCATTCAAAGCGGCCTCATCGCCACCAACGCCCAGCAGCTCGCAGCCCTCAAGCAGCTCGGCGAGCGCAACTACTTTGAATTCGACATCCGCAAGTCCCAGCGCACCGTCAAGGTCGGCGGCGTCGTCCTCGAGCTCAAGAAAACCGACGCCCGCCGCAACAAGTTCAACCTCGAATTAATCGCCGACGACAAGCGCATCGAGAAAAAGGACAAGACCCTCAATGAGCCCGTTCAGTTTTATCTCTCCGGCTCCCGCCAGCCCGCCGAGATCGTCGTCAACCAGGTCGCCAAGGACCGCATCGTCGGCTACCTCTCCACACCCAAACTCATCCAGGCGCGCCGTTAGGGCCGCGCCTTTACGCGGGGGTGGTTGCTACATATACATTCCGCCGTTCACCGCCAGCACCGCCCCCGTGATATAGCCCGCCTCCGCGCTCGCCAGAAACTTCACCGCCGCCGCCACATCCTCCGGCCGCCCGAACCGCTTCAGCGGGATCCGGTCGAGCATGGCCGCCTTCAGCTCATCCCCCAGCGCCGCCGTCATATCCGTCTCGATAAATCCCGGCGTCACCGCATTCACCGTGATGTTCCGCGACGCCATCTCCTGCGCCAGCGATTTCGTCAGCCCAATCAGCCCGCTCTTTGACGCCACGTAATTCGCCTGCCCCGGATTCCCGCTCTGCCCCACCACCGAGCTGATATTCACTATCCGCCCCCACCGCGCCTTCATCATCCCTTGCAGCACCTGCTGCATGCACAAAAACGCTCCCGTCAAATTCGTATCGATCACCGCCGCCCAATCTTCCTTCTTCATCCGCAGCGCCAGCCCGTCCCTTGTCACCGCCGCATTATTCACCAAAATATCAATCCGCCCGAACTCCTTCGCCGCCTTCGAAAACGCCCCCTCAATCGACTCACTCGAACTCAAATCCATCTCCACCACATAGGAATCGGCAATGCCCCCCGCCACCTCCTCCAACCTCTCCCGATTCCGCGCCGCCAGCACCACCCTCACCCCCGCCCCCGCCAGCGCCTCCGCACAAGCCCTCCCAATCCCCCGGCTCGCTCCCGTCACAAATGCAGTTTTCTTATCTGTGTTCATCCGTGTTCATCCGTGGCCATTAATTAGGAACCCACTAACTACTACTTTACCCCCACCACCATCGAATCCCGCCCCACTAAGTGCTCCACCCGCGTCTCCCGAGGG